>Ga0182014_10002071_pt1 | contig 25852 bp, 27 predicted proteins | sample 612S2DmetaG_FD_120489 | JGI IMG/M metagenome (GOLD analysis project Ga0182014, IMG submission 120489) | Permafrost microbial communities from Stordalen Mire, Sweden - 612S2D metaG | ecosystem: Environmental > Terrestrial > Soil > Wetlands > Permafrost | place: Sweden: Stordalen | collected...
ATGGCCGAGCGAGCGCTTTGCCGTCAAACACCCAAGGTGGGAGCCGGATGCCCGAATTGGGCTCGTCCGGTTCTGTGCGGGGGGCGCTCAGAAATGAGCGTCCCTACCGCGAACGCTACACAGAATAAAACTACGAACTCATATCTGATTGAAATTGCAATATAAATTCTTCGGCGGCATCGGGCAGCTGGGCTCTGGGACGGTACCATGGGGCCGATGGCGGCTCCGGATTTAGGCCGCGCGTATCTTGCCAAGAAAATCATCCACCTGACCGCGCAGTTGCTGGGTCTGGGCGCCTAACATCTCCGCTGCGGTTTTTACATTCTGCGCCGCGGCGCCGGCTGCGTCCGCGCCGGCGCTGACGCCGACGATGTTGTCTGAGACGTTCTTGGTGCCCTGAGCCGCCTGCTGGGTGCTGCGGGTGATCTCCTGGGTCGCGGCGCCCTGCTCTTCGACTGCCGCGGCGATCGCCTTGAGATCCGGCAGGACGCCGTCGTCGAGAGTGGCTTGCAGCACAGCACCGAGTTCTGCCTCACAGGCACGTTCGTGTGCGAGAGCCAGAAGTCCGACCATGGCGCGGCAGGCAGATCTGTATTGGCTTATCTGTCGCGCTATACTCACCGCGTCGCCATTGCCAACAGCCGGCTGATTGCCTGCGACCACGCCGGTGTCACCTTCCGATGGAAGGACTATCGTGCCGAAGGTCGCGAGCGCCAGAAGGTCATGACACTCGCCACCGCCGAGTTCATCCGCCGCTTCCTGATCCACGTCCTGCCGCAAGGCTTCCACCGCATCCGCCACTATGGCCTGCTCGCCAGTGGCACGCGCGCCGACAACATCGCCCGGGTGCGCCGCCTGCTCGACGTACCTGCGGTACAGCCCGAGGCCAGTGATGACAACTGCGCCGAGGTCACCGAACCCAAGCCGCTGGCGCACCCGTGTCCGTGCTGCGGTGGTCGCATGATCATCATCGAGACGTTCCAGCGCGGCGCCGCGCCGCGCACCCGTCCTGCGGCATCCACCGCCGTGATCAGGATCGACACATCATGATCAGAGTCAATTCGTGGCGACACCCCCGTGCTGCCCTTCTGCTTCGCCGGCTCTCGACCGGCAATGATCAGTCTCGTCCTCGCACCACCCACGACAACCAATTTAAGGCTCGGTCTCCGCTGCGCTACGCCGGTTATGCCTATCGCAACCGGTCGAACAGCTTCGTCACGCCTTCGACTGCTTCCCCAACAACTAGAACCCGTAGGCTGCTTGCAAGCCGTAGCTGTTGATGCCTTGGTTACGAACAAACGGCAGGCCAAAGAGCGAATTGCCGTTGGAAAGGTGGTCGAAAGACACCAGTATGCTCCAATGCGAATCGACACGGTAGCCGAGCGAAGTTCCAACATTGAACAGCTCGCGGGAGCCCAGCGCATTCAATGTAGGCGCCCCGTTTATCGAACCATCGTGGATGGCTCCGCCGACGTAAATCTCACCAAACAGCCTATCGGTATAAGAATAGCTCCAAAGGCCGCCGGCTCGCAGCGAACTTGTCCGGCCTTCTAGATTGACCATTCCCCCGATGTAGGCCCGTGGAATAAGAAGGCTCATCCAGCCGGTTGTCTCAGGCAGCAATCGGGGGAACACCACTTCAATGTTGAGATCGGGTGTGAGCTTTTGTTCCGAACTTCCCTCGCTGTGAGCAAACCCACCGAAGCGGACTTCGGTGCGCCGCGGATCGTATAGGCTTGTGTCCTCCGCGGCCGGGATCGATTGGGGGGCTTTTGCTTCGGGTTGGTCAGGTTGGGTAGCGAAATCCAAATCAGCCGCTTGGGCGAACGGCGGAACTAAGAGCACCGTAAATAATAGCAGCGCCCCTCTGCTTTTCATCCAATGACTCATCGACCGCATTCTTGCCGGCGTTATAAAGAAGCCAAGTATGTGATCCGGCCGAACGCCGATGCCGTGGCGAACGCAGAGAAACTACGGGAGATTCAGAAATCGCGCAAGTGCAACAATGATGCTCCGCCGTAGTACGGATTGTCGCTGGCAGCATTGGCTCCGTAAGGATTTCGAGCATGAGTTCCCCGGTACGATCGCAAGCTCCCAGGCGCAGCGATACGCCTGGCAATCGAGGTGTTTTAGAGCTTGATTTTGGAGCGGAGGTCTCGGTTGCTTGTATCCCCAAGGGATGGGGCGATTTTAGCCGTCAGCCTGCATTGCATCCGTCATCTCGAAAAGCTTGCTGCGATCCTGCAGACGTGCAAATTGACGCCGATACAAGAAGTTTCCTTTCAAAAGCTGCTGTTCGTAGGCAATTGATGCCTCTGATAACCTCTTCATCGGACCTGTCCCTGCTCTGTCGATGTCTCTCCGAGAACCTAGCCGTTCGTTCGGAAGCCTTTTTCGAACTGTCTGATAAGGAACGGCGGAAGGGGGTCCTCCGCCTGGCAGCTGATGAAAACCTGCTGCCAGCCTTTTGGGAGGCAGCCGGATCATTCCCGGACTGCCTTACCAAGCCGGAGCGGATATCGCTCGCAATCGCGCACGAAGCGAACCGCAGGAAAAATGCCCAGATTCGGAACGCCATCCTCGAAATCGCGTCAAAAGCGGAAACGAAATCCATCTCGCTTGCTGTGTTGAAGGGAGCACGATGGATCTTCGAGACTCCGGCAGAGGTCTGCGCATGGCGCACCATGATAGATTTCGACATTCTGGTCGACCCCGACAACTTGCAGGCCACGCGCGCGCTCCTTGAAGAGCTGGGCTACCGGGCGGCTCGTCGAGAGCGAGGTTTTCTGGGCGGCAGGCGCTTTGAAGGACATTATCATCTCGTCGCCATGAGCCGGGACGCCGAGCCGTACACGGTAGAAGTGCACCGCCACACGGGATGGCGCCCCACCTTGCTTCCGAATCAAGCCATCTTCGAGTCTTCGCGCAAGGTCACGGCGAGTCTTTGCATACCCAGCGCGTCGCTTGCCGCCTTTCACGCCGTCGTGCATTGGCAGGTCCATCATTATGGATATCAGCTCGGCCTTCAGCACGTGAAAGAGGGGCTCGAAATATGTAAATTTCTTGCTTGCAAAGATGTGGACTGGGCGGAAGTGAAGGCGCTTGCAGAAGAAGGCGGTGTCGCGCGCGAGCTTGATGCATCAGTCGAAGCTGCTTCGGAGCTCTTCGGAATGCCGTTGCCGACATCCATTTCTTCATCGGAAGCCGGACGAAGGTATGCCCGGAAGATAATTCAGATGAGGCAGTCGCGTCTGCTTAGGTGGCGGGCGAAGCAGTGGCAACGGATCTTGCGGCTTTGGTACGATGACCGGTTCACCTATCGCATGATGTTACGCAAGGCCAGCCCCGCAGCTATCAGATCCGGTCTCTGGGGCCTGCGACTTCGCCGCCTCCCATTCATCCTCTCTCACTTCGTCTCGATCGGGCTTCTCGAAGTTGCTGCTCGTTTGAATCGAGCAATGTCATTGGGGCCCACACGATGAATGCGGCGGTCGCGCCGCAGCGGAGCGCAATAGATCGGGCGCGCGGCACCGCACAAGCATTAATTGAAAAGCTGCTTCGAGCGCTCACCTATCCATCTCGGCAGAATCCGGTCATGCTCGCCGTGCTCGGCTGCTACACTGCCGTATGGACCCTCTACGGCGTCATCCAGAAGAGCAGTCAGGACATCAATGCCGACGTGGCGGAACTATTTCTCTGGTCACGCAAGCTTGAGTTCGGTTACTGGAAGCACCCACCGCTGGGGGCCTATGTCGTCAGGGCGTGGACGACTATCTTCCCGGTCGAGGATTGGAGTCTCTATCTGCTTGGCATCACGAATGCGGCAGTAACGCTCTGGATCATCTGGAGGCTCTCGGCTTCCTACCTGAGCGAGCAGAAGCGAGTCATCGGAATCGCTCTCCTGACATTCGTACCATTCTTCAATTTCAGGGCGCTTGTCTATGATCACAACCAGTTGTTAATGCCGTTCTGGGCGCTTACCACAATGTACTTCCTTAGAGCATTTGAGCGGAGGCAATTGAGGGATGCAGCGCTGACTGGTTTCTTCGCCGGTTTGTCCATGCTCGGGAAGTACTGGTCGGCTGACTTGCTGGCGGGACTTGGAATAGCCGCACTGCTGGGCAACCGGCGAGCAGACTTCTTCCGATCCTGGGCGCCGTTCATTGCTGTCGCCGTGGCCGGCGTCGTAATCGCCCCCAACCTCGTGTGGGAATATCAACACGGTTTCCCAAGCCTGCGATATGCCTTCAACCGCCATCCCGCCGACGCAATCGTGCCGGGACTGGCGTCTTCTGTGCTGTCGATTGTCAAGGTGTTCCTGCAAGCCGGCATTCCCTTGCTCATTGTCGCGATCGCAGCAAGACCTTCGAGAGCCTATGTTCACGATCTGCTGTGGCCGCGCGGCGACCATCACAGGCTGGCGGTGGCAAGCTTCTGGGCGCCAATCGGCTTGCCGCTTCTGCTGGCGATGTGGGGGATCTCGTTCAACTCGCTATGGGCTATTCCTGCTCTCGCGTTGTTTCCCATTGTGTTGCTCGCATCCCCCGCCGTGACGTTGTCCAGGGAAGCGTCCATCGCGATCGTCGGAAGCGCCTTGATTTTTCCGTTTTTCGCGCTGCTCGCATCTCCAGTTGTGAGCGTGGCTATCCTGCTGGGTCCCGTCCGGGAGAACTCGCACACCCGGCTCCTGGCCGGCCAGATTGAACGCGCATGGCGGGAAGCCTCGGAACGACCGCTGCCGACGATTATAGCCCCATCCGGACTTGCCCTTGGCTCGGCATTTTACCTGCCTAGTCATCCCGACGCGAACCCGAGGGATATCTCTCGCCCCTGGGATGGCGCCTATCCACCTCTTGATCTGGATACTGAAAAGATCAGTCGGAATGGACTTGTCGTGGCATGCGAGCGAACTCGGTGCGCCGCCATGATCGGCAGCTTACCATCGGGAATTTTCGGGCAGACCTACGATTTTTCCTTTTTCCGGCGGTGGCTGGGCTTCAAGGGAAGACTCGGAGATTACTCGGCTGTGCTCGTCCTGCCTAAATCATAGGCGGCGGGGAACCTCGCGATTTGGGGGCAAAACGGTACCATAGTAGGATTTTCGAGTTCCTAGGCCTCAAAAGACCAGCAACCTCGGACGAGGCGGGTTCGAACGCGCCATGACCGGAGTACGTTGACCAGAGATACGTTGTAAGTCCGCGTTTGATGTTCCATGGTTAGGCGGCAGGCTTCGCGCTCGGTACTTTCATGCTCAATCCGTTGCTCCGCTCCAATGATCACATGGCCGAAGTTCACCAGTACAAAGTCCACGGGCTTCATGTTGCGAGCGAGATCGAGCTTCCCGAACTCCACCCTGGCTTCCCGCAGCGCCCGTTCGATATCCGCATTCGATTGGGCAGCGTCCGAGTTGATCAGGCCGAGGCAACGACCGGCGTACCTGACCTGTTTGTAGGTCACGATACGGTCGTGCTGGTCGTACCCAAGGTCGCCCGCTTTGCGATCGCCGACAATACGGATGTGACGGTGGAACCCGACAGCGGCGCCGATATGGCCGTCGTCCGGCTGTTTCTGTTTGGATCGGTGATGGGGCTGATATGCCATCGACGGCGACTCCTTCCCCTCCATGCAAGCGCCGTTGCGATCGAAGACACGGCAATAGCTTTCTGCGGTCCTCCTGGCGCGGGAAAATCAACCCTTGCGGCACATTGCGTCGATGCCGGCGCCCAACTGGTGGCAGACGATATCCTGGTCGCGGACATCAATTCACAGCGATGCGTAATGGCACAGCCCGGCATGCCGAAGCTGAAACTGTGGCGCGATGCGCTCGAGTCGCTCGGACGCTCGACAACAGGCCTTGCTCCTGATTGGGCAAGAGCGGAAAAATTCCACGTTCCTTCGGATCATCTTCTCGTGAAACGCCCGGTCCGATTGGTTGGGATTTTCATGCTGGACAACGATGAAGAAGCGGGCGCAGGTATCCTAACTCCATTATCCGGCACGCAAGCGGCGTGGGAGCTTATCAGGAACACCTACCGGGTCGAATATCTCGACGCACTCTGTCGTCGGTCGGACCATTTTGCTGAGTGTGTCCGTCTGGCGGGCCTGCTCCCCGTGGCGAAGCTGACGCGACGTCGCGACAAAGGGCATTTGAATGCCACGGCGGCGATGCTGGTCAGCCAGCTTGCTGCCGCGCCGAAAGATCTTCGGCCTTTGACCCAATTCTCTCATATAACCTTCTCTCGGTCATCATAGACATGAACCGCATGGACCTTGATTCTGATAGGGTTGAGCCCGGCGCGCGGCCGCCTCGAATTGCTCACACGGCAAGAATGGGTTTTCAAATGCCCCCACTGCGGCACCTGCTGGACGAGTACGAACGGCTGTCGGAACTATTCGGACGCCGTCAGGTCGAGCGCTGCGCCAGGAAACTGTTTCGGATCTCGCTTCAGCAACAGTCGCCCTTCGAAGATGCACGACTGGCCGAAGTCATCGGCCAGGGACAAGTGATGCGCGACCGGATGCGGACGCGGGTTGGCTTCTTGCGCCGCAAACTCGTTTGACTATCGGAGGAGTTCGGAAAATGCCGGTGTCGCGGGACGAGTATGTGGTCCAGGACGACGAGCCCACTGCGGCTCTGGTCGACGGCGAAGTGTTCATGCTAAGCGCTCGCGCACAGTCGTATTTCGGACTCGGCGAGACCGGGTCGAAAATCTGGAATCTCTTACGGCAGCCTCGCAAGGTCTCCGAGATCTGCGATGAGCTTGTCCAGGCCTACGACGTCGAGCCGGATGCCTGCGAGCGCGAGACCCTCAAATTCCTTGACGAGTTGCTTGAGCAAAAGCTGATCCGCATCGTGACGAAAGACACTCCGGCATGAAACCACGCAAACGGGCTAGAAAGCTGCGGAGGGAGGCGACGATGCTTGTCGGATTGGCTGTCCTCGCCGTGAAGATCCTGCCGGCAGTCAGAATTCTGAAGTGGGCAAGCCGTCCGCCCCGGCGCATCGACCGCTTCGCGGACCCCGGCCTGCCGATACTGGTCGGAACGGCGGTCGCGCAAGCCCTGCCGCGGTTTGCATTGCAGGCGCCATGTCTCCCCGCCGCGTTGGCTGCTCAGCACATGTTGCGCCATCGCGGCGTCGCCAGCGTATTGAGGCTTGGCGTGCAACGCGATGGACCGAGCCTGCTCGCCCACGCATGGGTGGAGGTCGACGGCAATGCCGTTGTCGGTCTGACACAGAATGCTTTCGCGCCGCTGGCCAGCTTTGGCCAGGGAAGAGCGGAAGCCTCATGAGCGCGATTGCCGGCATCTACCGTTTCGATGGCCTTGCCGTCGAGCAGACAAGCCTCGATCTGATGATGAATTCGCTGGCAGCGCACGGACCGGACAGGACGGGTGTGCATGTGTCCGGCAATATTGCGCTTGGTCATCTGCTGTGGCGGTCCACCGCCGAGGACGCCTTTGATGCGCAACCGCTCACAGGCGCTAGTGGAGCGGTATTGGCCGGCGATCTGCGTATCGACAATCGGAGCGACCTTGTTGCCGCGCTCGGCATCGATCCCCGGCAGTCGTTCGTTCAATCCGACGCGGCTATCGCCCTGGCCGCCTGGGAAAAATGGGGCAACGACGCCTGGGCGAGGCTTCGAGGGCCGTTCGCGATCGCCATTTGGGACCCGCATAGCCGCGATCTGACCCTTGTCCGCGATCCCGTCGGGCTGCGCGCGCTGTGTTACTACCGCAGCGACGACTTCCTTGCCTTCGCGACGATGCCGAAGGGCCTGTTCGCCCTGCCAGATGTGCCGCGCCAGCTCAATCGGGAAAAGCTGGCTGATTTCCTGGTCCGAAATCACAGCGATTGCGAGACGACATTTTACCGCGGCGTGTTTCGTCTGCACCCTGCTTTTGTGGCGACCGTGCGCGCGTCGGGAAAGATCGAGAAGAGCCGCTACTGGTCCGCGGACAACATCCCGGCCATCCAGCTGGGCTCGGACGACGCTTACGCGGAGGCCATGCGCGAGCGGCTGGATATCGCCGTCAGGCGGCAATTGCGGTCAATTCACAACGTCGGGTGCTGTCTCTCCGGCGGCCTGGATTCCTCGTCAGTCGCAGCCTTGGCCGCGCTGGCGCTCAACGAGAAAGGACAGAGGCTTCCGGCATATACTCAAATACCCCGTGCGGATTTTGTGGTGCCGCCGCCGGACCCGGGCTGGTATTTTGACGAAACGCCCTATGTGGAATCCATCCGAAAAAAACTTGACAACATCGACGTCACGTATGTTCGCAGCGGCGAACAGGATCCGCTGTTTCGTCTTGCGAGCGTCACCAGGGCGATCGACGGTCCGGTTCGTAACGTTGCCAATCTCGGGTGGGTGCTGGAAATCTACCGCCTGGCCGCGACCGGCAATCAACGCGTCCTGCTGGGCGGCGATCTTGGCAACGCTACCATCAGTTGGGAAGGCTGGGAGCAAGTTTCCGATCGCTTTGGCCAAGGCCACATCATCACAGCAATCGGACAATGCATGCTCTTTTCCCATCTTTATTCGAGGTCCGAGTGGGGCGCCTTTCGTCGTCTGGTGCTCGAGCCCTTCGGCCTCAATCCACAGGACCTGGTCGATCATGTCCGCGGGAAGCGAAAGCCGGGGTGGCGGGCATTCTCAGCCATCCACCCGCGGTTCGCGGAGGAAATGAGGGTCGAAGAACGCGTGAACCGCGCAGGGATACTTTTCTCCTCGCGCATTCGACGTGGAGCATTGGAGCAGCGCCTGAACGCCGTTTGCGGGACCGAATTCCGGGGCGAATGGGAAGCCGGGATGCTCGCCCTGTTCGGCATCGAACTTCGGGATCCGACGGCAGACCTGGACGTGGTCCAGTTTTGCCTTGGCATACCGCCGGAACAGTACCTCGCGGAGGGTATCGACCGGTCGATCATTCGCCGGGCGATGTGGGGGCTATTGCCTCCGGAAGTGCTCACCAAACGAAAACGCGGCCTGCAGGCCGCGGACCATAAAGCTTCGTTTGAGCGCAACCCACAACACATCTTACGAGAAATTGCACGTCTAACCAACAACCACCGCGAATTCCTCGATTTGTCGTTGCTTGCCCAGCACCTGACCAACACGCAAAATGCCGATCCTGCAAGAACAAGAATCTATGGTCTTTCGCGATCCATTCTGGATACGGCCCTGGGTGTCGCTGACTTTCTCGATCAGTTCAACCAACGATCAGCTTAAGCTAGCTTGATTATTTGGGTTATTCGAACCTCCATTGTTGTACACACTGTCAACAGGTGATGACCCCGAGTAAGCTGCAGTCGCAGCGAAGTCAAGGCGCACCAGTTTCGGCGCGGTCCAGATATTACGCTTTTTTTCCATTGAAATCGATTTCTGCTGGTACATGGCAGCCCCTAAAAATCAGTGTGGAATTTACGTTGGCATAACATGCGGGGCAGTTCAAGGGGTACCTTGGCGCCGCCGGCCTTTAGCAACATTTCTCCCGCCCGCCCTCGAAACCCTCTAATCTCGATACCTTAGCTACCGGATTGAAAATCGAAGCTATTTAAAAACGCTGGCCGGCGAAGATGGACCTTGAGAGAACCACATGAATTTCCTCAGGAGATTTCGACCCGGAGCACCGGCCGACCAAAAGGATGATGCCGTTATCATCGGACGGATTATTGCCGAGCAGGTCCCGCGGCATTGGAGGGCTTATGCCTGGGCCTATGTGCTTATGGCCGTTACAGCAGCCTGCACCGCCGCATCGGCCGCGCTGGTGGGTCGGATTGTCAACACCATCTACGTTTCCGCCGACCTGAAGGCGACCGTCGCCGGTGGCCTTCTTATCGCGGGCCTTTTCGTCGTCAGGGGTCTTGCCAGTTACCACCAATCCGTGACGCTTGCCTCTGTCAGCAGCGGCGTGACAGCCGAGTATCAGGGATTGATGTTCGATAAGAGCCTTGACGAAAACCTCGCCTTTTTCTCCGGCAGACACTCGTCCGAGGTTAGCGCGTTCATCAACTTCGCAGGAGGCTCAGTCGCCGCCATCCTGAATACCTTGTTGATGTCCAGCGGCAGGGATCTGCTGACTCTCGCAGGTCTTATGAGCGTGATGATCTATCAAGACGCTCTCATGTCGCTGGTGAGCCTGCTCGTGCTTCCGGCCGCCGCGGTATCGATACGCAAGTTGCGGCAGCAGGTTCGGCGGATCGCGGAAGCACAGTACGCCCGCGGTGCAGCCATGTTCGTGGTCACGCAGGAAGCCGTGCAGGGCCTTCGAGTTGTCAAGGCATTCGGACTGGAAGCGCTGTTCCGCGGCCGCTTTCGCGATGCGGTTAGCATCGCGCGGGAAGCCGCCGTCAGCATGGCACGGATATCGAACCGATCCACCCCTCTTCTGGAAACCCTGGGGGGCATCGCCGTGGGCCTGTTCTTCATCTACGGCGGCTTTCGCGTGATCACGACCGGCGCCGCACCAGGCGCCCTTTTTGCATTCGTCACGGCTTTCCTGCTGGCCTACGAGCCCGTGAAACGGCTGGCCCGCGTCCGCGTCGATATCGAGGCAAGCCTTGTCGGCGCGCGAATGTTGTTCGAAACGCTCGATCGTCCCGCCAGTGAACCAAATGACACTCACCTCCCCAATCTGAGGGTCAGCGAGGGTCGACTGGAACTGCGTGACATAGCGTTCGCCTACCGGCCGGCAGAACCGGTGCTGCGCGGGTTATCCCTCGAAGCTAGCCCCAGAAGCGTCACAGCCCTGGTCGGCATTTCCGGAGGCGGCAAGTCGACGATCTTCAACCTGATCTTGAGGCTTTACGAGCCTTCCGGGGGCACGATCCTGATCGACGGCCAGGACCTATCGCTTGTGAATCGCGCCTCTGTGCGGCGCCAGATAGCCTATGTCGGACAGGATACCTTTCTCTTTCGCGGATCAATCCGGGACAACATCGCCTTCGGCAAGCCGGACGCCGCGCCTGATGAGATCGTCAGCGCTGCAAAGCTCGCGTTCGCTCACGACTTCATCGTCGAATTTCCCCAGGGGTACGAGACCCCCGTCGGCGAACACGGCCTGCAGCTCTCTACCGGCCAGCGCCAGCGAATCGCGATCGCCCGCGCCCTGATCAAGGATGCTCCGATGATTCTTCTCGATGAACCTACCGCCTCGCTTGACTCCGAATCGGAGCGACAGGTACGCGACGCGATTGCCAGGCTTTGCAGGAACAGGACTACGCTCGTCATCGCACATCGCCTGCATACGATCATCGACGCGAGGTGCATCTGCTTGATCGAAAACGGCGTGGTTGCAGAGACCGGAAAATTTGAGGATCTGCGTCGCGCCGACGGCCGCTTCGCCTCGCTTTGCCGCCTCCAATTCCATGATGAGGCAGCCTAACTAATGCTCGCGGTGACGCCGGGACACACATGTCGTTTCTGAAAAAATTGCGGCGAAGCCAGCACATTCTATTCCGCAGAGTATTGCGACAATTCGCCGATCTCCCGAACGGCTGCATCACCGTTTACTCCGCGGCAAGATACCTCCTATCTTGGCAATCCCCGGTTGGAGCCCCTGATCTGCCAATGAACCGTGCGCGCGTTGCCTCACTGGTACTTCTATTTCTTTCGGTTGGGTTTGCCTGTTGGCGGATGCCTTCTCCGTCCGTTGCAGCGTTCGCCGCACTTCCCGCACCCACCTCGAGCCCTCTGCCCGCGGATTTTCTGACCGACAAGCTTCCAATCATAGCCCTCACTTCGCATGCGAGCAGCCTTGCCGAATTACCTGACGGCCGCATTCTGGTTGCATGGTATGCGGGAGCCCGCGAAGGCGCCAGCGACGTTCAGATCTGGTTTGCCATTCGGAATGGGAGCGGATGGAGCATACCGCGCGTCGCCGCGACTCGTTCGGAAACGGCGCGAGACCTTGGTCTTTATGTGGGCAAGCTCGGAAATCCGGTTGTTTTTCATGATGGCAACCTGCTTCATCTTTGGTATGTGAGTGTGTCGTTTGGTGGCTGGTCCGGTAGCTCTATCAACCACAAATCTTCCGCGGATGACGGGACGACGTGGTCAGCGACTGAAAGGCTCGAAACTTCGCCTTTTTTCAATATCGGGACATTGGTCCGTGGCCCGCCTGTTCGCTTGAAGGATGGTGGCATTGGGCTGCCGATCTACCAGGAGCTCGTCACCCAGCGGGCCGAATGGCTCCGCATCGACCGTGACGGCAAACTCGCAGGAAAAATTCGCCTCCCGAGCGCCCAGTCCGCCTTGCAGCCCGCCGCCGTTGCCCTCGACGAGCTGCGCGCGATCGCGCTCCTGCGTCACGCGGGACGACTCAACGGCAATGTAATGGCCGCAGCTACCGATGATGGAGGTGAAACCTGGCGAGAGCTGCCACCGTTATCCATAGGCAATCGCAACTCCGGTCTGGCCCTGCTGCATCTTGCCGATGGACGCCTGCTCCTGGCAGCGAACCCGCAGCCTCAGAGAAACGTCCTTGTGCTTTTCCTTTCGCATGACGAAGGTAAATCATGGAACGTCGCCAGAATTGTCGCCGATGATCCAATCCTTTCCGCCGAATACTCTTACCCCGCTCTTCTCCAGACGGCCGATGGGTTCATCCATTTGACCTATACTTTCGACCGTCAAACAATTGCCTACGCGAGGTTTTCCGAGGCGACGCTGGATCGGGGTGCACCTTGAATCTGGCTGTTGCTTACGGCCAATTGTCGGTGGCGCTGATTGTCGGCGCCAGCATCTCTCTCGTGCCGCTTCCCAACCATCGGCTGATTGGCTGGTTCGGCTTCGCGGCCGCCTTCCTGGCTCTGGGCCCTTTCCTCTACGGCTTGATCGGGTCGCCGTCCTTCACCCTGACCCAGCTTGCGCTCGTTCGGCTCACCGTCCCGGACAAGGCGTTGGCTTGGAACAAGACGTTTGCATCCGTTCTGACGTTGGTAGTTGGCGCCATCTTCTACCCGCTGGCCCTAGGGTTGGGCCCATTTGACCCGTTCGATATCGGCTATCGACCACAGCTTCTACTAATCTGCCTAACCGCCTTGGGTCTGGTTTTCGCGTTCCGGAGAGAGACATTCCCTGTCTTGCTGACCAGCGCCAACGTAATGGCATACGGGGCCGGCCTGTTTTCCAACCTGTGGAGCGCCTGTATCGACCCGATTCTAGTGTTGCTGGCTCTCCTACACGTATTGAGAGAGGGCCTCAAAGGCCGAGCCGAATGAAGCAATATCAAATTCTTCTATGCGAGGCCTTGAAATTGTCGACCCCCGCCTCAGGCGTCCTGCCTCAGGACACAGCAGGTTGGTCAGCACCGGCGATGTCGAGAGCCGACGACCGTTGCTATTCACGCGCGTTGGCCTTTTTCCTAATCATTCTGACAATCGTCAGATTGATTAGTCTCGGATTTTCAAACGTCGATCTCTTCTACGATGAATCGCAATATTGGTCCTGGGCGCAGGATCCGTCGCTTGGATATTTTTCCAAACCGCCGCTCCTAGCCTGGCTCTTGACCGGCTGGACATTTCTGTTCGGCAGCAGCGAATGGGCGGTGCGAGCGCCGGCCGCGCTGATCCACGGCGGCACCTGCTTCATGATCTTTATGATAGCACGGCATCTCTATGACGGCCGCACAGGCTTCCTCGCCGCCATCGCGGCGGCCCTTGCGCCGGGAATTGTGTTCTCCTGCCGGATTATTTCGACGGATGTGCCACTGCTATTTTTCTGGTCCGTGGCCACCTTTGCCTATCTAAAACTGCTGGCGGGACCGAGCAGGCTCTATGGCCTTTTATTCGGAGTATCGCTCGGCCTTGGTCTGCTTTCGAAGTATGCCATGATCTATTTCGTCACGGGCATGCTGGTGGCCACATTCGCCTGTCCTGACAGCCGCTCTGCACTAAGGAATCCCGCCATCTGGAGCGCGATGCTGTTGGCGACTGTCATTGTGGCCCCGAACGTCGCCTGGAATTATCAGCATGGGTTCGCAACCTTCGCTCACACCGGCGGCCTAGTGCTGGACGAACCCTTCCAGCCAAGTCTGACGAGAGCGGTGGAATTTCTTGCATCGCAGTTTGGCGTGATCGGTCCGCTCGCCTTTCCCATCGCATTTCTGGCCGCGATTAGTTTTAATTCGAAGGACCTCACCGGATCGGATCGCCTGATGCTGGCCTTCTTTGTCACGCCAGTCGTGGCGGTCACGATTTTTGCCGTCTATTCACGCGCCTATCCGAACTGGGCATCGCCCTCAATCGTGCCTGCGCTAGTTGTCAGCACGGCTATCGTCTTGCGAAGAGGCTGGCGACGGCTCTTCTGGGCCAGCCTCGCGGCTGGCGCGATTTTCCAGATTGTCCTGCTCATCACGGATGTCGTCGCATATCAACTTCCCTCGATCGCACACTTTTCAAATCCGTATAGGCGAGTTCTTGGGTGGCGCGATTATGCCGAGAATGTTGAAGAACTCGCGGAGCGCCTTCATGCATCTACCATCGTTTCCGACAATCGCCGCGCATTCAGCACGCTGCGCTATTATCTGCGCAGATCACCTCAGCCGGTATTTTCGTGGCGCTGGAACAACGAACCCGCGTTCGACTTTCTGCACGGATTATCTCATGATGCTCTTGAGCCCATCCTGTTCGTTACAAACTGCGGCAATTCCAGGCGCCTCGATAAGTACTTCGCCGGCGTGAGGGAGCTGGGAGTTCAACCTGATTTTAATCGAAAGTCTCTACGACGTTTCTTCGCGTTCGAACTAACTGCTCCGCGCAGTCCGGTCGGTCCGCTAGAAAGCTGCTGACCGGATTGACCCTGCACGAGCAAGCACGTCGGCGACGCCCATTGACCCGTTGGCAGAAGAATGGACAGAGATACGCCTGCTCGGTTGTTGTGATCATCGCGCACGGTCCGTGTCGCATTACATCCGCTTTTTTGTCTGCCTCTTTCCGACAGATTCAAGAGCGCGCCGGTATAGGCCTCAGCTGTGACACGGCTATGCGCATAGCGTGGAAAGCCGCAGCAGCGCTTGGACTGGCGCGCAACGTCGATCCAGTCTGTCGCAAATCGGACTTTGGGGCTGGGTCCAACATCCAGCCTTTGAAGGCAATCGATTAGGCGAGCTCACGCATCCGCAGACGATAGAGAATACGATAGAGCCATGACGAGCGGGCTTCGAGACCCGCTTTCCAGGGAACATCATATCGTTGGATCAGGCGGCGCCGGCGAAGAAGGGTCAGCAGGCGCGGAGGAGCGGAAATGACGCCGAGCGTGCTTTCGCCAAAATCCTTCATGTGTGGCACATCACCTAGCCGTGCGGCCTCCTCCGAAGTCGGCGAACGCAGCACGCGGCGCAATTGGTTTGTCGCTTCCTCGCGGGTCAGCGAGAGGTTGGGAAATTCCTGCTTGAGCGCGAGAAAGTCTGCGACGAAATGCATTCCGCCCGACTGGATCCTTTCGACAATCTCGCCTCGAAGGATCTCCCTCGGCGTGACGGTCTGTCTCACCGGCATGAAACCTCCGGATGGAATCCGGTCCATGCGAACAAGGCTCCCTTCTTTCGACGAAAATGGCAGTTCGACAATCTCCACGCAGCTGTCAACCAGATTTCTGTATTCGGCTGGCTCCCCGAGCCTGTAAAGATAGCCCTCCTGCCGCAGCTTCGAGCTCACGTTCGCGTCGAAAGGCAGGGTTCCGAGATAGTATCCCCTGATTTCTGGGGAACGACTACTCTGTTCAAGTATATCCTGGATTGATTGCTGCGAATGGCCCCACCATCCGATATCGACGAGAGCAACCCGCCGTCCTTCGGAGAGACCGGACGCGAGCAAATAGTCGATCATAATCTTACGCTCCGCCTCCGCGCGCTCGCAAATCGGCTGCGCGAGCGCGCGAAACAACTGCTTCAGCTTTTCAATATCTGTGTTGTGAACGGGCTGACTGACGCCCTGGAAACCGGCCTCGCGAATCTCAGTTTCGTATTTTTGCGGGTCGAGGCCGATGCGCCGGAGGAAGACGCTAACGTTATTCGCGGCATAGTTCTGAACCAGAAAATTCAGAGCCTGTTCGTCGATTTTTCGGATCGCTGCGAATTGCGAAGCCCGGCGGGAAGCGTATAGATATTGAGTTTCCAGGTTTCGAAGGCTGGCAGGTCGAAGCATTTCAAACAAACGCTTAATAATGAAGCCATCCCGTGAGAGGAAATAAATCGCGTCTGGATTGTACTCAGCTATCCGTTCGATAAGCCACTCCGTGAGACCGACGTAGAGCGGTCCCGCCGAGCAATATCCGAAATCGTCCCAGAATCTGTGGTCCGCTTTCGGCGCCCCGCCAAGTTCCACGGCGTGGTCAAGGCGATTGGCGAGCATCCCCTTGACGACGTAACCGCCAGGCGAAAGGGGCCGATCTGGAAGCCATGCTTCACGGTTCAGTCGGTTTTTTTGAAATCTTGCGGTAGGCGACTCATAGTGCCACGTCGCTATACCGAGCGTACGCGCTCGTCTGACGTCTGAATAGGCATTGTCACCGATATGTAGCCACCGCTTCGGCGCCACACCGGTGCGTTGTAGCACTTCAGCATAAAGCGTACCAGTCGCCTTTGATTTTCGGAACTCCGACGACACCAACAGGGCCTGATATTTCGAGTAGCTGCAATTATCGAGGATTTCAGCGACAACGCCTTGTGGAAGATACATATCGGAAAGAAAGATGACCTTTTTGCCGATGTCGACGCAGTGGCGATATACGGAGTATATGAAGGGGTTTTGACAACAGATCGCGAGTTCCGATCGAATCTCCAGTTCGCGCAATTCCTGAGCTTCCGCATCCCCAAGACCAAAGATGTCCGCGACGGTCTCGTATATCTCTTGAAGACGGACTTCCGCGTATCTCTTGTCCTTCGCCATCCGCACGCGGGTTTCCCATTCAGCAACGCCCCTTGCAGCAGGAAAGTCCCGCGCTTTATCGCCTAGTATTTTTGAAAGCTGCGGAAGCATTAACTGGAACAGCCTGTGAGGCTGATCCAGTTTTCGCAAGACAGCCGTGTCGAAAACGTCGAAAGATACGACCTCTGCCTTTTTGATCTTACGTTCGAGCCTCGATCCTAGCTTAAGCATCTCATGGTTCCAAACAAACGGGCTGGTACTAGTTTCTGACGTACCAATCTTCGAAACCACTTAGATCTTCAAGGACGCGCGAAAAGCCTTTCGACGTCAGCAGATCAAAAACAGGCTTTCGTCTGTCGGTAAACATGTGTTCACAGGTGATGATAGAGATATTGTACGCCCCGAAATCAAAGCTGCTGAGAATGTCGAGCTCACTCCCTTCGGTGTCGATGGATAGATAGTCTATGTTCTTTGGAGCATTATGCACCTTCAACAGATCCATCAAAGATATTGTCTCGACCTGATACCGTTTTCCATTCTCCCTGGCCGCGTAATGGAGGTCTGCGCCACTAAATTGGTCGAGCGTTGAGAGTTCGGCAATATTCGTTTCATTGAATGTCAGCTCCTTTCCGCTCTCGCTCCACACGCACCGGCTATCAATATCCGCTGTCCGGTTTTCTCTCAGCGCCTGTTGCCAGCATCTAGCCGGCTCGGCGAGGATGCCCGTCCACTGAAGTTCTTTCTCGAGCAAATACGTATTGCTCAAGGTCAATCCGTTTGACGCCCCAAACTCGACGAAGAAACCTCCTCTCTTGATCTGCGATTGGGAAACTGCGAAAAGATCCTGGCCAAGCTGGGAACATGATTTTGGCGCTAGCTTCGAAAACTCGGCCCCGTGTCTTCCTGCCAGTATTTGCGTGAACTCCAGCAGTCTTTTCAATGACAGTTGAGACTGCTGCATTTCATTGAGGGTGTCGTTGGCACGGATTACTTCTTCTCTTTTGGCTCGTTTCAATCTGTAATATCTGTCGCGAGTCACTATTCTAAAAGGGATGTAGTCCTTGAACATGGCAACTTAGTCCATCTTTAAATATGCATGCTCGGCGTCTGTGACCTGACGTATATTGTGGACCAGGCGGATGAAATACTGGATCAAAGCCTGATCGCCCAGATTCGGTGACCGGCTGCGCATGTATTAGTAACGGGAAGGGTCGACTTGCGCAACCTCGGAGGAAAGCGAGCACTCGTGACAGGCGCAGGGAGCGGCATCGGGCGTGCCATTGCCCTGGCGCTCGCCAGGAAGGGAGTGCAATTGTTTTTGGTAGACATCGATCCTGACAACCTTCGTGCAAGCGCGCATGATGCGGATGCACTAGGAGTGAGGGTGCTCTTCAAAATCTGCGACGTATCGAATACCGAGGAAATAAAAGCCTGCGCGACCGCCTGTCTGTCCGACTTTGGTGGACTGGATATCCTCGTAAACTGCGCTGGATTGCTTGTCTACGGCCATGTCAACGAGATGAGTGCAGAATCGTGGGATGCTGTCCTCGCGGTGAATCTGTTGGCTCCCATCCAGTTTACGCGGGAATTGCTGCCAGCGCTGGCTGCACAAAGTGAGAGCCATATCCTGAATGTCTGCAGTTTGGTCGGGCTTGTCCCGGCGCGGAAGCTCGCGAGCTATCAGACGAGCAAATTCGGACTGGTTGGCTTTTCGCTAGCACTCCGCACCGCTTATTCCCGATACAACGTCGGGGTCACTGCGCTATGCCCGAGTTTTGTTGATACTCCCATGCTTCAACAGATGGGACCCAAATGGTACAGGCAATCAACGAAATTTGGTCCGCTTACGCTTCTTATGTCTCCGGAGGGCGTTGCCAAGCGAGCAATTTCAGCGATCCGAAGGAACAAAGGCATCGATGTAGTCCCAAGCGCCGCCAAACTCGTATGGTTTGCGTATCGCATTGCGCCCAGCTTTTTTGTCTGGCTCTTTTCCCACCGGTTCAGGTTGAGAGCCCGCCGGCACAGGCTTCCGTCGTGACGACATAGCCGAATTGCTTCTGCACTTTCGTTTTTCGCTGTTAGCGCCTTTTTTGATCTCGTCGACCCTACCGGCGCCAATGATCGGGGAGTAGAGTTAGCCAGCGCCCAGTGTTCCTATCCAATTTTTCGAGCCTGACGGCGGCTTGATACTTTTTCATTGAAACGATGCACAGGTGTGAGTTCTGCAAAATTCTGCTTTCTTATGCAAAAATCTACAAAATTATACAGATTTTTGCATCGATTTGCAGAAGGGATACCGATTACCAACGGGTCCATTGGGGGCGGCGGTGATGGCAGGATGGCCGAGACAGTAGGTCATTCTCGCCAGAGCATTCTGAAACGTTTCGTAACAAGCCGTTCCCACTTGTTGCGTTTTGTTGCGAATTGACTTGCGTCGGCCGGCGAACTGAAACGAGAGCCAGTCCCCGCCGGCCGTCGATGGCTTTCCTATCGCTGGCGGCTGGGCGAAACAAAAGTAGCCGCCACTGATCAGAATGGCTGCCCGTTGTGCGCATGCCGGGCCGACTTCACGACGCGCGAGGCAGTCAAGGCTCCTGGACCGCATAGCGGCGCGCCGCCGGCGCGCCCTTGACGGCCGCAGGGCCGTCGTGACCAGAATTTAGGGCGGCGCTCCCGCTGTGCTTCATTCGCTTGTATTGCGGTCCCTGTCACGACTTGATCCGCATGAAACCGCAGATGGAACCATCAAGCCTGGAAGTTCTCGCGGGCCTTGTTGAGCGCGTTACATACCACAATGACGGCAACGGCTACTGCGTCTTGCGAATCAAGGCGCGCGGCCACCGCGAACTGGTAACTGTAGTCGGGCACGCTGCGGTGATCTCCGCTGGCGCGTGGATTACCGCATCGGGCGAATGGGTCAATGACCGCACCCATGGCCAACAGTACAGGGCGAAGTTCTTAAAAACCTCGGAACCGACATCACTCGACGGCATCGAGAAATACCTCGGCTCCGGGATGATCCGCGGCATCGGGCCAGTCTATGCCAAGAAGCTGGTCCGCGCCTTCGGTGAGAAGGTGTTCGATACTATAGAGGCGGAGCCCGAACGCCTGCGCGAGGTAACGGGCATCGACCCGGTACGGGCCAACCGGATCACAGCCGCCTAGGCCGAATGGCACTTGGTTGCATTCGGGGTGCCGACGATTAAGCTGGCGGGCTGCTTTTCGCGGGAAGCGCCGGCTGCTAACCTGGTGCGACTGGCTCGTGGGATAAATTGGGTATGCGAGGGTCGTTGGCGAACTGTTGCGGCGCGCTGGCAGCGGCGATTGCCCTGTTGACGCTTCTATCAATTGGTCCCGCGTTTGCGGAGAAGCGCATCGCGCTGGTGGTGGGTAATTCCGCCTATCAAAACATCACCCGCCTTGACAATCCCCGCAACGACGCGGTGCTGATGGCCGATACGCTTCAGAACCTCGGCTTCACCCTGATCGGCGGACGCGCCCAGCTCGATCTGGACAAGTCATCACTGGACAACGCGGTGCAGAACTTTGGACGGCAGGTCCAGGGCGCCGACGTCGCATTGTTCTATTACGCCGGCCACGGCGTCCAGGTGAGCGGTGCGAACTACCTGGTGCCGGTCAACGCCAATCCAACGCGCGAAGCCGATGTAGATTTCCAGATGGTGGACATCAACCTGGTGCTACGCCAGATGCAGGGCTCGGGCACACGGCTCAATATGGTGATCCTCGACGCCTGCCGGAATAATCCCTTCGGTGCCCACGGCTTGCGCTCTTCCGAAGGCGGTCTGGCCCAGATGCGGGCGCCGGAAGGCACGCTGATCTCATACGCAACCCAGCCCGGGAGCGTGGCCCAGGACGGCAGCGATGGCCATAGCCCCTATACCAGGGCGCTGGCGGCGACCATCAAGCAGGCCGGGCTCGATATCTTCCAGACCTTCAACCGGGTAGGCCTCGCCGTGAAGCGGGAGACTGGCGGAGCGCAGCAGCCCTGGGTGTCTTCCTCGCCGATCGACGGAACCTTCTATTTCGTTGCGCCCGCACCGGCAGCGGCGCCGCAGATTGCAATTGCGCCGCAACAGCAGCGGGGACTCACCGAGACGCTTCGTCCGGATCCCGACTTCGTCCCGATCAAGGATGCCGCGTTGCTGCGCGAGCTGAGCGAGCGGCTTTACGAACACAATTTCGATCCGGAAACCGCCGACGGCAAGAACGGCATGAAACTCGCGATCAGCAAGTTTCAGGAGAAAAGCAATATGACGCCGTCGGGCGAGGCGACCGAAGGCGTGCTGACACGGCTGCGAAAGCTCGAAGACCTGAAACCGTGGGGATCGATCGTCTATGGTTCGGAGAGCGAAAAATGGGGAATCTCATGGAACCATGCCTCGCGCAAGGCGGCCGTTGAGGACGCCAGGTCTAATTGTGGATCTGGCAAATGCCCGATTGAATTGAGCTTCTATGGAAGGAGTTGCGGTGCTTTCGCAATCTCAGGCAAATCGTGGTCGCTGGTTCAACGCGATACCGTCCAAAAGGCGAAAGACGCCGCGCTTGACGATTGCGGCAGGACTGGCAAATCTTGCCGCATCGTCGGCGCGGTTTGCGCCGACGGCTCGGGCCGCTAGATTTCAGCCAGATCCATTGGAAGCCAGGTGATGATGCGACACCCCATCCGAAGCCCGATCAAAGTCGTCCTCCTTTGCATGTCATCCATTGTCGCGATCGGTCTGGGCGCCGCGTTCGCACAATCCGGCAGCACCGGCGGCAGCATTGGCAATGACGAAAAGTCGCTATCCGGTTCGCGCGAGGGGCCTCGGACTGTTGAACCCGCAAAGCCGGCACGGCACAGCAAGCCCGACGCCGAGGAACCGCGCCGAGCGTCGCGAAAAAGCGGCGGGGCGGGAGGTGGCGGTGGCAATTTTGATGGCGCATGGGTCTTTTCAAGTCTCGGCAGGCCCTGCGGCGGCACCTCCGAGGCGGCGGTCATCGCCAGCGGCAGGATTTTGGGGCAATACAGTTCCGGTCAAGTCAGTCCGAACGGCACCGCGACTGGAAGTGGGGCCTCTGGAGGCGTAACCTGGACCAGTTTCGGCCATCTCTCGGGCCGCGGCGGCTCCGGCACATTCCAACGATCCGACGGATGTGTCGGAAGCTGGACCGCGTCAAAACAGTAATGGCGAATGACGGCTCCTGGCGGTGGGTCAGGCAGTCAGTATCGTCTCAACCTATTCAATAGAAAATTGCGCCCGGTTGAAATAGGAGGAGCGGCGTTGCTACCAGGCCCTCGCAGAGATATTTTATTAAGGTTTGCTCGCAATCCAATCGAGAATTTGCGTCGACGCCACCGTCTTCTTTGGGGCATGTGGATTCAACGTCCCAGCAATCACGCTCCAGCCATCCTCGATCATCTTCTGAGCAAATTCCTTCGCATCGGCCTCTGCCTTAAACTTGCGGGTCGCTCGAGCGGACCTGCGCTCTCCATTGTTGCGCTTGGGCGTGATGTTCGTACGATACGAAACATACCAGATATCGGGATCTTCCAGGTGACAACCCTTACAAATCACAGATGTGGCTGCCTCGGGAAGCGACAGCTCATCCAGCTCTATTATCGGGTTAATTTTACTGGCTTCGCTTTACAACTTCCTTGAGCTACATCAAACTTTTCGTGGTGAGCGCGGGCTGACATCTAACGGCTGGTTGTCCTTGGCTTCCTCTTTGTTGGCCAATAGTCCCAACAGCATCTTGTGCCGCTCCGCGGCGCCAGGCTCGAGCAGGCTGTCGGAAATGCTCAGGGTTCTTCTGATGGATAAAACGGTCCACGACCGCCTCCCCCTCGGGCCGAGGTATGGGCCTTCCATCATGAACATGGAGGCTCAAAGCCCGTGAAATCCTCGATCAACCGCCGCAGGCCGGATACTTGTCGGTGGTCGAAAACTGGCGGCAGCTTCCCAACGGTCGGATCGAATTCACGAAGCGGCACCTGCCGGCTACTGACTGACGACGCAGCAAGAGAACGGGTGCAATGCTGTGCCATAGCCGATCAGCGGGCGCGAGGCCCGACTTCCGGGGCCATTCAATGGCTACCGTCGTTGCGAACTCGCTTGGGTTAACGGCGATCAGATCGGCGTCACCTTTTTAAGGGTGGGTCAAACACGTAGAAAGGTGAAAAACCTGAAAGTCGATACAGATGCCTGAAGGCCCCGTCGAGGGGCAACGTCGGATGAAATTTTCATCCTTCTCCAAAAACTCGCTGCTTTGAGATAGGCTTTTGTGCGCTACCCGACCACGAAGCACCCAACAACTGCGAAGCAAAAAATAAAAAAACCACCGTTGGGGTGCTTACCAACGGTGGCTTTACTACGCAACGCTACGAGAAACGTTAAACTGAAGCAGTTGGGTTACAAATACGTAAGCGAGGCATCAATGGCCGTTGCGCATTCAGCACCAATCAGGCTGCTTTGTTCTCAATCACATCTTGTAACGGCTTCGTCGTCTGCTTGAACAGGTCGGTATAGAGTTCGGAGATTTTCTTCGCTTCGGCGACGAACGTTTCGTAGGCGCTCTTCACGTATTCGCTATGAAGCTCCATCACCTTCGCGGGCTCTTTAACGCTTGTCAGCTTCGAGATAAACTCGGAACCCTCCTGCATCGCCTTCTTGGCGTAGTCCGCATGGGCGGTCGCAATCGTCTGAACCGAAGTTGCGAGGTCCTTGGTGGTCTGCTGAATTTGCTCCACGTTGATCATTTTACAGTCTCCCTTGATTAAAAAATATGCAGCCTTATGCTGCATTGCAACAGGAATTACAAGCGCTCGTTTGAGGTTGGGAGAGCAATTCTTCGATATTCGGTATCTAAAGACCTATGATTGGCTTGTTATTCCGATTCCTGAGGGCGTCTTGACTCTCGCATAGCAACAATGGTGCGATGCGTCAGACCAAGTTGTGGGGATGGGTCGATGAATGACGCTGTTGATCGAGTAATGGCTTCCTACGAAAACTTGCCTGCTCTTGAGCATTCAGGGCGCGAAGAAATTCGAGTGAAGGTCAGTCAATACCTCGAAAAGCTTTCATCTGCGGGTCACAGCGGCACCGAAGAACTCGCCTATTATGGCTTGGCGTATCTGCGCATCCTGCACGAAGGTCCTGATCCACGTTACACTGGATGCTGATACTCCCCTGGAAATTGTCCCTATGCGGCATTGAGCATCACCTTTTCAGCCTTATCGATTTATCGCCGCTTATTTCGCTGAGCATGAACTGAGCCTCCGCCGTACCTGACCGACCCGAAAAAACTGTGCACGTTGCTTGCGCTCTTGGCATTCGCCGTGACGCTGACGGTGAAAACCGGCGTCGCAAGGGCGCGCCTGCATGCCCTTCCCATCAGAACACACGGCCGCCCTGCTTGGTCCCTGTTCGCTCTCGGTCTGCACACATTTCGCAAAATCTTCGTCGCCGCAAGTCCTGATCAAATAATCGCCTTCCTCGCCCAACTCCTGTCCTCAAAACGACCCATCAAGCCGTTGCTCTCTTTGCACTTTCGATGACGAGTCGAGTACAGGGCTTTGGACCTGAAGAAGCCAGCCGGAATTGTTTGAGATCACCTCGGCCGGTTCGTCGTGCACCAGTCGCGCGGCGAATTTGGAAGACATGAAATTCACACTGAGGTTGTCGGCGGCTTCCGATGTCTTGATCTTCCCTCATGCGCAGCTAGACTTCTCAGAATCATGGCGGTCGATGATTCTCTCGCCCCAGAGATGGTGGGTCATTCATGCGTGCTTCGCCACAACTCCCTCTGTTTCCGCTCGAGCCGACGAGCGATGCAGGCCTTTGGGTTGAGCGGTTTTCGCGATATTTCGACGATCCGAAGCGTCACTCCGGGTTCCTGGAACTGGCCGAATCGGCGGTTGGCGCTTGTCCCGGCGATCCGAGCATCCTGACACTCGCCGCTACCGCAGCCCTTCTGGATAGGCGACCCGAACGGGCGCTGGTGTTTCTCAAGCGGATTTCCAAACGCTACAGCGCGACGCCTACCGATCACCTGTTGCAAGCGCTGGCGCTGTTCCAGGAAGGAAAACGTTTGGCGGCCAGGGGGCTGTTGTTGCGCCACAAACTGACTGAGTGGCCGGCAGCGCTTCAGGTTTTCCCGGGTGGAATCGAACGCATGCGCTGGTTGGCGGAGCAGATCGACGCTATCATGGAACTCGCTCACCTGTTACCGCAGAAACGCCAGCCTGCGGCGGCAAGAAGCAAGGCAAAACCGGCACCCGCGCCTCGTCGGGAGCGCGCTTCCCGCAGGTTCGCGCCACCTTCCGCTCCGGCGGCGTCCACCGGGATCGCGGCAGCCTCGATCCAGCCCTTGCCGAAGATCGACGTCGACATCTCCTTTGCGGCCGAGGTCGACCTTGGGCCGATGCTTCAGTCGGTCGCGCACTTGCCCGAGCCGGAGGGCCGATGGTGGGAGCTGCGCCAGCGTTTCACTCATCTCGGCTTCGCGCAAGGCTTCGACGAACTGCTCTGCCTTCCGCACCTGACCGGCGTCGAACCCCTGTGGCATCAGATTGAGACCGTGCGGAAGGTGTTGAAACAGTTCCGCGGCCGCGTCCTGCTCGCCGACGAGGTCGGCCTTGGCAAGACCATCGAGGCGGGGATGGTGCTGAAGGAATATGCGTTGCGGGGCATGGCGGACCGCGTGCTGGTGCTGGCACCCGCCTCGCTGGTCGGGCAGTGGAAGGAAGAACTGGAGACAAAGTTCGGCTTGGCTTTCGCGACCACGCATGACGCGCTATTGCGCGCGGATCCTCATGCGTTTTGGGAGCAGAAGCGTATCATCGCGTCGATTGCGACAGCGCGACGTCAGGAGCATGCCGAGCGTCTGCTCGGCGGCGTATTCGACCTCATCATTATCGATGAGGCCCACCATCTCCGCGACCGAGCGAGCCAGAGCTGGAAGCTTGTCGATGCGCTCAACAAG
>Ga0182014_10002072_pt1 | contig 25847 bp, 20 predicted proteins | sample 612S2DmetaG_FD_120489 | JGI IMG/M metagenome (GOLD analysis project Ga0182014, IMG submission 120489) | Permafrost microbial communities from Stordalen Mire, Sweden - 612S2D metaG | ecosystem: Environmental > Terrestrial > Soil > Wetlands > Permafrost | place: Sweden: Stordalen | collected...
CTTTGAGCGGCGAACGCATCCGGCTGGTGACGATGGAACAACGGGTTCTGGTGTATTACTGCCGGAGCCTGGTACGGGAACTCGACCTCGGCAACCAGCGATCGACGATCATCGATCGCTGGTTGCCGGACGAATCTTCCCCACCGAAACTGTAAAGGATGTCCCGGGACGTTTTGTAAACCATGTCGTGGGACTAGACACAAAGAGCGCGAAAGGCTGGGCCACCCGTCCCTACACGAGCGGATTATGCGATTTGCGCTAAGCCGTGACTACGCTGCCTTCGCCAAGTTTGACCGCAGCGATCGGAAGCCGACGCGAATCTCTTCTGAAAGAAGTTGGGGCTGCTCAAATGCCGCGAAGTGACCGCCTTTGTCGAGCTTGTTGTAATGGATGAGTTTGGGATAGGCCCGCTCTGCCCAGCTCTGTGGAGCGGGATAGAGCTCGTCAGGGAAGACGCTCACGGCTGTCGGGACAACGACGTTTTTGACGGCGAAGAACGATGCCCCCTTGTTCTCCCAATAGAGACGGCCCCCTGAGACCCCCGTATTCGTCAACCAGGTGAGCGTGATGTTGTCGAGGACGTCGTCTCGTGTCAGCCCTTCGGTCCCTCCGGCAAAGACACGTGCGATGAGTTCGTAGCTGCGCGCGTCGTGGTCGAGGAAATAAGCCGCCAGGCCGACGGGTGAATCCGCGATTCCGTACAAAGTCTGCGGTCGCAACCCCATTTGGAAGCCGTAGCCGATGCCCTTCGCATAGACGAAGCTGAGCCGCTCGTAAGCCAGCTTTTCGTCGGCCGAGAGATTTGCCGGTGCCGGCGCGCCGGAAAAGGCCAGCTTGTCGATGTCCAGTGGAATCACGTTAGGCATGTTGGTGTGAATGCCCAGCAATTCCGGTGGCGCCTGCGCGCCCATCAGCTCGGTGATGATCGCACCCCAATCGCCGCCTTGCGCCACGAATTTCGTATACCCGAGGCGCTTCATCAGCACCACCCAGGCGCGTGCGATGTGGGCGGGATCCCACCCGGTCGTGGTCGGTCTTCCGGAGTAGCCGTAGCCCGGCATCGACGGAATCACCACATCAAAAGCGTCCGATGCGCTCCCGCCATGTGCCGTGGGATTGGTCAGCGGATCGATGATCTTCATCTGTTCGATGATTGAGCCGGGCCATCCGTGCGTAACGATGAGCGGCAATGCATTTTCGTGTTTTGAACGGACGTGAAGGAAATGAATGTCCAGTCCATCGATCTCGGTGATGAACTGCGGCAAGGCCTTCAGCCTTGCTTCAACCTTGCGCCAGTCGTACTCCGTCGCCCAATAGCGGGCGAGCGCCTGAGTGGTCGCGAGCTGCACGCCTTGTGTTGCATCCGTGACCGTTTCCCGCTCCGGCCACTTCGTTGCGTTAATGCGCCTGCGCAACTCGGTGAGTTCCGCCTCCGGAACATTCACGTGAAACGGACGAATCGCATTCTTGTCAGATGCCTGCTCGCTGCCTTGATGTGTAGTACTGATTTGGGTCATGCTGGCCTCCTTTTTGAGTAGGTTGGGATTTGTTGGTTGGGTCATGAGCCAACAATTCAACGTCAGCCCTGACACCCCACAATGGCGATAGATTATATCGCCTACCACGAAAATTATTATTAACAGAATATTACCGTTGGTTCCCTGCGGGGCCTGAATCGCATCTCGGCTTGGCGGCACGGCTGAAGCCGTGCCCTTCCACGAATCTGTCCCGAGTAATCCGACATACTGGGCGTCAGGAGGAATTACGGAGATCCTTCGTTGGGAGCGGCTCGCGAGCGACTCCGCTGCCCTCAGGATGACAATCCCTGGATTGGCTGAAGGCGGCGGTGAGGACGGGGCTCATGGGTCTCCTGATTCTGCGACGTTAAGATTCTGGAACGCGAAAACCACTTCCCTGGGGACACTTCGGGGCCCTACGTCCGGGGGGATGAAACGTACTCCGGGGATTTTGGGGAGTCAAGGGGGGCGGACAGGAGTGTCCGCCCTACACGAGCGGCTTATGCGTCCCTGCGGGGCTGAATCGGATTTACGGCTTTTATCGCAGCGCTCGCAGCTCTGCGCCACCCACATTCAGGCACAAATAGAACAGCCCCGGTAATCAGCCGGGGCTGCAATCTTGGTACTGAACACCGTCCGCGAAACACCTTTAGAATAGCTCTTCCAGCAGCATTGTCAAGCAGATTTGCCGATGTCGAGTGACCGCGGAGGGCGAGGGAGTCGAACCCTAATGGCTGGTTAAGCCACTCGACCGTTTCGCGGACGGCGTCCAGTACCCACTGGCAACACCCTCCAAACGCTGTCCGCCTGAAAAGATTGTATGGCTTGCCGGCCGCGGGTTAACGCGATTGTAAAACTAAACTGGAGCTTGGTTCTGAACTGGGACAGCGCGTCGTCATACGAGCGAAAGCCCGGTGGGTGCCCCAGCCTTTCGCGCTCTTTGCAAAGGCTAGGACAGTTTGCTCGTCTTTCGCCCTCAATGTTGCGAGAGCGCTGGTCCCTGCGGCGCCTGGATCGGATCTAGGGCTGGGCGGCACGGCTGAAGCCGTGCCCTTCCCGGAACCGGATCGAGTCGGAGTTTTTCCGCAGCCTGTGAAGCCGCGCCCCTCCCGGGTCTGCCCAATGCAGTCCGACATACTCTCCGTCGGCAGGGAGTACAGAGATCCTTCGTTGGGAGCCGCTCGCTAGCGAGCGGCTCCGCTGCCTCAGGATGACAATTCCTGGATTGGCTGAGGGCGGCGAGGACGGGGCTCATGGGTCTCCCGATTCGGATGACAGGCAACGGGTTGCTTGGATTGCTGAGGGCGCCGGCACGCGGACAGGAGTGTCCGCGCTACGCCGGGCTGCCACTCCTTCTACTCCCCCGGCAACCTGTCTTCCAAGGTCTGGCTTAGAGACTCGATGGAAGTGGTCTTGCTCATTTCGCGGATATCCTTATCGGCCACGATGCTTTGCAGGCCCATGTGTCCGCAGATGGCACGTACCATCTGCAACAGGGTGGTGATTTCTTTCTGGGCCAGCAAATCGACTTGCAAATTCAGGTGGTCGCGCCGCTCTCCACGGCGCATCATGCGGTTCTGGCGCATGAGGATGAAGCTGGAGAGAATGACGGCCACTACGGCAACAATCACTCCGAGCAAGGAAAACGGCCAGGGGTCGAACGGCCTGGCCCCGGAGATAAGGCCACTATTGGCCAGCAGCCATGCAGTCACGATTACCAGGTGAAGCACAACGAAGGGAAGGCTTCCGGCGAAGGCTCCCACGCTATCGGCGAGACGCTCGGAACTGGACCTTCGCTCCAGCGCTTGTTCTTCCTGCTTCACAATCGAATCGATGTGCGCCTCGGCGTGCCTGGAATATTCCGTCATGAACAATGCCTCTTGCGATAGGATACGCCGCTTCGCCGGGGGCGGGCTGCGCTACTTCGGCGGGCGCAGCAGGTGCCAGGCTTCGCGGTTGGGTTCGTGGATTCCGCCGGGGTGGCTCTTGGGGCGCAATGCGAGGCAGGTGGGAGTGTCGCGGATGGGGAAGATGAAATAGGAGTCGTCGGGAATGATGTGGATGATGATGAAATCCACTTCGGTGGGCTGGTAGGGGATCACGCCTCCGCAGCAGTGCCGGAGGGTGTTGATGTGGTAGAAGCCGCGGATCAGGCTGGCGGTGCATTTTATCTGGATGCGCCAGAGCTTGTCGCCTTCGGGCCAGTCGCGGCTGATGAGGATGAAGTCGAAACGTTCGCTGTCGCCGTAGGGCTTGGCGATTCCGAAGTCGAGGCTGGCGGCTTTGTGGACGAAGGCGAATTCGGAGAGTTCTCCGCGGCGCTTGGAGTTGTGCTCGCGCTGGCGGGCAGTCTCCGGGCGCGACGCTGGTTGGCGTCGTCGCGGAGAGCTGGATTTTGGCATGGGTGCGGGTGCGATGGGTCCATGACGCGAGCCGAGGCCTGCGGCTTTAGTTCATCTGGTTCATCTGCCTGTTTTTGCTGGAAGATTAATCCCCTATTCTTAGAATAGCAGGTTGAGAGGGGTAAGTATGACACGATTTGGAAATTTATTTTGGTAATAATAGCCTTGACTCATCAACTCACCTATGCTATAAAATACGTATGACACAGGAACCAAAGACCTTAGCAGACGCAATCGTCTACTTCCAAAGCCCTGATAACTGCATCAACTATCTGGCCCTGCGGCGCTGGCGGAATGGCGTAGCCTGCCCGACGTGCGGACGCAAGGACGTTACGTTTGTAGCGTCTCGCCGCCTGTGGCAATGCAAGACGCGGCACCCGAAGGCGCAATTCAGCATCAAGACCGGAACGGTGCTTGAGGACTCGCCGCTCGGTCTTGAGAAGTGGTTGCCTGTGATGTGGATGGTTGCGAACTGCAAGAACGGTGTTAGCTCTTGGGAGATTCACCGCTCGTTGGGAGTTTCGCAAAAGGCTGCTTGGTTCATGCTGCATCGGATTCGGCTCGGAATGCAGGACAAGGATTCTGGCGGGAAGATCGGCGGCCCCGACAGCACCGTTGAGATTGACGAAACTTTCATCGGCGGCAAGGCGCGAAACATGCACAAGGCGAAGCGCCGCCGTCTTAGTGACGGAATCGGAATGCAAGGCGGTCACGGCAAGACGGTAGTAATCGGAGCACTTGAGCGTGGCGGCAAAGTTAGGACGCGAGTCATTGGAGATCGCAAGTATCCCGCCGTGCATGGTGCCGTGCGCGATTTTGTTGAGCGGGGTTCTGCGATTATGACCGATGAGTTTTCCGGCTACCTCGGACTTGCCACAGAGTACCAGCACCAATTCGTCAATCACCTTGAGAAGTACGTAGACGGGCAGATTCACACTCAGGGCATGGAGAACTTCTGGGCGCTCTTGAAGCGCGGACTGGGCGGCACTTACGTTGCAGTTGAACCGTTCCACTTGTTCCGCTATGTAGACGAACAGGCTTTCAGGTTCAACAATCGTGCCACGAAGGACAACCCGTTGAACGATTCTGACCGTTTCAGTTTGTTGTGTTCGCAGATCGTAGGCAAGCGACTGACGTATGCAGAACTGACGGCGAAGGAGGATAAAAAACCGGAAGTCCCTTTCTAGATTTCGGTTGCCTCGTGGTCGGAAGCGGAAGGCGTAACTGCTTTCCGCTTTTTGCTGCCTCGTTTCGGGCCGCGTCTGTGCGGATTCGCGTCTACTTGTTTTCGATACTCCGCTTCCCGTCTCTGTATCTCTTCGTGCGAGACAGTAAGCAGGGTATCCACTAGACTCGTGAATCGGTTGTACTCTCCGGAATGTTTCATCTGTGTACATGATAGACCGCTACGTTGTCCTACGTGGCGAAAAATTCCATGCCGCTGTTCTTTCCAAAGCGCCAGGTGTAGGGTTTATCAAATAGTCATAGGAAAGAATGTAGGAATCCCAACGAAGATCGCCAACGCGCTTATGCCATTCCCTGCGAACGTTGTCTTGGTGGTTTATGCACCATGCAAATAAATCCGCTATCTGAAGCGCGGGGGAAATTCTCATATTTGATTTGCCAAGATGCACCACTTTGGACATTTCGGCGATCTGCTTCTTAGACTTTTTCCCGTTCCTCCGGTCATCCACGTGGCCGTAAAACGGCTCACCTTGGTCAAAGTAAAGTTGATATCCCTCTACCCCAAGTCGCCTCCCATAGCGAAAGACAAAACCGAGAACTTCGGAGGCGCACAACTCGGAGATGCTGTTTGGGAAGTTCGGCGTTACCTCTCCGGCTCTTCGGAAATCATCCACAGGGATTGTCATCGTTAGGCCATTAAGGCCCGCCTTGGTGATATTCGGCAGAAACCCAGATGCAGTGGGAACTAGGATTCTTCCGGGCTGTGCCAGAGAGCCTTCTAGGACATCCACGAGGGCAGAGATATAGGTATCTACCTTTTCGTCGGTCCATCCCTTTCTCCAATCAAATTCTTTCCGTAAAGCATTAGCATTGGTCGTATGTAAAGGGGTTCCTCCATTGTCGGCTATAACCTTTCCCCACGCCGATTCGACAGGGGTCCATTCCTCCTCCGTACCACAGAGACACGCAAGCGTTACGCGATCATTGTTGGCAGTCTGTGCCCCATCGAAGTAACTCTTCAAAACCACAAACCACCAATCCTCCGGGATAAGACTCGTAGGCGACAATTCCCTGAGCGAGTAGCATCCCTGCGTAGCGAATTCCCAATCATCGCCCAACGGCGATGATGAGTCAACGCTATTATTGCCTTTATTTTGCGATTGTAATCAGCGAGTTAGCGGGAAAACGACTTGTGGGGGGGCTTGACAAGATTTTTGGCGCCGCGGGGACGGGCCGGCTCGCCCGTCCCCGCAACCCGGTTAGTGCAGGATTTCAAATACCAGGCCGGATCCTTCGGCACCGCCGGCTTGGGTGGTGCCATAAAGATTGCCGCTGGCGTCGAGGATCAGGTCGCCGGTGGGATGGAATCCGTCGGTGCCCTGTCCGAAGGAGTGGACCACTTTGTAGGTGAAGGTGCCTCCCGATCCGGCGGTAAGCTTGAAGAGGGTGCCGCAGCCGCCGCCGCAAGCACTCTGGTTGGCGCCCAACATTGTAGTGCCGTAGAGATTGCCCGCCGGGTCTCTGACCAGGCCGGCAACCGGGTTGGCGGCGGGAGCGTTCCCGGGAGCGTGGAGGATTTTCTCTGTCCACTGACCGTTGTTGTTCGGCATCAGTTCGAACACAACTCCATAGCCCACGCCGCCCTGGAATGCGGTGCCGTAAAGGTTTCCGGTGGCGTCGAGGATCAGGTCACCGTAAGGGTATTTCCCGCCTCTGCCACCAGTGAAGGTGAAGAGAACACTCTCCGTCCATCCGTTGGAAGTCGGGGCCAGCTTGAAGATGGTGCCTTTTCCGGAAGCTCCGCCGCCGTAGGTTGTGCCGTAGAGATTGCCGGCGGCGTCAAAGACCAGACCATCGTAGGGCGAAGCTCCGTCGGCGCCGCCTTCGAAAGCATAGGGCACGCTTTCGGTCCAGCCGCTGGAAGTGCGCGTCAGCTTGAAGACGGTGCCGCAGCCCGAGCTGCAACCGCCGCCAATGTTGCCGCCAAGCAAGGTTGTGCCATAGAGATTGCCGGCGGCGTCGAAGAGCAGTCTTGCGTATGGTTCGCCGCCGTCCGTGCCACCGGTAAAGGTGTAGAGCACGGTCTGGGTCCAGCCGCCGGAAACGGGAGCGAGTTTGAAGACCGTGCCGCAGCCGAGGCCGCAGGCTGTGTTCCCGCCGAAATTGGTTGTGCCGTAGAGATTACCCGCTGTGTCGAAGACCAGGGCGGCAGCGGGCTGACCTCCGTCCGCCTCGCCGGTGAAACTGTAGAGCACGTTTTCCGTCCAAACGCCATTCGAGTTGGTTATCTCGAAAACCGTGCCTTGGCCATAGGTCCCACCCAACTCTGAAGTGCCGTAGAGATTCCCTGCCTTGTCGAAAATCAGGCCGGCATAAGGGAGCTTGGGCTCGTCGCTGCCGCCGAAGCTGTACAACGCATCTTCCGAACCCGATCCGCCGCCGGGAATCGCGGCTTGTGCCTGATTGGAATACTCGCTTTCCGTACCGTCCTGGTTGACCGCGGTCGTGGCATAGAAATAGGTTTGACCGCCTTGAACGGTGCTATCGGTGTAGCTGGTGTTTGGATCGAGGGCAGAATTGATTTTGGTGTAGGGTCCATTGGAAGTAACGCCCCGGTACACGTTGTAGCCGATGACCCCCTGCGTAGTGCTGGCATCCCATAAGAGGTTAACGGCGTGCGCGGCGGCGAGGGCTGGGAAGAGTAGAGAGCTTAGGAAAATAACCAGGTAAGCGAACGATTTCGACTGCAGCGTGAGATATCTCACGTAACCTCTCTTGCTCCGTGCTCGGCACGGCGGGGGATTGAAGAGCGACTGCTCCAGCGCTCTGACCGCGAGTGCATGCGGTCAAAACAACGTGAACTGCAGCTTCCCAATTATTCCGGTTCACTCCGGTCTCCAAAAGATCACAGAAGTACATGCAGGCGCAGCCTCTGTTCCCGGTAGCCAGTTGTCTGGAGGGACACTCCATTCGCGGGAATTTGGATTGGCCCGGCGGTTTGCCGAAAAGATTGGGCTGGCAAAACAGAAGGTGCAGTGGTTGGTGACGCAAACCACGGGACGCAACGATGGCTTCGACTGAACAACGCGCGTGTCCCGATGTGGCATCCCAGCGTGTATCCTTAAGGAAGGATTTCCATGCTGGTCAAGTGCGAAAAGTGTGGCTATGAAAACTTCCCGCAACACCGCTTTTGCGGGATGTGTGGGGCAGCGCTGACTGTTCCCAAAGCGCCATCGGCCAAGCCTAATCCCGCGCCGGCGCCGCAGGCGCCGAAGCCCGCCAGCCGGCCTTCGCCCGCAGCATTGGAGCATGAACCCGTCGACCCGAAAAGCGTCAGTTACCTGCTGGAGGACGAACCGCCTCCCAGCCATCGTGGGCGGAATGTTTTGTTGTTTATAGTGCTGGCCGGGGCGGTTGCGGCGGCGGGCTGGCATTGGCGGGAGGATTTAGGCGGGCTGGCCGCAAAGTTCTTGAGTCGGGGTACGGACAGTAGTGCTCAGCCAAATTCTTCCACTCCAGCCGCGACGGATTCAACTTCAGAGACAACTTCCGCGACGAGCGCGGGTGCTCAGATCGACAAGCCGGACACGGGAGCAGGCGCTCAAGGCAATGCTCCCGCGCCTGTGGCGCAGACGCAAGCCGCGGCGGGTGCGGAGCCATCCAATCAGCCTCAGGCAAGTGATTCCGGGGCGACGGCGGCGGTTCCGAAGCCGGATGAGTCTGGAGAAGCTGCAGCCGGTCAGCCTGCGCCTTCGGTCACTCCGCCCAAAGTACGGGCACAGCGAGCGACGGCTTCGGCTGCGGGGATTGGTGATCTGGAAGCTGAGGGCGAGAAATATCTTTACGGAAACGGCGTGCCGGAAAACTGCGCTCGGGCGAGAAGGAATTTAATGGCGGCGGCGCAGCGCTCCAACGCCAAGGCGGAGAACGTTCTGGGCACGATGTATGCGACGGGTCACTGCGCCAAGCGGGATCTGCCCACGGCGTATCGCTGGTTTGGGCGGTCGCTGCAAAAGGATCCGGGCAATACGCGCATTCAGGAAGACCTGAAAGTTTTGTGGAACCAGATGACCCCGGAGGAACAGAAGCTGGCGCTGCGCGGCGAGCGGTGAGCTTGAGATCCCGTTGCGGCCTTTGGCGGCGCGGCCCGAACCGTGCCGTCCCGATTCTGATTTCCCTATACGGCAACACTCGAAAAGCTGTCGTTGCTGCAAAGGGTGGGCCGCTCGCGGGCACGGCCCGGTGTGCTGCTACGGGGTGAGTTCAAAGATCACGCCGCCGCCGTAGGTGCCGCCGAGGACGGTGCCGCCGTACAGGTTGCCCTTGCTGTCCATCACCAGATTGCCCTCGGGGACGCCGCCATCGTCGCCGTTCCCGAACTCGTGCAGAACGGTGTACGTCCATTTGCCTTTGGGGCCTGGAGCCAGCTTGTAGATCACGCCGCAATCGCAGAACGGCTCTCCGCCGTAGTCGGTGGTGCCATACAGATTGCCGGACTTGTCCATGACCACGCCGGCGTTAGGCTCATATCCGCTTGCGCCGCCCTGGAAGGCATAGAGGATGGTCTCCCTCCAGCGGCCGCCGGATTCGGGCGTCAGCTTGAAGACCACGCCTCCGCAACAACCGCCGCCGGCAGTCGTTCCGTAGAGGCTGCCGGAAGAATCCATGAACAAGGATCCCCAACCGGGCGTGTGGCCGTCTTTGTAGTTGACCGCGAAACTGTGCAGCACCTTCTCCTTCCAGCCTGTCGCGGTGCGCTCAATCTCGTACACGGTGCCACCGTTATAGGCGCCGCCGCCGTAAGTCGTACCGTAGAGATTGCCGGAAGGATCGAGAATTACGCCGGCGAACGGGGCGGCTCCGTCGCCCTCCTTGACGAACTTGTGCAGGATCGTTTCTTTCCAGCCGCCGGACGTGCGCGTGAGCTCGAATGCTGTGGTCTTAGTTGTGCCGTAGAGGTTCCCAGCATTATCCATGACTACGCCAGAGACGGGCTTTCCCTCGTCGCCGTGTTGCGTCCCAAACCTGTAAATGGAGAACTCCTCCCAGCCAGTCGCGTGATGCGCGAGCTCAAAGACTGTGCCAGAGTCGTAATACCCGCCGTCATACGTGGTGCCGTAGAGATGGCCGGCTGAACCTATTGCTACACTGCCGTAGGATGTGTAGCCATCATTCCCGTTGGAGTCAAATCTATAGAGCACGCTCTCTGTCCACCTGCCGTTGGAGTGCGGCCTCAATTCGAACACAACTCCGCAGCCGTACCCGTTGCACTCGTTGAGGTTACCTCCACTTGCCGAGGCACCGAATAGATTGCCCTTGTCGTCCAAGGTTACGCCACCCCATGGGCCCGTTCCGTCGGTCCCATTAAAGGGGTGCAAGATCTTGTATGCAGGGCTAGCGAGGGCGCTCTCTGGTATGCAAAAACTGAGAGCTGCAATCAGCAAGAACCTGCCCAGGTTGCCCGTCAGCCCTCTGAAGAATTTCATATCAAACCTTTTGGCTCGGTCCGTCGTGGCGGGGAGCTGGTTTGGTGAATAGCGCCGCAACTAGAAGAAAGCGACTGGCAGCTACACATTAGCAGAGTTGGGAAGGGCTGTCTGTGACTGGGAACACGGTGGCTGGCTCAGCTTTACGTGCCAGCAAGGGTGGGCCAGCCTCGACCTCGCGCTTTTGCCTTTTTCGTACTGTTCGTTCATCTTACAACTACTTTCTGATCGGTAGGGGGCGTGGAATCCGCCGTTGGGTGGAAGCATTGGTCCCTGCGGGGCCTGAATCGAATCTACGGCTTGGTGGCACGGCTGAACAGGCTGCGGAAAAACTCGTCGAGGACGCGAAAAGCTTACCTCAGGCGCTAAAGCACCTACATATTTTCAACGGCTTAGCGGCCCGACTGAAGTCGGGCCCTCCCCAAAACCCGCCTGGATCATACTTTTTCCGCTAGCTGTGAAGCCATGCCCTCCCGTTTCATGAATCCTGATGAGTTTCGCTCGGTTTTGGGCGGGGGCGGGGTTTCACGCTGTCAAAGGCGCTGCGAAGCGATGCTCCGCCTGGGCCCTTCGACTTCGCTCGCAGGGTCGCGAGGGCGACCGTCCCTTCACCAGCAAAGGCGGGCGACCATCCCCACGTGAGCAAAGCCTGGCGGGCGAGACGCCCGTCCACCACTCGCTCGGTCATCTCTACGCGAGGACAATTTTTGCGCGGATCGGGGGCTGCCTATCCGCGTGCTTGTCGAAGATCGGCATTGCTGGTATGGTTTCGGCGTTCGTCTGTTGGCTTTTGTGCTTCGTTATATTGTGGGAAGGCAAACAGATTGGGGCTCGGTGAAGTGTCTGGCAATCCATCCTGGGCTGCCGGTGCGTACTTAAAGGGGAAAGAGATTAATTGCTTGTCCGGCGCTGAACTAAAAGGAGATTGGACCGACGCGGCTACGGTGTCGGCGATTCGCGCGGGTGACGAGACCGGGATGGCGGCACTGTATGACCGCTATTCGGCTGTCGTCTACTCGGTGGCTCTTCGTGTGCTGGGCGATACCGGGGCAGCCGAGGATGTGTTGCAGGAAGTTTTTATGCAGTTGTGGCGCAACCCGGGGCTGTTCGATTCGAGCCGCGGCAGCCTCGGGCCCTGGCTGGCGGTGATTGCGAGGAATCGGGCGATTGATGGGTTGCGCAAGCGGCGTCCGGAGACCGATATTGCGGATGTGGTGGTTTCGGTGGAACCTGACGTCGCGGGCGATGCGGAGCGGGCGCGGGCGATGGAGAAAGTTCGGGGAACGCTGGGCGCGATGCCTTCCGCGCAGCGGCAGGCGCTGGAGATGGCGTACTTCGAAGGCCTGTCGCACAGCGAGATTTCGGCGAAAACGGGAGAGCCGCTGGGAACGATCAAGACGCGCATTCGCGCCGGCTTGCTGGCGCTGCGCAAGGCTTTTGCAACATGAGTGTGCACGAACAATTCGCGGAAGACCTCGCACTCTACGCGCTGGGCGGGTTGGAGGGAGACGAGCGCGCGCAACTGGAGAAGCATCTGGAAGGGTGCGCCGGCTGCCGCCGCGAGTTGGAGCAATTGCGGGGGGACATGGCTTTGATGGCTTTGTCGACGGCTGGGCCGGTGCCTCCGCGGCGGGCGCGCCAGCGATTGTTGGAAGCGGTGGGGCGGGAACGGCGGCCGGCGGCGGCTCCGGCGCGGCGGAGTTGGTGGGCGCTGGTGCCTTGGGTTGCGGCGGCGGCCCTGGCAGTGGGATTGGTTTCAGTGTGGCGGCAGAAGTCGGACCTGCAAAGACAGATTGCCGATTTGCAAAATGAGTCAGCCCGGCAATTCGAGGAACTGCGGCAGGCTCGGGAAGTGGTGTCTACGCTTACTGCAACCGATGCCATGCGGGTTACGGTGGTGGCGGCGAAGACTCCGCCGCAACCGCAGGGCAAAGCAATTTATGTGCGCGACCGGTCGAGCCTGATCTTCCTGGCCAGCAATTTCCCGGCTTTGCCGCCGCAGAAAGCTTATGAATTGTGGCTGGTTCCGACCAGCGGCGCGCCGATCGCCGCCGGGGTTTTCAAACCGGATACGCATGGCAGCGCCATCGTGATCAACCCGCCGCTTCCCGCTGGCGTGGAGGCCAAAGCTTTCGCGATTACGGTGGAGCCGGAGAGTGGTTCGCCGGCGGCGACTTCACCGATCATTATGTTTGGTGCGGGGGAGTGAGGGCAGGCCGACGGATTCCAGTTAAGGTAACGGTTGTCAGGGCTGACGCTGGGGTCAGCCCTGGTGAGATGTCGAGCAAGGAAAAGCCTATTGGTGCTTATCCTTATAGATGCTCTTGCTAATGCGGTTCTGCTGCCGGTTAATCCCATTCTGTTCCGCCTTGGTGAGGTGGCCATTGTGCGCGGCCATATCTTTTTGCTCACGGTTTTGCACGTTGGCTTCTCGTTTCTCCAGATTGGCGGTTTGTTGCGGAGTCAAGGAGCCGTTCTTAACGCCGTTGGCGATGCGATTCTGCTGCTGGGTTTCGCGGCTGTTGACCTGATTCACACGCGGATGGCCTGGATCGACGGCGTCCGGTCCAGCGCCCGAAGTGGAAGTGGTTGTGGTTTGAGCAATGGCGGAGCCGGTAAGCATCAGGCCCGCAATTGCCAGCATCAAAAGCGAGTTCGAGATTCTGTTGATCATAATTGGTGCAAACCCCCAGCGAAGAGAGTAGTTCCCTGCGTTCAAATTCGGCGAGTTACGAAGGGGATGGGGCGGTTGGTCACACGACGCGGTGTACTACAGTATCCAGGATTCGGTTGTCACTGGATTTTAACAATAAATTGACACGTACGTGGCAATTTCCTCGCTTCTATAGATGAGACTGCAACGTAATAATTCGCGAGGCTAGGGGACAATCGTGGACGCAAATTATCTGGTTTTATGCGGGATGGTCTGGGCGCAATTCGGGCAGGAAGATGCGGGGCTGGAATTGATTCGGGCGCTGGCTTCGTCGGATGAAATCTTGCGGGTGCTGGCACGCACCATGCTGGAGCGAGCCGGTGTAGGCTCGAAGGAGTTGATCGGACAGGCGCTGGCGGAAGATGAGATATCCGTGGCCATGGCCAGCCTTTGCGGCTTTGAACAGGGCCAGCGGTCGAAGCCCGAAAGCTGGGGCGGGGGCGCGTGGTTTCCAGCGGCTTCGGCGTAGAGTAGTGGAATCAAAGCACAGCTGATCAGGACTCGTTTGATTCCTGCCCTAAGTTGCTTCTGTTTTTCCGGGGCAGTTTGGGAAGCTGCCCTGGACCCTCCCGGATTTACGTTTCTCTCCACAATGCTTCACGGCAGGCCGAAGGCGTAAACCTTGCCGTCCTCCGAGCCGACATAAACCATTCCATTCGCCACGACGGGGGAGGACGTCACTTGGCCGCCGACGGTGTAGCTCCACTTCAAGACGCCGTTGCTGGCCCTCAGCGCATAGAGTTTGTCAGATCCGGTCGAGCCGAAATAGGCCACTCCATTCGCCACGGCCAGAGAGGACATGACGTCTCCACCTGTGTTATAGCTCCATAGCTTGGCGCCGGTGCTGGCGTTCAACGCATACACGTTGGTGCAAAAACAATAGTCGGTGCCGAAATAGACAACCTCGTTCGCCACGGCGGGCGAGGATTCTACCATGCTGACAGTTTTGTAGCTCCACAGCTTGGCGCCGGTGTTGGCATTCAGCGCGTACAGCTTGCCGTTGAGAGAGCCGACATAAACGGCTCCGTTTGCCACGGCGGGCGAGGATTCTACCAAGCCGCCGGTGGTGTAGCTCCACAGCAGCGCGCCAGTGCTGGCGTTCAGCGCATACACGTTCTTGTCCAAGGAGCCAACGTAAACCACCCCATTCGCCACGGCGGGCGAGGAGTCCACCGAGTTGCCGGCGGTATAGCTCCACAGCAACGCGCCGGTGCTGGCCTCCAGCGCATACACGTTAAAATCGTGCGAGCCGACATAAACCACCCCGTTTACCAAGGTGGGCGAGGAATACACCGAGTTGCCGGTCGTATAGCTCCACAGCAAAGCGCCGGTGCTGGCGTTCAGCGCGTACACATTGAAATCCCAAGAGCCAACATAAACCACGCCATTGGCCACGGCGGGCGAGGAGCTTACAAGGTCGCCGGTTGCGTAGCTCCACAGCAGGGCGCCGGTGCTCGCGTTCAGCGCGTACACGTTGTTGTCCAACGAGCCGACATAGACTACCCCGTTCGCCACGGCGGGCGAAGATACCATAGAACCCCCGGTTTGGTAGCTCCACAGCAAGGCGAGGTTTCCAACATTGTGAACGTTAAGCACGTTTTCATTCGGGTTCCAGCGCTCCATGTCGGCCCTGTGAAACTGCGCCCAGTTGCCCTGGCCCCAGGCCACGGGCGCGAAGCATGCGCATAAAATCGAAGCCAAGATACCTATTTGTTTCATGATTACCCTCCAGAAGATAAGTGTGTTTGATGGACCACGTTTCCCGGAATTCGGGTCATTCGCCTCGGGGGGTGCTGCGTCCCATTTACGGGAACTGCTCTTCGGGGAGGCACTACGCAACACGGTCATTCTAGCAGCCGCCGATTATGGCAGAATGACAGGAATGTTAAAATTGACTGCTCGGAGGAAGATTTCCGAGATGTGTGCCATTGCGAGCCACTGCAGATACCTCGCTACGCTCGGAATGACAAACAGGCGTGGATTACGTTTCTTCGCTTTACTTCAAGTCAAGAAATTTTCGGCGGTCTTTTTCGTTGGGAATCGAGCAAGCGTCGTACTTGCCGAAGATGCGGTAACGATTTCGGGCGACGAGATTGTATCCCCAATTTCGCAACCAGCCGGGCAACACTCGCAGCGCGATGCTCAGGACATTCCATCCTCCGCCGAGTTCTCGCAGGACTACCACGGCAGCGTCGGACTGGGATGCGAGGCGTTCGTCCGGCTGGGCGTGATTGAGTACAACGTACACGGTTTCGGGATTAGCGGGAGCGGCTTGGTGGCGTCGCAGTATCGCGGCGGCGAAGTCGCTCCGCAGGGAGGCGAAGCGGAAGCGATCCTGCGAATCATGCTGCAGGACGAAATGGATGAGGCGGTTGCAGAGGACGCAGACGCCGTCGTAGAGAATGACGGGGTTGGGGTCGGGAGCAGGCATGTTGCGTCATTTTTATGGTACGCCGTCGCGGCGTTTGCGAACGGACATGCGGAGCTCAGGATGACAATCTTAAGAAGAGTTGCGCTTCATTTCGGGAACGTAGTCTTCGACTTTTCCTTTTTCCAGCAGGTAGACGCCCGGTCCCTGTTGGCCGCGGACGGTGCGGCAGAACTCCGCGACGAAGAACCCGGCATTCAGCGCTTCACTGAAAGCCAGGCGGGTTTGCCGGCGCCATTCTCTGGCCAGGGATGGATCTTTCCGTTCGATCGGCGCGATGTCGCTGGGAATTTCAATCGCAATTCTTTGGCGGCTCAAGGCGGCAGCCAGGTCGGTGCCAACGGGCTTGCCATCGCCATGGAACTGGACCAATGGAGTCAAGGTGGAAAGTGCGTCCAGGATTTCGGCGCGGCTGTCTTTTCCCTGCAACCGGTCCCGCACCCGGCGGCTTGCCAGGGGCCAGGTCACCCACAGGCGATCCGTGCCGTTGCGGTGCAGGGCGCTGGAGGTTTCCGGCCCATAGAAATCGGCCTTGTAGCTTTCCGACACTACTCCCAGCTTGGCGAAATTCAGATGTGCGTTTCTGCTTTGCAAAGGGTCGAAGGTCCAGGTCATCTGGTGGATGCGAACGTGGTGAGCTTCGTGGTTGCGCACATCGGCGATGCGGCCGTCATGAATGCGGCCATCGTCAATGCGCAGCGCGAGTACTCGTTCGCGCTGGGCCAGTTTGAGCTGTTGGCCGAGGCGTGAATTGCGGTAAGGCTCGCGCACCGCGAGCATGTGGGAGTGCACGATTAATTGACCGTGCTCGATGCCCAGAAATCCGAAGGCAAAGCCCACCAGCCTGGCGCCGTCGAACGCGCCGAGCCAGATGCTCCCTGCCTGCCGGGTGGCGATGGCCAGAGTCAGAGGTGTGGTGTCGAGGTCAGAGGTTCCCCAAACTTCCCGCTCGACCGCTTCGACCTGCTTAAAATCCTCGACGCTTTGCAGATCGCGAATCATGATCGCCGGTTTGGATTTGCCCTCAGCCATGCGCAATGCCCGCGGGTAGAGTCGCCACAATATACGCGAGAAGGTGGGCTTACGCCAGCCCGAGCCATGTGAACCTTCAAAAGAGGCCGCCAGCGCGAGGTTGCAATGACCTTGCGGTAGCGTAAAGAACAAGTCAACCAAGGTAATTTTTTGTAAATATCGCAAGTGCCTCTTTTGTTTGAGGATAGAATTGATGCTGCACGATAAGAATCGGCAATGTTCAGGCTCCGTCAGGGCCTAATAATCCGCAACCCTAGCTGGGATTCAAACGTCCAAACCTAAGGCACTGAACCTGGCACGGTTACAATGATGTTGATTCCATCATATTTTCATCCGGAAAGAGGTCTGCAATGACAATGGTTTCCGGTAAACCGGAGACGGCGCGGGCGCGACGAGGATTTGCCTTTTCGCCCCCATCGGTCGCGCCAATCTGGCGATTCCCCGCGCCGGTGAACTGCTTTCTAGGATTAATTCTTTTTCTGAGCGTGGGTTTGTCAGCCTGCGGCGGCGGTGATTCTAAACCCGGTTCCGCGCGAGCCAATGTGGTGCCCGTGGTGCCGGTGGCAGTGGCAACCGCCGAGCGTCGTGACATCCCCTACTACCTCACTGGGCTGGGGTCGGTGAACGCATACTACACGGTCAGCGTGAAAAGCCGGGTCGACGGTCAATTGATGCAGGTGAATTTCAAAGAAGGGCAGGATGTCAAGAGCGGCGATCTGCTGGCGGTGATCGATCCACGACCTTACCAGGTTGCCCTTGAGCAAGGCCAAGCCACGCTGTTTAAGGATCAGGCCACACTGCGCGATGCCAAGCTGAACTACGATCGTTTCAAGGGACTGCTGCAGAGTTCAGGCGCCATGTCACAGCAGCAGGTGGACACGCAGCAGGCCCTGGTGGACCAGTTGGATGGAACCGTCCGCAGCGATCAAGCCGCAATTGACACGGCCAAACTGAATCTCGTCTATTGCCACATCACGGCGCCAGTGAGCGGACGGATTGGGCTCAGGCTGGTCGACCCGGGAAACATCGTTCATGCTACTGACGCTGGCGCCATGTTCGTGATCACGCAACTGCAGCCCATCGCTGTTCTCTTCACGCTGCCGGAAGACAACCTCCCAGCCGTTTCGCAGCGAATGGCGAAGGCCACGCTCGAGGTCGACGCCTACAGCCGGGATAACCAAACGAAACTGGCCACGGGAAAATTGCTCACCATTGACAATCAGATCGACGTGACTACAGGCACCGCCCGGCTCAAGGCAGTCTTCGACAACAAAGACAACGTCCTTTGGCCAAACCAATTCGTGAATATTCGTTTGCTGCTGGAAGTCCGGAAGGACAGCACCGCGGTGCCGGCAGCGGCGATTCAACGGGGTCCGCAGGGCACTTACGTGTTCGTCGTGAAGGCGGATAACACCGTGGATGTGCGCCCGGTGACGATTGCCTTCACCCAGGACAACGTTGCCGTGATTGCCAGCGGAATTTCGCCGAGCGAAGTGCTGGTAACCGACGGCCAGGACAAGTTGCAACAAGGCAGCAAGATCGAAACTCGTCCCGCCGCTCCGTCCGTAAACCGGCCGCAGCAAGCTGCGGGAAGTAACGGTTCGGGAAGTGCTTCTCCGAGTGCCCAGCGTCCAGGAACGCAATGAATCCGTCGCGCCTGTTCATTCTCCGGCCGGTAGCCACAGCCCTGCTGATGGCAGCCATCATGCTGGTGGGCATCGTTGCCTACCGACAGCTTCCGGTCTCAGCGCTGCCCGAGGTGGACTATCCGACCATTCAGGTGATGACGTTTTATCCGGGCGCCGACCCCGACGTGATGGCATCTTCGGTGACCGCGCCTTTGGAACGGCAATTTGGCCAGGTCCCCGGCCTCAGCCAGATGACCTCGACCAGTTCGTTTGGCAGTTCGGTCATCACGCTTCAATTCAACCTCGATCAGAATATCGACGTCGAGGAGCAGCAGGTGCAAGCCGCGATCAATGCGGCTCAAACTTACTTGCCGACGGACCTGCCGAATCCTCCCATCTATAGCAAGGTAAATCCTGCGGACTCGCCGATTCTTACTTTGGCGCTGACCTCCAAAACGCTGCCGCTTTCGCAGATCGAGGATCTCGCCGACACGGCCATGGCGCAGAAGATTTCGCAGGTCACTGGCGTGGGGCTGGTCTCGATTAGCGGGGGTCAGAAGCCGGCGGTGAGAATTCAGGCCAATCCCACTGCTTTGGCATCTTATGGATTGAGCCTGGAAGATGTGCGAACCGCGCTGGCGGCGGCGAACGTCGATCAGGCCAAGGGAACGCTCAACGGTCCCCGCCAGTCTTTTACCATCGGGGCGAACGACCAACTGATGTCGGGCGATCAGTACCGCCCCATCGTCGTGGCTTATCGCAACGGCTCTCCCGTGCGTCTCTCCGATGTGGCCACGGTGACCGACGGAATTGAAAACGTGATGCAGGCCGCGTGGATGAATCTTGATCCGGCGGTCATCGTGAATATTCAACGGCAGCCCGGGGCGAACATCATTGGCGTCGTTGACCGGATCAAGAAGCTGCTGCCGCAATTGCAAGCTGGATTGCCCGCCGCGGTCAACGTTTCGATTCTGACCGATCGCACGGTCACCATCAGGGCTTCGGTTAAGGATGTGCAGTTCGAACTGATGCTTACCATCGCCCTGGTGGTGATGGTGATTTTCCTGTTTCTGCGCAATCTTTCCGCGACCGTGATTCCCAGCGTGGCTGTGCCGCTTTCCATCGTGGGAACTTTCGCGGTGATGTACTTGCTCGGCTACAGCCTCAACAACCTCACGCTCATGGCTCTGACTATTTCCACCGGCTTTGTGGTGGACGACGCCATTGTCATGATCGAGAATATCGACCGTTTCTTGGAGGAGGGCGATTCTCCGCTGGATGCCGCGCTGAAAGGCGCCGGACAGATCGGATTCACGATTGTCTCGCTGACGGTTTCGCTGATCGCCGTGCTGATTCCGCTTTTGTTCATGGGCGACATCGTTGGCCGCTTGTTCCGCGAGTTCGCGGTCACGCTGGCGGTGACAATTCTGGTTTCCGCGGCAGTGTCGCTGAGCTTGACTCCGATGATGTGCGCCAAGTTGCTCAAGCATAGAGATCCCGCGAAACGGAGCCGTTTCTATAACCTCTCCGAGGATTTTTACAACCGGGTAATTGCGTTTTACGGCCGCACTCTGAAGGTTGTGCTTCGCCATCAGACGATCACTTTGGTGGTCACGGTCGGGACCCTCGTTCTCACGTTGTTCTTGTATGTAATCGTGCCCAAAGGATTCTTCCCGGTGCAGGATACGGGCGTGATCCTGGCGATTGCCGATGCTCCGCAGAACATTTCGTTCACCGCGCTGGCAGAGCGCCAACAGGCGCTGGCGCGCGTCATTCTTAAAGATCCGGATGTCGAGAGCTTGTCTTCTTTCATCGGTGTCGACGGCACCAACCTCACGCCCAACAGCGGACGCATTCAGATCAATCTCAAAGCTCGCGATCAACGCAATGCAACCGCCTCCGATATCATTCGCAGGCTGCAGCCGCAAGTGGCGCAAGTCGAAGGAATCACGCTCTTCATGCAACCAGTGCAGGACCTGACGGTCGAAGACCGGGTGAGCCGCACCCAATTCCAGTACACCATGGAAGATGCGGACGCAAAAGAGCTAGCGCGGTTGTCTTCGCAGTTGGTCGACAAGCTGCGTACCTTGCCGCAACTTCGCGATGTAGCCAGCGATCAGCAAGCCGGAGGCCTGCAGGCGGATGTCATGATCGATCGCGACACCGCTTCCCGGCTTGGCATTCTGCCGCAGCAGATCGACAACACGCTGTACGACGCATTCGGGCAGCGCCAGGTCTCGACCATCTTTACCCAGTTGAACCAGTATCACGTCATTCTGGAAGTGAACCCGCAGTTTCAGCAGAACCCGGGGTCTTTCAAGGATCTGTACGTTAAGTCAATCAACGGAACGCAAGTACCGCTTTCTGCCTTTACCCAGATTCACACTTCCAACACGTCTTTGGCGGTCAATCACCAGGGCCAATTTCCGGTAGTGACGCTCTCGTTCAATCTTGCGCCGAGAATGTCTCTGGGCGACGCCACCAAAGCCATTGAGCAGGCGGAGCAGGAAATCGGAATACCGCCCAGCGTTCATACCGCCTTTCAGGGCACGGCCGCCGCATTTCAAAATTCCCTTTCCACCGAACCCTGGTTGATCGTGGCCGCTATCGTGACCGTCTACATCGTTCTGGGCGTGCTTTATGAAAGCTACATTCACCCCATCACGATTCTCTCCACGCTGCCGTCCGCTGGTGTGGGCGCAATTCTGGCGCTGCTGCTTACAGGGAACGATCTTGGTGTGGTGGGACTGATTGGAATCATCCTGCTGATTGGAATCGTGAAGAAGAACGCGATTATGATGATCGACTTCGCGCTGGAGGCGGAGCGGGTGGAGCACAAGCCGCCCGAGGAAGCCATCTTCCAGGCCTGCTTGCTGCGCTTCCGCCCGATCATGATGACCACGATGGCTGCGCTGCTCGGCGGCCTGCCCCTGGCGCTTGGCGGTGGAACAGGATCGGAGTTGCGCCATCCGCTCGGGATCACGATTGTCGGCGGTTTGTTGGTGAGCCAGGCGCTCACCCTCTACACGACCCCGGTGGTTTATTTGTGGTTTGACCGGCTGGCCAAACGATTTGAAGGCTTGTCGGTGGTACATCCCGTGGAAGAGCCGGCGGCGGGAGACTAAGTCATGAATATCTCCGCTCCCTTCATTAAACGGCCGATTGGCACGTCGCTGCTGACGCTGGCACTGTTGATCTCGGGAGTGCTCGCCTTCACCCGGCTTCCTGTGGCGCCGCTTCCGCAAGTGGAATTTCCAGTGATCCAGGTTTCGGCGAGTCTGCCGGGCGCCAGCCCGGAAACCATGGCCTCGGCGGTCGCGACTCCGCTGGAGCGGCAATTCGGCCGCATTGCCGGCATCAATCAAATGACTTCCGTCAGCCAGCTCGGTTCGACGGGCATCATTCTGCAGTTCGATCTCAACCGAAATATTGATGCAGCCGCACGCGACGTTCAGGCAGCGATCAATGCGGCGCGCAGCCAATTGCCGTCGTATCTTCCCGGCAATCCCTGGTATCGCAAAGTAAATCCGGCGGAGGCTCCGATTTTGATCATGTCGATGACCTCCGACAGCGTGACCCTGCCCGATATTTACGATCAGGCCAATTCCATCCTGTCGCAGAAACTGGCGCAGGTGAGTGGGGTGGGCCAAGTGTACGTTGGCGGCGGAGCTAATCCCGCGGTGCGGGCTGAGTTGGATCCGAATCTGCTCAACCACACCGGAGTTGGGCTGGATGCGGTGCGCACAGCTCTGGCGGCGGCAAATGCAAATCGTCCCAAGGGAGAACTGGCGAACGGGGTCAACGCCTGGACGATTCATAACAACGATCAGATTCTGCACGCCGACGACTATCGCCCGCTGATCGTGGCTTACAACAAAAGCAACGGAGCCCCGGTGCGTCTCGGAGATGTGGGGCGCGTAGAAGATTCGGTCGAGGACGCTCATATCTACGGTCTCTCGAATGGCAAACGCGCCGTGATTCTGGTCATTTTCCGCCAGCCCGGCGCGAATATCATTCAGACCGTTGACAATGTCCTTAACTTACTGCCGCAGCTGCAGGCTTCCATTTCTCCCGCCATCAAGCTGGCGGTGGTTTCGGATCGCACCACGACGGTTCGCGCTTCCTTGCACGACATCGAAATCACGCTCCTGATTTCCGTGGCGCTGGTCATTCTGGTGGTATTCGTTTTTCTGCGGACGGTTCGGGCGACCATCATTCCCAGCATCGCCGTACCGCTATCGCTGATTGGCACTTTTGGCGTGATGTATCTTCTGGGATACACCCTCGACAACTTGTCGCTGATGGCGCTGGCGATTTCCACGGGCTTTGTGGTCGATGACGCCATTGTCGTGCTGGAAAACATCACGCGTTATCTGGAGCAGGGGATGCGGCCAGCCGAGGCCGCATTTCGCGGAGCGCGCGAAATCGGATTCACCGTGCTTTCGATGAGCACATCCCTGGTCGCGGTGTTTATTCCGATTCTCCTGATGGGCGGAATTGTCGGCCGCTTGTTCCGTGAATTCGCGGTCACTCTGAGCATCGCGATTGCCGTGTCCCTGGCAGTCTCGCTCACCACCACTCCGACCATGTGCGCCCAATTGCTGAAGCCGCTGAATCAGGAAAAGCATGGATGGGCCTATAACGTCAGCGAAAAGATGTTCGACGGCATCCTGCGCTTCTACCGCACTAGCCTGGGATGGGTTCTGCGCCACCAGTTCGGGGTGTTGCTGATCACCATTGCCACGGCATGCCTCAGCGTCTATCTCTTTCAAGAAGCGCCCAAAGGTTTTTTCCCTCAGCAGGACACCGGCCGAATCGGGGGAGCGGTGCAGGCGGCGCAGGATATTTCTTTCGATGCAATGAGCCGCAAGATGCGCCGCTATGTCGACATTGGAATGAGCGATCCGAATGTTTCAAACATGATTGGTTTTTGCGGCGGCACCACGGCCATGAACCAGGGACGCATGTTCATCACCTTGAAGCCGCTAGGGGAACGAAAGTTAAGCGCGGACCAGGTCATCGGAGAGCTGAGTAAGAAATTTGCCGAGGTTCCCGGGGCTACGCTTTACATGCAGACCCAGCAGGATCTCCAAATCGGTGGCCGTTTGAGCCAGGCGCAATATCAATACACCCTTCAGGGAGAGGATCTGAATGAGCTGAACACATGGGCGCCCCTGTTGCTGCAAAAAATGCGCGCGCTGCATGAACTCCAGCAAGTCAACACCGACCAGCAGGACAAAGGCCTGGCGGCCAATGTGATCATCGACCGCGATACCGCTTCGCGGTTGGGCGTGGCCGCGGCCGATATCGATAGCGTGCTCTACGATGCATTCGGGCAACGCCAGGTTTCGACCATCTATGAGCCGCTGAACCAGTATCACGTGGTCATGGAAGTGGCCCCGGAGTTTCAGCAGACCCCCGAGACCTTGCAAAGTGTCTACGTTCACTCCTCCAATGGCAACATGGTTCCGCTGTCGACCTTCGCGCGCTTCGGACCGGCCAACACTTCACTCGGCGTCAACCATCAGGGGCAGTGGCCGGCAGTAACGATTTCCTTCAATCTCGCGCCCGGCGTCTCGCTGGGTCAGGCGACCACCGCGATTGAGAAAGTCGAACGCTCCATTAGTTTTCCCGCAACCATTCACGCCAGTTTCCAGGGAACCGCGGCAGCCTTCCAGGAGTCGGCAGCCAACCAAATGGTTTTGATCATCACCGCGCTGCTGGCGGTTTACATCGTTCTCGGCATTCTCTACGAAAGCTACATCCACCCGGTGACGATTCTCTCCACCATTCCTTCCGCCGGAGTAGGCGCGCTGCTGGCGCTGAAAATAACTCACAACGAGCTCAATGTGATCGGCCTGATTGGCATTATCCTGCTAATTGGCTTGGTCAAAAAGAACGCGATCATGATGATCGACTTCGCGCTGGAGGCCGAACGGAAGGAAGGCAAAGCGCCGGTCGACGCAATTTACGAGGCTTGCGTGCTGCGCTTCCGTCCCATCATGATGACGACGATGGCGGCATTACTCGGCGGGCTACCCTTGGCGCTGGGCACCGGAACCGGCTCCGAACTGCGGCGGCCACTGGGCCTCACCATCGTGGGCGGCTTGATCGTCAGTCAAGCGCTGACCTTGTTCACTACTCCCGTCGTGTATCTCTACATGGACCGGCTGCGGCTGCGGTCCAGCCGCAAGAAAGACCAACTGCCCGGGCCGGTGTCGCCCGCCACAAGCCACGCAGACTAGCGCCGTTTTTTCCCTGCGATGCTTCCCAGAATCTTGCTCGCCAACTCGTCGGAAAATCCGAACCGTGCCTTGGCCTTCGAATAAAGACTGACGGCCTGCTTGTCGAGCCAGATCATCGCCGACCTGCCTGCGCCATCCCCAGGACGCGCACGATAATCTGTCGATCGCGGACTGCACTTGGAATCCTGCTCGATCGTGTAATAGTACAGAGCCACGCTCTTGCGCGAGACGCCCTCCGGACAGTCGAGTGGCTCGGGAAAACCGTGAAACGATTCTTCGTTGGTATTGAAGATCAACGCATGGTTGAGCAGAGGCGGGTATTTCGCCATGCAACTCCGCATCCCGACATCCCAGAGTTCGATGGCGCCGCCCCATTCCGCCTGCCAGTCCGGATTCAAATACAGAATGAGATTGACTCGCCTGCGCCAGTGTTTGTGATAGTGGTGATGCGAGAAATCGGTGTGGACATTGAGGAATCCGCCGCGGCTCGACTGGTGCAGGCCACCCCCCTCCAGGCTGGCATCGGAGACCAGATCCGGTATGCCCGTCAAGCTGGAAAGCCAACTCACAAAGCCCGGCGAGTTCAGTTCATCGGCGAGTTCTCCCAACCGTTGGGGAAACATCTCCCGTTTTGCCATGCCGAGTTTGTTTTCGTTGTGATGCTTGTATTGCGTCCAGGCCTCGGTGTTGGCATCCGGAAATTCCGCCGCAATCGCATTCGACACTTCCGGTTCGAGGAAGTCGGCAAGCAAAAGGTGGGGCACAGGATTGCCTTCCCTATACGCTTTCGCCAAAGCCGGCAATCGCGAACTCCATCTCCAGTACGGGAACAACGACTCGTCTTTCGCTATCGCTGGCAAACTGGACATGCGCTCTCATCCTTGCATGGATGTTCGATTCGGTCGATTGAAGTGAAACATCATTGTACCAAGCGGACCAACTTCGACATGCGTGGTTGGCCCCGCTCAGTTCACCCGGCAAACCCGTACGGCGGCATTCTCATAAGGACAGTCAAGGTCTGAAGCACCCGGCCGTTCGAGGACCACCCAGCTGACTCCGTATTCCGCTTGCAGGCGGCGAAAGTCCTGCGACTGAAACGTTTTCCAGCCGCTTTGCGCCTGCACTTGCGCCAGCCACCCCTCCGCCAGCGGCGGGAACATGGTCACGGCCCCGCTATCCTTGGCGGCATCCGCCAGCATGCTTCGTTCCGC
>Ga0182014_10002076_pt1 | contig 25797 bp, 24 predicted proteins | sample 612S2DmetaG_FD_120489 | JGI IMG/M metagenome (GOLD analysis project Ga0182014, IMG submission 120489) | Permafrost microbial communities from Stordalen Mire, Sweden - 612S2D metaG | ecosystem: Environmental > Terrestrial > Soil > Wetlands > Permafrost | place: Sweden: Stordalen | collected...
AGCTCAATCGTGCATTCTTATGAATGTCCATTCGATCCCTCCGAAGGTTCTAGTTGCTCGTCACAACCAGCTTCTCCGGTCTGAATCGAATGGACAACCTCTTGAAAGATCACAGGTGCCCCACCCTTGCCGCGTTTTTTGCGGCAAGGGTGGGATTCGCTGACCCTGATCCCCGCCCCCTGATAGACTCTGTAGCGTGACAGCCCAAGCCAAGCCGCCCGTTTTCCTGCTCGACACCATGTCGTTCATCTTCCGCGCTTACCACGCGATGCAGCGTTCGCGCCCCATGTCCACCAGCTCGGGGCTGCCCACGGCGGCCGTCTTTGTTTTTGTGAACATGATCAAGAAGCTGCGCCAGGATTTTCAGCCGCATTACTTTGCCGCGGTCTTTGACGTGAGCGGCGAGGTCTTCCGCGACGAGCGGGCGCGTACCATGGGTCCGCTGCGCAAGTGGAACGGCAAGACGCAGAGCTTCGACGAAGTGAGCTACGAGGGCTACAAGGCCAATCGCGCGGCCACTCCCGAAGACCTCAAGCGCCAGATTCCCTACATCCGTCGCGCGCTGGAGGCTCTGCGCATTCCCATCCTTGAGGCCCAGGGCTTCGAGGCCGACGACGTCATCGGCACCCTCGCTCGCGAAGCCGCCGAGCAGCAGCATGACGTCTTCATCATCTCCGGCGACAAGGACATGATGCAGTTGGTCACGCCCACGGTGAAAATTCTGAACCCGCAGAAGGACAACCTGATTCTCGATCCAGCCAAGGTGACCGAAGTTCTGGGAGTGCCGCCGGAAAAGGTGGTGGACGTGATGGCCCTGCGCGGCGATGCGGTGGATAACATCCCCGGCGCGCCCGGCATCGGCGACAAGGGAAGCGTGGACTTGATTCAGGAATTCGGCTCTCTGGACGCAGTGCTCGAACGCGCCAGTGAGGTCAAGCGCAAGAGCTATCGCGAGTCGCTGGAGCAGAATCGCGACGCCGTTCTGCTCTCGAAGGAACTGGTTACCATCGACTCTCATGTCCCGCTCGATCTGGATCTGGCGGCCATGGAGACGCAGTTGCCCGACATCGAGGCCTGCCGCGAACTTTTCACCGAGCTTGAATTCACTTCAATGTTGCGCGACTTGGAGCCCGCGGCCGACAGACCTTTGGTCGAGTTCATCGAGAATCCAACAGACGCACAGGCCGCGGCTTTCTATGCCGCCGCCCGCGCTGGAGGGTTTGCATTCGCACTCGATGCGAAGCCGCAAGCGCCGGAAGATGAGGACGCAGCGCCGCAGACGCTTTCGCTGCTCGATGTCGCCGAAGCCGCCGAAAAGCAGGCCAGCTTCAGCGTGGGCGTGTGCGCGGAACCAACGACAGCACTGCGCCTGTCGCTCACGCCAGAGTTGCGTGCCCTGCTCGAAGACGCCGCCGTGTCCAAGAGCACGCACGATTGGAAGTCTGCGCTCCACCTGCTCGCGGCGCAGGGAGTTGAGTTGCGCGGAGCAGTGGACGACACCATGCTGCTTTCCTACGCGCTCAATCCCACCCACAGCACGCAGTCGCTGGCCGATGTGGCCGCCCGCCACAACCAGCCCGCGCCGTCCACTCTGGCAGCGGGCGCTGCCGCGATTCACGCGCTGGTTCCTGCTTTGAAGGCCGAAGCAGACAAGGCTGGCGTCGAGCGCGTTTACGAAATGGATCGGGCGCTTGCTCCGGTGCTCTTCCGCATGGAGCAGGTCGGCGTGCGCATTGATCTCGGAGTGCTGGACGGGCTTTCCAAGCAGTTTGCCATTGAGTTGGAGCGCGTGGGCGAGCGCATCTTCGAGCTGGCTGGCCGCCGCTTCAATATCAACTCGCCCAAGCAGCTCGGCGAGGTTCTCTTTACTCATCTAGGCTTGCCCGCTCCAGCCAGCCGAGGCAAAGGCAAGTCCGTTTCCACAGCACAGAAGGTGCTTGAATATCTCGCTGAGACCAATGAAGTCCCGCGCATGGTGCTCGAATTCCGCCATCTGTCAAAGCTAAAATCGACATACATCGATGCACTGCCGCTGCTTGCTGATGCCAACTCGCGCGTCCACACCACATTTCAGGAGGCCGCGACCGCCACCGGACGCCTCTCCTCCACTAATCCGAATCTACAGAACATTCCCATCCGCACCGAGTTGGGCCGCGAGATTCGCGCCGCCTTCACGGCCGCGCCGGGCACACAACTGCTGTCCGCAGATTATTCGCAGATTGAGCTGCGCCTGCTGGCCCATTTCAGCGGCGATCCGCTGCTGGTGCACGCCTACCAGAACAACGAAGACATCCACACGCTAACCGCCAGCGAGGTCTTCGGCGTGCCCGCCGCGGAAATGGATAAACAGACGCGCAACCGCGCCAAGGCCGTCAATTTCGGCATCGTCTACGGCATCTCACCCTTCGGCCTGGCCGCGCAGCTAGGCATCCCGCAGGCCGAGGCGCGCGCTTACATCGAGCGTTACTTTGCGCGCTACGCCGGCGTGCATGCGTTCATTGAAAAAACTTTACAGGAGACGCGCATGACTGGCTCTGCGCGCACGCTTTTCGGCCGCGTCCGTCCCATCCCGGACCTCGAGAGCCGCAATCCAAATCAACGCGGATTCGCCGAGCGCACCGCCATCAATACGCCGCTGCAAGGTACAGCAGCCGACCTCATCAAGTTGGCCATGATCGCCATCGACCGCAAGCTGACTGAGCGCAAATTAAAAACACGCATGGTCCTGCAAGTGCATGACGAACTGCTCTTCGAAGTTCCGGCAGACGAGTCTGCTGAGATCGAAGCGCTGGTGTGCGCGGAGATGGAAGGCGTGGTCAAGCTCAGTGTCCCGCTGGTTGCCGACCTGAAGTCCGGGAACAATTGGCGGGATATGGGGTGAGTTGCGCTACGCGGCGATAGCAGTTCTCCAATTGCTGTACACCGAAGCCACCGCGACCGAGTGGCTTTTTCCTCTCCGGGGTCCCAAACGAGCGGACTTTGCTCGTTGGGGTGGAAGTAAAAGCCACCTTGCACGGTCTCAAAAGGGCTACATCTATTGGAGAACAGCTCTACACGCCGAGTTCAGCCCGAATCGCATCGGCAATCGCGTTGGCGTGGAGGCGCATCGCCTCTTCACTTTCGGCTTCGATCATCACGCGGGCCAGAGGCTCGGTGCCGCTGTAGCGGATGACCACCCGCCCCGAGTCTTTCAGCTCTTCTTCCGCGGCGCGAATGGCGGCGGCTACAGCGGGGATCGATTCCAGTGGCTTCTTCTCGCGCACTTTCACGTTGACGATGACTTGCGGGAAGACCTTCAAATCCGCGGTCAGTTCCTCGATGGAGTTTCCGGTGCGGGCGATCAGATCGAGGACGACCAGCGAAGTCAGCAGGCCGTCGCCCGTGGTGGCCAGATGAGGCAGCAGGATATGGCCTGACTGTTCGCCGCCCAGCGCGGCGTGGTGCGCCAGCATCTGTTCGAGGACGTAGCGGTCGCCAACCGGAGCGCGCATCATCCGAATGCCGCTGCGCTTGAGCGCCGCTTCCAGACCCATGTTCGACATGGTGGTGGCAACAACCAGATCTCCAGCCAGCAGGCCGCGGGCTTTCAGATCGCGCGCCACCATCAGCAGAATCGCGTCGCCGTTGACGACGTTGTTGCGAGCGCCGGCTAACATGCAGCGGTCGGCGTCGCCGTCAAAGGTGAGTCCCAGTTCCGCCCCCCGCGCCATCACTTCGCCAGCCACAAAATCCGGATGCAAGGCTCCGCAGCCCAAGTTGATATTGCGGCCATCGGGAGCGATATTGAGCAGCGTGACTTCACCGCCCAGCCTACGGAACAGCTCCGGCGCAACGGCTGCCGACGCGCCGTTGGCGCAGTCGGCCACGATGCGCAGACCAGCCAGCGAGAGTTCCGGCACACAGTCGATGAGGAACTGGATGTAATCGGCCTGGAAAGCGGCGTTGTCCTGAACAGCGGGCAGAGTGGCCGGATCGGGCGCGACGGATTGTGCCGCGTGATGCAGAATCTCGTCTTCCATGGCCCGTTCAACCGCATCGGCGAGTTTGAAGCCGTCGCCGCCGAATATCTTGATGCCATTGTCCTGCCAGGGATTGTGCGAGGCGGAAATCACTACGCCCGCATGAAATCCGTGCGTGCGCGCCAGAAATGCGACCGCCGGAGTAGTGATCACGCCCGCACTCTCGACGCGCGCTCCCGATTCGCGCAGACCGGCAGCGAGCGTGGCCGCAATCCAGGGGCCTGATTCGCGCGTATCGCGGCCCAGAATGACTCTGGGTTCAGTGGCTGTCTTGCGCAGCGAGTGACCCAGCGCCAACCCGCAAGCGAAGATCGTGTTTGCGTCGAGCGGGGATTCGCCCGCAACGGCGCGAATGCCGTCTGTACCGAAAAGTCTGCGTGCGTTAGCTGCGGTCATAGGCTCATTTCCTGGTTCGTCGGTTGTGCGCCGCGGATTCCACGCGGCTGATGAAGGCGCCGTCGGAGAGGCGCGTGGTGACCTTGTCACCGGGCGCAATTTGATTTGTTGACCGCACCAGTCCGCCTTGTGCGTCGAGCACCAGCGCGTAGCCGCGCTCCAAGACGGCGAGCGGCGACAAGGAATGTAACCGCGCGTCGAGTGCGCTGACCGTGGCGGCGGAGCTGTGCAGTAGCCGTTCCAGAGAGCGGTCGAGGTGCGTGCGGCAGGCAACGAGCCGTTCCCGCGCAAGGCCAAGCTGTTGGCGCGGGTCGTGGCGCAGAACGGCGGCTGTGAGGTCGGAGACATTGCGTTGATGTTGCCGGAGTTGCTCGCTGATGGCTGCCTCGATGCGGAAGGAGAAATCGTCCAGGCGCTGTTCCAGCCGATGCAGCAGCGCATTCAGGCGCCCCTCGGCGCGGCTGATGGTCAGGCGCGTGAGCCGCTGACGGGCTTGCAGTAACTGGAAGCGCGCGGCGCGTTCCAGCCGATTCGCTTGCTCGGCCAGGTACTCGGCGATCTTGTGTTGCGCTTCGGTGATCAGTTCGGCGGCGGCGGATGGCGTAGGGGCGCGAAGGTCAGCGACAAAATCGGCGATGGTGAAGTCGGTTTCGTGACCCACCGCGGAAACGACGGGGAGGCCGCTCGATGCAATCGCGCGGGCGACGCGCTCACTGTTGAAGGCTGCCAGATCTTCCAGCGACCCTCCGCCGCGGGCGATGACGATCGCGTCCACCAGGCCCCCGGTGTTCAGCTCGGCCAGTGCTGCCTCGATTTCGGCCGGCGCGGAATCTCCCTGGACTGAAACCGGGAAGATCAATACGCTCAGGCCGGAATGGCGACGGGCAACAATGTTGAGGAAGTCGCGAATCACCGCGCCGGTAGGCGAGGTGACAATGCCCACGGTGCGCGGAAACGCGGGCAGCGGGCGCTTGCGCTCGGCATCGAAGAGGCCTTCAGCCTTGAGCCGCGCCTTCAACTGCTCGAAGGCCAGTTGCAGCGAACCCGCGCCTACCGGCTCCATCGTCTCGGCCACCAGTTGCATCTGGCCGCGCTGCTCGTAGACGCTCACCCGGCCCCGTACCAGCACGTGCAGGCCATCTTCGGGGCGAAAACGCAGCAGCATGGACTGGCGGCGGAAGAGCACCACCGGCAGTTGTACCTCGGCGTCCTTGAGCGTGAAGTAAACGTGGCCGGAGGGAGCTGGGCGGAAGTTGGAGATTTCGCCCTCAACCCACACGTCGGCCCACTCCAGCTCGACCAGTTCGCGAACCTGTCCGACTAGTTCCCGCACCGGCCAGATGCGGCGAGAGTGTTGTGGCTCCTCGAAGCTGAAGCCGAGCTGAGGCGCGGATTGGCCTTTTCTGGTCACTTCTACAAAGTGTAATTGCGAGAGCCTGTCCCGAGCTCAACGGAATCAACCGTGCGTCCCGGCTTCCCCGGAGAATGTTCAGGGATGGAGCGCTTCGGCAGCCAACCTGCCCAGGCGCCCGGCGACAGCTTTGATGATCTGTTCATGGACTTCTTCAATGGAGAGGTCGCCTTCGATCAGAACAACGCGGGCCGGTTCGCGGGCGGCGATTTCGCGGTACTTCAGCCACACACGGCGGTAAAAGGCGTCCTTCTCCTGCTCGAAGCGGCTTTCGTCCGGGCCGCTCGCTTCGGCGGTGTGCTGGTTGCGACGGCGCGCGCGGGCGAGCGAAGGCTCCAGCGAAGGCAACAGCAGCAGCGTCAGGTCGGGCTGGAGGTTAGCGGCCAGGAGGCGGTGGAGTTCGAGGACAATCTCGGAGCCCAACTCGCGGCCGCCACCCTGGTAGGCTTCAGTCGAATCCGTAAAGCGGTCGCAAAGGACGATTTTGCCGGCCGCCAGGGCGGGCTTTATGACCTCGGCGACGGCCTGGGCGCGGTCGGCAAACATGAGGCCCATCTCGGTCATGGGAGCCAGACCCGCGGAGCGCGAGTCCAGCACCAGGGCGCGGATGCGGTCGCCTGTCGAGGTGCCTCCGGGCTGGCGGGTGATGAGGATGCTGTGGCCGCGATCTTTAAGCCATACTGCCAAGCGGTTGATTTGCGTGGTTTTACCGGAACCATCCAAGCCTTCGAAAGTGATAAACTGACCACGCGGCATGGGCTGAGTTTATCACCCGAACAAAGTCAAGGACGAGCCCGGTTCCTTTGTGTTACAAAGAAAATAATTGCTAGACGTCACCGGAGGCAGGCGACTGCTCTCCAGGGGAGTTGAACCATAGTAAATTTTCGCACTGTCCACAAACTTACTGTTTGCGGCTTTCTCGCAGTCGCTTTGCTTACCACCCTGCAACTCAACGCTCAACATTTAACACTGGAGGGCCAAACCGGCGGGTTCCTGACGCCTACCGCCTATGTTGTTTATGCGGACAAGGGCCACACATTTTCCCACCCTGCTGTCGGTTACCACTTCATCAACGCTTCGAAGGTGATCGGCGACATTCAAACCTTCAGCATCGAGGAGGGATTTGCCAACCGGGCTGAGGTGGGTTATACGCGCAGCGTGCATACCGACGGCAACAGCGCAGCTTTCAGCAGCCTATGGAACTACAGCGGGATGAACATCTTTAACGGCAAAGGGGTAGCCGTCAAGGATGGGCAGTTCGGCCCGTGGACGCCGGGCTTGGCGGCAGGCTTCGTGGTGCGCACCGGAGACCACTTTGTGACTGGCGCTCTGGATGGCAAAAGCTACACCAACGGCGACCTGTATGTGGCCGTCACCAAGACCTGGCTGCATCCGCCAGTGCCGTTCTTGGTGAACCTGGGCTGGAAGGCTACCAATGCCACAATCTTTGGCCTCGGCGGCCAGAGCACGCGCTTCGGCGGCCGTTTTTTCGGCGGGTTGGGGATGCCGCTGCCTTTCCTGTTCAAGACGGCTATTGTGCCCTCGGTGGGATTCACCCAGGAACCGGCGACATCGAAGAATCTGGGCGCCATTCTGTATCCTCCCGGCGGCAGGGCGCATATTCCCACTACGCTCGACTACGCCGTGCGCATCACGCAGAAGGAAGCTCCGCACTTCAGCTTCGATATCGGCATTGGACAGGTGGCTGGGAATATCGGCACCACGATGGTTCCAACCGGAGTGCCCTCGAATCCTTATGTTCCCTTGGCGGTCAATCTGGAGGCGCGCCACGTCGTGGGCATGGGGCTGAGCTACCGCTACTAATGATGTGATTTCGAGAAGACTGAAGCAGAGAAATCTTCCTGTGCAGTTTTGACCAGAACGGGGGGAGGGCTCAAGGTACGCTCATTGCGGAGTACCCACACCCTTGCCCCGCTCAGGGCAAAACGATTCCCTAGGCGGAGCCGGCACGAAAGAACCAGGAGGCTCTTCTCATGCGAATGTTTCACTCCGTGCGTTGGCTCTTGCTGACGCTGCTTCTCGCTCTGATTCCCGCATCAATGCACGCGCAAATCGTCATCAGTGTCGGATTCGCTCCGCCGGAACTGCCCGTCTACGAGCAGCCGATCTGCCCCGAGCCGAACCTTATGTGGATGCCCGGCTACTGGGCCTGGGGTGGTGAGGATTACTACTGGGTGCCCGGTGCCTGGGTCGAAGCTCCCTATGAGGGCGCGCTCTGGACGCCCGACTACTGGGACTGGTCCGGTGGCCGCTACAGGTTCCACCGGGGCTACTGGGGGCGCCACGTGGGCTACTACGGTGGCGTGAACTACGGCTTCGGCTACGAGGGCATCGGCTTTACCGGCGGCGAGTGGCGCGGCCGCGAATTTGCCTATAACACCGCCGTCATGCGCGTAAATCAGAACACCGTCCACACCACCTACGTTGACCGGACGATTGTGGAGAGAAACACGATCGCCAATAACAACCGCGTTGCTTATAGCGGCGGTCCCGGCGGCATCCAGCACGCCGCCACCACCCAGGAGCGGGCTGCCGAGCACGAGCAACACGCGGCTCCAACCAAATTCCAGACACAGCACGTGGCTGCTGCCAAGGTCGATAAGAGTTCCTATGCCAAGGCGAACGGGGGGCACCCACAAAACGTGGTAGCTGCCAAGCCGCTAGGCACGGAAAAGCGCACTCCAGCTTCGGCGCCGAAGGCTGAACCAAAGACTGGGCCTCAATCGCACGCAGCTCCTGCGCAACATGCAGCACCTGCGCAACACGCAGCCCCCGCACAACACGCAGCCCCCGCACAACACGCAGCCCCCGCACAACGTGCTGCTCCCGCGCAACGCGCTGCTCCCGCACAACGCGCTGCTCCCGCACAACGTGCTGCTCCCGCACAACACGCAGCTCCCGCGCAACGTGCAGCTCCCGCGCAACGTGCAGCTCCGGCGCAACGTGCAGCTCCCGCACAACGTGCAGCTCCCGCACAACGTGCAGCTCCCGCACAACGTGCTGCTCCCGCGCAACGTGCTGCTCCCGCGCAACGCGCTATCCCTCAACAGCAGGCACGCCCTGCTCCTCAGCAGCAGGCACGCCCTGCTCCTCAGCAGCAAGCACGCCCTGCTCAGCAACAACATGCTGCGCCCGCCCCCAAGGCCGAGCCAAAGCCCGAAAAGACGCCGAGGTAGAAACCGCTATCGCAGAGCTTGGCTCTCCATACGCAAAGACCCACGGTTCGCCGTGGGTCTTTGTGCGTTTTGTGGCGGCTGAGGTGGTCTAGGCGCATCGCGCAGGATCATGCGGGCCGGTTTGCAGGCTGCCTTAAAAACGGAAAGAGCCGCCCGGCAACAGGGCAGCTCTTTCCTCAGGGAGAATAGTTCCAACGGAGGCAAAACCATCAGAACTTTCTGGCTGCATAGTAGGAGAGGGGGAAGGGAGTGTCAAGGATAAATCGAAGAAGAAATAAGTGTCTTAAAATCAATAATATGATAAAAGCTATTCTGGAAAAAGACGGAAGCTATCTTCGACGTATATTCGCCTTTTTGGTCCCGTAATACCTGACTTTTCAGGGTGTTTCCTTGGGTTTAGTCCCTGTCTTACCCAAATTTTTACACCCGTTAACCCTTCGGATGCAGCCTCGCGATTTCCGGTGGAAATCTCCCTTCAGTCCCGCAGGTTCAGACTGATGAACTCCTCATCGAAGACCGAGGAGGCGGGTTTGCCGCGCGAAATCCGGTAGAGAGCTCTGAAGCCACCCAGGAAAAATGCCAGCAAAATCGAGGCACTGCAGAGGATGATCACCAGAAAGGTAATCCCCAACAGCAGCTTTCCGGTCTTCATCGCCTCAGACACTGTCGGCTGCGGGACTGACATCAACTCCGACTCAAAGTGCACCGTGGCCAGCAACTGGTGGCTTTCGTCGGGAATGGCGTCCCCACTCACCAGCGCCACCAGCGGCCCGCTGCGGCGCACCTCCAGCGAGGCCAGGTCGGAGTCCGCCAGCGGCTTGGGCCAGGCCGGCTGGGCTTGCTTGCCCGCCTTGATGTAGGCGCGAATCTTCGCTTCCTGCGCGGCGGCCATCTGTGGCGTCGGATAGTCGATGATGGTCAACGTGGCCGGGCCGGAGCGCAAGGTATAGTTGGCGGTCACGGTCTCCGCGCCGCGATCAAAGCCCACCACTTCCGGCGGCAGCACGCCGCCCGAGCCGGCATAGCCCACCGGCCCCAGTGCATAGTGCGTCGTCTGCCCGTCCAGCTTGGTCTGCGGCAGGTTGGCCAGGATGGGAGGCGCCAGCGCCTTGCCGCCTTCCAGCAAAGGCAACTGACCGGCCAGTTCGCGCAACTCCGCGCCCGACATGGGGCCGATGCGCGAGAAATTCGCGTCCACCACGGTGTTTCCTACCCAGAACAGAACACGGTTGTGGTTCGACGTTGCGCCTGAGCCGATCTCTTCCTTGGGCCAGCCGTTCTGGCGGTAGAACGTATAGGCCCCGAAGGCTCCGCTGGCGTCGTGAAAGCGCAGCGCTCGCAGGCTCAGCGTTTCTCCGCTCCGCTTGTAGCTGCCCAACGCGGCATCAGTAAAGTCATACTCCTTGAGGGCCGCGTCATTCGCCGGGTCGGCTTGAGCCGCGTCTGTGAGCTTCTTCGGCGAGCCTGTAGCCACCCAGCCGGCAAACGTCTCCGGCAGCAGCGCCTTGGGCACAGGTGGAAGCACCAGGTGTGCTGCGCCCTGCGGAGCTGAGGCCTTGGCTGGCGCGGACTGCGCCTGACGAGCGGTTACGCTGCCAACCAGCGCCACCGAACAAACGAAAATTGGAATCCAACGCATCAACACGCTCCCATCTTCAGGGTACACGGTTCCGAGGTCATCGTCGTCGTCGGCAGCCCCTCTTTACTCGGACACTGGCAGCGCGCAAAAGGTTCCTGCGGTCAGCTTTGGCCGTCCCGCCAGGGCGTTAGGCGCGGCAGCCAGCGGGGCACATTGCGCTTGAAGACGGGATAATCTTCCGGATACCGCCGGTTGAGAGTCGGCTCTTCATACAGGCGGACGAAGAGGTTAAATCCCAGACAGACCAGCGCAATTTCGATCACCAGACCACGGTTCCAGAACAGCACTGCTTCGCCGGCCAGAGCGATCAGAACGCCTGCATACATCGGGTTGCGAACATAACGATAGAAGCCGCAAACCACCAGCCGCTCGGTGGGCACAGTGGGCAAGAGCGTTCCCCGGCCCACATCGATGAAACGGTGAATGGAATCCAGGCCCGGCGTGAGGCCGGCAAAGATCAACGCAGCGGCCACAAGCTTCTGCCAGAAAGGCTCTCCGGCGGGGATGTGGAAGCGCGTGATCCAAAGCGGCAGATAAATAAGCACGATTCCCGGGCCGCCAAATACGGTGAAGAGAACAGAGACAACGATGTTGCGGCGACGGGCGGACATTTATTTCGGCCTTTGTTTGTCCTCGATGTCGGTTTTATCTTCCGCGCTCGCGTTCGGTCGCTTCGGGAGCAGAAACCAGGTGGCGATTGCGGACAAAGTTACCAGCGCTACAGCCAATCGATCGCCGTGCAGCCCGAGAATCTGCACCGCAATGACAGTGCCGAGGATGAAGCATCCGCCCCAGAGACAAAAGCAGGCCATGCCGCGAATGATCTGCATCATCCACGGATACTCCTCCATCCATCGCGCCGGTTTGCGAAAACAATCCGCGGGATGTGCATAGAAGTAGCGCGCCATGAAGATCACGCAGCCGCCTAAAACGGCGCGGAACACCACGGCCATGAAGAAACTGGAAATCGATTGTGGAGGAATCATCATCTCCGTCGCCCAGTGCTATGGCCACATCATGCCACACAATTGTCCTGAATGCTCGCAGTGCTTCTCGCCGCCCACCACGCATCGAAGGCCACCAGTGACCGTTCGCACTGCAACCGGTGCCGCTCCTTCTTGTCGCGAATCTTCTTGCGTAACTCCTCCTCCAGCGGCTCCAGCAGGTCGAAGGTCATGTTTGCCGGTTGAAAGTTCTTGGGGTCAGCGTGAGTGATGTAATGCACCAGTGAGCCGAGAGCGCTGGTGCGCGGAGCGGGCGTGGGTTCTTCTCCACGCACCAAAGCGGCAGCATAAATTCCCGCCAGCAACCCGGTCGCAATTGACTCCGTGTAGCCTTCAACGCCGGACAACTGCCCAGCGAAGAAAAGCCTCGGCTCCTTCTTCAGACGCAGAGTCTCATCCAGTAGCAGCGGCGCCTGAATATACGTGTTGCGATGAATCTGCCCGTAGCGCAGGAAGCGCGCATTTTCCAGGCCAGGAATCAGCCGCAGCACACACGCCTGCTCGCCGAACTTCAGGTGGTTCTGGAAGCCCACCAGGTTATAACTGTCCGCGCGCAGATTTTCCTTGCGCAACTGCACCACGGCCCAGGGTGTCCTGCCGGTGCGCGGGTCGCGCAGCCCCACCGGCTTCATCGGGCCGAATCTCAAAGTATCGCGGCCGCGACGTGCCAGTACCTCGATGGGCAGACAGCCCTCGAAGTATTCGGCTTTCTCCCACTCTTTGACCTCGGCAGGCTCGGCGGCCAGTAGCGCATCCAGAAAGCGGTCAAACTCCGCACGGTCCATCGGGCAGTTGATGTAGTCGGCCGTCCCCTTGTCCCAGCGCGCGGCAAAGTAGACGCGCTCCATGTCGATAGACTCGGCCTCGACGATCGGCGAGATCGAGTCATAGAACGCCAGGTGGCCAGAGCCAGTGATGCGCTCAATCTCCGTGCTCAATGCGTCGGAGGTCAACGGGCCTGTGGCCAAAATGGTGAGCGTGTCGTCGCCAAAGTCCAACCGTGTGACTTCTTCGCGGAAGACGCGAATCAGCGGCTCGGCGGCAATCGTCTCCGCAATTCGCCGCGAAAACTCGACGCGATCCACAGCCAGCGCATGGCCTGCGGGTACAGCCGTTTCATCGGCAAAGCGCATCAGCGCTGAGCCGGCGCGCCGCATCTCCTGCTTCAGTAGCCAGGGCGCGGTGTTAGGCGACTCGCTTTTGAGCGAATTCGAGCAGACTAGCTCGCCAAACTCGGTGGTCTGATGGGCCGGGGTCAGCCGCGGCTTGCCGTCCACCACGGCGCGCATCTCATAGAGGTCCACTTCGCAGCCCAGTCGCGCCGCGGTCAACGCCGCTTCCGGCCCGGCCAGTCCACCGCCGATCACGCGAACCCTCACAGCGATCTCTCCGGCTGCTTGCCAGCAGCGGCTGGGTCCGTTTTGGCCGACACTTTGGCCAGCCGCTTCAGAGCCTCTCCGGTCACACGCACTGTTCGCCACTCGTCAAGAAATTCAACCCCCATTGCCTTGTAGAACTCAATGGCCAGCGTATTCCAGTCCAGGACCTCCCACTGCAACCGCACACAATCCTTTTCCACCGCGATCGCCGCCACTCGTTCGAGCAGCGCCTTGCCGACTCCAAGGCCGCGCATCTCCGGCTCAACGAACAAATCCTCCAGGTACAACCCCGGCCGCCCCAGCCAGGTCGAGTAGTTGAAAAAATAGAAAGCAAAGCCTGCCGGCTTGTCTCCGTATTCGGCTATCAAACAGAAATAAAACGGGTTAGTGCCAAATCCGTCCCGCTCCAGGTCTGCTTCGGTTGCCGTCACGGCCTTCGGCGCGCGCTCATAGGCAGCCAGCGCGCGAATAAATTTCAGAATTTGTGGTACATCCCCACGGGTAGCAGGGCGAATCGTGATTGCCATGGTTATATTCTAGAGTGTGATACAGGCCACACGCATAGGCTTGCTGTACGGGGTACCATAAAAATTGAGCATGGTGGCGTGAGTCAGCGTGTGTTCACTGACGGCAGATAGACGCACCATGTGGCTAGGCTCCAGGTTCTATGCGGTCATGGGCCGGCAATCATATGATTTTTTGAGCTCGCGGGCAGCCTCGTTCGCGCCGCTCCCAAGGAGAAGAACATGAAACGCACGATTTCGCTTTGGCTGGGCCTGCTGGCATTCGCCCTTTTGCCTGCGTTTGCGCAAGCGCCCGCGCCCACAGTGCCCTCGGGGCCCGTTGGCAAGATTCACGGCAGCATCACCGGACCGGAAGGAGCTCCAAGAACTTCGGGCTCCGTCAGTCTCTCGAATGATGGCGGCCACACCAATAAATTCACCTTCCCGGTATCTTCCAACGGCGACTATGAAGGCCAGGTAACTCCCGGTACTTACATGGTGATCTTCCGCGCGGCCGATACACCGGCCGACAAGATGGTTGACTCCTTCGATAATGTCAAGATCGTGGTCGGCGAAGATGTGCTCCAGAACTTCGATATGTCCCGCAAGGAATTCATCGACAAGAACCTGACTGTGGAACAGAAGAAGCAACTGGAAGAAGTCAAGAAGCACAATGCCGAAGCGATAAAGGCCAACGAGGTAATCAAGAACCTCGTCGCCGACCTGGCGAAAGGCGCCCAAGATTTCAAGGACGCTGAAAAAGCGCGTGCCGCGGCAATCCAGGCCCTCGGTGCCACTGCCTCCAAGGCGGATATTGAAGCCAAGGAAACCGAGATCAAGACCGCGAAATATACCGAAGTTGAAGCCCTCATGCTCAAGGACACGCAGGCCAAGGCCGATGCTTCTGCTCTTTGGGCTCAGTTGGGCCAGGCAGAGGTCGGTCTGAAGAAGTATGACGAGGCGGAAGCTGCATACAAGAAGGCCGTTGAGGTCGAGGCCGCATCGAAGAAGCCAAATGTTCAAAATCAGGGTGCTGCCCAAGCTGGTTTGGGTGAGATCTATGCGCGCACTGGCAAGATCCCCGAAGCGGCCGCGGCCTATGATGAAGCCGCCAAGATCAATCCAGCGATGGCTGGCTTCTACCTGACAAACGAAGCTGTGATCTTCTACCAGATAGGCAATGCGGACGCCCAGGTAGCCGCTGCCGATGAGGCCATCAAGGCCGATCCGACCAAGCCGCTCGTCTATTACCTCAAGGGCCAGGGACTCGTCCAGAAGGCTACCGTTGACACCAAGACGGGACGGTACATTTTTCCTGCCGGATGCACTGAGGCATACCAGATGTATCTGCAACTGGCGCCTACAGGCCAATTTGCCGCTGATGCTGCGGGCATTCTGGCCCAGGCCGGACAAAAGGTTGACACCAACTTCAAGGCAGCCAAGCCCGCCAAGAAGTAGGCGTGCTCCCGCTTCATTACAGAAGGGCGTTCCCGGTTGCCGGGAGCGCCCTTCGGCATCTTGCCTGGCCCTTCGGTAATAACCCTCTACAATTCATTCCATGACCTCCGCTCTGCCCAATTACGACCAAGCCGCGGCGCAGGTGGCCGCTTGCGCCGAGGCGCTAGGCCGGCGCCAGCCCGCCTTCGAGCGTGTGGAACTTGGCCAGGCTTCCGGCCGCGTCCTCGCCCAGCCTCTCGCGGCCGATTGCGATCAGCCTCCCTTCGCCCGTTCCACCCGCGACGGCTACGCCTGCCGCGCCGCTGAGGCATCGAGACACACACCTCTGGCTATCGTCGGCGCTGCCCGTGCCGGAGATCGCCCATCTGGTCCGCTGCTGCCCGGTGGTGTTTGGGAGATTATGACCGGCGCTCCGGTTCCCTCAGGCGCTGACGCGGTGATGATGCTCGAACACGTTAAGGTGGACGGTGGTGCAAAAGTCCGTAAAGTCCGGCTGCTCCCGCCCCGCACCGCCAAGCCGGGTGAAAACATCGTCGCCCAAGGCGAGCAGGCCCAGGCGGGAGATGAGTTGCTACCCGCCGGAACCACGCTTCACTTTGGACAGATTGCCCTGGCCGCGGCCTGTGGCTACAGCGCCCTGGAGGTCTTCGTCCGGCCCCGCGTCGCCATCCTCACCACCGGCGACGAACTCGTCTCCGTCGGATCATCGCCCGCTCCCGGCCAGATTCGCAACTCCAATGCGCCCATGCTGGCCGCTATGGTGGCTGCCGCGGGCGGGCAGCCTTGGATTTTGCCCACTGCTGCTGACAACGCGCAAGCCCTCGACGAAGCGTTGGCCCAAGCCGCCGGGGCTGACCTGCTGCTGATCTCCGGTGGTGTCTCGGCGGGAAAATTCGACCTTGTCGAGCCCGCCCTGGCACGCATCGGCGCCCGCACTCACTTCACCGGCGTCCGCATCCAGCCCGGCAAGCCGACAGTCTTCGGCGAGTTGCCCCGCGGCACAACTTCTCCGACGCTCCCTTTCTTCGGCCTGCCCGGCAATCCCGTCTCCTCTGCCGCTACCTTCCTGCTCTTTGCGGCTCCGGTGCTGGCCGCCTTGGCCGGCAGCCGTGAGTCGCTGCCGCACTTTTGCCTTGCAAAACTAGCCCCGCACGTTGACCGGCACGCCAAACCCGGTCTCACCCGCTTCCTGCCCGCCTTCTGCGATTTCAGTGCGATTGCCGGCCAGCCGCCACAGGTATCCTTCGTCCCTTGGCACGGCTCCGGCGATCTGGTCGCCCTGGCACACTCCAACTGTTTCCTGGTCGTACCGGAGGGTTCGCACAGCCCCGAACCCGGCTCACTTGTCCGCATTCTGCTTCCTTGAGGAGTCCGATACCCAAACCTTCACGCAGTCGGCTTTGCCTGAAGGTCAGCAGCCCCTCAAGCCTTTTGTTCCGGAGACGCAGGCGTGTCCCCGCAGGGCAAAGCGAAGCGGCCAGTCCATGGCCTCGTGGATGCCGATGCGCGGTGTAACCAGCACCTCGGCGACCGCATAGCCGTCGTCGCGCACCTGAAGCGGCGAGTGGCAATCCAGCATATCGAGGCCGTTATGCGCTTTCCGGGTGAGGCCGAGCGCCTGGCAAAGGCGGCTGGGGCCGGAGGTAAGCTCCCGGGGGCCCCAACGACAGGTCTTCGTCGTTGGGGTGGGTTGCCGGGGAGTTGCGCCGGCCATAAGACCCCGGTTCAAGGCCATCTGCTCCGCTCCGGCCATCGGCTCCAGCGCGCGCAGCAGTACGCAACCAGCCCGGCCCTCGATCTCGCAACTGATGTTCATGCAGAAGTAGCGGCCGTAAATTGAGTAGACGTAGGCGTGGCCGGCGGGGCCGAAGAGTACCCGGTTGCGGGGCGTGGGACCGCGATAAGAATGGGCTGCCGGATCGGGCGGTTGGTTGTGTGGGCCAAGGTAAGCCTCCGCCTCCACGATCCGCCCCGCCAACCACAGCGTGGGGTAGTTCTCAGAGCGGGAAACAAGCAGCTTCCCGATCAGCCATGGCGCTACCCGCTCCGGCGACGCCTCAAAGAAGGCACGCTGAAGCAGGCGGCCAGGCAATCGCGGAAGCAGCCCGTCTTCAAACGCTACTTGTGAGCTTTCTTCCATTCGTTCAGCAGGGCGAGCACCTCTTCAGCGTGGCCCGCGGGCGTAACCTTGGGAAAAACGCGCAGCAGGGTCTGGTCCGGGCCAATCACGAACGTCGTCCGCTCAATGCCCCACACCTTCTTGCCGTACATATTCTTTTCCTTCAGCACACCAAACTGATTGCACACTTTTTCGTCCACATCGGCAAGGAGTGTGTAGGGCAGGTCGTACTTGGCACGAAATTTGGCCTGGGCTTGGGGCGTATCGCGGCTGATGCCCAGTACTACTGCGCCGGCCGCCTGAAGTTCTTTGAAGACATCTCGGAAGCCGCAGGCTTCGATCGTGCAGCCGGGAGTGTCCGCCTTGGGGAAAAAGAAGAGGATGACCGGCTTGCCGGCATAGTCGGAGAGGCTGGCGGCCTTGTCTTCGTCGGTTTGCAGGGTGAAGTTGGCTACTTTCTGGTGGAGTTCCATCGGAAACACCTCGTATTTCATTGGAGATCAGCCGGTGGTCATCCGGTTCGATTATTTCCAAACTTTATCACCGATGAAGCATGAATCGATGGGATGCGGAGTTGACCCGCGGATACAATAACGCTAGAAGGTGGGCGCGTCGCCACTCTTCAAGGGACTTCCCCCCTTATGGCACCCATTGTCACCACACCTGCTTATGAGCTGGCGCCTGAAGTCGCAACCCCAACGGCGCCGCACACAGAGCCGCCAAGACTTTCAGTTCGCATGGGCCGCGCTGCAACTGTGGGCGCGGGCATCAACTGGCTCACGCTGATCGTGATGGCCGTCTTCCATCTTGGTGCTGTAGCGGCGCTCTTCTACTTCACTTGGCAGCGGCTTGCTGTCATGCTCGTGCTTTATGTTCTGGCCATCAATGTGGGCATCGGTATGTGCTATCACCGGCTGCTGACCCATCGCGGCTACCAGACGCCCAAATGGCTGGAATACGCGATGGCCGTCTGCGCCACGCTGTCGCTCGAGGGCGGGCCGATCTTCTGGGTCTCGACACATCGTGTGCATCACCAGCTCGCCGACCGCGAGGGCGATCCGCACACTCCCCGCGAAGGGGGCTGGTGGGCCCATACGGGTTGGATTCTCTGGGGCAATGCTTTGCACGCGCAGACTGAGGCGCTCAACCGCTATTCGCCCGATCTGGCCCGCGACCGCTTTTACGTCTGGCTGAGCCGGTACCACTGGATTCCGCTCGCAGTGAGTGGCGTGCTGCTGTTCGGCCTTGGCTGGCTTACGGGTGGCGCGGGGAACGCCGTTGGAATGCTGCTGTGGGGCGTCTTCCTGCGCGTGACTCTCGGACTGCACGCCACCTGGCTGGTCAACTCGGCTACCCACCTGTGGGGCAGCCGGCGCTTTGTAACCCGCGACGACTCGCGCAATAACTGGTGGGTGGCGCTGCTGAGCGGCGGCGAGGGCTGGCACAACAACCACCACGCGCATCCAGTCTCGGCCCGCCACGGACTGGCCTGGTACGAGATCGACCCCAACTACTGGGGCATCTGGCTGCTCTCCAAGATCGGCTTGGCAAGCAAGATTTATGTGGCAAAATTTGACTCCGCAAACCCCAAGCCGGCAGGGAACTAGCAGCGAAACCTATTTCTGTATCTTGGCCCTGATCCACAGCACAGCAAAGACCGGCAGGGCCACAACCAGCACCAGCAGAAATGCGGGAAAGCCGACATAGCGGTAGGTGTCGGCGTAGCTCACCGCATGATGGCCAAGCAGATTCCACGCCAGCAGCGCGAAGATAGCAACGGTGGTCGAGGCGAAAAACGTGAAGAAGGCTGCCGCAAAGGAAAGCAGCAGGCTGGTGAAGAGGCCGAAACCCCTCAGCGGGAAGCCGAAGACCGTTCCGCCGGCGGGGCGTCCGCTTTGTGTCGATTGCGTCAGCTTGAGAGCCTCCGTGGAATAGAATACAAGTTCATGGCGAGCAGCGCACAAGTCGATCTTTGGCAGGCGGAGAAGGTGGCCACGCAAGTAACCGTGGCTCAGGCCCCCAACGGAATTCACTACGCAATGTGGGGCGAGACGCGCATCTCGGATGCGGACCTGGAGCGGATGGTGGGCGCGGTCCCGGCCACGCTCGCTGCCGCGCTCGAACGCCGCGCATATTACTTTGTTCCCCTGGCCATTGCCGACACCGACGACACCATGGTCGCACCCGGCTACACCGTCGAACTGGGTGACCGCGCCATCTGCCATCGCAACGCCACCTTCGGCTCGACTGAGGCGGTCTTTCTTTCCACACGGCTGGTCGAGGATCGCTTCGGCCTGGCCTTCGAGTTCTTCATCAACGTGGCCCACAACTTTGTCGAGGCCGCCGGGGTTCCTGAGAGCTTCTCGTCGCTGGTCTGGTCGCAGGCCGAGGCGCAAGTGCGCGGCGAAACCAGCCAGGACGCCTGGGAAACCCGCCGCCATATCCAGGACAGCCGGATGCTTGAGGGCCGGACGGGGCAGAAGAGCATCGACGAGCGAGCGCGCAGCGCTTACTTCGAGTCGGTCTTTTCCGATTCGCTAGCTATTTATATGCTGTCGTTGTCCGTGGACTTCGACTACCACGACCTGCGCGAGCGCGACTATCCGCTGCTGGCCGCCTCGGCTCTCGCCGAACGCCTGCGCCACGTCGCAAGCCTCTTTCCCGCCAACCAGGGCTATGAGTTCCAAGTGCTCTACCGGCGCAAGGGCTAGTGTCTTGTCTGAAAAGTTCCAATCAGAATCACTTCCGTCATCCTGAGCGAACGGGGCCCCAAACGTTCTTCAGTTTGGGGGTGGTGAGTCGAAGGATCTGCGGTTGTTCTTTCTTATTGTGAAAGGACTTCAGAGGCAGGACACTGGAGCAACTCCAGCCGCTTTTCACACGAACTCTACTACTCTTCGCGCGGCTCCTCATCCAGATTGTCGAGGGCGGACAGAGCTTCGTCGGGCACATCCCACTGGCGGAGAATCTTGCGGATTACGCCGGTCGAAAACCCTGCGCCGACCATGCGGCGCATGATCCGCGCGGTTTCCTTTTCGTTTTCCGGCTTGCGAAGGCGCTTGTGTTCCAGGTACTCGCGGGCGAGGGTTTCCTCGTTGGTCTGGCCATAGCGCGCTTCGAGGGTCTCGGCAATCAGCTCGGTGTTGACGCCCTTCTGCTGCAAGTCCTGGCGGACGCGGCGGACGCCGAACTTCTCGTTCTGCTGGCGCAGGCGAGCGTAAGCCTCGGCATAGGCGGCGTCGTCCAGGTAGCCGTGTTCGCGCAGACGCGCCAAGGCGGCCGCAATGGCAGCCTCGCCCCGCTCGCCCGGCTCGACACGGGCCTTCATCAGACGGCGCAGATCGGCCTCCGAGCGCATTTGGCCGCTGAGGGACTTTACCCCGTAGGCATAGAGGCCGGCTTCGCTCAGAAAGGCGCGTGGCTTACCGGATTTGCTTTGAAAAGGCATAACGAGGGAATAGGGAACAGGGATCAGTATAGTTCCCTGACTGGCGCAAGCCTGATTGGCAGGCTTGCGCCGCCCTTGTCTCCTAATCCCTAATCCCTAACCCCTAATCCCTTTTACTTCGTCCACTCATTTACCCACTCGTTCACCGTCTTGTACCACAGCCGCGCGTTCTGCGGCTTCAGTACCCAGTGGCCTTCGTCGGGGAAGTAGAGCATCTTGCTCGGCACCTTGAGCAGTTGCAGAGTGTCGAAGAGCTGGAATCCCTCGCTCACGTCCAGCCGGTAATCGAGCTGGCCATGAACGACAAGCATGGGAGTATGGAAGTTCTTCGCGGAGAGCGACGGCGACCATTTGCGGAAGGGGTTCTCCGCGTCCGGCTTGCCGTAGTAGTCCCACGGATGACCGCGGAACTCCCATATGTTGAACCAGTCCTCTTCAGTAGTACCGAAGGCGGACTCGGCGTCGAACATTCCGTCGTGGCTGACAATGCACTTGAAGCGGTTGGTGTGGCCTTCAACCCAGTTGGCCATGTAGCCGCCGTAGCTGGCGCCCAGAGCGCACTCGCGGTTCTTGTCGATGAAGGGGTAATGCTGCTCGGCGTAATCCAGGCCTTCCATCAGGTCGGTGAATGGCTTGCCGCCCCAGTCGCCATTCACGCCATCGACGACGGTCTGCCCATAGCCGGTCGAGCCGCGCATATTGATCATGACGACCACATAGCCGTTGGCGGCAAAGAGTTCGGGGTTCCAACGATAACTCCAGTCATCGCCCCATGCGCCCTGCGGCCCGCCGTGGATGAGGAACTTGACGGGGTACTTTTTCGCCGGATCAAAGGCCGGAGGCCGGATCAGGAAGCCTTGGAGCTTGGTGCCGTCCTTGGCAGTGAACCAGTAGTTTCCTAGTTTTCCTTCGTCGAGTTGGGCGAAGATGGCGTCGTTGAGGTGAGTAATCTGGCTAAACTGCGTAACTGTTTCCGATTCGACGACTGCCTCGCCGATACCGGGAATATTCACACTGACCTTAGGCTCCGTAGTGGTGACTGGTGCTGCCACCGAAACCACTTCGTTCGGCAACTGAATGGAGTTTCTGCTGGCGACGACGGTCTTGTTGTCCAGCAAGGGGTGGAGATCGCCAAAGGTTCCGTCTTCGTTCACCGTATTGAAAGAGCCATTGAGAGTCGCCACAGAAATCGGCGCTTCTCCCTTGTCACCACCCGTAAAGTAGATTCGCTTCGAATCCGGCCCCCAGGCGAATTCATCCACCCAGTTCTCGTACTTCGGCAGCAGATCTTTGGCCGCCTTGGCCGCTCTGTCGTACACGAACAGCCGGAACTTGTCGGCTTCATAGCCTGCCCGCTCCTCCGACCGCCACGCCAGCCACTTACCGTCGGGTGAGTAGGCGGGGTTGAAATTGCCGCCTTTCGACGTACTGACCGCTACCGGTTTTGCCGCCGCATTTGTCAGGTCGAGCGTAAAAATCTTCGCGCTCACGCTGGTCGCCGGCTCTGGATCAATGTTCTCGGTGAAGGCCAGTTCCTTCGAGTCGGGCGCAAAGGCGCAGCCGCAGCCGCCGCCTTCGAGCGAAAACGGTGGAACGTCGCGCGGATCGTTGGGCGTCAAGTCCCTGACCGCACCCGTCTCCACCGAAGCCAGGAAAAGATGGGTGCGTTTTGCGCCGGTAAAGTGGTCCCAATGGCGATAGAGGAGGTGAGTAAAAATTTGCGCCTTCACCTTGCTGGCTGCCTGAGCCGCGTCGCGGTCGGCATTGCACTTGTCACCTGCAGGGTCGGCTGCCGTGATCGCCGGGCAATCCGAATAGACAGCGGAGGTAAAGAGAACGGACTTCCCGTCGGGCGACCAGATAGCGTCGCTGGCCTCGGTCGAGATCGCCGTCAGCTTCTTCGGATTGCTGGTTGCGCCGGTGGCCGGGTCAAACTCCGCCAGCCAAACCTGTTGCGAACCATTTCGACCAGAGAGAAAGAGCACGGAGTGCCCGTCGGGGGCAAACTGCGGCCCAGAGTCGCCGGCCTGTGCTACGGCGAGCGGTTTTGCGTCGCCGCCAGCAACCGGTTGGATGAACAGCTCCGCTGTCTTGGTGTTTTGCTCCAGATTCACGGTGGTGGCGGAGTAGGCCAGCCACTTGCCGTCCGCCGAGACGGCGGTTTCGCCCAACCGCTTCATCTGCATCATGTCCTCGAAGGTCATGGGGCGCTTGGCGGGAGCGGTCTGTGGGTTTTGGGCGAGGCAAAACGGAGCCAGAACAGAGACGAGTGCAAGAGAGAGAACAAATGGGTATTTGCGCATAGTATTTTCCTATTCGCGCTGCGGAAACAGCAGCTTCGGCGCGAAGGAAAAGTGTACACCGCTCACGGGTATGTCGAGCAGGGGGTTTCGGACGGGGTTCAGGAGTGGCCGATTTGAGAGGGTGGGCTTACTCGCCCAACACCCGCAGCCGCGCCGGCATCTGGTCCCGCGCCAGTTCATGGCCGCACCGCGTGCAGAATTGGTCGGAGGTGCGCACCGTCCTGAAGCAGTGTCCGCAACTGGCGGTCAGTTGATAGTCGCATTGCGGGCAGAAGTGGAAGTCGCTCTGCACCTGCGTCGAGCAGGCCGGGCACTGCGATACCTCCGGCTGACGCAGCAGGAAGTAGAGCACAGCGCCGATGCCGCCCGGCATCACCAGGCAGAGGACGATCCAGAAGCGCGCGCTCATCGCCCGCCGGGGCGCGTCCTTGCTGACGTAGCCCACCATCAGGAAGTACACCGAGGCCAGCAAACCCCAGGAGAGATTGAAGTAAATGCGGAAGCCGAGCGGCGGTGGCGGATGGGTTCGCTGTCCTGGCAAAACCATCCAAAAGTAGTACTCCACCAGCACAAAGGCCGCGGCGGCTACAATGATCGACCACATTGGAATCAGATGTGAGTCTTCGTTAACGGTAATGGATTCTGGATTGCGCATAGGTAAACCCTCTCTCAGAGGGCCTTTCGAAAGGTCAAGCATAGCTTAACCCCTAAATAGAGGGACGGAAAAGAGATTCAGTAAGTTGCGCATATGTGTGCGCAGGCGGCACTTTGTTCGCAAGCCGTAGGGTCAGGGCCTGCGCCGTGCCCAGCCTGCCAGCACCGCCGAGGCGAGTACCGCGGCGCTAAAGAAGAAAATCCCCACGCTCAATTGACCCATCAGGCCGGTCAGGTGCTCCTCGTCGATGAGTGTGTCTGCTATCCACCAAGCCAGCGGAGCCAGTACGAAAAGGACCACCAGTGTGGCCGCTAGCGCCACAGAGCGGCTCCGTTTCCGCCCGGCCTTTTGCTCCTGCATCACGCCCTGCGAGGCGATCACCACGCGGCGTGTGCGATAGGCCACGGCGCACTCCCGATCAGCCTGCTTTCCGCTCAGAGCCGAAACCAGATCATGGTCAACACCGGTGCTTTCGCCTGGTTTCATATTGGCCTCAACGTCGCATTTGTCATCTCTGGCTCCATCGCCAGCCCTGCCGCAGACGCCTCCCGGAGGCGCAAGCGGTTGCTATCCAGTTTGGGCTTGATTGCTTCCATGCCACGATAAAGTCTTGATTTTACAGTAGAAAGCGGCGCCCGCGTCACTTTGGCGATCTCATCCAGCGAGAGTTCCTCGTGGAACCGCAGTACCAGCACTTCGCGGTAAATAGTGTCCAGCTCCAACAGTGCCCCCGCAATCCGCTCCCGGTCTTCCAGATTGGCAAAGCGGTCAAATGGGCTCGGCCCGCTTTCGACAATCTCAAAGCTAACCGGCCGGTCGTCCTCGCTACCGCCCTCAAACATCTCGTCCAGGCTCGCCATCGTCCGCTTCCGCCGCTGGTCGATCATCAGGTTGCGGGCGATGGTAAACAGCCAGGTGCCGAACCGCGCCTTGCCGTTGAACTGCGCCCCCCGCACCAGAACCCGCATCCATACCTCCTGGAACAGGTCCTCGGCCATCTCGCGATTGCCGGTCAAATAGAGCAGATAGCGCATCAACCTGTGCTGGTAGCAGACGATCAGCTCATCCAGCAGCCCGGCATCCTGGCGCTTCAGCCCTGCCGATATGGCAAGATTCTCCTGCCGCGCCTGTTCGTCAACTGCGGTGGTGGAACTCTGACCAAATAAAGGGCGAACTGACGCAAGTACACTCATCTCATTCAATTAGACGACAGATTTCCCGCCAGGTTCAGGCGTAAACGGGGCATCTGCCAAAAAACATTGCTTGAGGCGGGAATTATGGCCAAACAATTACAAAAGCCGTCGATCTTCTACACTATTCTTCATGGAAGTTCTTTATGGATTGCACTCGGTCGAAGAGGCCGTCAAGGCTGGTCGGCGGCGTTTTGATCATGTGTTGGTGGCCAGCGAGCGGCACGACGAGCGCCTGGAGCGGCTTGTTGCCCTTTGCCGCGAGGCCGGAGTTCGCGTTCGCCAGGAATCCCGCGAACAGTTGACCCTGCTCGCCCAAACTCCCGCTCACCAAGGCGTGGTGGCCTCGGTCCACCCACAAGAGTTTCTGGCCATCGAAGACCTCTATACGCCAACCGTGCCCGGCGCTGCCCGCTTGCTGCTGGCTCTGGATGGCGTCGAAGACCCGCAGAACCTCGGCGCCCTCTTGCGCGTGGCCGACGGATCTGGTGTGGATGGCGTGCTTCTGACTGAGCGGCGTTCAGCCCCATTGAGTCCGGTCGCCGTCAAGGCCAGCGCCGGTGCGGCCGAGCACCTGCGCATCGCTCGCGTGGTCAACTTGGTGCGCGCCCTTGAAGACCTCAAACGCCAGAATCTATGGATCATCGGCCTGGACGAGCGGGGAACCTGCGACTACGATCAGTTCGATCTGACCGGCAACTGCGTCCTGGTGATGGGCCGCGAGGGAGCTGGCCTCCACGACCTTGTTCGCCGCACCTGCGACCACCTGCTCCGCATTCCCATGGCTGGCGGCGTCAGCTCCCTCAACGTTTCCGCCGCCGGAGCCGTAGTGCTCTATGAAGCCTTCCGCCAGCGCCGCCTGGCCGCGCGCCACGCCGGAGGCGCCGCTAACGAGATCAAAAGTTCAGAGTCTAAACCAAAGAAAAAGAAAGGCTTGGGCTCATGAGGCTCTCTCTTGCCCGCATCGCCGCAATCGCCGTGGCCGCCACCTCTCTTGCGGCCCTTTCTTGCGCTGCGCAGGCGGTGCCCACCCCGGCAACTCAGCCCTCCAAAGGCCAAGTCATCTTCTCCCGCTC
>Ga0182014_10002078_pt1 | contig 25787 bp, 21 predicted proteins | sample 612S2DmetaG_FD_120489 | JGI IMG/M metagenome (GOLD analysis project Ga0182014, IMG submission 120489) | Permafrost microbial communities from Stordalen Mire, Sweden - 612S2D metaG | ecosystem: Environmental > Terrestrial > Soil > Wetlands > Permafrost | place: Sweden: Stordalen | collected...
ATCCCAATAATCTGTTCTTCACTGAATCGCTTCCGTTTCATCTTGGCTCCTCGTGGCTCCCGCCACTTTATTAGCCAAGACTCTCTTTGGAAACTGTCCAGTTTCAGGGGGCAAGGTCAGAGGAACATGCATACGATTCAGCTCTTTTTTTCGGCTGTGTTGGGGAGTCTGATAGTCGAGGTTCACCGCGCCTACAACGGTTTTCAATCTGGGAAGCGGGAACTTCCGAAACGCTATCGTCAGGCGTCCTTTTACATTGTTTGCCTATTATGCGGGCTTGCCGCTGGCTGCTTGGCGACGCTCTTGCCTTGCCAAACAGTTCTTCAGGCGCTTGGAGTTGGTGCAGTTGCTCCAAGAGTGGTTGCAAAGCTCGTCAAGAAAGCCGCACTTCTTTTCGGCGACCTGTAGCTGCTATGAGCGTGAGCGAAGGCATTCGGGGCGGGTCACATGCGCGGAGAGTCGCTGACATAGATTGCGAGAGCACGAGAATGCTAAAGTCTCGTAACGCCGTGGTAGTGTGACTCTGTTTGGCGCGTTGACCGTCAGGAGCATCATCAAGGTGAAGGTGATGTGAAAGCTCCGGCTGAGTTCCACGATGTTTGCTCAGGCTGCGGAACGAAAGATGGCGAGGATTTCTTCGGCGGAGGGCGCGGCTTCCAGCTTCTGGCGGTTTTCCTTGTTGCTCAGGAAACGGGCAACCGTCGAGAGAAGCAGCAGATGTTTCTGAAATTGTCCCTGCGGCGTGAGAAACAGCAGACATAGGGTGACGGGCTGATTGTCGAGCGCCTGGAAATCGACGCCCGGGGCAACGCGCCCGAACACAGCAACGACGTCCTGTATGCAGCCGACGCTGGCATGCGGCAGGCCGATTCCATAACCGATGCCGGTGCTCTTGCTGGTTTCACGGTCCTTGACGGCTTTGCGCACCGTCTCGCGGTCTTCTGCGCGAATCTTGTGGGTGCGCACCAGGACATCAATGAGCTGGTCGATTACGGCCCAGCGGTCCGCGGCGGCGAGGCGCGGCACGATTTGCTCCACACTCAGGATTTCCGTCAGATTCATGTGTCGTATCGCGAATCGCGTCAGTGCTGCTGTCTATGCCGAACGAAAGCGGCGGCATCCTGCCACAACGCCACCAGCTTGTCGAGCGTCCAGCCATAGGCGGCGCCGAGGTCACCACCCAAGGACCGCGCGAGCATGCCGAATGTCACCGCGCGCGACAGCGCCGCGATGGCCAGTGCCATGATCAGCAAATTCATGCCGTAAATGATGACGGCAGAGAATACGACGCCTTGCGATTGCACATCCGGCTGTTTGACCGTCAGGAGCATCATCAGGGTGAAGGTGATGTGAAAGCTCCAGCCGAGTCCCACGAGGAAGAACAATACCCACAGGTACGCGGCGAGATTCCAAATGGCGTACGCCAGGAAGAACGCGATCATGAACAGCATGGCATAGAAGGGGAAGAAATACGGCGCCAGCGCGATGAACCAGTTGGTCTTGCTCGTGCGCACCTGGCCGCCCGCCTTTTTGACCTTCAAGCCGCTGACCCGCGCGCCCATCATCAGCGCCCAGATGGCATGGGTCAATTCGTGGCCGAGGACATAGGTCCGTATGGGCTTGGGCAGGAAGGCGAACACGGCCAGCCAGAGCGCGTAGCCTCCGACGAAGGCCCACAACGCCGAGCTGTTCATCGCATTCGGGGCGAAGGAGACATGCAGGGCCAATCGCCACGCCGTCATCGTGAGAGCCCCGCAGGCCGGCAGCAGGAGAAGGCCCAGGAGTAGCTTTAGCAGCCGCACGATTTTCCCCGTTGACTTTTGCGGTTCGGGACGTAAGATGGCGCGCCATTCAAGCAACCAGGACGCAATAGATTCATCGGATTATTTACCATGGCCAATACACGTTCCGCAGCGAAACAGGCACGCGCCAGCGTTCGTAAACAAACGCACAACAAATCGATTAAATCCAGACTACACACGCTGGAAAAGAAATTTCTCGCGGCCGTTTCCGCCAAGAAGGCGGACGACGCCAGCGCGCTGTATCGCCTGTTGAGCTCGGCACTGGACAAGGCGGCCAAGACTCGCGTGATCCATCGCAATAACGCCTCGCGCAAGAAATCCCGGCTGTCGGCCCGTCTGAAAGCGGCAGCGGCTGCATAAGACGCCTTCTGGTTGGTGTCATTCTGAGCCCTTCGGCTGCGCTCAGGATAAACTCCGCGAAATCGCCGCGAGCCGTCTGCCGTCCGACGGCAAATCTCTGTCTTTCTGTGTATCCTCAACGACTGAGACCCTTCGCTTCGCTCAGGGTGACAGACTTGAGACGGGGTGTCACCTTACCAACTCTCCACGAGCAGGCCGGCGACCCTCTTGGCAATATCGTCAGCCAGCAACGGCAATGCCTGCATCTCCGCGCTTTGCTGGTCCTCGCCGATCAGCACATCGGATTTGCCTTCGACCTCGGTGGACTTCAGCACCGTCTCCCCGGTGCGGCGATCCCGGGCCTCGACCCGAACAGTGATGGAAATCCGGTACTCGCGAGGTATGCCCGCGTCCGACCGCAACGAGCGCAGGGCGATGCGATCATAATGAACCACGGTACCGATGAGGACCGCATCGGCTCGCGGCTGGGACTGGATTTGCAGTGAACCGTCCTGCTGAAGCCGACGAATGATCGCGTTGCTGATCTGGGCCTCGAGTTGCGGACGGAGTGTCTCATTGCGGAACATCGGCACGGCAATGGAATGGAAGCTCGTCTTCGTGACCGGGCCGACGTGATAGCCGGCGCAACCGAAGAGGAGGCTGGAAACCAGCAGCAGCAGTGCCGCCCGGATGAGGTGGACCATTCGGCCTCGACGATCCGTCGAAGCGTGGCCGTTCATGGCGTGGCGGTCTTCTCGGCGACCAATGGCGTGAGCGAAGCGACTTTCCCCTTCGCCTGGGTTGCCCAATCGGACTCGGGGTTCTTCTCGATCACGTCGTTGTAGTAAATCAGCGCCGACTTGTAGTAATGGTTCTTTTCGTAGAACTCGCCGATGTGGAACAGCCCGCGGGCCTGCTCCACCTTCAATTCGCTGCGATACTTCTCGGCCACCGGCACCTTGTCGCTCTGCGGGTAGCGAAAGATGAAATCCGTGAACGCGGCGATTGCCTGGTTCGCCGAGTTCTGGTCGTATTCGGCGCGGGCCGACTCTTTCTTGTATTCCCAGCCAATCTGGAATTGGGCCGCTTCCGCCAGGGGATGTTTCGGATAGCGTTCCATCAGTTTCTCATAGGCGTGGACGGCGGAGAGGTAATCGCGCTCCTTCTCGTAGACCAGCCCGATGCGAAACTGGGCGTCGATCGCGACGGGGCTGTACGGGCCATTTTTGACGACCGCCTCGTACACTTCCACCGCGCGATCCGTGGACGGGAACCAACGGATGCCCCACGCCTTTTGCCGCTCGCCGGCAAGGAACAGGTTGCCGATTTCAAACTCGCGTTGCAGCACTTCATCGAAATGCGGCGTATTCGGGTGTTTCTTGATCAACTCCTGGTACGTTTGGAACGCTTTATAGTGGTAGCCGATGGCCGCATAGCACTTCGCCAACCCCATCCGCGCTTCCTGGGTTGAGGACGAGAGCGGCCATCGCTCGATGACTCGACGATAAGCGGGGATCGCGCGGCGGTATTGCTTCTTCGCCTCAAGGTTCTGGCCGATCTTGAGCTGATCGGCGGGGGTCGCCCCGACCGCCACCCCCTCGTGCACCCAGCTCCAGCCCTCGCCCTTGGTCCAGACCAACGGCGCGGGGCACCTGACCGGCATCAGGAAGGCGAACGCCAATACGCCCAGAAGAGCGACGACGAGTTTCTTGTGCCGGTTCATCAGGATTTGCCGCGCAGGCTACTACAACGATTCACCAGCGTCAAGCAGGGCACTCCACGATGTGAAAGTCCGGAAATGCGACACGGGAATAGGTGAGCTACGGCACCAATGCGATAAAGCACGGGTGCGTTGGTGGGGGCGCCGAGGGTGAGTGACCCAACGCTGGACTGGACAAGGGAACGTCGAGCGTGCGATATGTCCCCGCACATGGGCACTGACCTCCGCATCCGCCCCTACGAACCGCGTGACCGCGCCGCGGTGCGCCAAATCTGTTGCGATACGGCCGACGCAGGCAAGCCAGTCGAGCGATTTTTCCCCGACCGGGAAGTCATTGCGGACTTGGTCACGAGTTACTATACGGAATTCGAGCCGCAATCGGCGTTTGTCGCCGACAACGGCAGCGGAGCGGTCGGCTACCTCACGGGGTGCGTCAATACGAAGCGATTCGTGCGCGTGGTGACGTGGCGCATTGCGCCGGTGGTGTTCGTGAAGGCGCTCGCACGCGGAACACTGTGGCATCCGCAGACGCTTCGCCTGTTCCGCGCGAATCTTGGGATGTGGCTGACAACCGGATATCGTGCCGGCCCGACCCTGTACGAATACCCGGCCCATTTGCATGTCAATCTTCAGAACGGTTTCCGTGGGCAACACGTCGGGCGCCGTCTGGTCGAGGCGTTCTTCGAGCGCGCCCGCGGCGTGGGGGTGCGCGGTGTTCACGCCGGCGTAAGCGCGAACAATCCACGAGCGTGTCACTTCTTCGAAGAGTTGGGGTTCGTCGAGATCCATCGGGAGCCGCGGTTTCGAAGCCCGGACGGATCGGGCACCATCCTCTACACAATCATCTATGCGAGGACACTTGATTGACCGATCACGGTAGCGTCGGCGCAAGCATTTTACTTGAGCAAGCTGGTTGCAGGCCGCTATGATGCCGGGCTCGGATATATGGCAGAGGACACCAACAAGTTCGACGTATCGTACGTGGCCTATTTGGCGCGGATGCACCTGACGGACGCCGAGAAAGAAAAGATTTCCGCGCAGCTCAAGGACATCCTGGCGTATGTCGCCAAGCTGAACGAGTTGGATGTTTCGCACGTGGAACCGACGGCGCACGCGACGCCACTTAGCAACGTTTTCCGCAAGGACGAAGTGCAACCATCCATTGACCGCGAGAAGATTCTCAAGAACGCCCCCGAACAGGTCCGCGACCTGTTCATTGTCCCGAAGATCGTGGAATGAGCCTCCACACGCTGACCATTCATGAACTCCGCGAGAAGCTGCAACGCGGCAACGTTTCCGCGCGGGAAGCGACGCAGGCGCTGCTCGACCGCATTCAGGCGGTTGACGGCAAACTGAAGGCGTATCTGTGGCTGAATGCCGAGGACGCGTTGGCCCAGGCCGACACCATCGACCGCGGCGGCGTTGCCAGGAATGGCAAGCTCCTCGGCGGCGTGCCGATTGCCATCAAAGACATACTCAGTGTCGACGGCCAACCCTGCACGTGTGCCTCGAAAATCCTCAAGGGCCACACGTCGGTATACGACGCGTCTGTCGTGCAACGATTGCGTGACGCCGGGGCAATTCTTCTCGGGCGCACGAACATGGATGAGTTCGCCATGGGAAGCTCCACGGAGAACTCGAGCTGGGGCGTCACGCGCAATCCATGGGATTTGGAACGCATCCCTGGCGGCTCCAGCGGAGGCAGCGCCGCGGCGGTGGCCGCGGACGAGGCGTTTGCGGCGCTCGGCACCGACACCGGGGGGTCGATTCGGCAACCGGCAGCGCTCTGCGGTTGCGTGGGACTGAAACCCACGTATGGACGAGTCTCACGCTACGGGCTTGTCGCGTTTGCCTCGTCGCTCGACCAGATCGGGCCGTTCACCAAGGACGTGGCGGACAGCGCGCTGATGCTGCGCGTGTTGGCGGGCCACGATCGGCGCGACTCGACGAGCGTGCCGCAATCGGTGCCGGATTACACCACGACGCTCGGCGCAGGCGTCAAGGGGCTGCGGATTGGCTTGCCGAAGGAGTATTTCATCGACGGGATGGATCGCGAAATTGACGCTGCGGTGCGCGCCGCCATCAAGAAGCTGCAGAATCTGGGCGCGGAAGTTGTGGAGATTTCGCTGCCGCACACGGATTACGCCGTGGCGGTTTATTATTTGATTGCGACCGCGGAAGCCAGCGCAAACCTGGCCCGATTCGACGGCGTGCGGTACGGCGCGCGCGTCGCGGGCGAGGACGTGATCGACATGTACGGCAAGACACGGGGCGCGGGGTTCGGGCCCGAAGTAAAGCGGCGTATCATTCTGGGGACGTATGCCCTGAGCGCGGGTTATTATGACGCGTACTATCTGCGCGCCCAGAAGGTGCGGACGCTTATCCGTCAGGATTTTGAAAAGGCGTTCGAGAGATGCGATGTCATCCTGACGCCCACGTCGCCCGAAGCCGCGTTCCGAATTGGGGAGAAGACCGACGACCCGCTGAAAATGTATCTCAGCGACATTTTCACGATCAGCGTCAACTTGGCGGGCATTTGCGGCGTCAGTCTGCCGTGTGGATTCACCAAGAGCCCGCGTTTACCCATCGGGTTGCAGGTGCTCGGCAAACCATTCGACGAAGAAAACGTCCTGCGCGTCGCCCACACGTATGAACAAGCCACCGAGTGGCACAAGCAAAGGCCGCCTTTATAGGTCATGCAATACGAAGCGGTCATAGGTTTGGAAGTTCATGTGCAGCTCAAGACGAAGAGCAAAATGTTCTGCGGCTGCGCAACGGAATTTGGCGCGGACCCGAACACGCACGTGTGTCCCGTTTGTCTCGGGTATCCGGGGGTGTTGCCCGTGATGAATGAAGAAGCCGTGAGGAAAACGATCTTGACGGGTCTAATGATTGGTAGCGAAGTTGCGCGGTTCAGCAAGTGGGACCGGAAGAACTACTTCTACCCGGATATGCCAAAGAACTACCAGATTTCGCAGTATGACCTGCCGTTGTGTGCAAAGGGTTTGGTGGAGATCAAGTTGAACGGTGGGGCAACAAAGAAGATCGGCATCACCCGCGCGCACCTCGAAGAGGACGTCGCAAAGAGCTTCCATTTCGAGACCACCAGCGGCGTGGATTTCAATCGCGCGGGCACGCCCTTGATGGAGATCGTGAGCGAACCGGACCTTCGTTCGCCCGACGAAGCATTTGCCTACCTCACCGCGCTCCGGGAAATCCTGATCAGCGGCGGGATCAGCGATTGTGACATGGAGAAGGGGCAGCTTCGCTGCGACTCGAACGTGTCCATGCGCCCGGTTGGCCAGAAGGCGTTTGGCGAAAAGGTCGAGATCAAAAACATGAACACGATTTCGGGCGTCCGTCGGGCACTGGCGTACGAAATCCAGCGGCAAACTGCGGCGTTGCAGAAGGGGGAGAAGGTTTCCCAGGAAACACGGCGATGGGACGACGCGACCGGCAGGACTTCGGTGATGCGCACGAAGGAATACGCCCATGACTACCGGTATTTTCCCGAGCCCGACCTGATGCCCGTGGTCGTGAGCGAGGAAATGATCGCCGAGATACGGAAGTTGTTGCCGGAGCTTCCGGAAGCGAAGCGGCAACGGTTCGTCAAGCAGTACGGCCTGCCGGAATACGATGCCGGCGTGCTGATCGCGAGCGGTACGCTGGCCGCGTTCTATGAGCGAGCAGCGCAGGGATCCAGGAATCCCAAGGCGATTTCGAACTGGGTGACCACCGAACTCCTGGGTAAACTGGCCGAGGCGAAGAAGACGATCGACGAATGCCCGGTCAAGCCCGAGCAACTCTCGGAACTGGTTTCGCTGATCGAGAGCGGCCAGATCAGCGGCAAGATCGGAAAAGAAGTGTTTGCCGAGATGTTTGCCGGCGGCAAGGCCGCGTCGCTGGTCGTGAAGGAGAAGGGGTTGGTACAGGTAAGTGATACGGGGTCCCTCGATGGATTCGTGGAAGAAGCAATTGCCAAGAACCCCAAGTCCGTGGCAGACTTCCGCGCTGGGAACAAAGCCGCGATTAATTTCCTGAAGGGGCAGGTCATGAAGTTGAGCAAGGGAAAAGCCAATCCGCAACTGGTCGGAGAAATCCTGCTCCGCAAACTGGAGGGCGGTTGAGACACCAGCAACCCGCTATCAGGTTGCGGGTTGCGCCAGCCTGACTTCTTGACTGCCAGAAGCGCAGGGGCTACTGTTTATGTGATTGATGCGGTTTCGCGAGGAAAATGCCGGCTCAAGATGAATATATAGTCGAGATACTGCGCGATCTCGGCCTCGTCTCGCACGAGGATATCCAGAAGGCGAGAGAACGCGCCAAGACGGAGCAGGGGGGGCTTGTCGACGCGTTGATCGCCGCAGGCCGGATCACGCACATGGATGTGTCCAAGGCACTGGCCAGCCAGTTCAACATGGACACGATTAATCTCGCCGAATACCGCGTTCCCGATGACGTCCTGGCCCTCGTTCCCAAGCACGTGGCCCGCCGTTACAAGGTTGTCCCCGTTTACAAGCACGACAACACCATCACCGTGGCCATCAGCGACCCGCTGGATGTCGATACGGTGGACAGTCTGCGTTATATCCTGCGCATGAACGTCGAGCCGGTCGTCGCGGCCAAGAACGACATCGAAGACTCCATCGACCGGTATTACGGCAAAGCCGACGATACGGTCGAGAACATGCTGCAGGAAATCACCGAGGGTGAGATCGACCTCGGTCTGGCGGGCGACAAGGCGACGGAGACCAAGATCGATGAAGGCGTCGAGACCGACGCCGACGCGCCGATCATCAAGCTGGTCGGGTTGGTCATTATGGAGGCATACCGCAACCGGGCGAGCGATATTCACATCGAGCCACTGGAGAAGCGGCTACGGGTACGGTATCGGATTGACGGCGTGCTCCATGAAGTGGACAACCCGCCGAAGCGATTGCAGGCCGCGATCATTAGTCGGCTCAAGATCATGTCGAACATGAGCATCGCCGAGAAACGCGTGCCCCAGGATGGCCGTATCCAATTGCCGGTCATGGGAAAGACACTGGATTTGCGCGTGTCGTGTTTGCCAACCAATCACGGCGAGAGCATCGTTATGCGTATTTTGGACAAGACCAGCCTGCTGCTCGGGCTGGGCGATCTCGGCTTCTTCAGTGACGATCAGGGCACGATGGCCAAGATTATCAGCATGCCCGATGGCGTGTTTCTCGTCACGGGCCCCACGGGGTCTGGCAAAACGACCACGTTGTACGCCTGCTTGAACGATATCAACAAGCCGGACCGCAAGATCATTACGGTGGAAGACCCTGTCGAGTACCAGTTGAACGGCATCAACCAGGTACAGGTCAATGCCGAGATCAACCTGACGTTTGCGGCAGCGTTGCGCTCGATTCTTCGTCAGGCGCCGAACATCGTGATGATTGGTGAGATCCGCGATTTGGAGACGGCGAATATCGCCATCCAGGCGGCGTTGACGGGACATTTGGTGTTTTCGACCCTGCACACGAACGACGCTCCTTCGGCGGTGACGCGTATTGTGGACATGGGCGTGAAGCCGTTTCTGGTGGCGTCCGCGGTGCGCGCGATCATGGCCCAACGGCTGATTCGCAAAGTCTGCTCGAAGTGCCGGCAACCGTATACGCCGACGGAATATGAGATGGAGACGTTGAAGCTGAATCCGGACGAGATGAAGAATGCGACGATCGTCCGCGGGGCCGGCTGCAACGAATGCTCCCGCACCGGGTATCGGGGCCGGATGGGCATTTACGAGATTTTTCAAGTGGACGACGAGGTGCGGCGACTGATTTACGAAAAGGTGCCGTCGAATGTTATTCGCGCCCGGGCGCGCGAGTTGGGTATGCGGACCTTGCGTGAGGACGGGGTACGCAAGATCATGGCGGGAATCACCACGCCCGAGGAAGTCATTTCGATTACCATGGGCGACGAAGCCTAACACGGGAACGGTCATCGGACGCAAAAGCAAACGGAGATAGCCAATTTATGTCGGTGCAAATGGAAGACCTGTTGCAGGTGGTGGTGGATGAAAACGGCTCGGACTTGCATATTCATGTGGGCGTGCCGCCGGTGATTCGTTTGCATGGCCGGCTGATACACATGGACCTGCCCGTGTTGACCGCGGAGGACACGGAACGCCTGATGAAGGCGATCACCTCCGAAACACACATCCAGAAGGTCCGCGAGCAGGGGGGTACCGATTTTGGATTTGCGTACGGCGACCGGTCACGGTTCCGGGTCAGTGTATTCAAGGAGCGTGGCAACTACGGCGTTGTGCTGCGGCAGATTCCCAACCAGCTGATGAGCCTCGAACAAATCGGGTTGCCGCCATCGGTGAAGGATTTGCTGTTTCGGCCGCGCGGTCTGGTTTTGGTGACGGGTCCGACGGGTTCGGGCAAGACCACGACTTTGGCCTCGATGATTGACATCATCAACACGGAGGAAGACTGCCACATCATCACGGTTGAAGACCCCATTGAATACTACCACGCGCACAAAAAGAGCCTTGTCACGCAACGGGAAGTGGGCGTGGATGTGCCAGATTTTGCCGAAGCGTTGCGCCGCGGGTTGCGCCAGGACCCGGACGTTATTCTCGTCGGTGAAATGCGCGATTTGGAAACGATGGAAGCGGCCATTACGGCCGCGGAAACCGGGCACCTTGTTTTTGCGACGCTGCACACCACGGGCGCGGCGCGTACGGTCGACCGTATCGTGGACGCATTCCCGACGGACCAGCAGGAACAGATTCGCACGCAGTTGGCCTCGTCGATCCTGGCGGTCATTTCGCAGGTGCTGCTGATCCGCGCGGACGGGAAGGGGCGGGTGGCGTGTTTCGAAATCATGATTGTGACGCCGTCCATCCAGGCGCTGATTCGCGACAACAAGACCTTCCGGATCACGTCCGACATCCAGACGGGGGGGAAATACGGCATGGTAACGCTCGACTCGAATCTGATGAGCCTCTACGAGCGGGGGTTGATCAGCTACGGGGATTTGATCACGATCGCGCAGGACCCGCAGTCCATCGTGGCGAAGTTGCAAGGGGAAGGAGGTCGACGGTAGGTCATGTTCGAAGGTGAGAGCGCCGTCTTGTCCGAGTTGGTGCGCGAACGCAACCTGCTCAGTCCGGAGCAGTTCCGGGAAATTGGGGAGGAACACGAGCGGACGGGCAAATCGCTCTCGCAGGTCATGATGGATTTCGGCTTGATCACGGAAGAGCAGTTATTGCGGGCGGTGGCCGAGCACTTGAATCTTGAGTACCTGAATCTCGACGACGTCGAGATCGAGCAGGCGGTGTTGCGATCCATACCCGCCAGCGTGGCGCGGATGTATGGGGCGGTGCCCGTGTCGGTCAATGGAAACACGGTGACGGTGGCGGTGATGGATCCGTACAATCCCCAGCTGGTCAGCGAGCTTTCGTTCATTCTCGGCAAGGACGTGCAAGTGGCCGTGGCGCCCTCGAAACAGATCGAGGAGGCGATAAAGCGATACTTTGGCGAAGACAGTGAATCGCTCAAGGATGTCCTGACCGACATGGAGGCGCAGCTTACGTCGGCGGAAGCCATCGAGACGGCGACGAAGACGGGTGGGACGGCGGCACTGGAAGAGTTGGCCAGCCAGGCCCCCATTGTGCGTTTCGTGAACGTCATCCTGCTCAAAGCGATTCAGGATCGCGCCAGCGACATTCATTTTGAGCCGTTTGAAGAAGAATTTAAAATTCGGTATCGCGTTGATGGCGCCTTGTATGAAATGGCGCCGCCGCCCAAACATCTGGCACTGCCCATCATCTCGCGCGTGAAGGTCATGTCCGCCTTGAACATTGCGGAGCGCCGCCTGCCGCAGGATGGACGTATTCAATTGAACATCGGGGGCCGGCAAATCGACTTGCGCGTTTCGACGCTGCCAACGCAGTTCGGTGAATCCGTGGTGTTGCGCGTGCTGGACCGCTCGGTGGTAAACCTGGAGATGGAAAGCCTGGGGATGCCGCCGGAAATTTTGGACCAAACCAAAGAAATCATCAAGGTGCCGAACGGCATTTTTATTGTGACGGGACCCACCGGTTCGGGCAAGACCACGTCGCTGTATTCCTGCCTTAAACGAATCAATACTGTCGACCTGAAATTGCTGACCGCCGAAGACCCCGTGGAATACGACATTGAGGGGATCATGCAAGTGCCGATCAACGAGGCGATCGGCCTGACGTTTGCTCGCACGCTGCGATCGTTTCTGCGCCAGGACCCGGACATTATCATGGTGGGTGAAATGCGCGATCTAGAGACCGCGCAGATCTCTATTCAAGCTTCGCTCACAGGTCACCTGGTGTTTACGACCCTGCACACCAACGATTCACCCGGCGCGATCACCCGAATGATCGACATGGGAGTGGAACCATTCCTGATCACCTCCACGTTGCAGGCGGTACTCGCGCAGCGGCTGGTGAGGACCACGTGCAAGAAGTGCCGGGTCGCCTACGAACCGAATGAATCGATCCTGACGCAGCTCGGGCTGACGAAGGAAGACACGGCGGGGCGGCCATTTTATTACGGGAAGGGTTGCATGCAGTGCAACGAAACCGGGTACCACGGTCGCAAAGGATTGTTTGAGATACTTGTCATTTCGGAACCGATTCGCGAATTAATCAACATGCGCGCGCCGGCTGGCGTCATTCGCGGACGGGCGCTGGAATTGGGTATGAGAACCTTGCGTGAGGATGGGATTCGCGGTATTCTCGATGGGGAGACAACCGTTGAAGAAGTACTCAAGTACACAGACAGCCGTTGAAGAAGTACTCAAGTGCACATAACGGTGCCGGTGCCCACCCGGGCGTGGGCGACAGACGCGGAGGACGGCTATGGCAAAGTTCAGCTATGTAGCGTTGGATTCACGGGGCAAGGAAATCACCGGCGTCCTGGAAAGCGAAAGCACCACGGCGGCCGTCAGCCGCATCCGTGAGATGGGGTACTTCCCCACCAATGTTGCGGAGGCGGACAAGGCGTCGACCAAGAAGAGTGCGAAAACAGCCGCACCTGCGGCGCCGGCCGGTGGCAAAGCGGGCGGCAAGAAGGGTCTCGGATCGATCGATCTGAAGTTTCTCAGCACCGGCAGGGTCAAGTCGAAGGTATTGACGGCCTTCACGCGGCAATTGGCGACCCTGATCGACGCTGGGTTGCCGCTCCTGCGCGGCTTGGATGTGCTCCGTAAGGGAGAGAAGAACCCCACCTTGAAACGGGCGCTGCAGCAGCTTGCGGAAAGCGTGGAAGGCGGGAGCACGTTCAGCGAGGCCCTCGCACAACACCCCAAAATTTTCAATAAGCTGTATGTCAACATGGTTCGCGCCGGCGAGGCGGGCGGCGTGATGGACGTCACGCTTTCGCGACTGGCTGACTTTCAGGAAAAGGCCCAAAAGATCAAGGGCAAGGTCATTTCGGCCATGGTGTACCCGACAGCGGTCATCTTTGTCGCCCTGTCCATTGTCACGTTTCTGATGATCGTAGTCATCCCGAAATTCCAGGAGATATTTACGGACCTCTTGGAGGGCAAGTCGTTGCCCGGGCTGACCTTGTTCGTGCTTTACTGCAGTAATCTTGTGAAGAACCAGTTTCTGCTGGTGGCCGGGTGTATTGCCGCTATCTGGGTCGCGATCAAGATGATCGGCAAGACGGTGAAGGGACGGTTCTATCTGGACAAGCTCAAGTTGAACGCGCCCGTCTTTGGCCAACTGATTCGCAAAGTCAGCATTGCCCGGTTTACACGCACATTGGGCACGCTCGTCGCAAGCGGCGTCCCCATTTTGCAGGCGCTAAACATCGTGCGTGAGACCTCTGGGAATGCCGTGATCGCCAAGGCGGTTTCCCAGATTCACGATTCGGTAAAGGAAGGGGAACGAATTGTCCAGCCGCTGGAAGCCAGCGGAGTGTTCCCGGCCATGGTCGTTAGCATGGTGGATGTAGGCGAGGAAACCGGCGCGCTTCCGGACATGTTGATGAAGGTGGCCGACGTCTACGACGATGAAGTCGATAACGCCGTGGGCGCCATCACATCATTGCTGGAACCCATTATGATCGTCATCCTGGCGATCATCGTGGGTGTCATCGTCCTCGCGATGTTCCTGCCGCTGATCAACGTCATCACGCAATTGAGCGGTTAGCGAGTTTTGAGGGGATTCGAGCGCGGGCCGCGATCCGACAAACATCGGATCGCGGCTTCATTTTCCGGCAAACAGATCGGCTTGGCCAGATGGGCAAGGGTTCTCGAGCCGGGCCAGCAGGGATTTGAAACCACAGCGACGGTATATCACGGCCAGGGCTGTCACGTCGGGGGCCCGGGCTTTCAGGCTTTCCAGATCCACGGAGAGGGGAATATCTGCCTGGAGTCTGATGAGCTGCCGGTTTGTCTGAAGTCTTTCCGCCGAAGCGATCAAGCTGTCGCGCAGTTTTGGTTTCGTGACCTCGGCGACGTGGGCCAGCAAGTTGTCCAACGCGCCATAGTTTTGCAGCAGTTGGGCCGCGGTCTTTTCGCCCACGCCCGGCGCGCCCGGAATGTTATCCACGGAGTCACCCAGCAGACTGAGAAAATCGACCATTTGTTCCGGTGAGACACCGTATCGCTTCCGGACGCCGTCGGGATCGATGATCGTGCTTTCCTTGCCATCCGGGCGAAGAAGGCGGATGAGCGGGCCCACAAGTTGCATGAAATCCTTGTCGTTACTGGCAATCAGGACATGGCAGTCGGCGCGCGCGGCGCGGGTCGCCAAGGTGGCGATAATGTCGTCGGCTTCCTCGCCCTCGGCCTCAACGAGCGGAACACGCATGGCCTCCAGCATGTCCCGAATGACAGGAAGTTGGCGATCCAGATCAGGCGGCGTGGGCGGTCGCTGTGCCTTGTACGAGGGCAGCAGAGTCAGGCGTTTGCGGGGTGGGCCGAGGTCGAATACGGCCGCGTGATGCGAGGGCGTGTGGTCGGCGGCCATCTTCTGGAGCATTTTGGCCAGGCCGTAAATGGCGTTGACAGGTTGACCATCGGGCCCCGAGAGGAACCGGATGGCGTAAAACGCGCGGTAAATGAGGGAGTACGCGTCGTAAAGGAGTACGGTAGCAGCCATTGCGGGCCGAGCGTAGCACGCTGACAGAAACAACACAATCCAGCCCGTTTGTGGTCCGAGCAACTTCAGAAGCGCGCGCTGGTCGCCACTGGCATCCGATGAACGGGGTTTCCGGCCGGATCAATCAGGCGAGCCGTTACGAAGACCAAGAGATTGAGCTTCGAGCGCTGCGTGACTTTGGATTGGAACAAGCGACCGACCAATGGCAGGTCACCGAGAAACGGGATCTTGTCATCGATTTTGGTCAATTGCTCAGTGATCAATCCGCCAAGAACCACGGTTTGCCCGTCCCAAATCACGACGCTTGTCGTGAGGTTCTCGCTGGAGAAGAGAGGCTCTTTGATGTCGTTCATGGTGGTGACCACGTTGTTGCCAGACGACAAACCGATGGGGCTGCCATAATTGATAAACCCGAGAAATTCTGAAACTTCGGGCGCGAGAGTCAGGTTAATCGTATAGCCGTCCGCGCCAACCTCTGGTGTCACATTGAGAAGGATGCCGACCTCGCGAGTCTGGAACGAGCTGGGAATCGACGGGGTAATCGCAACCGCGCCGCCGCCGGTCACGCCGCCACCGGAGGAAGTCGCCGAGGGTTGCGCCCACGAGGTTGGGTAAATGAACTCCTGGACAGAGCGAATCTGGGCCTGTTGGCCGCTGACGGTCGTGACCTTGGGCGCCGAAAGCGTGTCCGCGCTCTGCTTTTGGGCCAGTGCCTTGATGACGACCTGAAACTGTGGATTCGTCAGAATACCGCGGATGGTTGCGACCTGGTCCGCGGACGAAGCTGTGGAGCCAAAACCATTGGCGGCCAGAAGAGACGAGATGGCATTCCCTTGAATGGAGGAACTGTCGCGCAGACCAGAGCTCAAATCGTAGGATGCAGTAGAGGCCGCCCCGCTACCAGGCGGGAATGTTTCCGCGCCGCTGCCACCGGTGACGTCAAAGCTTCCCAAGGTTTTGGTGCCCAGCTGCCAGTCAAAACCGAGTTCATCCAGGTCGTTCTGGGAGATTTGCACGAACTTCGCCTCAATCTCGATTTGGGACGGGACGAAGTTGTAGGCTGACAGCACGCGCTCAAAAATCTCGAGGTTCTCCGGCGTATTGCGGATGATGATGGTGCTGGTCCGGGCATTATACACGAGGCTTGATCCCGGGGGGAAGGGAACCCCGGCACTTCGAAAAGTGCCTTGGACATCATTGGTGGCCACAGCGGCAGGCACATTGTCGCCGCCGATCGCGCGGTACGATCCGACAGCGCCCGAGGGGGAGGAATTGACGGTCGCGGTCGTTGGGCCGCCGATGGTCTTAAACACACCAGGCGTAACCGGATAGGAACGCGTTACCAACTCGCCTTCGGGAGCATCGGGGGGCAGTATAATCACCGCGCTGGAGTCGATGCGGTACTTCAAGCCAAGCCCGGTTTGCACCACTTCTTTCAAGACGTCAATCAACGGGACATTGTGCAACGTCACGGTAATCTTCTGACCGGACGACACGGGCGCCGTCGTCGTCGGAGCCGTCGTCGGAGCTGCCGGGGTGGTGGCTTCGGCGGCGGGGGCAGTGGGGGCCGCAGTAGGAGTTGTCCCGGTCGAGGGCGACGGGCCAGCGATGGCACTACTCAGGATGAAGTTGACACCGACTTTCTCCGGGTCAAGGGTGCGGCTTTCGTTGCTCAGGAAGGGGATGACGTCGCTGACGGCAGCCTCACGAAAGTTGATCTCGGGTATCACAATTTCGTTAAGCTTCTTGATGATGCTCTGTTGACGGAGGGCATCGCGAGCGATCGGACCAACGGGTTCTTCCGATTTGGGAGGCTGCACCTCGCTGCGAATGGGCGGAGTCCATCGGTCAGACACTTCCCAGAGACGATGCACACGCGTTTCTTCTTGAGAGCCTTGGGCGTAGTCGATGCGTTGCTTGTTCAGGGCCTTGAGCAGGACATGTGCGTCGGCATTGTAAGGGTCCAGGATCAAAATCTGTTGAAACCGACTTTCCGCTTCATCGTACTGACCGGAGTTCATAAGAATCTTGCCTTCCCGGAACAACTTCTTGATCTGATCCTTCTTGGCCACGAAATCGGGGGTCTGATCCAATGGGGACCCGGTCGGGTTTGTGGAGGTTATCTCCGATTCGGCGTGTTTGGCCTTGGTGAGGATGTCCTTCGCCGATCCGTTATTTGGGTCGTATTCCAGTGCTTTCCCGGCCAGTGCGCGGGCCTTGGCCATGTCGCCACCCTGCAACGCGGCGTCAGCGAGTCGGGTGTAGGAGTCCGTCAACCCGTGGAGCGCCCGATTGTAATCCACTTCGGTTGCGGGGGCGCGAGGCAGCAGCTTGACGCCTTCTTCGAGCTTGGGGATCGCTTCGGAGTACTTGCCGGCGTAAAAGAGTTTTTCGCCCTGGGTGAATAGTTTTTCGGCAGCCAACTGGGCTTCCTGACGGCGAACGAGTTCTTCCCGGGCGGCCTGTTCGGCAGTCGAAGAACCAGCGGGCGAGGGACTGGAGGGCGCAGCACGCAGCTCCATAGACGCAAAGAGGCAGGCGCTGCTCGTGAGTAATACCAATAGCATTCTTGTCATATGACGATTCTCCATTCCGTTCACGACTCGCCAGAGGCTCTGTGCACATCCCCCCATCGCCGCAGACGAACCAGCCAGTTTGAGGTGCTTTCGTAAATCAAACTACTGCTGGGACTTGATGATGTGTTGCTCCTGTGTTTGCGTGTCAACGATTACCATCTGTTTCAGATTGATGTCAATGTCAAAGACTTTGTACGTGGAGCCTTTGCACGTCAATAATTGTCCTCGTCGATATTCACCAGTTTGCCCGTCGGTCGCGCAACGCACCTGGGCCACGGGCTCCTGGTCTTCGCTCTCGCTGCCGAGGACCAGAACGACGGGTTTGCCCTCATCGTGCTGCACCGTCAGTTCTGAAACGTCCTTGTCCCGTTTGCGGCCGAGGACTGGATCGTCGACGACAATGGATTTCCTCTCGAACTTGGCAATGCGATATCCGGTGTCTTCGTAATGATCCCTGATGATATCGCCAATCGCGGGGATGAAAAATGTCCGCGAGCGAAACTGGAAATTGATCTGGAAATTGTACCCGCCGGTGGTCGCATCATACGAATACGTCATGAACAGCAGCTTGAAGGGTTTGCGCACCACGCTTTGAAGAGTGACGGGAAATTCCGGCAGGGCGGGGTTGCTGGTCGTGAGCGAGATGGGGAACACCGTGCCTTGTACGGGGATTGGAATGAACAGCCGGCCCGCATTCGTCCACAACGGCGGCTCGGCCAGCGCTTGGATGGCGTTGGAATAGGTGGTAAGGGGAACATGCAGGGTGGGGGCGACGTGGGTCTCGATCCTTGTCGTGGGCCCCTCGTTGCTGATTTCGTTGACCCGCAACGCCAGATAGACGGCGGAGACGATCAGCACTACCAGTGCAACTGCCAGTACAATCTTCTCGTAGTGTTTCTTCAGGAAATCCATGGTGGTCTTTTTGCTCGTGCCGCGGTCGCGTTCGTCAGGCGCCCGGTTTCCCCGCTTCCTTTCTGGCGGGTTGTAGAGTCGGGAATTCGATCAGGTCAATGCGCAAGGTCACGGACAACAGCGTGGGTTTCGGGAGCGTGGGAGTTGCCGCGGCGGCCGCGGCTGCCGTAGCGGCTCCTGGCCCCGTGGCCGTCGTTCCGGCGGCGGGCGTTTCGCCGGTGACCTGCAGTCGTCGCACGGCTAGGAACAGGTCCGCCTTGGTCAGGCTGTTGAGAAACCCACTCAACGCTTCCTCGGAGCACTTGAACTGAAATTCAAAGGGTAGAACCTGATACAACGCATTGGGGTCGGCCTTGATCGACGCATCCAGCGATTCACCCCCCTGCGGTCCGCCGCCGCCCGGCTCAACCTCGGCGCGGCGTATCTGGTTGATTTCCGCCACGTGGTTGGAGATCAGCAGCGAGCTAATTTGATCGATGGCTGTCAGTTGCTTGACGAGCAGGCTCAGGACACGCTTCGTGTCTTCGGGGGAAAGGTTCTTGGCAGGGAGAGTCGAGGAAGCCCCGGCATAACGGCCAAACCCAAACGCGAATCCGTCCTGAAATTTGATCCCAGCCGCCTCGGCCGCTTGATGAAGACGGGAGAAGGAGGAGGCCATGAGTTGAAGGAAGCCGACGGGGCGCAGATCTGGCAGGACTTCGACGTTGTGACGGACGGCTCCCACCAGTCGCCCGTACAGTCGATCAACCTGTTCCCGGTCCTGCTTGATGACGTCAATGTTCTCGCGTGAGGGCGCGGGCTTCTGCTGGCGTAAATGGTCGAATTGCGACTGTTGCTCCTGCAGGGCGGCATCGACGTGAGCGCGCTTCGACGCGGCGGCTTGTTGCAGCCAGATTAACACCCCAAGGACGACGACGAAAGCCGTCACGAACCCCGCCGTCAGCACATTCTGTTTCAGCCACTTGAGATTCATATCACATGGAAATCGGTTTCAGCAGTTTTGCGCGGATGGTGAAGGTAAAGGTCTTCCCTTGCAACGTCGGGTTTGGCGGCACATCAATCACGACGCCCGTCTTGTCGTAGAACGATGACTCCCGCAGGTTCTTGGCAAAATCATCGACCAGCTGGATGTCCTGCTCGGGATTGTCTGCGGAGTGAAGCCCCGCACCTTCAATGCGAATTTCAGCAATGTTCTTACCGGGGCCGCCACCCGCGGGAGCGGAGTTACTCGTCGGAGGTGGGGCGCTTTCTTCATCTTCCCCGCGTCCTCCACGACCGAGTATCCGCGGGTGCGCCACCGGGGCGGGCGCCGCAACAGACGCCGCGGCGCCGGGGACATCCGAATCGGGAGCAAAGGAGACGATCCAAATGTTCGAGCCGAGCCTCGATGTCAGGTCTTGCAGCAGCTCCGGCCAGAGCGACCGCTGGTCGACCAGTGAGGCGATTTGACTGGCTTTGTCCTGGACTTCGGAAAGCTGGCTCTGTTCGCGGTTGAGGCGCTGGCTGACGTCGTTCAGGTTCTTGACCTTGTCCGTCAATTCCTGTAGTTCGGCGGTCTTCAGGGCCACTGTCTTTTGGGTGTACCCAAGCCAGCACAACGGTATGAGCAGCAGGCAAACGGCCGCGCCGGCGAGATAGGGCCGTTGTTGCTGCATCTGTTCGCGACGGCGCGCGGATTTCGGAAGAAGATTGACCTCGATGGGGCATTCGGTGGTCTTGCGCAGGCCCAGCCCAACAACCTCTCCAAAGAAATGCGCGCACCGCGCCAGTTCTTCACGCGAAAGTTGCGGGTCAATCTCCACGTTGCGGAAGGGATTGAAGTAATCGATGTCCGTCTGGATCTTCTCCTTAAAGAAGCGATCCGTGTAAGGGATGATCGAGGTGCCGCCCGAGAGCAGGACGCGCGCGGGAAGGCTGCCGCCTTGTTGCCCCTTGTAGAAATTGATCGAACGGGCAATCTCAGCGTGGAGACGGGTCATCACGTTGCGGATGATCTTGCTGACGCGGGCCTGAGTTTCGTTTTCGGGCTCCTCGTAGGCCCCGCCCAGCGCCACGAAGCCGTGCGTCTTTTTCATGTGCTCCGCTTCGAGGAACGGCACGTTGAACTCCGAAACGATGCTTTGCGTGATGGCGTTGCCGGCAATGGGGATCGAACGCGAGAAGACGCGGTTCTGTTCCAGAAACAGAAGATTGGTCGTGCGCGCCCCGAGATCGACGACCATGGTGCATCCCTCAATGTCACCGTAGTTGTAACGGACCGAGTTGTAGAGTGCCATCGGGGCCACATCCACGATGTCCGTCCGCAATCCGCAGGATTCCACGCCTTCGGTGAGTTCTTCGATGATGTCACTCTTGATGGCCAGCAGCACGACCTCCAGCTCCCCTTGCGAGTTGCTCCCGAGCAATTGATAATCCCAAATGACTTCATCGATGGGGAAGGGGACGTTTTGCTGGGCCTCATACTGGATAATCTGCGCGACCTTTGATTCATCGACCGGCGGCAACTTGACGAACCGGGTGAACACGGATTGGCCGGAAACGCTGAACACAACATTCTTGGCCTTGATGTTTCTCTCGCGTAGCACATTGCGAACGGTGGAAACGATCAGTGCCTTGCGGTTTTCTTCGTGTTCGGGATCGATCCCGAGTTCGGCATAGTTGAAATTCGTCAGCCGCAATCCCTGGCCCTTGGCAGCTTGAAATTCGCCCACCTTGATGGTGGAAGCGCCAATGTCCAACGCCAGCGTTCGCTCGGAGCCTAACATGGGTGGGTACCGGTCCGGTTATGGTTACGGCATGGGTTTGGGTGACTCATATCGGTCGAAGGCAAGAATAGACCATGGGGTTTCTCGGGGAGGCAGCACGAGGCCGCTGATCGGTGTAAACCGCTCCCACCAGGGATCGTTCGAGGGAGGATAACTGCTCTGGGCAATCAGCCGCCCCTTGTGGAACAACTGCACCGCGACAGCCTCGACCTGTCCATTGCCATAGCGTTGAAGGGTGTTGGGATGCACGAACATGGCGGAGTAGTGTTGGGCGCCCTTGGCCACGTTGACGTAGGCCACTTCGCCGACAAGGCAACGCGCGTTTCCGCCCCGTCCCAGCAGGACGTAATACTTCAATTGAACGTCGTCGGCCCAATCTGGCGAGCTTTCAAATTCTGTCTCAATTTGCAGCCAGTTCTGGCCGACGCTCACGGAACGACCGCTCGCGCTCGTGACGATCGATCGGTAATCGGGTGGACTGACGAGTTGTTGCCGGACGGCCCTGATCCGAAATGCGGGGGAAACTGGCGCCTGCGGTTCCTGGGCAAAACTGAGAACAGCAGGTATCAGAAACGCGACTGACACTGAAAAAGTTAGTATTGCCATTCGATCGCTCATATATGCCATCTGCGGGAGCGCTCCATAATCCCGACGAGCCAAAAAACTCTCGCCTCTGAAATGTAAAGAAGCCCGCCACATCGGTCAACAGCAAAAGCTGACGGCAGTGGTTTCACGCCGGCAGGCATGGGCATATTTGCTGCTATTTCATTCAGGCAATGCACCCCAAGCACGAACAATCGGGCTTTGCATTGCCTCCAGCCATGGCGCTGGCGCGCCGCGCCATCCTTCTGGCCAGCGCCATCGTTGTGCTCAGCGGTTGCGCGCCGTCCACGACGTCGACAGACAAGCCGACCGCTCTCCATGCGGTGCCGGAGCGCGGCCAACGGGTTGCGGTTGTGCCCGCGGACACGGATGTCAATCGTCCGCTGGCGCCAGAGGAGCTGGCTCGCAAACATCAATTGGAAACCGAGCTTGCCGCCGAGCGCCCCACGCACCGGCTCAGGTTTCGTGATGGCCATGTCCTGGATGGATGGATGATTTCCGAATCACCGACCACCATTCGTTTTCGCGACGGGTTTGGCTACTCCGGTTATGTGGTCGAGTCCTATCGGTGGGCGGATGTGGCCGCGGTGGAGGCGTTGCCGGCGGCTTCGTTTGAAGTGACATCACGCGACGTGCGCTTCAGCGCCGAGTTTCCCCGGTTCCACTTCGTCAAGAGCCTGCCGTATACGATCGTCACGGACGAATCGTATGGTGGGGTAGAGAAAACCCTCGGCGTATTGACCGACCTGCGCGAGCAGTTCCGCCATCATTTCGCGCCGCTGATCCGGCGGGAGGACGAGTTGCGGGACATTGATGTGGTCTTCTTCGGTTCCGAGGATGCCTTCCGCAGCTACGCGCTACGGGTCGCGCCCTCGTTTGTGAATAGCGCGGGATTCTTTTCGTCGGGTGAAAACCGTCTCGTGCTGCTCAACCAGCTCGGCACCTCCCGGTATTCTCAGGCCCGAGACCGTCTCGAGCAACGCAGCCGCCAGTACCGCGATTCCCCGGATGTGGGCCCGCAACTGGCCGCACTCCGCTCCGATATCACCGCGGAGGCGAAGTCGATCAATGAGCGCCTGATTCGCCACGAGGGCGCGCATCAATTATTTCACGCCCATCACATTCACTCCCGCTACGGTTTGGAGCCGACATGGCTTACGGAGGGTCTCGCGCAATACTGCGAGACTCCGGAAATCGGGCGCTACCATGCCACGCTCGCGGAGCGGGTAACGCGGGCGCATCGGGCGGGCCAACTTCTTCCGCTGGAAACGCTGCTCAATCACCGGGACGCATCCGGCTTTTTCGCCCTGGGAGAGGGCCGCATCGAACTTGCGTACGCCGAGAGTTGGGCGCTGGTCTACATGTTGATGCAGGACGGCGTCCGCCCGCGCTTCTTCGATTATGTGAAGTCGTACCGGGATATTTCCACCTACCGCCAGATCACCGCCGTGGAACGAACGGAGCCGGAGACGTTGCTGGAAACCCAACTGAAAACGGACCGCAACACACTGGAGCGACAATGGGATTCCTTCATAACCCATCTGTAATTCGCCGAATCATCGTCTACAGCGGATCCGTGATCGTGCTCCTGCTGGCGCTGTTCCTGGGGTGCGGATTCGGCCAGAGCCTGCCTGGCGGCGGCTCGCCGTCGCTGTGGACGTTCGAGGGATTCCAACACGCGCTCATGGGCAACGCCGGCGGCTCCCCAAAATCATCCGACCGTGATTCCAACATGCAATTGCGTCGTGAACTGGCGAACGGAAACGCCGATCAGGACAACGGCAATTCGGTCAGCGACAAGCAGGTGGTGTTTGCCTCCGCTCGCGACATTCCTCCGCAGGACGATACCGGCCGACCCAACTACGTGCCGGGGCAGTTGATCGTGCGGTTCCATGGCGGCGTCCCCCATCATCGCCAGGATGAAATCGTCGACGAACTGGGTGGTCGAATTCTGCGGACGCTGGACGTGCGGCGCGGTGAATATCTGGTGGTTTTGTCGGGCGGGTTGTCGGTGCCCGCTGCCGCGGAGCAACTCGCCAAACTGCAGGAGGTCGATTTCGCGGAGCCCAACGTGCTCCATTATATCAATGGCCTGCCCAACGACGAGTACTACTCGTCCTACGACGGCGAGTCGACGGAACTCCAGCGCTGGTATTTCAACGGGATTGGATGCGATTCCAACCTCAACGCCGAAGCCGCATGGAACGTTACCACAGGCAGCTCGAATATCGTCATGGCCATTATTGATACCGGCGTGTTGACCAACCACCCGGACCTCGCGGCCAATATATGGACGAATCCAAACGTCGCCGAAGACGCCACCAACGGCTACCCGGGCGATATTCACGGCTGGGACTTCTATAACAATGATCCCGATCCCGATCCCGATCTCGGTGATGGCGGCGGTGATGGTAATGTGTTTCACGGGACGTTCGTGGCCGGCGTGGCGGCGGCGGTGTCCGACAACGGCATCGGGGTCGTCGGTGCGAGCCGGTACAGCCGGATCATGCCCCTGAAAGTCTTCACGAACTCGGGCGGTGCGCCCTCCACGGCCATTGCCGAGGCGATCCGTTTCGCCGCTGACCACGGCGCGAACATTATCAACATGAGCTTCGGCAGCCTCGTCCCGACCCGAACCATCTATAGCGCGATCCAGTACGCCCACGCCCAGGGAGTCATCATGGTCGCCGCCGCTGGCAACAACAATTCCAGCAAGCGCAGTTACCCCGCGTCGTATCCGTACGTGATCTCCGTGGGCGGCAGCGGCAGCGGCAGCGTATTGAGCGGTGGCAGCGCGGCCAACATGCGGTTACGCGCCAGTTTCTCCGAATACGGCCGGAACGCCGTCGATGTCGTTGCCCCGGCGGTGGACATCGTCAGCACGGCGGTGCTGAGCGTGACCGACCAGACCAACGGCATGGGCACGGCCGGCAGCCCGACGTATTTTGTCGGCGATGGCACGTCGTTCGCCTCGCCGCTGGTGGCCGGCGAAGCGGCGTTGCTGTTATCCCGTGCCGAGCAACTCGGCCTGGATGGTTCGATCAGTCCCGATGCGATTGAGACGGTCATCCTGAGCGCCACGACGTATCTGGGTGACGATACGAACTCGACGGTCAATGTCGGGCGCGGTTGGGCCGGCCATGGGCGCGTGGATTACCTGGCGGCGCTCCAGCAGATCGGCCCGCAACTCGTGACCGCGCCCAAAGCGCCAACCAAGTTATCGGCAAAGGCGGCGGGCACGGGAACGGTGGAATTGGATTGGACGACCCGATCGGACAATGAGCAGGGCTTTTTGATTGAGCGCGCGGAAAAGTCCAACGGCGTTGTCGGTTCCTTCGACCTGATCGACGAGGTCGGGCACGGCGCCACGAGTTACACCGACGGTACCGCCCAGTCGGGCGCGACCTGCCTGTATCGAGTCGCCGCCTTCAACGTCGCCGCCACCAACTTCGTCCACGGGGCTGCCGTCGTCACGGCGCCGTAGGGCGCCCTTCGCGTTCGCTCGGTTCGACCCCGATGTAGGAATCGGGGTAAACTTTGCTCACCGCAGGCAGGGCAGGCGAGACTCGAAATCCGAATGTCGAAATTCGAAACGCAGGGTTGAGGCCGGGTCAGGCGGGTGGGTGAATGGGCAAGCGGGATCGAACTCACCACGAAGAGCACGAAGAGGACAGGCCTTTCTCACGCAGAGACTCCATCCAGAGCGTTTCGAATGTGTGCGCGTGCTGCCTCCCGTGTTGGGGAAAAGAGTTCGTAGGTCGCCATCAGAACCGGATGGGCGGAAGAATGCCGATGAACCTGAAGGTTTTGAAGGTTTGAGTATTCGACTTCATCTAGTGTTGTGTCCCTGAGATTTGTTCACAAAGTCGTTTGAGCTTTGCGAGGATCGAGTCTGCGGTGGCCACCCAGGTGAAGGGGGCGCACTTCTGGTTGTAGTGCTGAACAAAGGCGTCA
>Ga0182014_10002079_pt1 | contig 25760 bp, 28 predicted proteins | sample 612S2DmetaG_FD_120489 | JGI IMG/M metagenome (GOLD analysis project Ga0182014, IMG submission 120489) | Permafrost microbial communities from Stordalen Mire, Sweden - 612S2D metaG | ecosystem: Environmental > Terrestrial > Soil > Wetlands > Permafrost | place: Sweden: Stordalen | collected...
AGCGGTTTTGTAACAGGGCACGACTTCAGTCGTGCCGCAAACGTAATCAAATCAATGTGGCCTTTAGGCCCTGCTAACCTTCGATCTTCCACAACCATGTTTTTCCGCAGCCTGTTTAGCCCCCGAGGGAAGACGTACACGGGAAAGGCGAGAAGGTAGAGGCTATGACATCTGCACGCAAATTGACGATAGCGCTGGCGCAGATGCGCATCGGCGCCAATCCGGAGGCGAATTTTGCCGCCGCGCTCGACCATGTGCGCGAGGCGGCGCGCCGCGGGGCGCAGCTTGTCTGCCTGCCCGAGCTTTTTCGCACGCAGTATTTTTGCCAGCGCGAAGATCTCGCGCTCTTCGATCTTGCCGAGCCGATTCCCGGGCCCTCGACGGAAAAGCTGGCCGCCGTGGCCCGCGAGCTGGGCGTGGCGATCGTCGCCTCCCTCTTTGAGCGCCGCGCGCCGGGGCTTTATCACAACACGGCGGTCACCTTTGACGCCGACGGCCGCATCGCCGGCCTCTATCGCAAAATGCACATCCCCGACGATCCGCTTTATTACGAGAAGTATTACTTCACGCCGGGCGATCTGGGTTTCAAGGCCGTCGATACAAAATTCGGTCGCGTGGGCGCGCTCGTCTGCTGGGATCAGTGGTATCCGGAAGCGGCGCGGCTGACGGCTTTGCAGGGCGCCGAGGTTTTGTTTTATCCCACGGCTATCGGCTGGCACCCGGCAGAAAAAGCCGAGTACGGCGCGGCGCAGTATGAGGCCTGGCAAACCATTCAGCGTTCGCACGCCATCGCCAACGGCGTTTATGTTGCGGCCGTCAATCGCGTGGGCATTGAGCATGGCGACATCAACGGCAATCGCGCCGCGGGGCAGGGAATCGAGTTCTGGGGCGGCAGCTTTATCGCCGATCCCTTCGGCCGCGTCATCGCCAAAGCCAGCCATGAAAAGGAAGAAATTCTGTTGGCCGAAATCGACTTGGGGCTGATCGAAGAGACGCGTCGCAACTGGCCGTTTTTGCGCGACCGCCGCATTGACGCCTACGGCGGAATCACGCAGAGATTCCTCGATAAGATAACCGCTGATTGAGCTTTGGCCTTGAAAGGGCATGGCCTTAGCCGTGCCGTAAACCGGCCTCAAAATCAACGGGACTTTAAAGCATTTTCAACGATAGTGTAGTGAAAATTTGGGGTGCCCCATTCTAACCGCGTTCTATGCGGTTAGGGTGGGAGTTAATCGATACGCCATTACACCCATTGTGAAAATGCTTTAGTCCTGAGAAAAATATTTGTTTCGCACAATGACAAACTTAAACAGAGCTTCTTTAACTGACGCAACAAACAAAAAATCGCCGCGCGCGCTCGGCTACCGCATGCCCGCCGAGTGGGAGCAGCACGAGGCCACCTGGCTCGTCTGGCCGCACACCCCAACCGACTGGCCGGGCAAGTTCGCGACGATTCCCTGGCTCTATGCCGAGATTGTGCGCCTGCTGGCCGCCCATGAGCGCGTGCATCTGGTCCTGGAAAACTCGGCGGCCGAGCGGCGTGTGCGTTCCATGCTCACTCGCTCCGGCGCAAATCTCGATCAGGTAAGTTTCCATCGCTGGCCCACCGATCGCAGTTGGACGCGCGATTCCGGTCCCATCTTTGTCCGCAACGCGCAGGGCCGCGTCGGCCTCACCAATTGGCATTTCAACGCCTGGGCCAAGTACGACGACTGGAAGCTCGACGACAAACTCCCCGGCCGCGTGGCCAAGCTGCTGGGGTGTCCGCACTGGCAGCCGGTCGTTCAAAAAACAAACGCTGTAAAGCGCCAAAACGATAACGGCACGAAGTGCGTGCTTGAAGGCGGCGCGATTGACGTGAACGGCGCGGGGCTGATGTTAGCTACTGAAGAGTGTCTGCTGAGCGATGTGCAGCGGCGCAATCCCGGTCTCGGTCGCGAACAATTGGAGCGGATTTTTTCAGATTACCTCGGCATCGATCGCGTGATCTGGCTCGATCGCGGCATCGTAGGCGACGACACGCACGGGCATGTGGACGACCTTGCGCGCTTTGTGGGGCCGGAAACGATTGTGACCGTTGTTGAGCCTGACGTGCGCGACGCCAACCATGCGCCGCTCGCGGAAAATCTGCGCCGTCTGAAGGCCGCGCGCACCCCGAAGGGCAAGCCGTTCACCATCGTCGAACTCCCTCTGCCCCGCGCCGTGGTCTTTCGCGGACAGCGTCTGCCGGCCAGCTATGCGAATTTCTATATCGCCAACGGCGTCGTGTTGGTTCCCACCTTTCACGACCCCAATGACCGCGTGGCGCTCAACGCCCTGGCTGAACTCTTTCCAGACCGCGAAATCGTCGGTGTTCATGCGGTCGATCTCGTCTGGGGACTGGGCACGCTGCACTGCATGACCCAGCAGCAGCCAGCCACCGGCAAGGCAATTTCAGAGTAAAATGTTGGCATTGGAGACTAGGTATGGCTTTGACCGTCAAGGAAGCAATCGACGCAGCCCGGCTGCATTTCATCGAGCTATATCAGCATGAAATCGATCCCCTCGCGCGCGAGCAAATTCGGCTAGAGGAGATTGAGCGCATTCCGACAAAGCGTGTTGGGATCGACAATTGGGCGATTACCTTCAGCTATCCCGTTTCTTCCATGTCGTCCAGTCCGTTCGGCTTCAATCGGATTGCCAAAGTCGTTGTCGTGGATGGTGCTGACGGGAAATTCGTTTCTCTCAAGCAGCGAGCAGCATGAAGCTGAGCGATCATTCTTTAGTGCGGCCGTATATTGGACGTAGCGCGATTCTCGATACGAATGTGTTGTTACTGCACTTGCTCTGCACGCTTGATTTTTCCTTGCTGCGCTCTTTCAAGCGGCTTGGCATGTTCGAGGAGTACGATTATTTGCTACTTTCCGAACTCCTTAAGCTGTTTCCCGCTTGGTGTACTACACCCCATGTCTTGACCGAAGTTTCGAATCTCGCAAACGCTCTTCCCGATTGGAAGAAATCGTCATGGACGGAGATATTTTCGCAACGAATCCAAGTCGTTCCGGAGCTATTTGAAGATTCTGCCCAAATCGCGTCCGATGCATCTGCAATTCGGTTCGGCCTTACAGATGCTGCACTGGCTAGCCTTGCAAAAACTCATCTTGTTATTACTGTCGATTGGCCTCTTACAGGGTTTCTGGAATCGCGTAACCTTGCGGTCCTGAATTTGCAGCATCTAAAGGGAATTGAATTTACGCTATGACCGATCTGGAGGCGATGCAACTCGCGCTCGAAGAAGCGCGGCGGGCCGGCGAGGCCGGTGAAGTGCCGATCGGCGCTGTAATCGTGCGCGAAGGCGAGATTGTCGCCTACGGGCAAAATCGCGTGCTGCGCGATGTGGACCCGACCGCGCACGCCGAGCTTGTAGCCATGCGCGCGGCCGCGCGCGAGCTGGCCAATTACCGGCTGACGGATTGCGTGCTCTACGTGACGCTCGAGCCCTGCGCCATGTGCGCCGGAGCTATGACGCACGCGCGCATCGCGCGGCTGGTTTACGCCGCGGCAGACCCCAAGGCCGGCGCCTGCGGCTCGGTGCTCGAAGTGCTGAACCATCCGCGACTCAACCATCAGATGCAAGTCGAGCCGGGTATCCTGGCCGAGGAATCCGCCGAACTGTTGCGGAATTTCTTCCGCGAGCGGCGATAAGTCAATCCTTGGTCAGACGGTTGTAGACCTAGTGCGCCACCGACCTTGAAAACAAATTGATAATCACCACGCCGGCGACAATCAGGGCCATGCCGACAAGGGCGGCCGCATCCAGCGCCTGGCGATAGACGATGAAGCCGATCAGCGCCACCAGAATCGTTCCCACACCGCCCCAGATGGAGTAGCTGATGCTGATGGGAATAGTCTTGACCGTCAGCGAAATGAAGTAGAACGACGCAGCCACGCCGACAATGGCGACGATCGATGGAACGGGGCGCGTGAAGCCTTGTGTAGCCTTCAGGCTTGAAGTCGCCACCACCTCGCAAACAATCGCCAGCGCCAGCCATAAGTAACTCATATTCCCATTATCGCCGGCCCTTGCCGCGTCGCCAACGAGGTTGAATTTCCTTCAAGCGAAGCCGATGGCCGTAGCTCAATGGCGGTACAATGCGCACATGAATGTGGTGATGTATGCGGTCGGCTGGTGTCCGGATTGTCGCGCGGCGCGTAAGTTCTTAGACGAGCGCGGCGTCAAGTATTCGGTGATCGATCCCGATGCCGACAAAGCGGCCTCGGATGAGATTGTGCGTCGCGTGGGCAGGCGTTCGGTGCCGCAGTTGGTGATTGACGGCGTCTGGTTCCAGCCCTACAAGCCCGGCCAGGGCTTGCTGAAAGATGAACTCTGCCGGCGGCTCAAGATTCCGCGCGCCTGAAGCCGCTCCTCTTCGTACAATCGATAGTGGAGCAGGCTGCGGTGTCTCTTGCGAGGCATTTCGCCGGCGCGCCGGTGCGTTCCGCAAATTTTTTCGCCGCCGGCAAAGCTGGCGTCGCAATAGTCAAGCTGAGAGCTGAAGGCTGAAAGCTGTTTTTCAAGGAGAGTCAAGTTGATCGAACGGTATACACGGCCGGCGATGGGCCGGATCTGGACCAACGAGAACAAGTACAATTGCTGGCTAAAAGTGGAGTCGGCGGCCTCGACGGTGTTGGCCGAGTTTGGCGTTATTCCAGCCTCGGCGGCCGAAGCCATCGCGACCAAGGCGACGGTGTCGGCCGCGCGCGTGGCCGAAATCGAAGCCGAGGTAAAGCACGACGTAATCGCCTTTACCACGACCGTCGCCGAAAGCCTGAAGAAGCAAGGCCTCGACGCCGAGTCCCGCTGGCTGCACTACGGGCTAACCTCGAATGACATTGTAGATACGGCGCAGGCGCTGCAAATCAAAGAGGCCTCGGCGCAGATCCGCGAAGACATCGTGGCGCTGCTCGATGTGCTCAAACGCCGTGCCATCGAGTTCAAACACACGCCCATTATCGGGCGCACGCACGGCATTCACGCCGAGCCCACCACCTTCGGTCTCGTCATTCTCAACTGGTACGCCGAGGTCGAGCGCGACTTGGTGCGCTTTGACGCGGCGGCCGAAGACATGCGCGTGGGCAAGCTCTCGGGCGCTGTCGGAACCTTCGGGCATCTGAAGCCGGAGCACGAAGAAAAAATCTGCGCGCGGCTGGGCTTGAAGCCCGCGCTGGTGGCCACGCAGGTCATTCAGCGCGACCGGCACGCGGCCTACATCGCCACGCTGGCCGTGCTCGGCTCCACGCTCGACAAAATCGCTCTCGAAGTGCGGCACCTGCAGCGGACCGAAGTTCGCGAGGCGCAGGAGTACTTCAGCCAAAAGCAGAAGGGCTCGTCGGCCATGCCGCACAAAAAAAATCCAATTACCAGCGAGCAGATCTGCGGCCTGGCGCGCGTGATGCGTTCCAATGCCCAGGCGGCCTTTGAGAACGTCGCTCTCTGGCACGAGCGCGACATTTCGCACTCCTCGGTCGAGCGTGTGATCTTCCCGGATTCGACGATTCTGGCCGACTATCTGCTGGCCAAAACGACTAACTTGATCGACCGTCTGCTGGTCTATCCCGAGCGGATGAAGAAGAATTTGGAATCGACCGGCGGGCTGATCTTCAGTGGCCAACTACTGCTCGATCTGGCCGAGGCCGGCATGATGCGCGAGGACGCCTACCGTCTGGTGCAGGGCCACGCCATGCGCGCCTGGCAAGAGGATCTCGTCTTCCGCGACGAAGTAGCCAAAGACGCGAAGATCACCGCGTTGCTCGCGCCAGAGAAGTTAGAGAAGGCCTTCGACTACACGCGCCAACTAAGCAATGTGGAGGCGATCTTCCGCCGCGTGCTAGGAGAGTGACGATAGCTGCTAGCCTCTAGCTACTAGCCTCTAGCTCCTAGCTCTCTGGCCGCTTGAACTTGTACCTCCGAGGGTGCCCCCGGTCTCGATTTTGAAACCGGGGAAAACCACAACGCGAAAGATCGAAATGATCCGGTTACGGTGCTGGCTTGTAACGTGAGCGCTGTTCCAGTTTCAAAAACGAAATATGGCTTAGGCGCACGCGGCAAAAGGGGGGTTCAACGATGAAGCGCAATCCGCACATTGGCTCTTCGCTCGATGATTTTCTCAAGGCGGAAGGGCTGTACGAGGATGCGACCAACCACGCGGTCAAGCGGGTTTTAGCTTGGCAGGTGGAAAAGGCCATGCAGGAGCAAAAATCACCAAAGTAGAGATGGCGCGGCGCATGGGTACCAGTAGGCCAGATCAACATGGCGCCCGGTCCGCGCCGTAGGCTAGATCAGCATGATGCGCCGTAGGCGCAACGGTTATTAGCCCCGCGCTTCAGCGTGGGGTAAGCTTCATGGTTATAGAAAGGTAGTCCCGTAGGGACGGTGTTCTATGGCTCACACGTATGCGGCCAATTTATGCTTTTGGCAACGGCCTTAGAAAGTCAGGAGTGGGAAGTTTGCATTTAACCCTCGCCATCACCGGAGCTTCCGGCGCGATCCTCGCGCGCGAGGCGCTGCGCGCGCTTGAGGCCGACGCCCGCGTGGAACAAATCCACTTTGTCGCTTCAGAAAATTCATTGCGCGTGATAGCGGAAGAATTGGGCGTGAGTGGCCGCACGCAGTGCCTCAAAAAGCTGCTGGGCGCGAAGCCAACAAAAATCGTCGAGCACGCCGACGCCGACATCGGCGCATCGATCGCCTCGGGCAGCTACCCTTCAGACGGCATGATCGTGTTGCCCTGCTCGATGGGAACTCTGGCCGCGATCGCCAATGGCCTCGCCGATTCGCTGATCGCCCGCGCCGCCGACGTCACGCTCAAGGAGCGGCGGCCGCTTGTGCTCTGCGTGCGCGAAACGCCCTTCAATCGCATTCACCTGCGCAACATGACGCTGGCCGCCGAGGCCGGTGCGACGGTCTTTCCCTGCATTCCGGCCTTCTACAACCGCCCCGCCGATTCGATCGAGATGGCTCGCCAATTCGCCTTCCGCGTGCTGGCGTTTATCGGCCTGCCGCAGCCGGGCGCCTACGTGTGGGGAGGGACCAGGGACTAGGGGCTATGACAGCATAATTTTGTACCTTGAGCCTGAAGCGCAGAAAAAACTACTCGGCAGCCTTAACGATGTTCACTTCAAACGGAACCTTGACCAGCCCGGCGGCTTTGGCCATGACGGCCTTGAAGCGCTCGGTGTTGGCGTGAACCTTCAGTTCTTCCTGGCTGGCCCAGTGCTCGACGAAGAAATAGATGCCGGCAAGATTTGACTCGAAGAACTCGTAAGACAGATTGCCCTTTTCGCCGCGCGTAGGTGCGACCAACTGTTTAAGAAGGTTTTTCAATTCTTCCGCTTTGCCGTCGCTTGCCTCGGCCCGTGCAATTACGCGTACTTCTGCCATGGTGTGTTTCTCCTTCAAAAGTGACTCAACTCCGTTGTACGCGTTCGCGGCGGGGCAAATCAAACAAGGGGGGCGGCAGCCGGTGGAAAGCGCACGGAAAACACGATCGCTCCAATTTGACAACGCGGTGGCTTAGACCTGATACTTTCATCCATGCTGAATACAAGCCAGATTGAGACAGGGACCACGATCATGTGTATGTGCGCATGTCGGCGGCGGACCCGTCCCTGCGACTTGTAAGCGACTGTGCACCAGCGCAACCGATCTTAGAGTCAACGGCCCGGGTCCTACTAGGACGCGGGCTTTTTCGTGTCCGAGCTACGGTGTCCGTCATTCTTCAACCCAAGCCAGCCAAGGCGAAGCCAATTCCTGAAGGAGCGAAACGATGTCCGAATCCGAAGAGATTAAGCAGAAGTTTGCCACCCTAGCCGTTCACGCCGGTCAAGTGCCCGATCCCACCAACGGCGCCGCGTCCGTTCCCATCTTCCAGACGTCTTCTTATGTTTTCCATGACGCCGCTCATGCCGGACGGCTTTTTGGACTGAAGGAGCCTGGTTACATCTATTCCCGCATCATGAACCCCACCACCGACGTTTTCGAGCAGCGGGTGGCGGCATTGGAAGGCGGCGCGGCGGCGCTGGCCACGGCTTCGGGCCTGGCGGCGGAAGATTTAACCCTCTCCTCGCTGGCCGACTCCGGCGATGAGATCGTTTCGACGACCTCGCTTTACGGCGGCACCTACTCTCTGCTGGCCCATACCTTTCCGCGGCGGTCGAACGTCAAGGTGCATTTTGTGGATGCCGACGACTTCAAGGGACTGAGCGCGGCCATCAACGACAAGACCAAGGCCCTTTATACTGAAACGCTGGGCAACCCCAAGCTGGACGTCGCCGACATTGAAACGTTGGCCAAAATCGCGCATGAGCACAATCTGCCGCTGGTCATCGACAACACGGCGATTTCGCCGGCTCTGGTGCGGCCCATCGAGTGGGGCGCAGACATCGTGGTCAACTCGGCCACCAAATTCCTCAGCGGCCACGGCAGCGTCATTGCCGGCGTCATCGTGGATTCGGGCAAATTCGACTGGGCCGCATCAGGTCGCTTCAAGAACTTCACCGAGCCGGACCCGTCCTATCACGGCCTTTCCTACGTCGATGCCTTCGGTCCGCTGGCCTTCATCTTCAAGGCGCGCGTGCAGGGCTTGCGCAACACCGGCGCGGCGCTTTCGCCCTTCAGCGCCTGGATTGCGCTGCAAGGCATTGAGACGCTGCACCTGCGTATGGAGCGGCACTCGGCGAATGCTCTGGCCGTGGCCAGGCACCTCGAAAAGCATCCCGGCGTCACCTGGGTCAACTATCCCGGCCTGGAGTCGAGCAAGTATCACCAGCGCGCGCTGAAATATCTGCCCGACGGGCAGGGCGGCCTGGTCACCTTCGGCATCAAGGGCGGCCTTGAAGCCGGTAAAAAGCTGATTGACACGCTGAACACGCTGCCGGTTTTCTCCCTGCTGGCCAATATCGGCGACGTCAAGTCGCTGGTGATCCACCCGGCCTCCACCACTCATGAGCAGCTTTCCGTCGAGGAGCAGGCCTGGACCGGCATTACTCCCGAACTGGTCCGGCTCAGCGTGGGCATCGAGGACATTCGCGACATTCTGGCCGATCTGGACAAAGCGATCGAGGTGGCCAACGGAGCGAAGTTCGTCGGCGCGGTGTAGCCCGCTGCGGCAAAACAGAATAACTGTCTAGCTTTTAGAGCATTTTCACCGGGTGGAGTAGAGCAAAATTAGCGCTTCTCATCCTTGGTCCGTGATCGTTTAAATTTGTACTATTGAGGGTGCCCCCGGTCTCGATCTTGAGACCGGGGAACCACAACGCGATGAATCGAAATGATCCGGTCACGGTACTTAGCGCATTTTCACCGCTGGTGTAGCGGAAATGCTGGTGTATTGGAAATCTGGGTGCCCCATTCTAGCCGCGTTCTTGTCTTTTGCGGCTAGGGTGGGGTGCAAGTCAATCCATACTCCGGCATACCTGTTTATGAAAATGCGCTAGGGGTAGGGCGGGACGAAAAGCAGCAGCATACTTTACAGTAATTGTAAAAATGTTCTAGCCTCCATCTCCCGGTTTTTGGCCGCGAGCCTTAACGGAACGCCGCCGGAACCCCGGAGCTAGGAGCTAGAGGCTAGAAGCTAGAGGCTAAAAAAAATGCCCGATTCCTATAACCGCAGCGGCGGTTCGCCGCCGAAAGCGAAAATGATTATCGTGGAGCCGACCTACGAGGGCGACTTTGTAGCCAACGGAGCGCTGGAGCTGGAGTGCGGACGCCGCCTGATCTGTCCTACGCTGCATTATGCCGTCTACGGCCGGCTCAATGCGGCGCGCGACAATGCCGTACTGGTTTGCCATGCGCTGTCCGGCTCGGCGCTGGTGGGGGCCTGGTGGCCGGAGATCTTCGCGCCCGGAGCGGTACTGTCGCTCGAGCGCGATTTTGTCATCTGCATCAACATGCTGGGTTCCTGCTACGGCTCAACGGGCCCCAGCTCGGTAAATCCGGAAACCGGCGCGGCCTATGGACCGGAGTTTCCCCTGATCGACGTTCGCGACAACGTGCGGGCGCAGGCGCAGCTGCTCGACTCGCTTGGCGTACGACACCTGCGCCTGGTGCTCGGCGCTTCTCTAGGTGGCATGCAGGCGCTGGAATGGACCATTCTCTATCCCGCGCGCATGTCCAGAGCGCTGGTAATCGGCGTTTCGCCGCTTTCGGCCATGGGGCTGGCGCTCAACCATCTGCAACGTCAGGCCATCGTACATGACCCGGAGTGGGCCCAGGGGCGCTATCTGCCCCAACGGCCGCCGCGGCGCGGGCTCTCGCTGGCTCGACAGATCGGCATGATCAGCTACAAATCCACCCCGCTCTTCGAGGAGCGATTCGGCCGCAAGCCCGACCGTTCCGGCGAAGATCCCTGGGCGGTCAATGGAAACGGCGAAGGCCTCATCGGCGGGCGCTTCGATATTGCCGGCTATCTTGACCATCAGGGCCAAAAGTTCATCGAGCGCTTTGACGCCAACGCTTATCTGGCGCTGTTGCGCACCATGGATACGTGGGACCCGCGGCGGGGGTACAACTCGCCCGAGGAAGCCTATAGCCGCATTCGGGCCAAACTGAGCTTTATCGGCATCAGTACGGACTGGCTCTTTCCGGCCGCCGACGTGCGGCGCTTCGCCGAGGCGGTGCGTCAGGCCGGCGCCCAGGCCGAGTATCGCGAAATGGTCAGCGATCATGGCCACGACGCTTTTCTAGCCGAGCAGGTGGAGTTGGTCCAGTTGTTGCAATAGCATTTGCCCTTGCGCCGGCGCGGTGAGAACCGCGCTTGACGTATAGGTGGAGTGAGGTTTTAAAGTCATGCTTGTCAGCGGCGGTGCGGCTTTCTATAATCCTGCTACGCAGCAATGGAAGCCGTGGTATTGTAGTACCGTTACCGCGAGGCGCATTGGTATAAGCCAATGGTTGTGCCTTGATGTTGACGTATGAGTTGAATTGTTATTCCCATATTCCCATTTGGTAACTCCCAGGAGCACTGCATGAAGAAGCTAATTGTTGCATCCGCGCTGGTATTGGCAGGCACGATCCTTGTCTCCTCGCCCGCGCTGCGCGCTCAGGATCCAGGTCAGATCACCATTCAAGACCCGGCCGAGTTCAATGCCTTTCAAAATGCCAGCACCCAAAGCGATCCGGCGGCGCAATCGGCGGCGCTTGAGAGCTTCCTTTCGACCTATCCGCAGAGCGTGGCCAAAAAAAATGCTCTCGACGCGTTGATCGACAGTTATCAGAAAGCCAACCAGCCAGAGAAAGCCTTGAGCGCGGCTGCCCGTATGCTGCAGCTCGACGCCAATAACTTTAAAGCCATCGTCCTTTCGGTCTTCGTCAAGAAGTTCCAGTGCGGCAAAAGCCTTGATCCGAGCGGCGTCACCACCGATCCGCAGACCTGCGACGACGCCGGCGCACTGGCTCTGCGCGGACTGAACGCGCCCAAGCCGGCCGACATCTCCGATGACGATTGGAAGAAGACCACCATCAACGCCTATCCCCTTTTCCATTCCGCCATCGCTTACGACGACGTGGTCTCGAAGAAGGACTATAAGGGCGGCATCGACGAATACACCAAGGAGCTGATGCTCTATCCGGTGCAGGCGACCACCGTTCCCGGTCCTGGCCTGCAAGATACCTTGCAACTGGCCCAGGCCTATGCCAAGCCCGGCGACTCCCGCGATGCAGTAAAGGCCATCTGGTTCTTCGCCCGCGCCTGGAACTTTGCTCCGGCCAACTTTAAGGCTCCCATTCAGGAGCAGCTCGAGTACTGGTACAAGCGCTACCACGGCAAGCTCGACGCCAGCCTCGATGCGGTCAAGACCGCATCGACGGCCACGCTCTTCCCGCCCGCCGACTTTACCATCGAGCCCGCGCCGACGCCGGCCAAGCTGGCGCACGAAGCCCTGGTGGGCGGCGATCCGAGCAAGCTCAACCTCGAGGATAAGGAGTTCATTCTGGCTAACGGCGTCCCGGAAGATGCCGACAAGCTCTGGGGACTTCTTAAGGGACAGGAAACTCCAGTCCCAGGCAACGTGATCGCGACGGCCGTTACGGCGTTGAAGGTGACGGTTACCGGCGCGGCTCCCAAGCCGAAGGAATTTGTGGTCAAGCTGGCCACTCCGGCAACTTGCGCCTCCATTTCCGTGCCTGCCGACGCCGCGGCCTATCTCCAGGCCAATGGCGTTAAAGCCGATGTCGATGCTTTGGGCGATGCGCTCACCGGCGCCAAAAAAATCGTCGTCGAGCCGGTTGTGGGCGCGATTGGCGTGGCTGTGACCAACGACGCCAAAGAAAACCACAAAGCCGACTTCATCGTGAATCTCAAGTCGCCGGCTTCGTGCAGGGCTGTTCCCTCCGTGGGCTCCGCGCTCGCGCTGCAGCCGGCCAAGGAACTGGATGGCGTTTACGACACCTACGCCAAGGTTCCCGAAACCGGATCGGTGCAGATCGTGCTGCGCGACGGACTCCTGCAGGAAGAGAAGAAGGCGGCTCCGGCTCCGGCGCATCATGCCGGCAAACCTGCCGCCGGACGGCACTAAATCGCACGCTAACCTGCTTCAGGGATCACCGAGGGCAGTCCGCTTACGTGGGCTGCCCTTTTTTCGTGGGCTGAGGAGCGTAGCTATTTTCCGTGGTCTATGGGCGAGGCTTTTTTTTAGCGGGCTGAAAGCGCGGCCTTTGGGGTGGAAGCAAGGGGCTGCCCCACGCAGTGGTCATTCGCCAAGCATGATGCGCTGAATGGCCGTGGCGTGGCCTGTGGCCGGGTCGCATGTAACCAGCGCGGCGCACATTTTAGGGTTTCCCTTGGCGGCCTCGAATTTGCCCGGCATCCCGGTCAAAAACTTGCGCAGCACCAACTCCTTATCGACGCCGATGACGCTGTCGTAAGGCCCGCTCATGCCCACATCGCTCTGAAAGGCCGTGCCACCGGGCAGAATGCGTTCGTCGGCGGTGGGAATATGTGTGTGCGTGCCTAGAACGGCTGTGACGCGGCCGTCCAGGTGCCAGCCCAGCGCCACTTTTTCGCTGGTGGCCTCGGCATGAAAATCAACCAGAATCACGCGGGCCTTAATGTTTTTAAGCATCTCGTCGGCCGCGCGAAAAGGGTCGTCGATCGGCGCCATAAAGACGCGGCCCTGCAACTGAAGCACTGCGTACTCGATGCCGCTGGCGGTGGTGCCTTCGTAGAGGCCGCGGCCGGGCAGTCCAGGCGCAAAGTTGGCCGGCCGCACAATGCGCCGCGGCCGTTCGTGGCTCTCGTCGGGCACAGAGTTCATATATTCGGAGAGCTCTTTTTTATCCCAGACATGGTTGCCCATGGTGAGCACGTCCGCGCCCCAGTCGAAGATCTCCTCGGCGAGGGATGGGGTGAGCCCGAAGCCGCCCGCGGCGTTCTCCGCATTGATGACCGTCAGCTCGACCTGATGCGCCTCGCGCAGGTAGCCGATGTGCTCGCGGACGATTCTGCGTCCCGCGCTGCCGAAGATGTCGCCGATAAATAAGATGTTCAAAAAAGCAGCTCCTAGCTTCTAGCTTTTAGCCCCTAGCTTAGACCGGCGGAGCTAGCGTTGTTAGCGCCGTTAGCGGAGTTAGCTGAGCTAGCTCTCTGACCGCCTGGATTTGTACCACCACTGGGTGCCCCCGGTCCCTCGCTTTTGGGGACCGGGGAGCCACAGCACTAAGGATCGAAATCATCCAGTCATCGACCTAGCTCTGCGCTTCCGATGTGCCAGCTTCCGGCTCGCTGTTCTCTGGCTTCTGATCTTTGTTCCCTGCGTTCCGCAACAGCGGGAACAAAATCACGTCGCGAATGGATTTCGAGCCCGTCAGCAGCATCGTCAGCCGGTCGACTCCGATGCCTTCGCCGGCCGTTGGCGGCATGCCGTAGCCGAGAGCGCGAACGTAATCCTCGTCCATCTGGTGAGCTTCATCGTCGCCGCGTGCGCGCTCGGCTAACTGCTGCTCGAAGCGCCTGTGCTGCTCCTGCGGATCGTTCAGCTCGCTGAAGGCGTTGCCCAACTCGAAGCCGCCGGCATAAATCTCGAAGCGCTCGACCCACTCGGGATCGTCGGGCTTCTGCTTGGAGAGCGGCGAAACAACCGTCGGATAGTCATAGATGATCGTCGGTTGGATCAGATTCTCTTCGACGACCGCCTCGAAGAGATTGGCAATGGTTTTACCGACCGGCTCGCCTGCCTTGTAGTCCACATCGTGGCCGGCCTTGCGCAGCGCCGCGATCCATTCGCTTAATTTTTCCGCGTCGTTCAATTCGGCCAGCGTGAGTTTCAGCCCGGTATCTTCCGGCCAGAACTTAACAATCGCTTCCCGCATCGTCAGCCGCGTCCAATTCTCTTTGGCGAAGTCGATCTTATTGCCGTCGAATTCGGTCTCGGTCCTTCCGTTCACTTCCTTCGCCACGTAGGCCACCAGATCTTCGGTCAAATCCATCAAGTCGTGATAGTTCGAGTAGGCCTGGTAGAACTCGATCGTAGTGAACTCGGGATTGTGCGAAGTGTCGATCCCCTCGTTGCGGAAGCAGCGGCTAATCTCATACACGCGATCGATGCCGCCGACGATCAGCCTCTTTAAATAAAGCTCCGGCGCAATGCGCATGTAAAGGTCCATGTCGAGGGTGTTGTGGTGGGTGATGAAGGGCCGCGCCGCCGCGCCGCCGGCCACCGGCTGCATGATGGGCGTTTCCACTTCCAGATAGTCGCGCTCGTCGAAGAAGCTCCGCAGCGCGCGCAGAATCTTGGCGCGCTTGACGAAGACCTCGCGGCTCTCCAGATTCGTAAACAGATCGACGTAGCGCTGGCGATAGCGTACTTCCACATCGGCCAGACCGTGAAATTTTTCCGGCAGCGCCAGCATCGCCTTCGACAAAAACGTGATCGTCTCCACATGCACGGTCAGCTCATTGGTCCGCGTGCGGAACAGGTAGCCGGTAACGCCGATGTGATCGCCCAGATCGAGCAGCTTATAGAGCGCGAAGCCATCGTCGCCCACGGCGTCTTTGCGGACGTAGATCTGCAACCGCACCCCCTGCTGTTGCAGAGTGGCGAAGCCTGCCTTGCCCTGCGCGCGAATGGCCATCAGCCGTCCGCAGACGGCGACGCTCGTGTGCTTAGCCTCAAGCTCCTCGCCGGTTTTCTGGTCCCAGTCGGTGCGGATCTTCGACAAGGGCGTGGCCCTCTGTTCCTGCTGGGCAGGGAAGCGGTTGGGATAGGTGGCCTGGCCGAGCTGCACGATCTGCGCTAGCTTTTCCTTGCGCAGATTGAATAGATTCTCTTCAAATTCCGAGTCGAACACGTGTGATTCCTTCGCTATGGATCGTTTCTTGCTTCAATCGTCAGTATACCGGCTATGCGGGATGGAATTAACCGCTCCTGCACTCCCTTTGCCGATCGGCAGACAACTTCGTTCCCGCCTCGCGAATCCAATTACACTGGAAATCAAAAATATGAAATTGACTATTGGTGCGCTTCTGCTTGTCGTTGCCTCGGCTTTTCCCGCTCACGGTTGGGCCAAAACGCTGCCGCCTTCCTGCGGAGACGACGGAGCCGTATTCGAGGTCGCCACGCACAAAAATCATCCAGCGCCGGCGCCGCCTGAAGCCGGAAAGGCTCGCGTCGTCTTTGTCGAGATGGCCGACAAAGATGCTTTGCCTGTCACAACCCGCGTGGCTCTGGATGGAAGCTGGGTAGGCGCGAACAAGGGAAACTCCTACTTCGAATCGACTTTGCTGCCCGGCGAGCACCACGTTTGCGTTGATTGGCAGTTAGCCCGTCGCTATCTGAAAGACAGCCCGGCCTTCGAGATCTTTACGGCCGAGGCTGGCAAAACCTACTACTTTGTTATTAAGGTCGGCTGGACCGCCAACGTCGGCGCAGTGCGGCTTACGCGTTACGATGGCGACATGACGTTGAGCCTGTCGGCGGTGAACGAGGACGAAGGCTGGTACTTGGCCCAGACCTCGAAATCCAGCACGGCAACCCGGAAAAAGTAGTTCCTTCCATTTCGCGCTGGTGGGCATCCGTCGTGTATAACCACGTTGTATGCCCTTTATCCGTCCCATGCCGGAGTCCAAAGCAAACGGCAAGACCGCCGGCCTCTTCCGCGTCTGGGCCGAGGCTGAAGAACTGATCCAGATCGCGCTGATTCTGCCCTGCTCGGCCTTCATCGGCTGGCTGGGCGGCGCCTGGCTGGATCACGTTTGCCATCAGCATTGGATCGCTCTGGTGGGCATTGTCTTCGGCGGCGCTTCGGGGCTGGTCTACGTTATACGGCTGGCGCTGGCGGCCAGCAAAAACCCCGCCCTGCAGGACGAGAAAGACGCCGGGCAAAACCAAAGCAGCGACCAGCAAGACCAAAATCAAGACCAAAGCGACGCCGTGCGGGACGAAAACGACTCGGGAGACAAACGATGAGCGAAGAAAGCCAGCCGGCGGCAGTGGTTTCTGCGGCGCGGCAGAGTCCTGCATCGGCACCGGCGACGGGTCTGGCGGGCCTAGCGGGATTGACCGACGAGGGGCTTGAGGCTCTACTCAAGCGGGCCGTGCGGCTGATCGTGATCGTGGGTTTGCTCGCGACGGCCGTGCTGTGGCTGGCCTCGGGCTGGCGCAATGCCGCAATGCTGGCCACCGGCGCGGCCATTTCCGCGGCCAGCATCTACGAGTGGCGGCGGCTGATCCGCATTCTCAATTCCAAATTGGACCAGAAACAGGCTCCGCGCGGCGTTGCGGTCTCCCTCTTCTTCCTTGTGCTCAGGCTCACAGTCTTTGCGGGTGCTATTTATGGTAGCCTAAAGGGTTTTCAGGGCTCTGTCGTCGCGCTGCTCTGCGGCCTCGGGCTGGCGGTTGTGGCCATGGTTTGGGAGGCGGTTAGACTGCTTCGCGACTGAGGTCGGCTGGCCGGGCGTTTGGCGGGTCGGCAAGACGAGCAAACGCGTGAGACTGGGAGCGCAACCGCGTTAGGCTGGAGCGCTACAGGGCACGGCGGAGTAGAAAAATCGAGTTCGCTCGAGGGAGGATGTTGCGTTGGCGCATTTTTTGGAGATCGCTTTAGGGGGAATCCTCATCCATCTGTACCAGGCGATTGGCCTTGGCTCGGCCGAAGCCAGCAAGCAGGTCACGGCCGTTAGCGGTGCCTTGTCGTGGGAAGTTATAGTCGTCGTCGCGCTGATTCTTTTCTTCCTGCTGGTGCGGGCCACGCTTTCCGTCGAGAAGCCGAATCCTGCCCAACAGGTCGCCGAGATGGTTCACGAAAGCATCGGCGGGCTGGGCGAGCAGATCATCGGTCACGATTACCCTCGCTTTCAGGCCTTCGTCACCTGCATCTTTCTCTTCGTGCTGCTGAACAACCTGTTGGGATTGATCCCAGGCATTTCGACGCCGACCGGCCAGCCCTACGTTCCGCTGGGTCTTGCCGCGCTTACCTTCCTCTACTACAACCTGCACGGCATCCGCGTGCACGGCTTCAAGTACATCAAGCAGTTTTTAGGCCCGCTGCCGGCTCTGGCGCCGCTCATGTGCCCGATTGAGATTGTTTCGCATCTGGCGCGCGTCATGTCGCTCACCATCCGTCTTTACGCCAACATGTTCGCCAGCGATCTGCTGATGCTGGTCTGGTTCTCGATCATTCCGCTGGCGGTGCCCGCGGCTTTTCTCGGGCTCCACTTCTTCGTCTCGATCATTCAGGCCTTCGTCTTTATGCTGCTGACGATGATCTACCTGACGATGGCGGTCTCGGAGGAGCACTAAGAACAGCTTTCAGCTCTCAGCTCGTTTCCGGGGTGCGCGCGTAGTTGAAGGCGCATCGACTGGAAAGGCCGGAAGACAAGATTTTAGAACGATGAGAGGATTTTGCCGTGAGGCGAAGAGATCGCCTCGATCGGCACAAACAAGCTGATAACTGTCAGCTGAAAAGATTCCGCCGGAGAGCGCTTCCGCTCCGGACAAACGGCAGGCCGCAAGTGTGAGGGGGCCAAAGGAGTGAAAACAGCTACTAGGTCTTTGACCGCTTGAAGTTGTACCAGTATGGGTGCCCCCGGTCTCGATTTTGAGACCGGGGAACCACCTCGCTAAGGGACAAAATCATACGGTCACGGTACTAGCCACGAGCTTTTAGCCGCTAGCCAGACATCGCTGAGTCAACGACTCACCGAAAAAGGCTGAGAGCTGAGAGCTAGAAGCTAAAAGCTGTCTTCCCCCGGCACGGTGAGCCTCAACCACCCACTGGCGGTCAATCTAAGGGAAGCAGGAGAAACAATGCGGAAATTACAATTTGTGTTCATGACTTTGGCGGTTCTGTGCTTTGCCGTTCCGGCCTTCGCCGATGGCGGCTCTGCTGTTCTCAACCTGATTCCGGTCGGCGCCGGCATCGGCATGGGCTTGGCGGCCGGTCTCTGCGGCTTAGGGCAGGGTAAGGCCGTTGGTTCGGCTGTTGAAGCCTTGGCTCGCAACCCTGGAACGCGCTCGGGCATCATGCTCTTCCTGGTTTTGGGTCTGGCCTTCATCGAGTCCTTGACCCTGTTCACCATGGTCATCGTCTTCGCAAAAATGTAGTGCGATCCGAAGGCGGCCTGGCGCAAACGCGTCGGGCCGCTTTTTTATTGGGAGCGAGAGCATTTTTACGGTTGCAGTAGAGTGGCTTTACTCACCTCGGCGAGCGGAAAAACGCCGCCGGAGCAGCAAGAAGTGTCAGGGCACGAGTTTACTCGTGCCGCTAAAGTGCCCATAAATCGCAGGCTTTACAGGCTGCGGAAAAACTCTTATTCCGGAAAAGCCCTGAAGGGGTACGGCTTCAGCCGTGCCGTAAGCTCAATCAAATCAACGTGGCCTTTAGGCCCCGAGGGACGTTTTTCTCCCCCCTGGTCCAATATTCAGAGTTCTTCCGCTCGCCGCGGCGAGTTTAGCCCCTGTGGAAAGCGTCGTCCCCTTATACCGTTCATGAAAACGCTCTACTTGGAAGATTCGCGTAGCATCTCAATGGCTTTCCGGTAGCCCAGGTTCGCGGGAACCGGGGTGTAGTGGCGTTGTTCCTCGGTGGTGTCGAACAGGTGCGTTCTGAAGAGCACGCGTCCGGTAATGGCCATCTGCAGGCGCACGATGCGCCACTGTCCGCCGCCTACCTCGCTTTGATCGATGGCGATCCAGCCGCCGCGATTCAGCCGGCCTAAAATGCCCCAGCCGAACTCTACGTCGCGCAGCAAATGCCCTTCGAGCCGCGTCACGCGCTGGTGGACGGGGTCGATCCATATTTCCCCGTTCATGGCGAGCAGCACCTGCGTTTCAAGATCGGGCGGCGTAAAGCCGGGATTGGGGCGGAAGGTGAATTTTTCTACCCGGCCGACAGGCCCCGGCGCCGAGCCGGCGTACTGGTAGATGAAGGCATTAGGCAGCGCGTGCAGAATCTTCAAGGCGCGCGCGGCGTCGTTGGCTTCGGATTGCTTACGATGATGCTGTTTACCTGGTTCGGCGAACAGCTCGTTCAGCCGCGCATCTTCTTCCTGCGCGTCCGCCGTACTCAGTGGCCGGTCGTTGATGGCGACCAGCCGGGCAACGTCGCCTTCGTGCGTCTCGCAGATCTCTTTGGTCGTGGTCAGCCGCGGGCTGGTTTTGCGCATCTGGTAGCGCATGGGGTGGCTCGTATCCAGGGCCGCGTTGTACTCGTTGAGCAGGGCGCGGTTAACCAGCACCAGGCCTTGCGCGGGCGGCAGAGTGCTTTCCTCGCCATGAGCGGGTTGCCCCCAGGCAGGAGCCATACAGAAAAGCAAAAAAAAGAGAGCCAAGAGTCTGCGCACACCGATAGTGTAGCGGAGTGGCCCGGATCGGCTGCAACAACGCCGTGAATTCATCCGCGTGTTCCACGACAGTAACGTTTTCTTGCGTTCTGCGATTGATGTTTAGGGGCCGGGTTGCGTATAGTGCGGGCAGGGCCTCTAGCGCTTCCAGCCGCGATGTGTCCCGGAGCAGAACCTTTCACGGCCGGCGTCTGCAAGTTCGCGCGGCGGAAAGGTACCGGGCCGGCGGGTGTCTCCTCTGAATGCGAGAATTGAGGACCCACGAAAGGATCGAAGCCATGGCAGTGGATAACGCGCCCGCGCGAATCGGTAAGACGATCGTGATTAGCGGCGAGGTGAAGGGCAGCGAGGATTTGATCGTGGATGGTCGCATCGAGGGAACCGTCAATCTCTCCGAGAGTCGGCTAACCATCGGCCCCAGTGCGAATGTAGCCGCGGATCTCTCCGCCAAAGACGTGCTGATTATGGGCCGGGTTCAGGGCAACGTGGTGGCCAGCGGGCGAGTGGAGCTACGTGCCGGCTGCAATCTCGAGGGCGACATTCGCGCCCTGCGTTTGGCGGTTGAAGATAATGCCGTGTTTCGCGGCAAAGTCGATCTGACCCAGGCTGTCGCCAAAACGGCCGAGGGTGCGTTGCACGCCAACGCTAACGTCTGAGGGGATAAAGAAACCTTCGCCGGGCGGCCCTGCAATCGCCCGGCGCGCGAGGAAATTCGAGGGTGCTGCGCAGTTGGTTTGAAAAAAAAACGCAAGAGGATGAGGCCATCGTCGCGACCGGGCTGAGTGGTCCGCGTGTGCCTCGCCATTCCGGCGCCTGGGCCGTTTTGCGCCAGCGTCTGCAAACCGAGGAAGGGCTGCGCCTGATCGACGTTGGCTACACCTCGCCCAATAACATCAACTACCTCACCAGTCTTGGCCACAGCGTCTTTCTCGCCGACCTGGTGCATGACGCCTGCGCCGAAAACTGGCGCACCGGTACCGACGATGAGGGCAACGCGATCTGGAATGTCGAGGGTTACCTCAACCAGTGCTTGAACTTTGCCGGACGCACCTTTGACGTGGTGCTGCTTTGGACCGCCCTCGATTATCTGCCCGAGCCGTTGGTGGCGCCCATCGTGGCGCATCTCTACGCGGCCATGAATCCCGGCGGACAGGTGTTGGCCCTCTTTCACACCAAGATGCAGGGTGAAGAATCGACGCTAGTGCGCTTTCACGTAACGCCGGGCGACGATGTCGAGATGCAGTTGGCGCAGCAGTTCCCCATCCAGCGCGCCTTCACCAACCGCAGCATCGAGCGGCTCTTCACCGGCTGGTCCGGGCAGCGGCAGTTTTTGGCCAAAGACAGCGTCTCTGAAGTGATTATTACGCGGTAAAAACAGCCGTCAGCTCGATCGCTGCGGAATCGGCGAACGTGGCTGAGAGCTGAAAGCTGTTTCACCGATTGTGTGGTGGAATACGGGTGTGGGTGCCCCAGGTCTCGATTTTGAGACCGGGGAACCTTAACGCCAAGAATCGAAATGATCTGGTCGCGGTCCTAGCGTGGGGTGCAAGTCAATCAATACCCCGCGTAAATCTGCTCTAGATCAAATCTTTTGTAGGTGTAGAGTGGCTTTGAAGGGGCACGGCTTCAGCCGTGCCGTAAACTCTATCAAATCAACGCGGCCTTTAGGCCCCGAGGGACGTATTTCTCCCGCGGGCCCAAAATCCAGAGTTTTTCCGCAGCCTGTTTAGCCCCTGAGGGACGATTTTCCCCTCTATACCATCAGGCAATCCGCCCTAAATCAGCTCCCCGTGCCCGGTCGTGCTCAGCTCTTTGACGATCTTGCCCACGTCTTGCGAGTGGTCGCGGTGCGCAATCAGCAGCGCGTCGTCGGTTTCCACCACCACCAGATCCTCCACGCCCACCAGCGCCACAAACTTCTTGGGGCTGAAAACGTAGTTGTCGCACGACTCGATGGCGATGTGTCCGTTGGCGTCGGTCACGTTGCCTTCCGCGTCCCCGCGCATGTGCGTTTCCACCTGATATTCGTAGAGCGAGGCCCATGAGCCGAGATCGTTCCAGGTAAATTCCGCCGGAATGCAGTAGAGGTTGGAGATGTGTTCGCCCTTGGCCGAGCGCGGTTCCAACACCGCGTAGTCCACCGAGATGTTCTCGCACTTGGGGTAGACCAGGCGGAAAACCTCGTTGAATTCGGGCGTGCCCCAGGCCGCGGCAATCGTCTCCAGCAGCGGCGCGGTTTCCGGCAGGTGGTCGCGAACCGCGTTGGCCAGCGTGCGCGCCGACCACAAAAACATGCCGGAGTTCCAGTAGTAGTTGCCGGCGGCCACAAACTCCTCCGCCCGGCTCTGGTTCGGCTTTTCCGTAAATCTGCGCACGTATAGCGCCGAGCCGCTTTGCATCGAATCGCCGGTCTCGATGTATCCGTAGCCGGTCTCGGGCCGCGAGGGCTCAATGCCCAGCACTACAATATTGTCGCCGGCCAGCGCCACGGCGCAGGCCTTTTGCAGAGACTTAAGAAAGCGCGGCTCGTCGCCGATCACGTGGTCTGAAGGAAAGATGCCCAGCACGGCATCGGGGTTCTCGCGCTCGATCAAAAACGCCGCCAGGCCGCAGGCCGGCGCCGTATTGCGCGCCACCGGCTCCTGGATGAGTTGGGTCGCGGGCAGCCCAGGCAACTGGTCGGCGATCTCTTCGGCCAGATACTCGTTGGTGATGACCCAGGTCTTCTCAATCGTGGCCAGCGGATTCAACCGTTCGACCGTCTGCTGAATCATCGAGCGCTCACCATCCAGGGCGAGAACCTGCTTGGCGTGCGCGCGGCGGCTCCGGGGCCAAAAGCGTGTACCGCTTCCTCCGGCCAGTATTACAGGGCGAAAATCAATTGCGTTCGGCATTGAACAAATATCCTACCCGACAAAGATAACGTTTGCACAGTAAAACAAAAAAAATTACAGAGAGAAGAAAACGCCGCCGGCCGGATGCTCTCCAGCGCAAGCGGCGTTTTCTTCTATTTCGCGGTGATTATTCGGCTGTAAGCTGGCGGCTCAGATACGTCTGATAGCCCAATTCCTTTATCAGACCCAACTGCCCCTCCAGCCAGTCGGCGTGCTCTTCTTCGTCCTTCAACAGGGCGGCAAACAGTTCGGCGCTGCCGTTGTCCTCGTTCACACGCGCCAGCGCTATCGCTTCGTTGTACAGCTTGATCGCGCCCAGCTCCACCGCCAGATCGTTCTCCAACTGCTCCTTCACCGTCTTGCCGATCTTCAACTGCGTCGGCTGCGACAGATTCGGAACTCCCTCCAAAAACAGAAGCCGCTCGATCAGTTTTTCGGCGTGCTTCATCTCCACGATCGAGAGCTTTTTGTTTTCGCCGGCGAGCTTTTTATACTTCCAGTTCTCGCACATCTCGGCGTGGATAAAATATTCGCTCAGCGCGTCGAGTTCTTCGTGCAGAGCCTTGTTGAGCGTATTGATAACCTTGCTATTGCCTTTCATCTTGCCTACCCTCCATGTCTTTTACGGCATCTTTCAGGAATATGGCGTACATGATTGCAACGCAGATTACAGGCGGCGCGCCGGTTTTCTCCTCCGGCGCGCCATTAGGGAAACCATAGCCTATTTCAGGCCGGTAAGAAACTCTCCCAGCCGTCGGACGCCCTCGTCGATGTTCTGCTTGGTGACCGGGTAAGAGAGGCGAATGTGCTCGCGGGTGCCAAAGGCCTCGCCGGGCACTGCGACCACGTGGCCTTCGTGCAGCAGGCGTGTGGCCAGTTCGGTGGCCGTTTTGATGCCACTTTTGCCCAAATAGGCCGAGATGTTCGGGTACACATAAAACGCACCCTCCGGCTTGGTGCACGTCACGCCGGGAATCTTGGCCAGCGCGGCCAGCATGTGGTCGCGCAGCTCGATGAACTCGGCCCGGAACTCGGCCACGCACTCCTGCGAGCTGGTCAGCGCCGCAATCGCCGCCTTCTGCACGATGCTGGTCGCGTTCGAAGTCGATTGCGACTGTAGCTTCGACAGGCTTGAGATCACCGGCTTCGGTCCCAGCGCAAAGCCCGCGCGCCAGCCCGTCATCGCGTAGGTTTTCGATAGCGACCCCAGCACGATGATGTGATCTTTGGCCCATGTGAATGAGCCGCCAGAGACCGGCTTGCCGGCATAGTTCAAGTAGACGTAGCACTCGTCCAGCAGCAGGTAAATCCCGCGCTCGTGCGCCAGATGCACGATCCGCTCCAGATCCTCGGCCGATACCACAGAGCCGGCCGGGTTCGAGGGCGAATTGAGAATGATTGCCTTGGTCTTGGGCGTAATCGCCTTTTCAATCGCGTCGGCCGTAATGCGGAAGCCCTCGGCCTCGTTCGTCTCCAGGAAGATCACCTTGCCGCCGGCGTACTGCACAATGTCTTTAAAGCTCACCCAGTAGGGCGTCGGCAGAATCACTTCGTCGCCGTGGTCGATCAGAACCTGAATGGCGCTGAAGAGCGCGAATTTGCCTCCGGTCGTAAAGATGGCTTCGTCGATGGCGTAATCGGAGCCGAAGTCGGCCGCGTGCCGCTCGACAATCGCCTTGCGCACGTCGGGTGCGCCCGGCACCACCGTGTAGCGTGTGAAGTTGGCTTCAATAGCGGCAATCGCTGCGTCCTTAATGTGCCGCGGAGTGTTGAAGTGGGGCTCGCCAGCCCCAAAGTTGACCAGGTCAACGCCCTGTGCGCGCAGCTTAGCAGCTTCGGCGGCCACAGCCATGGTCGCGGAAACCTCGATCCGGCCAATGCGGTCGGCAAATATTTTTTGGGAAGAAGAGACTGTCATAGCACTTCCATCTTGACAGATTCCAGCGCCCACGCAAAGCAAAACCGTCGCCGCAAGGCCCTCAGCGGCCGTTATCGATGCGCTCGCTCAGCCGCTTCAGCACGTTGGCCGGCAGCAATCCTGAAACGTCGCCCCCCAGGCTGTAGACCTCTTTCAGCATTCGCGAGCTGACAAACGAGTAGCGGCCGGCCGGCTGCAAAAACACCGTCTCCACATCGGGCGCCAGTCGCCGGTTCATCAGCGCCATCTGGAATTCGTACTCGTAGTCGGAGATGGCTCGGATGCCGCGCAGCACCGCCGTCGCCTTTAGTTGATGTGCAAACTCCACCATCAGCCCGTCGAAGGTGGCGATCGAAACATTGGCGATGCCGGAGGTGACCTCTTTGAGCATCTCCACCCGCTCTTCGATCGTGAACAGCGGATCTTTGACTGAATTAACCAGCACTGCCACCACCAGATGGTCGAAGATCCGCGCTCCGCGCTGGATCAGGTCGATGTGACCGTTGGTCGGCGGATCGAAGGTGCCGGGATAGAGGGCTTTGGTTGGCATAGCGCGTTCTACGGCTGATTTTATCAGCCGCGCTGCGCCAGCACGCGATTGCCGTACCAATCGCCGGTTCTCACTAAAAATCGAAATCCTCCGGTCACGGTACGAGCCGTCGTTCAATCAACGCTGGCTAGCATTCGCAAGCGCTGCGTTCTAAGCATCAGGCTGAAAGCTAAAAGCTGAAATCCGGGTGCCCCATTCTAACCGCGTTCTATGCGGTTAGGGTGGGGTAGAAATCAATCCATACTCCGATGCAACCATTCATGAAAGTGCCTTAGTGCGCCCCATGATGCCGGGTGCCCCCGGTCTCGATTCTGAGACCGGGGAACCGCAACACTAGAACAAATCTCTTGTAGGTGCAGAGCGGCTTTGAAGGGGCACGGCTTGAGCCGTGCCGTAAAGAGGTCCCTAAATCGTGGGCTTTACAGGCTGCGGAAAAACTCGCAGAATATCTTTCAACGAGCGGTTTTGTAACAGGGCACGACTTAAGTTGTTCAGTTCCATGACATCCTTTACACATTGTCTCCACACATCCTTTACAGTTTTTTGCTATGAGGGGGGTGTGGCATATGTCTTGGAGGATGGTG
>Ga0182014_10002081_pt1 | contig 25751 bp, 20 predicted proteins | sample 612S2DmetaG_FD_120489 | JGI IMG/M metagenome (GOLD analysis project Ga0182014, IMG submission 120489) | Permafrost microbial communities from Stordalen Mire, Sweden - 612S2D metaG | ecosystem: Environmental > Terrestrial > Soil > Wetlands > Permafrost | place: Sweden: Stordalen | collected...
AGCTGGCGCAACGTCCGGGCCAAGGCGGCGTAAGCGCGCCAGAGCTTCTGGCGCAGCCGGGAGAGATTGCCGCTCATCTGCATCTTTTATATAACTATAAGATACAGATAGCAAGCAAAAAAACGAGGGAAATGTGAAAAATCCAAGATTATATTCCAGCCAGCCCAAAAGCGCCGCGCCTACGAGGGGTTACGAGGCCTTCCCCCACTGTCTGAATTGCAGATGTTCCCAGCGCATCCCTTCGCCACCCTTTCAAAATCCCCTCCCGGTTTGTAGTCCCAATGCGCGGCAGATTCTGCCTTGGTGGCTGATCCTCATCCTAATTCGATTACCTCCCCACCCTCCAAAGGATGATCAGGGCAGCGCCCCAGAAGCAGAGTGAGAAGGAAAGGATGAAGGACAGAAGCATCATGGCAGGCTTGGGCCTCTCCTGTGCCATGCGCGCAAACCACGAGGCTGCGGGCCAGGCCGGCAGGAATCCAGCCAAAAAGCCCGTGCCGGAGAGCAGGTAGAGTTGCCGGCACGCGAAATAATAACCGACACAGGCAGCGGCAAACAGGGCCAGGCACACTCGCGGCATGATTTTTCCCGATCGAATGGGACCGTTGCAAACGGTGAGCAAGAGAACAAAGCAAGAGTGACAAGCCACCGGCCAGGTGAACACCAATTGATCCGTCAAGACCGAGCAAACGGGAAGCCCTGGAATACCGAACACAATGCTCAGTACCAAAAATGCCAGCCACGGGTCAACGATTCTCCGCATAACCCAAGCCAGGCCCGCCGCGAGACCCAGCAAGGCCACACACCAACCGAACCAGCGCGCCATGAGCGCGGGGGATGGAATCCAATAGGCGGAATAATGGCGCTGGTCCAGCCAGGCAAATACTTCGTCCAACCATGAACGATCCTGAATTTGTGCGTTGAAATCGGCTGGCAAAATGCGGCCCGCGACGGTCTTGGTCTCAAGGTCTTTCGCTTGAGGTCCAGACTTCGTTTCTGCCGCCATGGCGCCAATCTGGTAACAGGCCAGTGTCTCTTGATTTCGGACGAGCAAGCGTCCCTGAGAAATAGTTGGCGTGGTCCAGCATGGTTTTTTCCCTTCAACGACTTGGCTTCGGGCCAACTCCCTGTAGCGGGCGGGACTGGGTTCGATCACGATGAGGACTCCTGATTCGTTCACCAACAACAGTTTGTTGTCAGAAGAAAGAACACTGGCATGGCCAGGGGCCGCCGAAGACCAGGCCATCCGGCCGGTGGCCAGATCCACGCATTTGAATTGGCTGCGCGTGCCGCCGCTTGGACTGGCGGCAGGCTGCTCCAAGCCAGAACCGTAGATGTACCCTCCGACAATGACCGAAGAATAAATGTCGTTGCAGAAATCCGTGTTCGCCCAGGCCAATTCGGCTTTGGCCGTTCCTTTTTCATAACCGAGTTTCAGGACGCGTGCGCCGCGCTTGCAGCAGGTCGAGCAAAAAAGATACGGCTCATGGTAAACGGGGGCGGTGTTGTGCTGGTCATAGCCAGAGGCGCTCCAGCGGTCACGCCAAAGTTCCTGGCCGGTCAGCGGATCCTGGGCCACCAGCGCATGTTTGAGAAACGACACCACTTGGCGATGGTTCTGGACTTGAATCGGAAGTGTTGAGGAATAACTGGCGGCATCATCGCCCGATTTCCAAACGATGGAACCATCCCGAGTGGAACAGGCCACCACCGATGCGCCCCGGCCACCGACCGGCAGGATGACCTTTTCATCGTCCACCAGCGGTGAACAGGCGTAGCCAAACCCGGGGCCTTCGCCTTCGAATTTTTCGGTCAAATTGACGGACCACAGGGTTTTTCCATTCCGGGCGTCCAGGCAGCCCGCCTGCCCATAGCAATCGGCGTAATAGACTTTCCCCGACTTGCAGACCGGCGTGGCATACGGACCGGGAAAATCGCCACCGATTTCCCAAGGCAAATTGGAGCGTGTCCGCCAGAGCAGGCGGCCCGAATCGAGGTCCAGGCACACCACGTATTGCCCGGACCGGGTTTGCATTTGCGTATAAACCCGGTCCTCCATGACAAACATTCCGGAAAAGCCCGCTCCGAGACGTGAGCGCCAAAGCAAGGGTGGCTGGCCGTTCAACCACGGGGCCAAGTTGGTTCCAACCGCCGGCACGCCTTCCTTCGGGACAAGAGCCGGTGACTGAACAATGTTGCTTTCTTGGGCCTCCGCCGGCAGAACAAGAGCGAAGAACGACAAGCAGCCGACAAACCTCATGGGGTGGTGTAGCACGCACCAATCACTCCCGGCAATGCAAAACGCCTGCCCCGGCAGTGCAACTGCGGCTAATTGGGCCGACCGAGAATTGCGCGGGCAACTTGTTCCAAACGTTCACGGAAACGGTCGTAGCTCGGCATCACGATCTGCGCGGCCTGGATTGTGCCATTACGAATCATATCGCCAATGTCGTCATACCGCTTGTCCATCGCCGCCAGAGCATCATCCAACTGCCTTTTTGCTGAGATGGGACTCGCGTCATTTCCGGAAATATCCTCAAAACGCGCGCAGTTGTGATAATGATTCTGCTGCACGGCGCACAACAGCCACGCTTCGCTTTTTGGCTTCGGAACCATGGGAACACCAAGTTCAAAAGACTCCTTTAGGAAGCCGCGAGAGATGGAATTCCACTTATCCTGCCACAGACTGTTGCCTGCCGAGCGCGTCCCGTCGCTGTCGCGGAAAAGCACAGCGCCGACGGGCGATTCTTGCGTGGTTCGTTCCTTGGCCATCTGCGCCAGTGCTCGTGCATTTTTGTAGAAATAGATTGTCTCTCTTGCTTGCTTGAATCCAGGCAACACCATGCCCCGAAGTCGCTTTGATCTTGAGGAAATAAGGCCCTCTGAAGCGTAAATGAACGCCGTCGCCTCGAGCGGCGAGTATCCCCAGATCGGCTCAACAAGTCGATCAATCAAAATGGCCATCGGACCGGGCCTGAAATTGTCGCCCTCGCACGGGTCTGCGATTCCCGCGCAACTCCCGATGTCGCCCGACCCTTCCCCGGAAAGCAGCAGAATCATGGCTTGGAATGGTTGGCGGGGAGATGAGCGACAAGGTCTTCGAGTTTCGTGTCCACAAACACCTCGCCGGGGCCAAGGGCGCGCAGTTTCAACTGCGTTTCTGGCAGATCAAAAAAACGCACACAGCGGGTCCGCCCGTCCGCCGGCTTGTAGAGCAAGATCACAGCTTCTCGCGCAACGTCATCTGGAATGTAATTCAGAATCATTGGACTGTGCGTCGTGACGATAACCTGTTTGCCATTTTCCCCGAGATCCATGAGCGATTTGACCAACTTCTCCACCAGTTCCGGGTTCACCCCATTCTCGATCTCATCGAACAGCAATACCTTGTGGCGGCTGTAGGCTTGCGCCAGTATCGCTATCACGCGCAGCATGCCGTCGTTGAGATGCGCGGCGTCCACCACGGAACCAGGACTATAATTCTCCCAGACTCGCAGGCCTTTCCACCCGAAGCGATAGCCCTTCACAATCCATTTTTCCAAGTGAGGATAAAATTCGCGCAGCCGGTCTTGAAGTTGACTGTGTGACTCTCCTGTCAGTTGGTCCAGGAAGGGGGCCAGTTTTTCGCCGCCAACCCCGATGTCGTCGGCGCCCGTTGCCCGCTTTCGCAAAAGGTGCGGCGAGAGCAGTTCGAGGGACTTCAGACTTTGCGACACTTCCTTTACTCGGGACACATCCGAATGGGCGTCTTTGAGTTGGAGAATGGAAAGCACGGAACCTTCATAAGCCAAATCGGACTTTTCGATCACTTGGGGAGACCTTTGATCCATTTTGGCGACGATCAGGCGTCCCTCATTTACTTCCAAGAGTTTCGCGCCGTTTTTTTCTATTAGTTCATACGTGCAGCGCAAGAGCGTCGTGTTGAAATGCCCGATCCACTTGACATCATCCGATTCGTCGAAATGGAATACCATCTGAAACTTTATGATCGGACTTCGTTTTCCGAGGTTGCAGGCAAGTTCGCTTTTTTTCCAACCACGTTGACCAAGCCATTCACCCATCCGCCCGATGGCGAGTTGCCCCAGAAAATCGAACGCTTGAAGGAGGGTGGATTTGCCAGAACCGTTCAAGCCGATGAGGCAAGTAAACTCTCCCAATCGCAGGCCGTTTGGCGGAAGGTCAAAATCCGCGAGGGATTTGAAATTCTCAATGTGCAGATTGGTAATCATCGTCAATACGGCCTTAGAAAAACATAATCCTCAGGCAATTTCGACATATTTCTTATGGGGTGGCCACTTGCGACCCCTGTCCTGCTTTAATTTTGCGCTTTAATCCGCCGCGCGGGCTTGTTAAGTCTGGTGATGATGAAAAAGTTCCTCTTGCTGGCGGGATCGGTGCTGGCTGGCGCCGCGCCCCTTTTGGCGCAAAGCTTGGACCTGGCGCCTTTGCCGCTGGTCCTGCCGCCGCCCGCCATGAAAGGCACGCCGCAGGACTTGCCCACCAACACCACTGCCTTGCCCCTGACTGACAAACCGACTCCCCCGTTCCTGGCTCCCAAAGGCGTCGTCAACGTCGCGTTGGGCAAACCGGTTTCCTCCATCGACTCCAATCTTGTCAGCGGGGAGCTTCAGCAGATCACCGACGGGAAAAAGCAGGCCTACGAGGAAAACGTCGTCACCCTCCGCAAGGGGTTGCGCTGGGTGCAAATCGATTTGCAAGGGGAATTCAAGCTCTACGCCATTGTCGTGTGGCACGATTTCACCATTCCTTTGGTGGCGCGCGACGTGATCGTGCAGGTGGCGGATGACCCGGAATTCAAGAGCGGCGTCGTCACCCTTTTCAACAACGACCAGAAGAACAGCGCCGGCATGGGATTGGGAACGGACCGCGAGTATTTTGAGAATTCCCTCACCGGCGCCGGCAAGGTGATCGACGCCAAAGGGGCCAAGGCGCGGTATGTGCGCTGCTATAGCAAAGGCAGCACGGACAGCGCGCTCAACACTTATATCGAGGTCGAAGCCTACGGCCTGCCCTCCTCGTGAACCGCTGGCTGGTGGCGGGTGTGGCGCTGCTGGCGGCGGCAGCCCTGGGTTTGCGCGCGCCCCGTCTGGCGTTGCGCCCCCTGCACAATGACGAAGGGGTCAACGCCATGAAGTTCCGCCTGCTCTGGGACAATCAAACCTATCAATACGACCCGAACGAATTCCACGGCCCGACGCTGGCCTACTTGACGCTGCCCGCGGCATGGCTCGAAGGCTCGTCCGATTTCAACCGGTTCACCGAAGCCACCTTCCGCAGCGTCCCCGTCGCCTTTGGCACAGGTTTGGTCCTCCTGCTCCTGCTGCTGGCCCCGGAATTTGGACGGGCCGAAACACTGTGGGCCGCAGCCTTGACCGCGCTTTCGCCCGCCCTGGTTTTTTACAGCCGTTATTACATTCACGAAATGTTGCTCGTGTTTTTCACCGCGCTTTGCTTCTTTTGCGCCTGGCGTTGTCTCCAATCCGCCCGGCCCCTCTGGGCGCTGGCGGCGGGCATCGCCCTTGGCCTGATGGCTGCCACGAAGGAAACTTTCGTCTTCGCCGTCGCGGCGATGGGCCTTTCCGCCGCGACAACCGCCGCCTGGAGCCGGTTGAGCGGGGGCGTTCCAAGCTCCCGTCCGCGATGGCGGCCTCAACACGCCCTTCTGGCCCTCCTGGCGGCCCTGGCCGTCGCGCTGGTTTTTTTCTCGTCGTTTTTCCATAACGCGCGCGGGCCGCTGGCCGCTCTCCAAGCCTGCCTGCCGTGGCTGCGGCGGGCGGGCGGCGTCACCGAGCACGTCCATCCGTGGACGTTTTATTTTGAGCGGTTGCTGTTCTTTCACGCAAGGGGCGGGCCGGTTTGGAGTGAAGGTTTCGTTGTCGCGCTGGCGGTGGTGGGGTTCGTCGTGGCGTTGTCCGGCCGCGCGGCATTGCCGGCGTTACGCCTGCTCCTGCGGCTGCTGGCGTTCTACACGATGTGGCTGACGATCCTGTACACGGCCCTGCCCTACAAAACCCCTTGGTGTCTGCTGGGTTTCTATCACGGGATGATTCTGCTGGCGGGCGCGGGCGCGGCGTTTCTCTGGCGCGCCTGCCGGTCACGTCTGGCGCGGACGGTTGCATCCGTGGCGCTGGCAGCGGGCCTGGGACACTTGGCCTGGCAGGCATGGGCGGGCAATTTTGGTTGCGACGACGCCGGCACGCCGTATTGCGCCAGCCCGAAAAACCCCTACGTTTACAGCCAGACGGTCCCGGATGCCTTGCGTCTGGTTGAGACCGTCGAGGGGATCGCGCGGGTCGCGCCGCAGGGATACGACACCGTCGTGGAAGTAATGGCGCCGGAAAGCTACTGGCCGTTGCCGTGGTATTTGCGGCAGTTCAAAAACACCGGCTATTGGGAGGGAATTCCCGATGCGCCCCTGGCCCCCATCATGATTGTGTCCGCCAGCCTGAGCGCCGCCTTTGACGAGCGCCCGGAAAAGACCCGGCTGATGGCCGGCTATTTTGAGCTTCGGCCAAACGTGTTCTTCGAGCTTTACGTCAACACGAATCTCTGGGCGAGTTACCTCAAGACCCTACCCCCGGAGCCGGACTAAGGCATCGCGAAAAACAAGATGCCGGACTCTCATTTCAGCCGGTCGAACGTGGCCTGGAGGATTTCCCAATCCTTCTTCCCGGCCACCTTCAGGCGCGCGTCGGCGTTGATCTTCGCCTCCAGCGCGTTTTTCGTCGGCCGCCCGGATTTGTAAAAAACTCCAAAATAGCCCGGAAACGGCGCGTCGGCCAATTTGTAGGCCGCCACTTCATCGGTGACGTCGTGGCTGGCGGGCACCGTTTCAAATTTCCCGCCCTTGCGCGGGTTGGAGGCATCGAATGCGCCCTCGTAAAACTCGACGCATTCGCTCAGACACTCGATGACGCTGAAGCCGTCGTGGTCCATGGCCGCTTCCATCATTTGCAGCAGGTGATTGGGGTTGGTGTGCGTGGCGCGGGCCACGAAGCTCGCGCCCGCGGCGATCAATTGCTTCATCGGGTTGATCGGCTGGTCGATTGCGCCCGATCCGTCGGTCTTGCTCTTGAATCCCAGCGGCGAAGTCGGCGAGGTCTGCTTCTTGGTCAGCCCATAAACCCAGTTGTCCATGACGACGTAGGTCATCTTGATGTTCTTCCTTGCCGTGTGGGTGAGATGGTTCCCGCCGATGGAATAGGCGTCGCCATCGCCGCCGAAGACAAAGACGTGCAGGTCGGGCCGGCTCAACGAAATCCCGCTGGCGAAGGGCAAGGCGCGCCCGTGGATGAAATGCGCGCCATGCGCCTGGACAAAGTACGGAAAACGGCTCGAACAGCCAATGCCGGCGACGGTCGCAATCTTCTCGTGCCAGAGCTTGCGCTTCTCCACCAGTTTGAAGTAAAGCGCCAGCACGGCAAAATCGCCGCAGCCAGGGCACCACGTCGGGTGATCGGCGGAAAGCTCCTTTTTCGTCAGCGGTTGGCGCGGGGCGTCCGGCGGCGTTGCCGGCGGGACGGATGTGATGTTGCCCCGTTGGGGGACTTGGATGGCAGTATCGTTCATGTTCGGGCTCCTGAAAATGTTCTTTGTTGTTGGAATCACAGTCTGCGCAGGCCGGCGGCGACGTCGCTCTTGACGCGCTCAAGTATTTCGCCCACGCGCCACGTCAAGCCGTCGGTCTTGTTGAGTCCGATGATCTTGGGCAGGCAGAAGCGGGCGCGCAGGATGCCGGCCAATTGGCCGTATCCGTAAATCCCCTCGTCATTGGCTTCCACCACCAGGACGTGGTTGAAGCCGGCGAAAATGTTCTCCAAACCTGGCGGCAAGGGGTTGAGATGGCGCAGATTCAGGGCCGAAACGCTGTCACCCGCCGCCCGGGCGCGATCGACCGCCTCCCGAATCGGTCCCTGAGTCGATCCCCAGCCGAGCAGCAGGATATTACCTTCCGGCGGGCCATACACTTGGGGTTGGGGCAGTTGGGCGGCCAGCGTTTGCAATTTCCGCCGCCGCCGGGCGGTCATTTGCAGGTGCATCTTGGGCGCACCGCTGGGATGGCCGCCCTCGTCGTGTTCCAAGCCGGTCGAGATCGGATATTTCCCGCTCAATATCGGCGTCCCGGCCGCCAGGCGCGGTGTCACCGTGCCGTCCAGTGGATATGGCGTGTAATCGGCCACCGCGGAAAGGTCCGGTGTCAGGTCCTGGCAAAGTTTTTCCAGCTTGGGTTCTTCCATCGCCTCAATGCGGGTGGCTATGGATTGGTCGCTGAGGATGATCACCGGCACGCTGTATTTCCGGGCGATATTGACCGCTTCGATGGCGGTGTAAAAACAATCCTCCACTCCGACCGGCGCGATCACCACGCGCGGCGAATCTCCATGCCCGCCATAGCAGGCGATATTCAAATCCGATTGCTCGACGTTGGTGGGCAAGCCCGTCGCCGGGCCGCCCCGTTGGATGTCGCACACCACCAGCGGCACTTCAGCCATCACCGCCCAGCCGATGGCTTCCCCCTTCAACGATATGCCCGGCCCGCTCGAACCGGTGACAGCGACCCGCCCGGCCCATCCCGCGCCAATCGCCATGCAAGCCGAAGCGATCTCATCTTCGCACTGCACGAACGTGCCGCCGTACTTGGGCAGTTCGCGCCGGAGTATTTCCATGACTTCAGACCAGGGAGTGATCGGATAGGCGGCGCCAAAGCGTATGCCCGCCGCGATCAAGCCGTAGGCAAGCGCTTCGTTGCCCGTCATTACAACTTGCTGCCGGTCCTTCCTGGCTGGCTCCCTGAACTGGAACGTCTCCAGGACTTCTCCCAAAGAATAACCGTAGCCGGCATGGAAGGCCGACATCGCGCTTCTGACGACGCTCTCGTCTTTGCCGCCAAAGCGCTCCGAAATCAACCGCTCCAGTTTCGGCACATTCAAGTCAAACATTTTCGCCACCAGGCCCAGCGTAAAAATATTCTTCCCCTTGTCCTTGGCCGTGCCGCCAATCGCCTCAACGGTCCGGCTGGTGATCGGAACGGCCACGTGGCGATACTGCTTCTCCCATTCGGGGTTGGGCTGGACGTGGTCGGAATCGTACAACACGATCCCCCCTTTGCGCAGCGCGCCGATATGCTCTTCGTAGGAATGCGGATAAAAGGCCACCAGCACGTCGGCCTCGTCGCCCGCGCTCAAGACCTCGCCCGAACCGATGCGCACCTGGAAAATGGAGGGGCCGCCCGAAATGGTGGCGGGAATGGTCATAAAAGTCATGACCTCCTGTTCACTGCGCCCGGCCAGGCGGGCCAGGAAACCGCCGATGGCCTGGATGCCATCCTGCGAATTGCCGGCAAACCGGATGACTGCTTCGGATATTTTCGACACCTTTGCTGTCCCGCCGTTGACAGGCGGAGTCACTATGGATTCACTCATGTTAAGATGGTGGGTAAAACTTGGCGTGACCGAAAGTTCGTGCGGTCCCTTTCGGCTGCCGCTCTCTGCGCTGGTGGTTCACATTCAAGTACACACACGCTACCATTGCAACATAAGCATGTCAAATGCCGCCCGTTTTACATAACATGCGTGCCATAAAGATGTTACGACTAATCCAACCCGTTCGGAAAGTGATTACCATGGAAAGTATAAGTATGACTTCTTTACAGGGTGTATGCCGTGAACGCGTTTAATCCCCACTCCGCCCGTGAATTGGGGTGCGCCCCATTGCAATAATTGCCGGAACCACCGCGACTAATGATATAAAGTATCCTTGTGCTGACGGGATGGTATATCGACCGGCTGAACCGGCGCGCGGTGCGCCAATACCTTTTGCCGTTGAAAAACGAACTGGAAACGCTCCTTGGCGGCGCGCCCGAACCCGGCGCGCAACCATGAAGCCGCTGTTTGCAGATTCCCTAAAGAGAATGTTTAACGATAAGATGAAATGAAATTGAATCCGGTAAAAATGATCCTCGTGCTCCTCTTGCTCATCGGCGGCGCCGCCGCCTTGCTGACTGTCTGGGTTGTCGTGCTCTACTTGCAGACAAGGCCCAAAACCGATTCGGAAATCGTCACCCTACTCGACAAATGCGTCCTGCAGCAACGGCGCGCGCCGGGCATTGTCATCGGCATAGTCGATGAGAAGGGCGCCAGAGTTTTCGCCAAGGGGGTTTGTGAGAACGGCCAAAGCGCAGCGGTCAACGGTGACACTCTGTTCGAGATCGGCTCGGTGACAAAGGTCTTCACCGGCCTTCTTTTGCAGGAAATGGCCGACAGGGGCGAAGTCTCGTTAAATGACCCGATAAGCAAATATCTGCCGCCCGCGGTCAAGACGCCCACGCGCAATGGACGGGGAATCACGCTGGCGGACCTGGCCACGCAAACTTCCGGGCTGCCCCGAATGCCGGACAATTTCAACCCCAAGGACGGCAACAATCCTTACGCCGACTATTCGGTTGAGCAGTTGTACAACTTTCTTTCGCGCTATCAATTGAAACGGGACATTGGCGGCGAATTCGAGTACTCCAACTTGGGCGTCGGTTTGCTGGGGCACATTCTGGCATTGCGGGCGGGCACAAATTACGAGGCGCTGGTGGTGCGCCGCGTGTGCGATCCGCTGGAGATGAACAGCACGCGCATCACGCTCGCGCCGGAACTGAAGGCGCGCCTGGCCCCGGGCCATGACGCCGCCGGCGCGACGGTCGAGAATTGGGACATCCCGACGCTGGCCGGCGCCGGCGGGCTGCGTTCCACGGCCAATGACATGCTGAAGTTTCTGGCGGCCAACGCCGGTTTGACCAATTCCAGCCTTTCCAACGCCATGGCGCTCACGCAGCGTCCGCGCCACGGCAGCGGCCTCGGCAGAAGCATCGGCCTGATCTGGCAGATCGAGAAAATCCCCGGCACGACCTGGCACAATGGCGGCACCGGGGGCTATCACTCATACATCGGCCTCAAGAAAAACCCGCGCCGGGCCGTGGTAGTGCTGGCCAATTCCGCGAACGACATCGACGACATCGGCCAATTCCTCCTTGGCGACCGCACCGGCGTGGAAGACTTCCAGCCACCCAAGGCTCATAAAGAGGCGCAGATCGATCCGGCCATTTATGACAGTTATGTCGGTCAATACCAATTCTCGACGGCCGCCGTGACGATAACGGTGACGCGGGAGGGCGGCCATCTGTTCGCGCGCCTGACCGGGCAGGACAAGTATGAAGTCTTTCCGGAATCGGAGGCGGATTTCTTCTACAAGGTGGTCGATGCGCAACTGACCTTTGAGAAGGACTCCACCGGCGCGGTGACGGACGTCGTCCTCCACCAGAACGGGATGAATCAAAAGGCGCGGAAAAGATAGAGGGTGAGATCACCGCCCACGGTGGAGGATTGAACTTTGGCGGCTCCCGCCCTATCCTGAAGCCGGATGCCGACTTTGCTCGAGAAAATTGAGGCCAGCGCCGCCACGCGCCTGGTTCTCCCAGCCCATGCCCAGCCCCGCCAGGAATTGGTCCGCTACAAGAACTTCCTCAAGGTGGAGACGCACCGCCTCAAAATCCTCCACCGCGCCGGAGGCGAAGGGCGCGAAATCTGCCGCGCCCGCTCCGCCATCATCGACCTTCTCCTGCGCTATATCATTGATGCCGTGAGGGGTTCCTCGCCCGACCTGGCCAAGGTACCCCCGCCCATCTGCGCCCTGATCGCCATCGGCGGGTACGGCCGGGCCGAACTGAATCCGCACAGCGACATCGACATCATGTTTCTGCATGAAAGCGACATGGTGGTGGCGGGCAAGGCGCGTCCCGCCCTGGGTGCGCTGGTCGATGGCTTGCTGTACACGTTGTGGGACCTGGGCATCAAGGTCGGCCATTCGGTGCGCTCGATTGAGGATTGCGTGCGGGTGGCCAACAACGATATGCAGTCCAAAACATCGCTCATCGAGGCGCGCTGCATCGCCGGGGACCGCGCCCTTTTTGAGCGGCTTTCGCGCACGGTGATGGCCAAGTGCGTGATGGGCTTCGAGAACGATTATATGCAGGCGCGCCTGGAGGATCAGGCGACGCGGCGCGCCAAGTACGGGAACTCGGCCTGCATGCAGGAGCCTAATCTCAAGAACGGCTGCGGCGGCTTGCGCGATTACCAGAATCTCCTCTGGATGTCCTTCTTCAAGTATCGAACGCGCTCGCTGGCCGAATTGCAGGAGCAGGAAATGATCAGCGCCAGCGAGCGAAAACAACTTGACAGCGCGTACGGCTTCCTCCTGCGAGTGCGCAACGGACTGCATTACCTGGTCAACCGCCCCTCGGACGTCCTGGGCCGCAGCCTGCAGCCGTCGGTGGCGCTGGATCTGGGCTATCACGACCGCTCGGCCGGCAGACGGGTCGAGGCCTTCATGGGCGATTTTTACAACCACAGCCGCAACATCGACTTCATCACCCGCACCGTCGAGCGGCGGCTGGCGCTGATCCCGCCGCCCAAGCGGCTTTTCTCGCTGGCCCGCCGGTTTTTCCGGTCGAAATCCGCCGCCGAAGAGCCGGTGGTCGATGGGTTGAAGATTGTGGACGGGGAGATACGCCCCGTCTCGTCGTTCATTTTCCGGGACAGCCCGCGGCGGCTGATGCGGGTCTTCCTCCACGCGCAACAGCGCGGGTTAAAGCTCCATCCGACCATGGCGCAACTCATTCGCAACCAACTTTCGCTGGTCAACAAGTCTTTCCTGAGCGACGCGCGGGTGCGCGCAACGTTCCTGGAGATCCTCGACCAGAGGGGCAACGTCGCCCCCGTGCTGCGCGCGATGCATGAGGTGGGCCTGCTGGGGAAGTTCCTGCCGGAATTCGGCCGCCTCACCTGCCTTGTGCAGCACGAGTTCTACCATCAATACACGGCCGACGAACACACGTTGATCTGCATCGAAAAGCTCGACCACGTCTGGAACGCCAAGACCCCGCCTTACGCCGCCTATGCCGAGATCGCGAAGGAGGTCGAAAACGTTTTTCTGCTTTACCTGGCTCTCCTCCTGCACGATTCCGGCAAAGCCTTCCGCACCGGACACCACGAGCAAATCGGCGGCTCCGTCGCCCTGAGCGTCTCCCGGCGGCTGGGGCTGGACGGCGCCCAAGCCCACACCCTGCGGCTGGTGATCGAGAACCATCTGGCCATGGCGCAAATATCGCAGCGGCGCGACTTGGACGACGCGGCTGTGATCGGCAATTTCGCCCGCCAGATCCAAAGCCCCCAAAACCTCGTGATGCTCACCCTCCACACCTTCGCCGATTCGATGGGAACCAGCGACCAGCTTTGGAACGGTTTCAAGGACGCCGTGCTGTGGCAGCTCTATGAGCGGACCCGCCGCGTCCTGAACGGCGGCACGGAATTTCTCCTGGCTGAAGTCCGGCAGCGCGACTTGCTGGTCGAGGAAGTCCGCCGCATGGCGCCGCACACATTTGATCCCGCGGAAATCCAGGGGCATTTCAACAGCGTCCCGCCGCGCTATTGGCAAATCAATGACGCCGCGGAAATCCTGCGCGACGTCACGCAGGTCCACCGCTTCATCCAATTGCAATTGTCCGAGACCGAGGTCAACGCGCTGGCGCCGATCGTTTCGTGGCACAACGAGCCGGACCGCGGCTATACCACCGTGACGCTTTGCACCTGGGACCGCGACCGGCTCTTCAGCAACATCACCGGCTGCCTTACCGCCGCGGGCTTCAACATTCTCAGCGCGGAGATTCTGACCCGCACCGACGGCGTCATCCTGGACACCTTTTGCGTAACCGACGCCCGAACGGGTTTGCCGGCCAGCCGGGAGACGCGGGACACCTTTGAAAGCCTGGTGCAAAAAGTACTGACTGGAGCGCCGGTCGATTTGCCCGGCCTCATTGCCAAGACCAAGACCGCGCCAGCCAGCTTCAAATCGTTCGAAGGGGAACGCATTCCGACCGTCATTGCGATAGACAACGCCACCTCGGAAAACCGGACGATCATCGATTTGCAAGCCGAAGACCGGGTCGGCTTGCTTTACGACGTGTCGCGGGCGCTGGCTGATTTGAGCATCAACCTCTACCTTGCGAAAATTCTGACGGAAAAAGGGGCGGCGATCGACAGCTTTTACGTTACTGAGCGATGGGGCGCCAAACTCCTGGGCGTGGACCGGCAAGAGGCAATCAAGAAACGGCTGCACAAAGCCGCCCATCACATCGGGTGAGAAGCTGGGCGCGTCTGGCGGCCGAATGTAAAGGGCGCAATTTTCTTAGATCAGATCGCGGGTGCAGACGGTGGTTGAAAGCACGCCTAGCGTGGTCTTGAGCATGTCCCACTGAATTTGCAGATTGAGAACCTGATTGCGCAAAGCTTCGTTCTCGGCCCGCAACCGCGCCATGCTGCTGAGGCTCCTGGCAGGTTTGCTCCGGGAATTGTGCTTTTTCTTGGCAGAGCGCGAATCGGCCGGGACCGTCTCCAAGTCGGAAGCAGCCGACTCCATGCCGCCATTCCGGTTGAGAAACTCGACGGCGGCATGAGCACAAGGCTCATCGTTCTGAATCTGAGATTCGCTGTAGATTGACATAAAGGTATATCCGTGATCACTTCATCCGCATTGGCGGTCTCACTGCACAATTCACATTTCAGTTATTTAGCAATAGCCATGCCATCCGCAGAATTGCAATCTGCCTGTTTCCGCCCCTGGGGATTCCCGCAAGTCTCACGCCGCAAACGGGTTATGCTTGTCGGCGACGGGGAATAGACGAGGGGCGGCGATGACCCCGCCCACCAGGTAAACCCAGCCCATTGTGAAATGCGCGACGAGGGACAAGGAAAGTCCCAGCAGATCAATGGCGTGCCAGCCGTACGACAGGACTGCCGCCGCCATGAGCAGAGTCCCCGGCATGAGCGCGGCCGAAGACAGCCGCCAAGCCCCGCCCCAAGACAGGCTTCGATCGGCATACCACGCCACGAACATCGCTGGCATCATATAGGCCGCCGCCACCACCAACCAGGCCGCCATGAGCAGCACAATCACTCCGAGCGCGACGCCCGTCCAGACCACCGGCTGCCAGGCGCCCCACCACGGCTCAAGGTTGCTTCGGCTCAAGTCAATCGTCGTCGCCGTTCCGTAATCAAACTCCCATCCCCAATCAGGCTTGTAAACCGAGCCGACGCACAAATCAGTCGGGCGGAGTTGGATTTGAAGGTCGGCGCCCTGTCCGATTTCGCTTCCCGGCTCGGGCGTGACGGCGATGGCCAGGAACTTGGACTCTGAAATAAGCGTCTGCGACACGCCTTGTAGTTGACCGGCGGTTACGCGGGCCGTGTTGGGCATCTTGCGGATGGCTTGCAGAATGACAGGAGGGTAACTGCGTCCCAGGAACCAAACCAGAGTGGCGCTGAAGGCTACCGCCACCAGCAATTCGACCACCAGCAAGCGGGCCAGACGCGCGCCGGCAAATGCCGCCACTCCGCCAAAGGTCAACGGCTGCCAGGCTGCGGCCGGCGGAGTTGAACCATCGGCTGCGCCCGTCATTGGCCCTTCTTTGGCCCGCCGGTGGGCGGCGGCTCCGGTGTCACGACCTGAACCAGGAACGGCAATCGAATCTTCATCACGTCGTCCACCAACACTTCCACGTAATAGGCGCCGGCGATTTCAAATTTGAGCTGTCCCCAGAAGCCCACCGTGGTGCGATTATGCGTAACGTCCTGCAATGAAAAGTTGATTTCGCCCTTGCGCAAAACCGTAGTCTGGTCCGGCGCCAGCAGGCGCACCGATTCAACGAATTGCCCAAAACCCGCCGTCCACCGGTTGAAGAGGCACAGGTTCACCACAACGGGCAGTTGCGGAACGCGAAGGGAGTTGAAGACGCCAATGAGGAGGAAATTGCCGTTGATTTCCTGGCGTACTTCTTCACAGAGCAACGAGCATTGCAGATCAGGCAGTATTCTTGATGGGTTCATATTGCAGCCAATTGGATGGTTTCAATGCGCCGGATTCAGCCCCGCGGCCCCTTCGGCGGCGCGCACCGTGTTTTGCAAAAGCATGGCGATCGTCATCGGTCCGACGCCGCCGGGATTGGGGGTGATTTTGGAGGCGATGGGCTGGACCGCGGCGAAATCCACATCGCCCACTAGACGGGCACCGCCCGCCGCGGCAGGGTCCGGGACGCGGTTGACCCCAACGTCAATCACCACCGCCCCGGGCTTGACCATGCCGGCTTTTACAAACTGTGCCGAGCCAATCGCTGCGATCAAAATATCCGCGCGGCGGCAGTGCGAGGCGACATCGCGCGTTTGCGAGTGGCAGATCGTCACTGTGGCGCCGGCGTTCACGGCTTTTTGCAGCAATATCGCCGCCATCGGCTTGCCCACAATGTTCCCCCGGCCAAGAATCACCGCCTCGGCGCCCTCGATGCGCACACCTGAACGGATCAGCAATTCGTGGATCCCCGCTGGTGTGCAGGGCCGGAAACCCGTCGGATCCCCCAGCATTAGTTTGCCGACATTCATCGGGTGAAATCCGTCCACGTCCTTTTCCGGCGCCACAGCGCTGAAAATGCGGGCTTCGGAAATTTGCCGGGGCAGCGGCGATTGGACGAGAATGGCATGAACCGACGGGTCCGCGTTATAGCGCGCGACCATCTCCAGCAGGTCCTCCTCGCGCGCACTCTCCGGCAGAACGCAGGTTTGGGTGGCGATGCCCAGACGGGCACTGACCTTTTCCTTCATTCCGACGTAAACGCGGGATGCCGGGTCCTGGCCCACGCGGATGAAGACCAAACGCGGCTCGATCCCGCGCGCCCTGACCTTGGCGACCCGCTGGGCGGTTTCCTGGTTTACCTGTTCAGCGATGGCGCGCCCATCAATAACATTGGGGGCGGACATCAAGGAATTAAACTGACGCTCTGGACCTGCAACACAGGAGTACGCGGCCAGCGTTGGTCGATCATTTCCGGCCCCGTCACCGAGATGTGGGTGCCAATGTATATGTTGAAATTCAGGGCCGCCGGCTGCTGCAGATAATCAATCAGCCTGTCCGTCTTGCTCTCGTGCAATTCGAAATCCGCAGGCGCCTGAATATTGTAAGCCTTGTGGACGTAACCCTCGCGCGTCACGATTCGCGGCGTCACTGGCTCCGGGGTTGGCGCGGGTGCCGGCGTCGCTGCGGCCGCTTCCGCCGTGGGCGTGGCGGGAACGGGAGCCGGCTGCGCAGCCTCGGCTTGACGCAATGCGGCCATTTCCTGCTCCGCCTCGCTTTGCGCAGTTGGCGCGGGCGCGACTGGAGCTGGTTGAGGGGCCGCAGGAGCGGGCGCGACCGCTGGCGCCTCACTGGCAGCCGGCGTTGGGGCGACAGGCGTGGGGACATTGACGACTTCGGACGGCGGTGGCGCGACGACTGCGGGCTTTTGAATGTCCAGGAATTCCGCAGCGACAAACGCAAAGGCATTTGTCGGGGCTTGGATCGCCAGCCAGCCATTTTCATGGCGAAGTTCCGTCACCGCCGTGCCTTTTTCCAGAATCCCGATGGCGCTGTAATTCTCGCCCGGCCCGCCGCGCAACCTGACCCTTCGGACCTTTACCGTCCGGGCATCGGCATCAATGAACTGCCCGTCCACCCAAACCGGGATGTTTGTGGGCATGAGGATCCGCGACCAGTTCGCCGGCTCGTCCTTTGGCGGGCGGCTCAAAGTGATCTCCTCTTCCACGGTGACCGTTTCGCCCTTCTTTAAATGGCCCAGCACTTCGCCGTTGAAAGACGGTTGGCCGCGCACGTTGACGGAATCGCCTTTGACGAGCGCGGTGGCGGGCGGATCAAGAGGAGTTCTGCTCTTGATCGCCACGGTCCGCGCCGGTCGTTTCGGCTTCGGCTCCGCGGCGGGCGCCGTTGCAGGCGGCGGAGCGGCAATCGTGGGAGCGGCGGCGACCGGGGCGGCGTTGGTCGATGGAGCGGGTGTCGTGTCCTGCGCCAGGACCGCCGCGGCGGTCAGTGAGAATAATGCCGGGAAAAACCAAGTGTTCTGTTTCATAAAAAGCCAAGTAGAGATTTGATCTCGGGTTCTGTCAACGCCCGCCATCGGCCCGCGGGCAACTCGCCCAGCTTGATCGGGCCGATCTGCACTCGCTGCAAGCGCCGGACAGTCAGGCCTTGCGTTTCAAAAAGCCGCCGAACCTCGCGGTTCTTTCCTCCGGCCAATTCCAACTCAACCACACTGGTCGAATTGTTGGCCGACAACAACCGCGTGCGTCGGGCCTGCACGGTTTCGCCGTCGCTCAACACTCCCGCTGTAAATTTCTTCAACATCTCCGGCGTGGCACGGCCTTCCACCGTCGCCACGTAAATCCGTCCAATCCCATATCGCGGATGGGTTAATTTCAAGCAAAAATTGCCGTCATTTGTCAAAAAAATCAGCCCTTCGCTCTGGCAATCCAGCCGGCCCACCGAATACAAACTGGTCCATTCCCGCGGCAACAGGTCGCTGATCGTGTCCCGCGCCTGGCCCGCCCGCGTGCAGACATACCCCCGCGGCTTGTGCAACGCAATATAGAGTTTGCGCCGCGCTTTGACCACGCGCCCGTCCACCGCGACACGGTCGCGCGCGGGATCGACTTTCACCCCCAATTGGGCGGCCTTCTCTCCGTTGACCGTGACGCGCCCGGCGACGATGATATCCTCGCTGGCGCGCCGGGAAGCAATCCCGGCCTCCGCCAGGAATTTTTGCAGCCGGACCACCGGGAAATCAGGGCTCGCCCTTGGTCTTGCGCAGGCCGGTGACCCGGTCGCCAGCTTTCCATTGTCCGCGCTTCTTGAGAATTTCGACGCGCTCAAACCGTTTCAAGACATTGCGCTTGGCCCCGGAGACGCTGGCCGCCCGCAGACTTCGATGTTGTGACATAAATTTGAATTAGCCGTGCCGCCTCAATTCTGAGGCTGTTTATTTCCACTGGCCCGCAGTCTATGCGCAGTCCGCCCGCTGCGCAATCTTTCTTGGTTCTCTTCTTTCTCCAATTCGCAGAATAACCCGGTGACTTCGGGGTGACTTTTTTGTTTCATTTTGTTTTCGGGCATCGCTTGGCTCCCCTTGATCATTCCCAATCATCATAGTCGCAATCTCAATCTTTTCCGATCCGTTTAATATGGCACAGTTCATGCTATCCTCTATTTCCATGAGCAAAATCACTTTGGCACGCGTGGTTCTGGGCGTCATTGCGGGCGGCTGGGTTCTGGAGAAAATCTGGACTTCCTTCCGCAGAGAATCCCCGTTGGGCTACGAGGATGAAGGCGGTTTCCATTTTGGATCGCCGTCGCGCAGAGAATAGCCGCGACCGCCCAGCGTTGGTCGGCTTTTTCCAAGCCGTCCGGCACTGTTCTGTCTCAGTTCGAGACAGGACACTGTCTTGATTTGAGGCATTTCTGTGTACGTCCCTTTCTCACTCATCGTGCGTGGGAATCCCGCCAACGGTCATTATTTCCATTGTCAGACAATAATCCCTGTAGCCCATCGCCCTCCAAAACTGGATTCCCCCCTCGTTCCGCGCCAAAACCGACACCACCAACCGCCGGCTCGGCGGCCAAATCCGGCTGCGTAACAAACCCATCGCCTCACGCCCCACCCCCTGCCGCCGCCGGTTCCGCGCCACGAAAAAATGGCGCAGATAAATTTCTTCAATCTGCGCGCGATACAGCGCGTAAGCCGCCGTTTCGCCGTCCTTCTCGAAGATCACCGCCTCATATCCCTCCTCCAGCCAGCTCCGAAGACGCCCTTCCAATTGCGGCACCGTCATCGGATTGCGATGCCCCTCATCGGCGATCAACTGGTGATTCAGTTCCGCCAAAACCCGACAATCCCGCCTTGTCGCCATCCGCCAGTTCATGCTTCGCGCCTCACTTGATTTCAATGCTATATTTCACTTACGACTTTTCGATAATATCCACATTAGATCACGCATAATGTCGCGCTCCTCACGCATTTCAAGGCGATTTCATGTTGATCCCCTTCGGAAGTTTGGACAAACAAAGGATAATCGCGTAATAAATGGGTAACAATCGGGCGGTAGTTTTGCGCGCATGAAGATTCAACATTCTTTCCGGCCAGGGCGGGCGGCCAAATTCTTGCTCGCGCTTGCGTTCACCACAACCCTCCTTGCGGCCGCTCCGGCGGCCCGGGCGGATTCACCTTCCGAACTTCTCGAACAGGGAATTTATTCGGAACAGACCAAAGGCGACCTCGACGGCGCCTTGCTGTTGTATCAAAAAGCCATTGCCGCGGCCAAATCGGACCAGGCCCTGGCCGCCCAGGCTCAGTACCATATTGGCGCTTGCTATTACAAGAAGCAGGACTTCACCAACGCCAGCGCCGCGTTTGAAGCGGTGATCAAAGACTACCCTGACCAGAAAGACATCGTCGCGAAGGCCCGCGAATATCTGGCGGGCGCCACCCCGCTTCAACCGGTCCCCTGGCAGAACAATGAGGTTACGCGGCTGGACATCAGACTGGCCGCGGGATTGAAGGTTGGCTCCGCCGAATACACCGTCCACGCCGGTGAAGCCAACGGACAGAAGATCTGGCGCTTTAGTTCGCGGACGGAGGCGGCGGCCAACCAATCGGTCAGTCATGTCGAGGTGGAAGCTGGCACGCTCAAACCGCTGCACAGCATTTGGAAGCACTCCTTGCTGGGGGAGGTTGACGCGGTCTATTACCCGGACCACGCGGACTTGAAGACAACCGGCAAAGCGGGCACGAACAAGCTGGAATTCGACGGGGCGGTTCTTGACAACGAAGAAGTCGTGCAATGGATGCGCTGCCTGCCGCTGGAAAACGGATACAAGACCAGCCAGCAGATTCTGGCCAGCCTCGGTTCCACCTTGGTCCCGCTCAAGTTTGAGGTCAGCGGCCCGGAGCAGGTCCAGGTTCCGGCAGGCACGTACGATTGTTACAAGATCGAATTGAGCATTGCCCAGACCTTTTGGTATTCCAGCGACAGCAATCATTACCTGGTGAAATTTGAAGCGGGCGGCGCCATCGCGGAATTAACCGGCGTGACACAGCGAACGCCGGGCGAAAGGGCCGCTTACAGCGATTCCACCTTCGGATTCTCTGTATCAGCCCCCGCCGACTGGACCTTCGACAAGCAGGAAACCAGCAAAGCAGACAAGGCGGTCGTCTCCATTTTGGATCCGCAAGGCCTGGCCTCCAGCATTTTGGCGGTTCAGACCATGAGTTCGTTAACTCCAAGCGAGACAAACTCCCTCCTCATCTTTGCAAAAGCCAGGATGGCGGACGAAGCCAAGGTGATGAAAGGCTTCAGCACGCGCCCCGGTAGCTGGCAGGATGGAACTCTTTCCGGCCAGCCGTCCTTGAGCGTCGTGAGCGAGTACATGGAAGGAAAGGCGAAAAAGGTGTTTTATCAGGTTTGGAGTTTTGGCGCCACCAACGCCGTCTATTTTCAATCCAGCCTCCCGGCCGCAGATTTCGACGGCTTCCGTCCGAAATTCGACGCCGTGGCCAATTCGTATCAAGGCCAGTGAAGTCCGTTCTTCGCCATCTCTCAATCAGCGCCAGCCGGCCCGGCAGTGGCTGGCTGACGCTGTTGCTATTGCTGGCGGTGCTGGTCCCATCGGGTTGCCTGGTCTGGTTCATGCGACAAGCCGTCCGCAACGAACAATTGGCCATGCGCCAGCAAATGATGGACGTTTGCCACGATCATCTCGCGCTGGCCCACAATCAACTTGACGCCTGTTGGATCAACGCGGCGCGCTTCTTCGACACCAATGACCTGCCCGCGCCAGCCCTCTTTGCCGCGGCCGTCAGCGCCGGTGTGGCCGACGCCGTCATCATTTTCGATTCCGCCGGCAAGCCCGCGTATCCCGCCTCCGGCTTTGTGCCGGAACAGATACCCGCCGCCCCGTCCGCGAGCAACGCGACGCTGGCGGCGCGGGCCTTTCAAGCCCAAGCCCGGCGCCTCGCTCAAGACGGCAATAAAGAGGCGGTCATCGCGCTTGTCACCAACTCAACGCTGGCGCCAGCCTTCACCCAAGCGGCCGACGAGGAAGGCAGGCTGATTGTTCCGAGCGCCGAGTTGCTGGCGCTGGAATCCGGCGCGGATGCGGGGCAATTGGCGGGGCGGTTGCGCGGCGAACTGCTCGATTACGGCCTGCCCATGCCCGCGTCGCAACGCCGTTTCCTCATGCGCCGCATGGAGCAGTTGTTTCCGCGGCAGGCGGCCTTTCCCACCCTGGCCGCCGAGGATTTGGCGGCATTCTATCTTGAAAACAAGCCGACAAATGTCTGGCCGATTGCCGCGGCCAACGGGCGTGCGCTTATGTTGTTCAGCGGCGAAAGCCTGCCGCGGCGCCTGAGCGCGGCCCTCGGACCGGGAATCGAGTTGCTTCCGCCCGGACATGAAAGGAAATTCCTTGCGGCCGATGCCGCCGGGACGAACCTTCCCGGATTCCAGCTTATTGCAGTCTCCAACGACCGCCGCCTTTTCGAAACGGCCGCCGAGGCGCAGATTGCCGCTTATTTCTGGGTGGCGATGCTGGCGCTTGCCTCGGTGGCCGTCCTGGCCGCCATCGCTGTGCAGTTGATTCGACGCCAGGCGCGGACCACCCAGCTCAGGAACGACCTGGTGGCCAACGTGACCCACGAACTCAAGACCCCCCTCTCCTCCATGCGCCTGCTGGTGGACACCTTGCTCAACTCCCCCGTCCTCCACGAACCCACCGCCCGCGAATACCTCCAACTGATCGCCACGGAAAACCGCCGCCTCAGCCGCCTGATTGACAATTTCCTCGCCTTCTCCCGCATGGAACGGAACAAATACGCCTTCGATTTCGCCACAACCCGGCCGGAAGACATTGTTGACAGTGCCGCCGCCGCCGTCCGAGAACGCTTCCAGCCGCCCGCCTGCCATTTCCAAGCGCTGGCCGCGCCGGATTTGCCCGCCGTCGCCGCCGATGCCGGCGCCCTTGTCACGGCCCTCCTCAACCTGCTGGACAACGCCTACAAGTATTCGGGCGACCAGAAGGAAATCACCCTTCGCGCCACCGCCGGCGATAACCGCGTGACATTCGCGGTCAGCGACAACGGCATCGGGCTGGCCCCGCGCGAAACCAGGCGGATATTCAAACGGTTTTACCAGGTGAATCAGCCCCAAGGGCGGACAGGCGGGGGTTGCGGTTTGGGCCTGAGCATCGTGCGGTTCATTGTCACGGCCCATCACGGCACTGTGCGGGTGGAAAGCCGGCCCGGCAGCGGCAGCACTTTCACCATCAGCATCCCCGCGGCCCGCGCCGCCGCCACCCAGGAGGCCCCTTGAACAGCGCCCGCATTTTAATCATCGAAGACGATCTGGCCTTGCGCCGCGGCCTAAAGGACAACTTCCAATCCGAAGGCTACGATGTCCGCACCGCCAATGACGGGGAAGAAGGTCTGAAAACTCTTTTGGGGGACCCGCCCGATCTGCTGCTCCTGGACCTGATGCTGCCCAAGGTCAACGGCTACGAAATCTGCCGCGCCGCCCGCTCCCGCCACCTGGACTTTCCCATCCTCATGCTCACCGCACGAGGGCAGGAGGACGATATTGTGCGCGGCCTTGATCTGGGGGCCGATGATTACGTGACCAAGCCTTTCAGCATCCGCGAGTTGCTGGCGCGGGTCAAAGCCCTCCTGCGCCGCGGCGGCGGCCCGGCTTCCGAATTTTGCTTCGGCGACTGCCGTCTCGACTTGACAGCGCACAAGCTGTTTCGCCGCGAGGCGGAAGTGCCGCTGACGGCCAAGGAGTTCCGTTTGCTGGAGTTCTTTGTCAAACGCGCCGGCCGCGCCCTGACGCGCGACGGCATCCTCGAAGCGGTCTGGGGCCAGGAGGTGTTCGTCAATGACCGCAGCGTGGACCGGTGCGTGACGACCTTGCGGGCAAAGATTGAAGCCGATCCGCGCCAACCCGCCTGGATCCAGACGATCCGCGACATCGGCTACCGTTTTGAGGCGCCCCAATGATAGAGACCCGCCAATTGACAAAAGTGTTCTCCGACAAAAAACGCGGCCCCGTTGCGGCTGTCGATCATGTCGATTTCCGGTGCGAGCCTGGGAAAGTGTTCGGCCTGCTCGGCGTCAACGGCGCGGGGAAAACCACCTGTCTGCGTTTGCTGGCCACCCTGCTCCGCCCCACTTCCGGCGCCGCCACCGTCAACGGTTTCGATGTCACGCGCGAGCCGCAAAAGGTGCGGGCGAGCATCGGGTTCCTCACCACCGCGACGGCGCTCTACGGGCGGCTGACGGCTTATGAAGTGGTGCAATACTTCGGGCGGCTGCACGGCTTGAGCGACGCCGCGCTCGGCCCGCGGATCGAATCGCTTTTCCAGACGCTGGGAATGAACGAGTTCCGCGACCGCCGTTGCGACAAGCTCTCCACCGGGATGAAGCAAAAGACTTCAATCGCCCGCACGCTGGTGCATGATCCGCCGGTGATGATCTTCGACGAGCCGACTCTCGGTCTGGACGTTCTGACGGCGCGGACGGTCATCGGCTTCATTCGCGAGTGCGCCCAGCGGGGCAAGACCGTCATCTTCTCCACCCATGTGATGAGCGAGGCGGAGAAGCTTTGCGACACGATCGCCATTATTCACGGCGGGCGGATTCTGGCCGGTGGAACGCTGGCGCAATTGCGGGAACGAGCCGGCCTGCAAAGTCTGGAAGAAATTTTCATCAAAGCCGTGGAGGAAAAGAAATGAACCCCCATCCCATTGGCATCGTTTATCGCAAGGAATGGCGCGATCTGCTCCGCGACCGCCGCACCGTCATCAGCATGCTCGTCGTCCCCCTGCTCATCATCCCGGGATTGATGATCACGCTGGGCGTGATGGCCGTGAAGGTGGTCGGACATGCGCAGGAGGGGATTCCCTCGGTGATGGTTCTGGGCGGCGCGGACTCCCCGGAGACAACGGCGGCGTTGCGCGCGCTCAAGTCCTTTCAATTTGTCCCCGCCAGCGCGGATTTCACCAACCTGATTTCAGAAAAAAAGATCGGCGCCGCCGTCGAGATTCCCACCGGCTTCGACGCCGCGCTGGCATCGGGACAGAAGGCCGCGGTCCGCATCTACTGTTACGCGGGCGAGCTGAAATCGACCGTGGCCGCCGATGCCCTCGATCAATTCTTCCGGCATCGCCGCGACGACCTTGTCAAACGGGGTCTGGCCGAGCGCCATCTGTCTGAAACAGTCTTGACACCTTTCTCCATTGACCGGACCAACGTGGCATCGCCCCGGAAGGTGACCGGCAACACCGTCGGTATGATTCTGCCTTACCTGGTCGTTTTGATGTGTTTGACGGGGGCGATTTATCCCGCCATTGACCTGACTGCCGGGGAAAAGGAGCGCGGGACGATGGAGACGCTGCTGTGCAGCCCTGTCTCGCGGCGGCATCTGGTGGTGGGAAAAGTTCTCGTGGTGCTGACGGCGTCGCTGGCGACCAGCTTCCTCTCCGTGGCTGCCAACGGACTGGGCTTGTACGCGATGAAAAAGATGATCGATACCGGGGCCAAGGCGGCGGCCAGCATGCCGTTGGCGCTGGACCCGCTCGCCCTGGCGGCCGTTTGTCTGATCATGGTCCCGGTGGCGGTTTTTTTCTCCTCGTTGCTGATTGCCGCGGGTCTGTTCGCGCGTGGCACCAAGGAAGCCAATTCTTATCTGCAACCCCTCCTCATCCTCGCCGTCATCCCGGCGCTGATCTCGTCGCTGCCCGGCATGGAGATCAATTCCCGGCTGGCA
>Ga0182014_10002082_pt1 | contig 25748 bp, 26 predicted proteins | sample 612S2DmetaG_FD_120489 | JGI IMG/M metagenome (GOLD analysis project Ga0182014, IMG submission 120489) | Permafrost microbial communities from Stordalen Mire, Sweden - 612S2D metaG | ecosystem: Environmental > Terrestrial > Soil > Wetlands > Permafrost | place: Sweden: Stordalen | collected...
CTACCAGACTGAGCTACGGGCCCTCTTACAACGCCCTGGCCGGGATTTGAACCCGAGTCGCGGGCTCGACAGGCCCGCATGATAGCCCCTACACCACCAGGGCAGCTCTTAAGAATGAGAGTAGAAAGGGATATAACTATTCCTGCATAAATACTTTTCTTTATTCAATCATAACATATAAACTTTGTGTTTCATCCGAATGTAGAAATGAAAGATGAATACCATAATATTCAACATAGTAATTCTCATTCACTGGTCATAATTAGAATCCCGCCTGCCGGACTTGAACCAGCAACCCTCGGATCTACAGTCCGATGCTCTGCCAAATTGAGCTAAGGCGGGACTTGGATGGGACCACCCGGATTTGAACCGGAGTCTCAGGCTCCCAAAGCCCAAAGGATCGACCAAGCTACCCTATGGTCCCCTAAAACTTCTAAACTATATTTTTCTCTCGGTTTAGAGCCCCGGACGGGAATTGAACCCGCGACCACGAGATTACAAGTCTCGCGCTCCACCAGACTGAGCTACCGAGGCATATTAGGTATAGGGAATGTTGGCTTAAATACTTTGTGGTATAAATTTTAGTAAGATTTTAAATCTTAAATGTTAATTTACATTATTTAAATTATATACATAATGTAGTCTTTATTTTAATTCGTTATCCCCAAATTATTTATTTTTCCCACAAATTTTATGAATACTTTTAGCCCGTCTTAAAACTTCCACAGCGGGAAGCTTCTCTCCAGCTAGTAAGTTAATAGATGCTCCACCACCACTACTGACATGACTAATTCCAGAAAGACCCATTTGATTAGCTGCTGCTGCCAGATGTCCTCCACCAATTATAGAAAAGCCTGAAGAAGCTGCAATGGAATTTAAAATGTCTTCAGTACCAATACTAAAACCTTCTTTCTCAAAAACACCCGCAGGACCGTTTGCAAACAGGGTGCGGGCTTCTCTAATAATTTGGGCATACTCCTTAATGGTTTCCGTACCTATATCATATATTAGATTATTAGGAATATTTTCAGCTCTAAATTCTTCTCTTTTATCCCCTATACAAACTGCAACATCTCGGGGTAGGATAATTTTACCTTTAAACTCTTTTAATAAATTTTTAGATTTTTCAACCCACTCACAATAACTTTTATTCTTAATAAATTCTCGATTCTTTTTCCTTATGTTAAAACCAGCACCCCACAAAAATATATTAGCCACTAATCCAGTTGTTAATATGTAATCTGCACTGCCATTGCTGAGAACATTTTCCATAACCATTATAGAGTCATCTACTTTTACTCCTCCCAAAACATAAACACAAGGCTTTTCTGCATTATCCATAGCACTGTACAGAGCTTTAAGTTCCCTTTCCATTATTCTTCCAGCGCCAGAAGGTAATTTAACGGCAAATCCCACCAATGATGGTTGTGATCTGTGAGATGCTGCAAAAGCATCATTTATAAAATAATCGACTAGTGGTAAAAGTTTTTTTACTATATGAGTTTTAGATTGTAATTCAGGATCTCTTTTGAGTATCTCCTCTGAGTAGAATCTTACATTCTCTAAAAGAAGAATTTCTCCTTTTCTCATTCGAGATATAAATCCACGGGCAGTGCTTCCAAATATATCATCTACATATGTTACAGGCCTTCCCAAAATCTGAGATAGAGCTTCCGCATGCTGTTTCAACGTGGTAAAGTCTTTTCTCCCTGGTCGGCTTTGGTGAGCCAGTATAACAGTCTTAGCACCTTTTCTAGAAATTTCAGCTATAGTTTCTGAGTGCAGTCTAATTCGAGTTTCGTCCAATAAATGACCCGTGTTAGGATCAACAGGGGAGTTTACATCAACTCTAAGAAGAACAGTTTTATCATCCATATCAAAGTCATCGATTGTATAAAAGTCCAAAGACATATTTTTCTACCCATAAATTTTTTTAAAATAAAATGAATAAGGGGCTATTTGATAGATTTATTTGATAGATTTATCTTAAATTTTATTAAATCTATTCTGATTTATTATACAAATCTAACTTAAAATTCCATATTTGACTTATAGTTAAATCTTGCTTACCAGATTAAAAAGTGCTTTTTTAGGATCATCCGCTAATATAATCCCAGAAGCCAGTAAAACTCCATCACTGCCCAGATCCAATGCTGCTTGCATGTCATCTGCTGTGGAAATGCCGGCACCACATAAAACACCTATTTTTGTATTTATTTTATGTATAGCATCTACAGTATCCTCTACTATTTCTGGTTCTGCCTGAGATACAGGAATACCAGACCCTATAAGTTCTGGTGGTTCTATAGCCACGAAATTAGGTTGTAGGGTGGCTGACGCAATACTAGTTTCAATATTATTAGTGCATATCACACTCACCATTTCATAATTATAACTCATTTCCACCGTCTTCTGAATATCAGCTAGTTTCATACGATATTCGGAATGGTTTAAAAGTGTTCCCGAAGCTCCTGCCATCTTCACTGACTCTAAAAGAACGCTTCCAGTATGTCCGCCTGCTTCCACTGCATCTACATGTTGTGCAAATACTGGAATTTTTACTTCATTTGATACACGCAGCAAATCCGCGTGTTGAGGAACCACTATAATATTTATTCCCGTCTCATTAGCAACTTCTTCTGAAAATTTAGCTAGTTTTAAGGCTTTTTCTCCGGTAGATTCTAGATAGGTTTTAAAATTTAGAATTACAACGGGGGTTCTAGTAATTTCCTTCATAATTATCCCTCCAAAAGAGCATACAGTAATCTATATCTGTCTTTTATAAAGAGGATATAAAAATATTGTGGTTACCAAAAAAAATAATAAATAAAGAAAGCTCTTTTTTTAATGAATAAAAAGGTATTACCTTCAATATATTACACAACATTCAAAAAAAATTAAGAAATATTTATTTGATTCACTCATATTATAAACAAAAAAAACTATGAAACAGGTTGTACATTTAAATTTTCTTCAACTATTCCATTGGAATATTGTTGGAATTATTTTTTATAAATTTTATGTCTGCTATTACTAATTAATTGGGATTTGCCTCGAATTAAAGAGATCTGTGCTGAATATTATCTGTAAGGAACCATAATTGTACTGAACTGATCTTGATTTGTTGCATATTCTTGGCATCTGGACTTAAAACAATTACTCATATTAATAAATTTTTTTTAGAGATTATACATTATTTTATAATAAAAACCTCTTAATACATCATATTGAATAAAACAAATTTAAATAAGAACTAATCCACTACTATTTAAAAAAGTAATCAAAAAAAATGGAATCACTAAATGAAAAATGAGATATCACTAAATGATACCGACTTACAAAGACTAGAAAAAAAAGGATATAGATTTGTCGGTCAACATAAGCATTCAGCAGCTAAAATATGCCACTGGACTAAAAAAAGTATTCTTAATGAAGGAGTATGTTATAAAGAAAAATTTTATGGTATAGAAAGTCACCGTTGCTTACAAATGTCACCTAGCATTACTTTCTGCCACCATAAATGTCTTTTTTGCTGGAGAGATATTTCCATCACTCAAACAGAATGGAACGTGGATTTTGATGAAGCAACAGATATTATAGATGGATGTATAGAAGCACAACGTAATCTTCTCTGCGGATTTTTTGGTAATTCGCAGTCCGATATTGAAAAATTAGATGAATGTAGAGATCCCAATAATGCTGCCATTTCTCTAGCTGGAGAACCTATGCTATATCCCCTGATAAATGATTTACTTACAGAATTTAAAAAACGAAGCTTCACTACATTCCTTGTTAGCAATGGAATGACTCCCTCCCGACTGGATAACCTCAACGTAGAACCTTCTCAACTATATCTTTCTTTGGATGCACCCAATGAGCAAATATACCGAAAGTTATGTCAACCTCAAATTAAAAAAGGATGGATGCAGTTAAATCAATCATTGGAATTATTAAATAGTTTTAAGTGTAGAACTGTGATTCGCATGACTTGTGTTAAAGATTATAATATGACTCTGCCTGAAGAGTATGCAAAAATGATTAAAAGAAGCAATCCTGATTTCGTGGAGATCAAAGCCTATATGTACGTGGGGAGTTCTAGGAAAAGACTAGAACTGGGTAATATGCCTCATTTTAGTGAAATTCTAGATTTTGCAAATTCTGTTGCAGAACTCTGCAATATGGATATCATAAATGAATCACAAGAAAGCAGAGTAGTTCTTCTATCCTAAAAATAAATAAGAATTTAATTTAAATCTATCATTTTTTTTATTTCATAAATTTTAATTAATATGAAAATTCAAAAAATAGTAGTTTAAAATAAAAAAGCTTAAATTCAGAGTTCAGATGAACTAAAGGTGGTATTATGAAGAAGTTATTAATAGGTATAATAATTGTGTTGATGACTTTAAGTCCAATCTATGCTGCTTCGGGATTTGTAATTACTTTCGGAGAAGCTACTAATTCCAATCAAGCATGGAAGGATTCAGTTTTAAGTTATTTTCAATCGCATACTGATAAAAATGTTAGTAACGCCACCACTAAAGTTATAACTGCCTCTGAAGTTAACTTGGTGTCGCAGAATATCAGTGGAGTTACATATCAACCTAATCAAATAGTATCCTGTGCTATGGTGGATCTGAGTTATACTCCTGGTATAGATGTAGTTGTTGATACCAATAACATAACATTGGTAACACCTCTGATGTTTGAAAACGCCCTCAGATCAACTGGTATTAATAATGGATATGTAGTTGTAACATCTCCTGTCCCTGCAACCGGTGAATCAGCATTAACTGGAGTTTTAGAATCTTATGAAATTGCAGTGGGTACTAATATACCTGCAGATGCTCAAAAAGCAGCTACAGAAGTAATTTACACTCAAACCCAGATTTCTAATCAAACAGGTCAGAGTCCAGATAAAATTGCTAATTTATTTGAACAAGCACAAAATCAAGTTAAAAGTAAAAACTTGCAGGATCCCGCTCAGATAAAAGTAATAGTGATTAATGTGGCTAACAGCATGAACATTAATTTAACCGATCAACAATCTCAGCAGATAGCTAATACTCTTTCTGACGCTCAGAAAGCACAAGGAGATCTGAGTAACTTCAAAACTCAGTTACAAAATGTTAGTCAGCAGTCGTCACAGTCGACCAGTATAATCGACAAGATACTAAATTATTTACAGAGTGTAATTAATTATCTAATGAGTCTTATTGGCCAATGAAATCATAAAATTAGAATTTTAGCAAATTTACTTAATAATTTTTTTTTAATACTCATCATATCAAAACTTGGCCTAAAATATTCCAAATATAGATAGCAATTCTAAAGCCTAGATCCAAGTATATTTATGCGTTATTGTTGATAAAAAGTAGGAAAATATCCTTGAGGCCCTTAAAAAGTATATATGTTCCAATGGCACCTGTTTTTAATGAGATTAATGTTATTCTTATCTTCCAATAATCCTTTTGATGTAATTTTACTAAAAAGATAAATCATTTTTTTTATAAATTAGAAGATAATTCAACAGCTTTACTAGCTGCTTTCTCCATAGAAATTTCGAATGAAATCCCTGATTCATTTAAAATCCTTTGCCCTTCTTCTTCATTGGTTCCTGTGAGTCTTATAACTAGGGGAATCTTACGTTCAGCGCTTCCTAAAACATTGACAACACCATTAGCCACGTCATCTGCACGCGTTATACCCCCTAACACGTTTAAAAACACTACTTTAACTTTATGGTTCGATATTACAATATTGAGAGCTCTAGCAATATTTTCTTTGGATGCTCCACCGCCGATATCCAAAAATGTAGCAGCTTTTCCCCCATAGAGTTTTAACATGTCCATGCCGCTGAGGGTAAGTCCAGCTCCATTTCCAATTACCGCTATATCTCCATCAAGTTCCACATATGCAAATTCATCTTTTTTAGCTGATCTATTAGTTATAAGTTCTCCTTGCCTGAACAATGCATCATCATCAATATCTAATTTAGCATCAGCTGCAATAAGTCCTTGAGGAATAATTGCCAATGGATTTATCTCTGCTATTGTAGCATCATATTTTTGAAATAATTTAAATAAATTCCAGATTATAATCCCTGTTTGTGAAATTAAATGGTTAGGAACTCCCATTTCTATGGCAATATCGCGAGCTTGGTAAAGAAAGAATTCTTCAAGTGGGTTAACATAATATTTAATTAATTTTTCAGGAGTTTCTCGCGCTATTTCCTCAATATCAACCCCACCTTCAGTGCTTGCTATTATAAGAGGTTTTCTAACGGAACGATCAATAATAACGCTTAAAAAAAATTCAGATTCAATATCAAGTTTTTCTTCAACTAATATTTTATCTACCTTTTCTCCCTTAATCTCCGACTGAAAGAGTTCATCTGCTATTTTATGTGCATCTGAAGGGTTATCTGCAAATTTTATACCTCCAACTTTGCTTCTACCACCAACCAGTACCTGGGATTTAAGAACAACTGATTTATCTATTTTTTCTGCTGCTCTTTCAGCCTCCTGCCCATTTTCAGTTAATTGATTGATAGGTACTGGAATGCCATTCTTTTTAAATATTTCCTTGGCTTGGTATTCATAAATTTTCAAAATTATCACCCTAATTTACCAATTCTGCTCCAGCTTCGAATGCAGCAATATTTTTATCTTCAGTTCCGGGAGGAACGCTTTCCGCCACTGCTTGCCTGGCAGCTTCCATGGATATAACATGGGTTATCCTCGTTATAGCTCCGACCATAACTATGTTAGCCACTAACCTAATTCCAATCTTCTCTTCAGATGTTCTAGTTACAGGAGCCTTATAATACTTTATATCATGTTTCTTTACAAACGATATAACCTCTTCTTCCTTTATCAAATCAGGATCAACTATTAAAGTTCCTCCATCCTTTAGATCATCCAAATACACCATGAGTGCTTCATGTGACATAGCTACAAAGATATCAGGTTTTTGAACTTTTGGATAATCTATTTCCTGGTCACTAATAACTACTTCTGTTTTTGAAGCCCCTCCCCTAGCTTCAGGACCATAAGATTGAGTTTGAACTGCGAATAAATCATCATAAAGTGCTGCCGCCTTTCCAATAACAATGCCCGCTAGGATAATACCTTGACCACCGAACCCTGCAATCCTTATATCAACACGCAAAAATTAACCCCCCATGTAAGCTGATCTAATAGAAGTTGGTTTACCAGTTACACATTTCGCTTCCACTAGTTTACAAAGATTATCCGTAAATTCCGGTTCCACTTTATCCTGGAATTCCCCTACAACTATCTTTCCTTCCAATTCACTTTCTTCTAGTTTATCAGCTTTAATTTTTAGTATGCTGGATTCTTTCATCCACTGCATCATCTCAATAGGAGTTCTCATCTTGTTTTTTCGCCCAAAATAGGTAGGACATTGAGATACAACTTCTACAAAGGAAAATCCCTTATTCTGAAGACCTTTTTTAATAGCGTTTGAAAGCTGTATTGGATGAGCAGTAGTCCAACGAGCTACATAAGTTGCACCCGCAGCAGTTACTAAATCTGAAAGACTAAAAGGTCTTTCCAAAGCCCCATAAGGTGCTGTACTCCCATAACTTCCACGTGGCGATGTAGGACTGATCTGACCTCCAGTCATACCATAAATACTATTATTTACACAAATTACAGTGATATTTATGTTTCTTCTAGCACCGTGGATAAGATGGTTACCACCAATGGCCGCCGCATCACCATCGCCACTAAATACCACTACATCATGCTCCGGATTAGCAAGTTTAACTCCTGTGGCGAAGGCTATAGGTCTGCCATGAGTAGTATGCAGCGAATCGCAGGATATATATCCTGGTATTCTAGATGAACATCCAATGCCTGAAACCAACATCAAATTTTCAAAATCTATTTCCGCCATCTCCATACCCTTAAAGAATGTATTCATAACAATCCCATTACCACATCCAGCACAGAAGATGGTAGGAAGCCTATCTCGCCTAAGGTATTTCATTAAAGGATTTTCCATCTTTCTATCCATTTTTTTTCATCTCTTTTTTCGTTAAACAAGCTCATATTAGATATATAAATTTTTGGTAAGAATATTCTATAACACATGAATTAATACAAATTTTTTACTACTTTTAAAAAACATGATTTTTAAACTGTTTTAATAGATGATTGAATTTTATCCAGGATTTCTAGGGGATGGTGCATTTCCCCGCCTATCTTTGGGAAAAGCTCCACATTCTTATTTGGAAATATTCTTTGCACCTCATAACATATTTGTCCCAAGTTCATTTCTACTACAATAATCTTATAAGCATTATTAGCTGCAATCCTTATCATATCTTCGGGAAATGGCCATACCGTCTCTAATTTTATGAAACCTGCATTTATACCCTGATTTCTTGCTTTTTTAACGGCAGTTATTGCGGATCTTGCTGGAGCGCCATAGGATAAAATTATTATCTCTGCTTCTTCAGTGAATTCCGTTTTTATTCTAGCTATTTCATTAGTGTTATGGCGTATCTTATTGCAAAGTCTGTTTACAAGTTTAGAATGAGTTTTTGGATTAGAAGCATCAGGATAACCTTTTTCATCATGAGTAAGTCCTGTGATGTGCATTTTGTAACCATCACCGAAAGCAGGCATAGGTGGAGTTCCATTTGGAGGGGCTTTGAATGGTAAAAATGTTTTAACATCTTTTTTTGGCATTTTACGCGGTCTTATTTCCACTTTTTCTGGTATGGTGATCTTCTCTCTCATGTGTCCAACTATTTCATCACTCATGATCATGACTGGTACCCGGTATTTTTCCGCTAGGTTAAAGGCTTCTACAGTGTAATCAAAACATTCCTGAACCGATGCTGGTGATAAGGCTATTATTTCATAGTCCCCATGGGATCCCCATCTGGCTTGCATCATATCGCTTTGGGATGCCATTGTTGGCTGACCAGTAGATGGTGAACCTCTCTGCATATTTACAATCACTAGTGGAGTTTCAGTCATGGCAGCGTAACCTATATGCTCCTGCATAAGTGAGAATCCTGGTCCTGAAGTGGCAGTCATTGCCTTAAGACCGCCCCAAACTGCCCCTATAACTGCTCCCAATGCGGATATCTCATCTTCCATCTGTATGAATGATCCACCTTCGCGGGGGAGGAATATCGCCATATCTTCTGCTATTTCTGTTGATGGTGTTATGGGATAACCTGCAAAAAATCTGCATCCCGCCTCAATAGCTCCTCTGGCACAGGCTTCGTTACCCTGTATAAAGTATTTTTCAGTCTTCATTATTTTCATCCACTTTTATAGCTTGATCTGGACATATTAAAGTGCATAATCCACATTTTGTACATTTTTCCTGGTTTATTGGAACTGGTACGTGAATTCCCTTTTTGTTCAATTTTTTTGATTTTTCATAAACATTTAGGGGACAAAATTCTGTGCATAAATTACAACCTTTGCAGAACTTTTCATTGACTGTTATCATTATAAATTACCTGATTGATTTGATAATATTTTTTTTTATGAGTTTATATAATCTTATGGAGGATTTCTAGTTTATTTATAATTCATGATTAGAATCGAAGATTATATTTACTACTTAATATATTTAGATAAAAATTATTATACTTAATTCATTATTATATTTAGTTAAATTTATGTAATTGATAAATGAAATTAAATTTTTTAAAATAAATTTTAGAAAAGAATAAAAAAATTACATTTATTGATAATATTAATAATTGTAGATTTTAAGCCATTCTACTCCTAATATGTAAATAATATACTTTATTTTACTTCTTCTACATACATTAATGGATACTGAAGTTCCTCAATAAACTTCATTCTAATAACTGCTAGATTGCCTTCGTACTCCGAGAACACTTTTATATCTAACATATCTCCACTCAAAGATACGTATTGGTATTCACTTTTTAAATGTTCAAGCATCTCTCGGTTAATCATGATTTTTACTTCGTTTATACATGGTTGAAGTTGCATTGCCTCTTTTATGGCTTTTTCAATTCCATCAACTGTTTTTAAGCTAACTGGAGTTCCAATGAATTGATGGAAAAGTGCCCCCATAGTTATTGCTCCCTCAAAGATTGCCCTTTCTCTTTTCGAGATAATTTTAAAATATTTTTCATCAACATTCATTTTTTTACCCTTAAATCATATTTTTTAATTAATTATTAGATTATGAATATAATAACGTTTAAAATCTTAACATTCTAAAAAAACGTTCATAGTATGAATAGATCTTATTTATAGGCTGAGGAAATTATTAATGTTCGTCAGCAGAGATTCTACACCATCAGTTGGAACTGGGAAGAAGTAAGCGTAAATTAAAAGGATAGTTAATGCTATTGTAGCCATGAATATCAGGATTTTATCCTCTTTTACAGGGTAAAACGTGCCTAGAAGCATTCCACCCCCAAATAAGCTGGCTATAATTAAAAAAGCGTCAGAGGATTGTGAATTAGGTTTGCTAGTAGGGTTTGTTAAGGGTGTTGTATTATCATATTTTGATCCTATAATCAATCTCTGAGTATCGGAACTTATGGGATAACAAGTTATTAAAAAAAGAGTATTGCCTTGATATAATGGTATTTGATATGATGCATCAACAATTGTAGAATTTGAGACCGTATATTCCACATTTCCTACGCCAGGCCATTCCAGAAATACATCATCCCCCGATTTTAGTTGATTCAAGTTTAAAAACGGCGAACCATGCAATGTTCTATGTCCAAAAAGTATTACAGTACCTTCCCCCGGTAAGCCAGATAAAGGTTCGTAATATACCCCATAATCAATCGATTTATTATTTATACTTTCATTAACCCCTATTGACGGTATAACTACGTAAGGAGTATCATTAGAACTAGTAAGTGTTACTGAGTAAGAATAATAATCTACCTCAATTAAAAGATAAAGAGAAATAATGAACATCCCTACTAATATAAATACTGTAGGGAGTTTTATGGGAAATTTCATATTATAATTCTTTAACTTATCTACCTTAAGAACTTAGCGTACACCACCCCAGCAGTTACCATAACAGCTGCTAGCGCGAGAAGTCCGTACGGAATACCGGTATTTTGACTAGGTACAGTTGTAGTATTATTAGTTGAATTATTCGGTGCAAATACTGATGATGTTCCCTTTCCAATATTTGATCCATTTCCTGATAGTGGCCATTGATAGGTATAAATGAATGATTCATGATCATTACTTGAACCAGCTTTCGTTAAATGAATGTTCCATGCTGCAACATTGGTCTCCGGTGCTATACTAGTATCTTGGAAGGTTACTAGGGGGTTACTGTACGTCAATTTGGACGCAGTGGGTATAATGGGTCCCCTTATAATTCCTGCAACTGGATAAGTGGCTAAGTTGGTGGCTGTGAAGGTAAAGATCCCAATCCATGATTTTAATTGCAAATCAGGATTTAAAGTTTGGATTTCGTCAGGCATGAACCAGGAGGTATATAATCCCATATCAGGTATTAAAGGCCAAGATGTGTTGCTGACTGCATTTGGATTTCCTATCCATCCAGGATCATTGCCCATTACTCCAGATGCATCGACTTTGAATGAAACAGTTTTTGTTTCACCCGGTTGAATCTCCCAACCCCAGTCTCCTTCAGGATTAACAGGATCAATCATCATTACAGCTCCTGGATGAGAAACAACTGTAAAGTTCATCGGAGGAGTAGTTCCGGAATAAATTTGACTTATCTTGAAATATTCCACGTGGCTTCCAATATTTTTTATAATCACCGTAATGTTGGCAGTAAGCTGGGTCATTTGCACATTGGATGTATTGTAAGCTATCCAAGTTTGACTTCCCGTGGTCCCTGGAGTCCCTACGGAATTGCCACCCGAAGAATTATCCGCCGAAACAGTGTTTAAAGCGTCTGCAAATGTAAAAGCACTTATAATTGCTAAAAGAAAAACTATTATTATTAGATTTTTACTAAAATTCATAACTTTCCTCCCCCTTATATTCATTCTCCCCATTTATCATATTATAAATAAAAAATCATGTTTTTGTAATAGTCCAATATTATTATATATATCTATCTATTTTAATTATTATGTCACATTTTAGTTATTAATTTACCCATATAGGATATAAAGGAGATTTTGAAAAATATCTCCCTCAAAATCTTCAATTGAATTATTATCCATATATTTGGTGGAGTTCTGTTGCCATCCAAGTTGGCGCGCTTTGGGTAGGTACGACTAACTGTAGGGAATTCATGTTTTGAATAACGGACATTGCATTCTGTTGAGGTATTTCTAAAATAACCATGTACTGTGCATTGAGGTCTCCAAGATTGGAAACTCTTTCTAAATTATTTAAATTGTACCCATAGTTATCTAAGAGAGAGTTTATGGTTGTTGGATCCCATGTATTGGATGCAGCTGCTCTTAAGAGTTGATCAACATCCGTGACTGAAGATTGGGAAGTGGAACTACTAGATGATATCTGATTTTCGGCAATACTTTGGGATTCGGTTAAATTGGCAGTTATAGTTCCACTATCTGATTCAGATCTTAAAATAGCTAGTACTGTTGCCCCACTAACTAGAGGAGTGTTACTACTACTTGCACCGGTACTACTTGTACCGGTACTACTTTGATTGGTCTGATTTGTTTGATTTGTTGATTGTACTGCAGTTGTTCCATTAGAGTTCAGGTAGATGTCTACCGAATCTCCAACATTTATTACTCCGCCAGCTGCTTGTAATCTGGTTAGTATAAGGGGTATCGCCACTGTATTCGGGGTAGTTATAACCATATTAGACAATACTGCAGCATCTGATTGAGTAATTAATTGCTGAGCATCTGACAGTTTCATTATAATTGATTGTTGAGTTCCTGAATTATTATAATTAACCTGTACTCTACTGTAGTTATCTTTTAGCGTGTTTACTTGCTGGTTTTGATATGCTTGCCAACTCGTAGTTGCAGGACCAAGCACATCTATTGCTGATGCTTGTTCTGGTGTTACTGAACTCTCAATTTCTGATAATAAGGTCTGTGCTTCAGGATCTGTTGCTAATGGTCCTGTATAGTAAGTATTCACTAAATTTATCTGAGATTGTTTAGCATCATTCAATGTGCCTTGATAGGGGGCATATACTAGGAAGTAATAACCTGCTCCCACTAGTACAATTAATATTAGTCCAAAAACGAGCGCTCCTACTAAAGTTCTCTGGTCTTCATCCGGGCCACCCCCACCTGCCCCGCCACCACTGCCTGGCATTCTTCTTCCAAATCCAGGTAATATACCACCAATACCATCTGGTTTTTTATCCTTAGGAGGTTTCTGAAGAGACCTAGCGTTTCCACCATCTTTAGGACGAGGTTTAGGCATGGGCCGAGGTATTTTCCTTTTAACTCCTTTATCATCCTCATCTCCATTTGCTTTAGAGGCATTATTATTAATTTGATCCTTAGATCCATTTGTTGCCCTAGAAACCATGTTTTTAATACGATCACTGACATCCATCCCCGGATCCTTATCTTTTTTACGAAGATCAAAGTCACTTTTATCTTTATCATTTTTTCCAAATATTTTATCTAACATTTTCGACCACTTCTGCGAAAGTTGGCATATAAATGCATAAAAGGCACCATTATTAAGTATAGTAATGTAAGGATGAATAAAAAGTTTGCGGGAAGATTGAAAATTACAGATGAAATGCTTTGCGGCAAACAGGTCAAAATTATTAGCAGACCACCAACAAGTAGTAATATTGGATTTTTAATTTTAGGATATTCAAAATTGCTTACCATTAAGATAGATGCAACCCCCATTATAGCTAATGAAAATGTTATATTAAATATATTTGATAGATATAATGATCCAAGGATCAATGCTGTTGATGGAATTGGTAACCCAATGAATTTATCCCTACTTAAACTCGGAGCTGAATTTGAAAGTACGTTGAACCTTGAGAGTCTTATAATCCCACATAATACTACTAAAAGAGATACTAGTATATTAATGTATGGTATACTAGAGGATGTGGATGCTGAATACAAAAGAATTCCTGGTGCAACACCAAATGAGATCACATCTGATAATGAATCTATATTTTTTCCAAATCCAACTTGATCTACTCTTCTGGTCTTGCGAGCCACCCAACCATCTAAGAAATCAAATATAACTGCAAGGAGTATAAATTTAGCTGCTAGTGCTAAATCACCCCTAGCAGCCATAATAATAGCTAAAAATCCTAAAGAAGCATTGATCAAAGAAATTAAATCTGGTAATGCTATATATTTTAAGTGCATTTTGTTGAAACCCCAAATCTCATGATTAAATATTTTTTTAAAAATCTTCATCCATCATTTTAGCAATAATGGTTTCTCCAGCTTTAGGCCTTTCTCCTTCGTGAATCATTAATTTGGAAGTTTTATATGGAATTATCAAATCAACACGTGACCCGAATCTTATCATCCCTAAGCGATCCCCCGTATGCACAATATCCCCAATTTGGACGTATTGTACTATGCGTCTAGCTACAAAACCTGCAATCTGCACTACACCAACTTTCCCATATTTTGATTCTATTACGATCAAATTCTTTTCGTTTTCCTTATGCACGTCACCCTGTGCAAGTTTGAATTTGCCTGGATAGTATTGAGTTTTGATAATTTTGCCAGTGATGGGAACTCGATTTACATGGACATCCAGGCCGGACATGTATGTACTGATTAAAATACCTTTTTCATGTTTCTCTAAAACTTGTTCAGTCAAGTGATCGTCTGATTTAACTATTTCTATAATATCTATTTTACCATTAAGAAATCTTCCATCTGCAGGTGCCACCACCACTCCTTCATCATCTGGTGTTTTACGAGAAGGATCTCTAAAAAATTGTAATATGAATGCGATAATTAAAAATATGATAGAACCGATTAAGATATAACCAAATAATAAAAGTAATATTGCTAGGATTAGTAATACAGCTGTTATTCTTAAAGTTCCTTTAACAAACATTTATAATCACTAGTACTAGCTAAACAGTAATAATTCTTTTATCTTCTTAGTTCAGTAATATAAAAATTTTAACATTAATTATTATTGAATTTTTATTGAAATATAAGCTGATTTTAGTAATAAAAATTGGTTAGAAAAATATTATGAAATGACAATTCGAATACATTCCAATGAACATCAATGCTATTTATATATGATTATAACATAAAGAATCACTTGAATAAATTATTATACTAATCAATAGAATTTTTGTAATTATTAGTTATATGTGATCCATTAATTTTATAACAATCTGATCAAAATTTAATCTGATCTATTATAACTGAAAGAGTGATTAACTGATGATAGAGAATAAAATTAAGACTTTGAGGAAAGCTGCAACAGTATCCACAGCTCATGATGCAGATAAGTTATGGTGCGTTATTGCTGGTAGTGAAGAATTGGTTAACAATGCAGCTTATGAGGCGATATTAGATAAAGAAAGAGTTAAAATTCTATGCAGAGAACATGTATCAAATAAAGAATCATTTATAACGCAAAAATTCGATTTCTTGTTATTATACGGTGATGTAAATAAAATAAGAGATTTAACTTCAATTAGTAAAGAACAAGGAGGCGCTTATCTTAAGATAGCTCCTTATTATACAGAAAATGAGTCAGAACTCCTCTTAGTAGTAGGTCCTGATAATCATATAAAAAAATTCATTGGAGATTGTGAAAAAAATCACCTTAAATTTACATTCTTATTAGAAGACAAAACCACAGGATTCATAGAAACTGATGTTTACTTAACAAACAAGATGCCATCAGTTATCCGTAAAACTATTGATCCTTTATTCAAAATGGCGGATATTGCTATATCAACCGTTCTAATATCTATTGAAAATGATAAAGAACGATTTAAAGAATTAGTCAAGCAGAATAAGTTATTTGTGATAGAATTCAATAAATTTTTAGAGGAGGATTAAAATTGTTTAACCTTTTTGGAAAAGATGAAGAAAATGAAAATGTTAAAAAGGATGGTCTTACTAACACTTTAGGAATTGATTTAGGAACTCTTAACACCGTGGTAGCTAAACCATCAGGAGATAAATTTGAATTATATAAAATACCTTCCGTAGTAGCAGTTAAAAAAGAAGAACCATCATATGTGCTAGCAGTTGGAGAAGAAGCTAAAGTTATGCTGGGAAGAACACCTGAAGATATAATAGCAGTAAGACCACTGCGAATGGGTGTTATAGAAAGTATAGCTCAAGCAAAAGCTCTTTTAGTATACTCCATGGAACAAGGAGCTGGAGATGGTGTAGAGAGCATTGAACGGATAGTTATTGGTATTCCTGGAGACGCTTCTGAAGTGGAGAAGAAAGCCGTAGAAGAAATAGGAGTGGAAGCGGGTGCTAAATTCGTTTTGGTTATTAGTGAAGGATTAGCAGCAGCAATAGGCGCAGGATTACCTATAGCTGATGCATCAGGGACCATGATAATTGATTTAGGTGCAGGTTCTAGTGATGTTGTTGTTATATCCTTGGGTGGAATTACAGATATTGAAACCATACGAAGCGGTGGAGATGACATAGACACCAATTTAGTGAAGCAAGTCAAAGAATCCTATAACGTAGAAATAGGCATACATGAAGCAGAAAAAGCTAAGATTAATGTGGGAATGGTTCATTCTAAAACAGAAATGAAACCGACAGGTACCCAGGTTATTGGTAAATCATTAGAAACTAACAAACCTCAAAAGATTGAGATAGATTCAATAATGGTAGCAAATGCTGCAGAACCAATAATATTGAGGTTAATAGAATCATTATCCTTTATACTTAAAAAAATATCTCCAGAACTCATAGCTGGAGTATATAATAAAACTATTATAGTTGGAGGTACCTCCCAACTTAAAGGACTTAAAGAAAGAATTTTTGAAGAAGTTGGTATTCCAGTTGAGATTTCAGATGACCCCATGACTGTGGTAGCTAAAGGAGCGGCCATAGTAGCTGCAGAACCCAGAGCATTAGAACCAGAAGTTCGTTTAAAGGCTATGAAATAATTAAATGATGAAATTAATCATCAAATAACTTTTTTTATTTTTGTTTAGATAGAAAAAAAACATTCCTCTCATACATAGTTATTCATCAAACCTCAAAAATCTGTTATGAAGAAAAATGAAGATAGTAGGAATAGATGAAGCCGGCAGAGGATCAGTAATAGGCCCACTAGTAGTGTCTGGAGTGACCCTTAAAGAAAATAGAATTAAATATCTTGAAAGACTCAAATTAAAGGATTCTAAAAAGATTTCTCCAAAAAGAAGAACTATTCTCTCTAGAAAAATTAAGAAAATAACAGAATATCATATAGTTAAAATAACTGCCCAAGATATAGATTTTTTAAGATCTAAAGACATAAATTTAAATCAAATAGAGAAAATAGCAATGCAAAAAATTATTGAAGACTCAAATGCAGCTATCTCTATCATAGATTGTATAGATGTCAAACCAGAGAGATTTAAAAACGAAATGGAGAAGGTTTTCCCGGATTTAAAAGTTATATCAGAACATAATGCAGAAGATAAATATGCAGTGGTAGCTGCAGCATCAATTGTAGCCAAAGTTGAAAGAGACTTGGAAATAGCTAAATTAAGGAAAACTTTTAGTAATATTGGATCTGGATACCCTAGCGATCCTAAAACTATTAAATTCTTAAAGAATATCTCGTACGAAGAACTACCCGACTTTGTGAGGAAATCATGGGCCACTGTAAATAGATACAAAAAATAAATTAGTTATAGGTTAATAATAAAAAATACTTAATATTTTAATTTTAAAATAAAATAAAATATTCTTCTATATTAATAAAAAGGAAATTAATAAATTTACAAATAATGTATTAATAAAATTGGTGGATAGAAATGTATCTGGGTAGAATGTTGGCTGTAGGATGTACAAATTATGGTAAATTCTTGGCTTATCGTGTTTCAAGCCGTTCTTTTCCAAATCGTATCACTAAAGGTTACGATGATCGGGTTTCTGTAATACCGCGGGAAGGTTATGAAAAAGATATGTTTAAAAATCCTTACATTGCTTATAACTGCATTAAAATAGTTGATGATGTGGCTGTGGTTTCTAACGGATCACAAACCGATGTGATCGCCGAGAAAATTGCTTCGGGAATGAATATCCGTGATGCTTTGGGATTTACCCTTTTAACCATGGATTATGAAAAGGATGATTATAACACTCCCCGCATAGCTGGAGCAACCTCATTGACAGGAGATGCTTATCTTGGAATTGTGACACATGATAATTTAATTGTGGAAAAGGTTCCAAATGGTAAAGCGGCTTACATAGCTACATATGAGCATGTTAAACCTCAAATAGTAAAGTTTTGTGCAGAAAATGCGGGTGCTGCAGCTGAATTTATATTACATGGAGAAAAATTTGCAGAATTCAGTAATCCAGTGACTTCAGCTGCAGCTTTTGGTAATATGAGTTGGAATGTAAGTGTTCTGTGAAAACTGTAAAATTTCTTTGAGAATTTAAAAATGAATCTAGAAATAATTGGTGTTAGAGGAATATCCCTACTTAAAAAAGGAGACTTTCTCAATGAAATAATTCTTGAATGTCTAATGCGGATGAATCAAGAGATTCAGGAAGGGGACGTTTTAGTAATAGCAGAAACTGCTATAGCTAAAACAGAAGGGAAAATCATTGAACTTAACGATATGATTCCTAGTTCAAATGCCCTAAAACTTGCAGCTAAGACTGGTAAAAAACCAGAGCTCGTTGAAGCAATTCTTCAAGAGTCAAAAGAAATAATCAAGGTAGGACCCAATTTTATAATTTCTGAGACTAAACATGGATTTATATGTGCCAATGCCGGGATAGATGAGTCAAATGTTGATTATGGACTGGCCACACCAATTCCCGAAGATCCAGATAGAAGTGCTTATCAAATTATGAAAAAACTTAAGGAAGCTACTGGTAAAGATATAGCAGTTATTGTATCTGATACTCAAGGTCGTGCTTTCAGGGAAGGGGCTATTGGTACTGCAATTGGAGTATCTGGTATGTGTCCTCTTTGGGATAGGAGTGGTGAAAAAGATTTATATGGTAAAGAGCTTAAAACTACCAGTATCGCTGTAGCAGATGAATTAGCTTCAGCGGCCTCAATTGTAATGGGTCAAGCTAATGAAGGTATACCTGTAGTTCTAATTAGAGGATTGAACTATTTTAAACAGCTTAAAAATGATTTTGCTGATATTAAACCTTTAATTAGGCCTAAAAAATATGATGTGTTCCTATAAATTCTAATAATTAATTTAAATCAATTGAAATAATTCACAAGTAAGTGATATTTTATGATAACTGTATTATCGGGCGGGACTGGAACCCCTAAACTTTTACAGGGTATAGCTCGCCTTATAGATCCTTTAGACATTACAGTAATTGTTAATACCTTGGAGAACTCTTATTTCTCTGGAGTATATGTAACTGCGGATATTGACACTGTAATGTACACATTAGCTGGGATCATTAACGATGCAACATGGTATGGTATCGCTGATGATACCTTTATAACCCATGAAACTTTAAATTTGATCGGGTGTGGAGAGCTTCTGAAAATTGGAGATCAAGATAGGGCAATAAAGATTCAAAAAACCCTACTTTTGGAGAATTATCCTCTTTCGAGTGTTATTGATATTCAAAGGAAGAATTTAGGCATAAAATCCAGAATAATTCCCATGAGTGATCAGAAATCCCATATTAATATCAATACTGATGTTGGCGATTTGGAGTTCCATCAGTTCCTGATTGAGTTGAGAGGCGAGCCAGAGGTTCTGAGTATAGATTATAATCAAGTTGAACCAGCTCCCGGGGTTATTGAATCGATTGAAAATTCAGATATGGTAATTATAGGTCCATCCAATCCTGTGACTTCAGTTGGTCCCATAATATCAACAAAAAATGTCCGTAATGTTCTTAAAAAATCCTATGTAGTTGGTGTATCACCTATAATTGGAGATAAACCTGTAAGTGGGCCTGCTGGCAAGTTTATGCATGCTTTAGGTTATGAAGTGTCTTCTTGGGGAGTTGCCAACATGTATAAGAATTTTTTGGATAAGTTCTTCATTGATTTAGAGGATATAGTTCATGAAGGAGAAATAGAAAAACTAATATCAGAGGTTGTTGTAACAAACACCAACATGAAAAACACCGAGGACAAAATGATGTTAGCCAGAAATATTTTGGGTGAATTTTTATGATTCAGATGACTTTGATTCAAATTGATAATTATGGTCCGTGGACTGTGACTCCTACACCTCGGGCTGAGGCTGATCTTCAGATTTTACAGTCAGAACTTTATGCAGATCTGCAGAGACAGTTTGCTGCTAAAGGTGGGTTAGTATTTTTCACCCGTTTTGATAATATGTTAGCTGTGACTAACGGTGTTGATATGGAGGACCATATTCGTATTCAAAAATCTATTGGAAACCGTTATCCGGTAACTGTGAGTATGGGTGTGGGAGCTGCTGAAACTCCTTATGATGCTCAGAGGAAGGCTACTAATGTTTTACAAAATTATGGTGGGGCCCAGTCTGAGGATAGAAAGGAGGTTTTGGCGATAGATAGTATGGCGAAGCTTGATGAGAGCTTTGTTCAGATAGCTCATATCGATATAAATGGTATCACTGATTCATTAACTGATATAATTCCTGCATATGATACTTCTTTTATCGTTAATCGTGTTCAACATTTTCTTATGAAGAAATTGATTGAGAAGGGATCTTTGCTGTTTTTTATTGGTGGTGATAACTTCATGTCTCCTTGTAATGGTTTAGAACCTCAGGGGCTTTTGAAGATTATTGAAGAAATAGAGGCTGAAATTAACATAGCGCTTAAAGCTGGTGTTGGAAAAGCTCCTACCGCCGAGAAGGCTGCTAATTTAGCAGATCTTGCCTTGGAGGAGATAAGGGGTGGATTCACCTACGATTTGGTTCATGTTATGAAAAATAATGATATTGATTGATAAATATTTTTTTGTTGAATTATTTTATCTATAGATACAATAATTTGTTGTAATAACTTAATTAATGTTATTATGATTTTTATTAATCTATTTAAAATTCAAAATTTAAAACAAGGAGTGTATCTATTGAAGTAATAGCACCTATGGCAGGTATAACTAATGGAAGATTCTGCAGTAAACTAGCCCCTAAAGGTTTTGATATGGTGACCATTGGCGGTTACAATGCAGATAAAAAGACTATAAATGCCGGGAATATGATTATCCGAAGAGGTAGAGCCGAATTTAATGTTCCAGAAACAGAGATAATAAACCATATAAACCAACAAATCAATATAATTAAAGATCAAACAGATTGGAATGGTATAGTATCCGTTAATATCCGCGCCACCACTCCTCAACCAATAATTGAAATTTCAAAATTGAAAGGTGTAGATGTGGTGGAAATAAATGCTCACTGCCAACAACCTGAGATAGTGGATTTAAAATGTGGACAGGCGTTGCTAATGGAACCTAACTTGTTAAATAAATTTACTAAAGAAGTTGTTAAAAAATCTGCAAGTAAGGTTTCAGTGAAAATACGAGCCAACACTCCAAATACTGATATAATCACAATTTCTAGAATTGTGGAAGACGCTGGTGCAGATTTTTTACATGTGGATGCTGTGAAACCCGGATATAAAAATGCAGATTACAATGTAATATCTTCTATTAAAGATAATACCGACATATTTCTAATTGGAAATAATTCCATAAATAACATCAAATCAGCTCGAAAAATGATTACTGCAGGTGCAGATGGTATATCTATGGCACGAAGCCTTAAAAATGGTATAATACCCTTTGATCTATCATTAGTATAAAATGGAATAAAATTAAAAAAAATGATCCTGTAAAAAAATTATAATAAATAGATTAACTAAAAAAAGTTGAATAAAATATAAAGATCAAATTATTATTGAGAAAAGAATCTTATAATTTATCAGTTCAAAACTAATTTGTATTATTGTAAAGTCAAAATAAAAAGGGTGTGTTTCATGTCTTTTATAGAAATAGAAAATGTCACCAAGACGTTTAAAGGCGTAGATGTTCTGAAAAACATTAACATGAACATAGATGAAAGAAGTGTTTTAGGTATTCTAGGAAGAAGCGGTGCTGGAAAATCAGTTTTAATAAATATGATGCGAGGAATGCAAGATTACAAACCAGATAAAGGAAAAATTTATTATAACGTAGCTTTATGCCCCGACTGTAGAATTGTAGACGCACCATCACGCGCTGGGAAGGTTTGTAGTATTTGTGGATGTGAATTTGAACCGTACAAAGTTGATTTCTGGAATTGTGAACGATTAATCTTCTCAGCCGTAAAAAGAAGAATATCTATAATGCTGCAGAGAACTTTTGCCCTCTATGAAGATGATACCGTAATTGATAACGTAATAAAATCCATCACCGGACACGATGAAGATGAGAGCACATATATGGCCATAGATCTTATTGACGCAGTCCAACTGACTCATCGTATCACACACATCGCAAGAGACCTAAGCGGAGGGGAAAAACAAAGAGTAGTACTAGCAAGACAAATGGCAAAAGAACCCATGCTATTCTTAGCAGACGAACCCACCGGAACACTAGACCCCAAAACAGCAGAACTAATACACCAAGCACTCCTAGAAGGAGTAAAAGAAAAAGGCACAACCATGGTCATCACCTCCCACTGGCCAGAAGTCATGAAAAAACTCTCCGACCACGTAATATGGCTCGAAAAAGGAGAAATCATAGAAGAAGGTAATCCCACAGTAGTAGTGCAGAAATTCCTAGATCAGGTGCCTCTACCTGAAAAACGGGATGTAATTAAAATCGGCGGCCCCATAATTAAACTGGAAGGAGTAAAAAAATATTATTACTCCATAGATAGGGGTGTGGTAAAGGCTGTCGATGATGTAAGTTTTGAAGTGGATGAAGGAGAAATATTTGGTGTAGTAGGTTTAAGTGGTGCTGGTAAAACCACTCTATCCAGAATACTTTATGGTTTAACCGACCCAAGCAACGGGAGTATAGCTGTTAAACTGGGAGATGACTGGATAGATATGACTCAAAAAGGATTCATTGGACGGGGTAGAGTGAAACCTTATCTGGGAATACTTCATCAGGAATATAGTCTTTATCCTCATCGGAATGTGTTGGGGAATCTCACTATAGCTATTAGTCTAGAACTTCCAGCAGAATTTGCTAAAATGAAAGCTTTATATGTGCTTAAAGCCGTTGGTTTTGATGAAGAATATGCTGATAGTTTATTAACTAAATATCCTGATGAGTTAAGTGGCGGAGAGCGTCATCGAGTAGCTTTAGCTCAAGTACTGATAAAAGAACCTAATATTGTAATCTTAGATGAACCTACAGGTACTATGGATCCTATAACTCGTGTTCAAGTGACTGATTCCATAAGAAAAGCTCGTGAAGAGCTTAACCAAACTTTCCTAATCATAAGTCATGATATGGATTTCGTGCTGGACGTCTGCGACCGAGCCGGATTAATGAGAGGGGGAAAAATCTTAAGGATTGGAGAACCTCAAAACATAGTAGATGATTTAACACCCACAGAGAAAAAGAAGATGTTTACGGAGGAATAGAATGGAGTGGGAAGATTCACCATCACATGTGTGCAGGGGAGGTGATAAAAGAGCTTTAGCATTTTGTTGTCCACCAGTAAAACCCTGTCCCATATTATATGCATTGGAAGACGCTAAACTCACACCTCAAGAATATATTAATATAAAAGAAAAATTTGGAGAAAAAACCAGATTAGGCCACGGTGAAGGAACCTGTTTCGGATCCTTGGTATGGTGCTGCAAACCATCTAAACCATGTCCCTTAAGGGATATGTTAATGAAAAGAATTAATATGAGTGAAGATGAATACATGCAGCTTAAAAAATTATTATCCGAAGAATTAGTGGGATTATCTCATTCATCCATTAATGAGAGTGTTAAAGCTTTATCAGAGACTTTCAAAGTCCCTGAAGAAGAAGCTTATCACGTTCTACAGGAATGTGGTAATGATCTTAAAACAGCTATCAAGATTTTACGAATGAAGAACTTGGAGTTATAGGAATGGGTTGGACCCCCCTCTTCCTAGAAATGAATGATAAAAATGTTTTAATTGTAGGATCCGGAGAAGTCGGGACGAGGAGAGCTATAAGATTCATAGAATCCGGCGCTAATGTGATTATATTAGGAAAAATGCTTCCAATAGAATTATTAAAATTAGGAACATGTTTAAAGCCTATAGATGAAGCTCAAGAATGGATCAAATGGGCTGATCTTGTGGTAGTGGCCACTGGGGATACACAGTTAAATCAGCGTCTATCAAATCTTGCAGAAGGAAAATTATTGAATAGGGTAGACCAGCCGGAAAAAGGTGATATTATAGTACCCTCGTCTTTTTTTATAGGAAATGTGCAAATATGTATATTCACTCAAGGTAAAAGTCCTCTAATGTCAAGAGAGTTAAGAAAAAGAATAGAGAAAGTAATAACAGAAGAGGATATTCTCCAAATAGAACTTCAAGATTTTACTCGTAAACTACTAAAAAGTGAAGTAAAAGACCAGAAAAATCGAAAATATTATTTAAATCATGTATTAAAGGATGAAAAGATTGAAGAGCTGCTAAAAGAAGGGAAACTAGAAAGCGCCAAAGCATACGTTGATAATTTTTTTAAAAAATCCTTTAATCTTTAGTTTTCGGGGTTAATATAATGATTCTGAATGTAAGAGTGGATCATCAGACTGCAGATATAGCTCAGATAGAAAGATCAACCCAAGAATTAGATATTATTTCCCAAGAAATCCAGGGGAAATGTGGTATCCACGAGTATCTTTACTTAAAGACATGTAACCGAGCAGAAGTTTATCTGATTTCAGACCAGCTAAAAGAAGATGATCTATCATTGGATCTATCTAATTTCGTAGTTGAAACAGATAAAGATGCATTAAGGCACCTTTTAAGACTAGCATCAGGATTAGAGTCTATGATAATAGGTGAAGACCAAATACTCGGACAAATAAAAGACGCCAGAAAAAAAGGTCTTAAAGAGGGGTGTATGGGGCCTATTTTAAAAACTATTTTTACTAAAGCAGTTCATGTGGGCCAAGTGGTTAGGAAAAAAACGCGCATAAATCAGGGATCAACATCCATTGGAACTGCAGCTGTAAAGCTCGCTGAATCTGTACATGGTGATTTGAAATGTAAAAAAGTGTTGGTTATTGGTGCAGGTAAAATGGGCACTCTGGTTGCTAAGGCTCTGGTGGAGAAGAAACTCAAAGCAATAGTTGTGGCTAATCGTACTTATAATAGTGCTGTTAGATTAGCCTGTGAATTAAATGGATATGCTATTCACTTCGACAGGTTACATGAAGCCATGCGGGATGCTGATGTGGTTATAAGCGCAACTGGAGCACCCCATCACATATTAACATGTAAAGATGTGGAAGAATCAGTTCCTGCTGAGAATCTTTCCCAGCTGGTGATGGTAGATATTGCCAATCCAAGGGATATAGATGAAAATGTTAGAGGATTAGGTGTTAAACTATTCAATATAGATGATTTAAGGTTTATAGCCGATGAAAATCTTAAAATGAGGGAATCAGAGGTTTCTGAAGCGGAAAAAATCGTAGAGAATGAACTGGAACTTTTGGA
>Ga0182014_10002083_pt1 | contig 25729 bp, 30 predicted proteins | sample 612S2DmetaG_FD_120489 | JGI IMG/M metagenome (GOLD analysis project Ga0182014, IMG submission 120489) | Permafrost microbial communities from Stordalen Mire, Sweden - 612S2D metaG | ecosystem: Environmental > Terrestrial > Soil > Wetlands > Permafrost | place: Sweden: Stordalen | collected...
AGGGCGGCGGCTGCCCCCTCGGGGGCAGGAGGCCAAGAAGGATTGAACAACAACGACCGACAGGAGTAAAATAATGCCAAGACTCACCCAAGATTCTGTCCAGTCAACGGGTGCAGGTCACCGGTTGTTGCATGGAAGAGGTATAGGCTGGCGATGGGATTACAAAACACTCGCGTGGCAGCGGCGATTTTGTTATCAGCGCGCAACATGAGCACGAAGATTCACGTCACGATTTGGAACGAATTCCGCCACGAATGCAAGAATGAGGCGGTGAAGAAGATTTACCCCGACGGCATGCACGCGGCGATTGCCAGGGGGTTGTCCGCGTCGAAAGATCTGGCATGTCGGACGGCCACGCTCGACGAACCAGAGCACGGTCTGACCAAGAGCGTGTTGCAGGAGACGGATGTCTTGATCTGGTGGGGCCACGTCGCCCATGGCGACGTGAAAGATGAGGTCGTTCAACGTGTCCAACAACAGGTGCTTTCGGGGATGGGACTGATCGTGTTGCATTCGGGACATTATTCGAAGATTTTTCGCGCGCTGATGGGCACGAACTGTTCCCTGAAATGGCGTGAGGCTGATGAGACGGAACGCATCTGGAACGTCGCGCCGGGCCATCCGATCACGGAAGGAATTGGGGAATATTTCGAGTTGCCGTATGAAGAAATGTACGGCGAACGCTTTGACATTCCCGAGCCGGACAAGCTTGTTTTCATATCGTGGTTCGAGGGCGGCGAAGTGTTTCGCAGCGGCTGTTGCTGGGAACGCGGGAATGGCCGCGTGTTCTACTTCCGACCTGGCCACGAGGCCTATCCAACCTATCACGATGCGAACGTCATCCGCGTGATCGGCAACGCCTGCCGCTGGGCGCGCCGTCGCGTGACGCTGCCGACCGACAAAGCGCCCAACGCGCCAGCCCTCGAGTCGATCAAGAAGAAGGACGTGCATTTCGGCCGCGCCGGAGTTCAACAGTGACCAAACTTCGGGTCGGTATTATCGGTTTGGGCATCGGACGGTCGCATATCCGCGGCTTCCAGTCGCATCCAGGAGCTGAGGTCGTGGCGATTGCCGACCTCGATGAGACGCGATTGAAAGTGTCGGGCGAAGAGGGGTTGGTCGTGATGGAGTTGCTCGATGCGATCTACGAAAGCGCGGCCAGCGGCAAGCCAGTGCCGATCAAACCGTAGCGGTCGAGCGCCGCCGCACCCATACCAGCATCATTTGCAGGCAGACGAGCGCGACCTGCATCGCCGCGCAGAAGAAATAGGGGACGCGCAGGCCATGGTTGTTCCCGACCCAGCCAGCCAGCATCGGACCGAAGAACATTCCGCTGCCGACGACGGCCTCATGGAACCCGCTGCCTTTGCCTTTCTCGGTCATTTCTTCCAACGTGAAATAGATGCTCGCTTGATACGCGTAGCCCGACACGGCGCCGCCGATGATCCACGCCGCGGCAAACATCCATGTCGCGTGGGCGAAGCCAATCCAAACAATGCTGGCCGCGCACCCCAGCTGGGCGATCCAGAGGGGCCAGAGACGCGTTCGCCAAAACATGAGGAGCTGCAAACCAGCGAAAGCGGCCAGTGCCGCCGCGCGTCCCGCTGCCAGCAAACCGCCGTGCACGTCGGCGCCGATCCCGAGATGCGTCGCCAGTTGCGGGAACAGCGCCGCGGTGCCGGTGAGCGAGAAGTTCGTTGCGAAATTCGCCAGCCATGCCGTCTTGCGAAACCCGCGGCCCTTGGGAATCTCCAGGCGCTCGTCCGATGGCGTGGTGCGTGGCGGCTGGCGACCCGGCAGCAGCAATAACAGGCCGACCAGTAGAATCGTGCCGGTCGACGCGTAGAAAACGAGGCGGGGGGAGTGCTCGAAGAGAACGCCCGAAAGACAGTAACCGAGTAACAGGCCGATGTTCCACGCCACGCTGAAGGTTGTCAGCCTCGCCGCAAGGGCGTGGCCGCTGAGTCCTTCCCCCAGCCATGCAATAATCGACGGCCAGAAACACGCCAGGCCGCCACCGAAAATGGCGCTGAACACCAGCAGTAAGCCGACCTGCGTCGTCAGCGAGCACGCCAATGCCATGCCCGCCGCAATGATGCAACCGACAAAGGCAAGTTTGCGGCGTCCAACACGGTCGGAGAACCTGCCCGTCACCAGCGCCAGCACCGCATACAGGCCGATCCATGCCGCTCCCAGCCAGCCGAGTTGCGACGCGGTTGCGCCCAGTTCGGCGGCCCGCCGGCTGATCGCAAAGATCACCGCCGCCACGCTCATGTCCATCAACAGCGAGACGAGATAGAGAATCGGAAGCTGGTTCATCAGAGAACGCGCACTATAACGGCTTCCGGGACGGGTTGTCGACAAGAGGAATGAATTGCAACTATCCGAGAGGCGTCCTTTGCCGAGAATCGGGCATTCCGAGCCTGTCGAGGAATGACCCTGCCGGCAGCAAAAGTGCCAGCGTACACTCTGTCCTTCATTTTTTACCGGTGGTCGGTATAATGCGCGGCCATGCAATTACTTCTTGCGTCGCGCAACCGGGACAAGCTCAAGGAACTGACCGCCATGCTGCAGGATTTGCAGCTCGATGCGCTTTCGTTGGCGGACATGCCCAAACTGCCCGGAGTCGTCGAGGACGGCGCGACGATCCGCGACAACGCGGTCAAGAAAGCGGTGCAAATGGCGCGGATGGCCAAGAAACTGACCCTGGCCGACGACACGGGGCTGGAAGTGGATGTGTTGAAGGGCGAGCCGGGGGTGCGGTCGGCGCGGTTCGCCAGCGACGACGCAACGTATCACGAGAACAACAAGAAGCTGCTCAAGATGCTCGACGGCGTGGCCTACGAAAAACGGACAGCGCGGTTTCGCTGCGTGGTGGCGATCGCGGACGAAAACGGGTTGTACGAGTGCGTCGAGGGAATCTGCAATGGGACGATTCTCGAGGCTGAGCGCGGCGGCGGCGGGTTCGGGTATGATCCGCTCTTCCTCGCGGACGGCCAGACGAAAACGTTTGCGGAACTTTCGCCCGAGGTGAAAAACCGTATCAGCCATCGCGCCAAGGCGATGCAGAAAGCCTGGGCGGTGTTGTCGCGGTACCTGAGGGAGAAGAGCGGGGGAAAGGGTGATTCGCCGGTTCCGCCGCGGCGCGAGCGGGCATGAAGGCATTCATCCTTGCCGCAGGTCTCGGCACGCGGCTGCGCTCCCTGGGGTTGGATGTGCCGAAGGTGATGGTGCCGATTGGCGGCAAACCCTTGCTGGAGCATCATCTGGAGTTGTTCAAGCGGCAGGGCATCCGCGAGTTCATCGTCAATCTGCACTTCCTTCCCGAGAAGATCACCAGTTACTTCGGTGACGGCAGCCGGTTTGGCGTGTCCATCACGTACTCGCACGAGCCAGAATTGTTGGGCACTGCCGGCGCGGTGAAAAAAATGGAATCGGAACTGCGCGGTGAGTCATTCATTGTGTTTTACGGCGACAATCTGGTACGTGTCGATTTCGCACCGCTGCTGGAATTTCATCGCATCCGTCAGGCTCAGGCGACAGTGGCGCTGTTCGCCTCACCCGAACCGTGGACGGGCGGCGTGGTGGAAACGGATTCGAACGGCCGGGTGCTCAGATTTGTCGAAAAACCTGACCGAAAACAGGTTTCGACAAATCTGATCAGCGCTGGTATCTTCGTGCTCGAGCCGCAAGTTCTGGATATGATTCCAGCCGGTCAGTTTTATGATTTCGGACGGGACGTATTTCCGAAGTTGCTGGCCGAAAGCCGTCCGGTGTACGCGATGGCGCCCAAGGCGTACATCCAGGACGTGGGGACGCCCGAACGATTGGCCAGAGCACAGCGCGATTTTGAAAAGGGATCGTTGAAGTGATTATTACCCAGACACCGTTGCGCATCTCGCTGGCTGGCGGGGGGACGGATTTTGCCGATTTTTATGAGAAGAATGGTGGATGCGTGGTCAGCACGGCCATCGACAAGTACGTGTATTGCATCGCCAAAGAACGATTCGACGACAAGATTTACGTGAACTGGACAAAGAAGGAGATTGTCGAGTCCGTCGATCAGGTCGAGCATGAACTGGTGCGGGAGGCCTTGCGCAAAGTTGGCGTGACCAAGGGCATCGAAATCTCCTTTCTTTCGGACATTCCGGCGGAAGGGTCGGGCTTGGGGTCATCGAGCAGCGTGACCGTCGGCGTCCTCAACGCCCTGTACCACTACGTCGGGGCCATCCCGACGCCCGAACGGTTGGCTCGCGAGGCTTGTGACATCGAGATTCGGATTCTCGGCAAGCCCATTGGCGTACAAGACCAGTATATCGCCGCGTACGGCGGATTGCGCTGCTTCGAGTTTGGGCCGGGCCCGGCGGTGACCGTCTCATCGGTCGAGACGACCCGTACGGCGCTGGAGGACCTGGACAACATGCTCATGTTGTTCTACACCGGCAAGACCCGGCAGGCGTCCTCCATTTTGTCGCAGCAGAAATCCAACATCGGTGAGAAGATTGAAGTCCTGAAGCAGATGACCCGCCAGGCGCATCAGGTGCGGCGTCTGGTGGAGGTGGCAGACATTGACGGCCTGGGCGCCATCCTGCATCAGGGGTGGGAGGCGAAGCGGAAGCTGGCGCAGGGGGTCAGCAGCAGCGAGTTGGACGAGATTTACGAGCGCGCGATAAAGGCCGGGGCGATTGGCGGGAAGATTTCCGGCGCCGGCGGGGGCGGGTTTTTCCTGCTGTGTGTACCCAGCGACAAGCGCCAATCAGTCCGCCAAGCGTTGGCCAACCTGCGCGAAATGCCGTTCCGACTGGAGCGGGGGGGAAGCCGCATCGTGTTGAATTTGCAACGATACTAATTCATGAAAACAGCCAGCGACTTTGCGAAAGATTACCTCGGCGGATTGAAAGACGTCCTGGATCGTCTTCCACTCAAACCCATCGACGAGATTATCCGCGCCATCGAACAGGCGCGGGACGAAGGACGGCAGATCTTCGTCATCGGCAACGGCGGCAGCGCGGCGACCGCGTCGCACATGATGAACGATTTGTGCAAGGGCACGCTCGGCCACAAGGGCGACGCGCCCTGGCCGCGGTTGCGCGTGATTGCGTTGACCGACAACGTGTCGTTGATGACCGCCTGGGCGAACGATACCGACTTCAACCACATTTTCAGCGAGCCGCTCAAGAACCTGGCGCAACGCGGGGACGTTCTCGTGGCGATATCGGCGTCGGGGAACTCGCCCAATATCATTGCGGCCGTCGAAGCGGCGAAGCAAATTGGTGTGACCGTACTCGGTTTGGCGGGATTCACCGGTGGCAAACTTTCCAAGATGGCGGATGTATCGCTGGTCGTTCCCTCCGATGGATATGGCCCCGTGGAAGACGTCCACATGATCCTGGACCATATTATCACCAGCTATCTCTACGAGAAGTTGAAGGCCACGTATTCCCGGTAAGCGCATGAGCACAGGTCGAGCGCTGATTACGGGCGGGGCAGGGTTCATCGGATCGCATACCGCGGTGGAACTGTTGCGCGCCGGCTATGAAGTGCGCGCGCTCGACAGCCTGACACCGCCGGTGCATGTCGGTGACGGCACGTGGCCTGACTGGCTGTCCGAGGACGTCGAACGCGTCGTGGGGGACGTCCGTAACCGCGACGATTGGGCGAAAGCGCTCCGCGGGATCGATGTCGTAATCCACCTGGCAGCCTACCAGGATTTGTTGCCGAATTTCTCGCGCTTCTTCCACGTGAACTCGGTCGGGACGGCGTTGTTATATGAACTGATCGTCGCGGAGAAACTGCCGGTGCGCAAGGTGGTCGTGGCCAGTACCCAGTTCGTGTACGGGGAAGGCCGATACCGATGCCCGAAGGACGGTGAAGTGTTTCCGGATGGTCGCGAACCGCAGCGGTTGTCCAAAGGATTGTGGGAACCAGTTTGTCCGAAGTGTGGCGGCTCGATCAAGCCGTTGCCGCTGCTGGAGACCCACGCCAACCCGAAGAACCAGTACTCCATCGCGAAGTACTCTCAGGAACTAATGGCCATAGCGCTGGGTCACAACTACGGCATCCCCAGCACGGCGCTACGGTACTCGATCGTGCAGGGACCCTACCAGTCGTTCCGCAACGCTTACTCGGGCGTGCTGCGCATTTTCACCCTGCAGATGATGAACGGGCAGCAACCATCGGTGTTTGAGGACGGCCAGCAGTTGCGGGACTACGTGAATGTGGGCGACGCGGCGCGGGCCAATCGGCTCGTGCTGGAAAGTGACGAGGCCAATTATCAAGTATTCAACGTTGGTGGTGGGCGCGGCTACACGGTTGTCGAAATTGCCGCTATCGTGGCGGAAGCGCTGGGCGTGAATATCGAACCGAACGTGAGCGGCGAATATCGCGTTGGCGATACGCGCCACAGCGTTTCGGACATCACGAAGCTCCGGCGACTCGGCTGGCAACCGACCCGAACGCCACGCGACAGCGTGCGCGATTATATCGAGTGGATTCGACGCCAGAAGCTGGAGAAGGATTACGCCGCCGAAGCGCTCGCCAAGCTCCGCGAAATGGGGGCGTTGCGGAAGGCCGGTTGAACCAACGATGGACGCCCGCCCGTACCTCTCGGTCGTCATACCCGCGTACAACGAGGAGGAGAGACTCAAACGGTACGTGCCGGGAATGGTCGAGTTCTTGCAGTCGAAGGGACGCCCATTCGAGATTGTCGTGGTCAATGATGGCAGCCGGGACCGCACGGCGCAGGTGGCGCGCGAGCTGTCTCAGACCTTTCCGATGTTGCGGTTGATCGACCTGAATCCGAATCGCGGCAAGGGCGGAGCTGTGAAAGCCGGCATGCTCGACGCGCGGGGCGAGTACGTCCTGTTCACCGACGCGGACCAGAGCACGCCCATCTCCGAAGTGGACAAGCTGCTCTCGAAAATGGAAGCAGATGGATACGACGTGGCGATCGGCTCCCGGTCAATGCCAGGGGCCAGCGTGGAACAACCGCAGGCGTGGCATCGCGCACTGGCCGGCAAGTTGTTCGGGGTGGGGACCCGGTTGTTGTGCGTTCATGGAATCCGCGACACCCAGTGCGGCTTCAAGGCGATGAAGCGCATGGTGGCGCAGAAAGTATTCCCCCAGGTCACGTCGGACACCGCCATCTTCGACATTGAAATGTTGGTGATCGCAACCCGCGAGGGATACCGCATCGCCGAGGTCGCAGTGAAGTGGGTGCACGATCCTGATACGCGCATCCCGTACAACTTGCGCCGCGCGGTGAGGATCTGGATTGAGCTGTTGCGAATCAATCGCGCGCAGAAGGTCGTCTGGTCGCTGAAGGCGCGAACACAGTGAGCGCACAACCCACAAAGGCCGTCGTTCAACTCCCGTCAGCCGTCGAATGGGCCATCTTGGCGGCTATCGTCGCGGTGGGTGCCTGGTTGCGGTTTCAGCACCCGGAACTGCTTGAGTTCAAGAGCGACGAGGCGTTTGCGGCCAATCAGGCGTTGGAATTTGTCCGAGGCGGCAAAGTGCCGACATCCGGTCTGATGTCGAGTGTGGGCGTGTCGAATCCACCGCTGTTCATATGGCTGTTGATCCCCATGTTTTTTCTCACCTCGAACATCGCTGTCGTGTGCGGCATGATTTCTGTGCTGGGACTGGCTGCGGTGGTCGCAACCTGGTGGATCGGGCGAAAGTATTACGGTTCTGTGAGCGGTCTGGTGGCGGCGGCGTTGTTCGCGTCGGGTCCGTGGGCGGTGGTGTATTCGCGAAAAATCTGGGCTCAGGATTTCGTGCCGGTGCTTGCCACGGGGACGATGTGGGCGGCGCACTCGCTCATCCTCGGCAAGAACCCGAAAGCGATTTTTTGGCTGCTGTGCCTGCCGTTATGTGTGATCCAGATTCACTTCAGTGGGTTTGCGCTGACGGCGAGCGCCATCGCCGTTGTCGTGTTGCTCCGCCCGAGGATCGATTGGCGATTTGCCGTGGCCGGCGTCGCGCTGGCGGTCCTGCTGGCGCTGCCATATGTAATCGAGCAACAGAAGAACGGCTGGGCTGAGTGGAAGCGCATGTCCGAAGAAGGCAGCAGTCGCCACTGGGAGAAACTCCCGCAAGGGATGACGATCAATCCGCAAAGCGGGTACCCGTTTCCGCGTTGCCCGACCGAAGCGTGGCGTCATGCGCTGGCCATCATGAACGCCGGCGAAATCGAGGACGTACTGGGCTTGAGCACGGGCGAGGTATTTGACCCAAATCGAATCTGGGTCAGCAAAGGCTCGGGACAGAACCGGTATTTCGACACCACACTCACATTGGGAGACTGGCTGCCGGGGCTGCAACAACTGGCATTTTCCATAGCGCTGGTGTGGTTTGGCGTGAAGGCCTTGAAATCAGCGAAGACTTTGTTTCGCCGCCAGGTGACAGCGGATCAGGAGTCGAAGGGGGCGTGGATACTGGTACTGTGGGTTGTGGTTCCTCTCGCCGTATATCTTGTGGCCGGGCTCTGGACGTATTTATCGTACTACGTCATTCTGTATCCCGTCTATTTCGTGATCCTTGGGGCGCTTGCTCAACGGGCTGTCCCGCCGAGAATCCTGGTGGCAGGGATCGCAGTCTTTGTCGTGGGTAATATCGTGTTTCTGTTGGATGTGAATCGGTATTTGGTTCAGTACGGCGGAGCCCAGGGGACGTATGGATCGGGACTTGGCTTCAAGCAGGCTGCGGCGGAGTATGTCGCGGCGCGCGCGGACGCCCGGGAACTGGTTAAGGAAAACCGGCTGTTGCAAATGGACCAGTGGCAGCGAGCGGAACCGGCGCAGTTGGACTTGCCATTCCTGGCCACGATGCTCGGGCGGGGGCAGGGGAAACAGTTGGCGACAAATTCGATCGTGCTGGTGGTGGATGACAATCGGACGAGCTACGACGCCAAGCGGGTGAATTTTGGCGGAACGGGGACGAATGACGGCCCGATGCACGTCTACGTTATCAATCGACCATGAAACCGCTGTTCTCGACAAAGTGGGAACGTGTTTTTGCCATCGCATTGGTGGTGGCGTGGGCCGCGCTGTTCCTGCCGAACCTGCGCACGAACCCGAACTGGTACGGCGACGAAGGCGAGTGGATGGAGAAAAGTTGGACCTTCATTCACGGCACGCCACGGGTCGGCCCGATCATCGACGACTATGTCTTTCCGTATCCGTATCCACCGCTCTACATGGTTGTGACCGGCGCGCTGCTGCGGGTATTTGGCAACGACATCGTCGTGGCGCGCGCGTTGGGGGCGGTGACCGCGCTTGCAGCGGGTGCGATTCTGTTCTGGATCGGGACGCGGCTGCGCGACAAGCGCTTTGGTCTTCTTTGTGCCGCGGCGTTCCTGGTGTATTCCGAGGCCAACGTCAATTTTCGTTGGGTGCGTTCTCATCCGATGGCCGGAACATTGGCGCTGGCGTCGGTCGGGTTTCTTATTCGCTACGTGCAGGAGAAACGTCTCCGCGACGCCATTTGGGCGGGGCTTTTTTGTTCGTTGGCGACGGCCACGAATTATTTCGCCTATCCGTTGATCGGGGCCGTTATCGTGACGGTGGCGGTGGTGAATGGACGTGAATGGAAATTGGCGCATACCTGGCGGGATGTTGCAGTGGTGGCAGCCGTGGCCGGTGCGTACGCGGGGTTGTTTGTGTTGTGGTACAGCACGGCGCACGGTTGGGGGCAATTGATGACGCAGGTTGGCCGACTGACCAGCGTGGCCAGCAACGAGGTCCGCCCGAAGTTTGGTAGCGAGGTGAAACGGTTTGTTGAGAACGTATGGAATCTGGGATTTGAAACCCCGACGCAAGGCCCGCCGTTGCCATGGTCGGGGCACGATTGGTGGCTCACAGTGGCGACCATCGGGTTTGTGTTCCTGCCAACACGGAATTGGCGATTGCGATTGTGGATGCCGTTCTGGTTGCTCGTGTTGATGTACGGCGTGTTCCAGAAGCTGAACAATGTGCCGCTGTTTTTCTATCCCGCAACGATCTTTCTTCCGCTGATGGCCGTCGGCTTTGCCGGCGTGCTCGCGTGGGCCGGTGACTTGGCCAAACGACTGGCGGTCAAATCCGGTGAAGAGGCAGCAGGGACGGTCGCCGTGCTCGTGCTGGCGGGGTTCGCCTGGCAGTCAGCCAGCGGGGCGCGGGGGCATTTCCATACCCGAATTGATATGTGGACGCAACAATCCGCCGTGGACGCTGAAGCGGCGATGGCCTTTGTCAACTCGCACACGACAAAGGACGACTTTGTGATTGTGCCGAAGCAAATCTATTGGCTGGCGCATTGCGACCGGCGCAGCATGCTGACATTCTGCGCTCGGTACGAGGGTGTGGAGAACGATATGCCCGTGCCAACTCACATTCCCCGGGCATTATTTTGGTTCGATTGCCGCCTGGAGCAGGCGAAATACCTGGTCATGGAATATGGGCTGGAGCATCGAATTCTTCCGGACGGACGGCAGGTACAGTTGCCAATCGGCATTGATGCAGTGTATACGTTGGGCCTGCGCGGTGTACGGGAGATTGTCCAGCGCACCCAGGACGAGAAGTGGCCCATCATGTTTCATCAGGGCGCGTACCTGGTCTTGGCAAATCCGCAGTTGGTGAAGGAGACCCCGTAGCATGGCACAAAACGAACGAACGCTGGTCATTATTCCGACGTACAACGAGAAGGAGAACATCCGTTCGGTGATCGAATTGGTGTTGGCCCAGGCTCCCAGCCTCGATGTGCTGGTGGTGGATGATAATTCTCCGGATGGCACCGCGGGCATCGTCACCGAGATCGCCCGCGCCAATCCGCGGGTGCAGCTGATGAGCCGCGCCGGCAAGCTGGGATTGGGTACGGCCTACATTGCGGGGTTCAAGTGGGGCCTGTCGCGGGGGTATGCCTGCCTGGTCGAGATGGACGCCGATTTCTCGCACGACCCGCGCGAGATACCCAATATGCAAAAGGCGATCGAGCATGCCGATCTCGTTTTGGGATCGCGGTACATTGACGGTGTGCGCGTGGTGAACTGGCCGTTGTCCCGTTTGTTCCTGAGCAAGGGGGCCTCCTACTACGTGCGTATCATCACGGGATTGCCCGTGCACGATCCCACAGGCGGCTTCAAGTGTTTCCGTCGTAGCGTATTGGAGGCGCTTGACCTCGACGCGGTCCGCAGCAATGGTTACGCTTTCCAAATCGAAATGACCTACGAGACGTGGATGAAAGGTTTCCGTGTTCGTGAGATACCGATTACGTTTACCGACCGGTATGCCGGCCAGTCCAAAATGTCAGGACACATTATTCGGGAGGCCCTGTGGATGGTCTGGGCGTTGGCGATCAAACATGGATTTCGGCGAAGGCCGCGTGTTTCACGGAAGGCCGATGGATGAACAGGGACGTTCGTCCCCACAGAGGCATAAGACAATCTCTGTAATCATGAGCGATTCCCCAGTGCCAGACCACACCCTCACGCTGTAGCAGCTCGTTGAAAAAGCGCCCCTTGGGGGCAGCAGGCCACCGAAAGCGAAGGAAGTTGTAGACCACAAGCTGAGTCCGACGAGACCCGAGCTGTGTTTGCCGGGCTTGGAACCCTCACGCGGCGTGTCGTTCTTCAACAGAACTGCTAGGCGTTCTGCGAACAGCGCCTCGGCGAACTGGTTTGGGTCGAATGGTCGCCAATCGTCCAAAACGCACACTCCTTTTCTGCTTTCCTCGCGGTTCCATCAGGAGTCTAATGTGCTTCGCACACCTGACCGGTGTGGAGAGAAGGACTCGCCGTGAAAAAAGCTCTGATGATACTCGGTGGCGTTTTCCTGGTGCTCGTCGTTGTCGTCATTGCTGGTATCGCTATCGTTGCGGTGAAGGGCAGCGCACTCGACAAAGAATGCAAGCAATACGTGGATGCAGCCGTTCCTGCCATCGCTTCCAAATGGGACATCACGGAGATTCAGAAGCGTGCCAGTCCAGAGTTCAAGGCGGCGGTGAAGGACGAAGACTTGGAAAAGCTGATTCGGATGTTTCGGAGATTGGGGAAGTTCAAGGCGTATGATAGCGCAAAGGGAGAAGCGAACATTTCAGTCACATCGGAGCACGGCAAGGTGGTCTCGGCTGAGTATGTTGCCAGCGCCGATTTTGAGGCTGGGCCTGCCGAGATAAAGATGTCGCTCATTAAGCATGGCGACCAGTGGCAGATTCTTGGCATTCACGTCAATTCCAAGGTCTTTTTGGAGTAGCCACGGATTCGCCAATCGTTCAAAGCAGACATTCCTTTTCTGCTTTCCTCGCGGTTCCAGCAGGGGTTCAATGGGCCTCGCAGACTTGACCGGTGCGGAGGGCATGGTGCCTCAAGCGAATCGCATCGCGAATCAGGTCGAGGAGCTTTCTGAACTTCTAGGCGGGGCTCATTTTGCGGGCAACGTCGGAGGCATATGAAGAAATGCGGTTACTGTGGGTTTGATAACGATGACACGGCACAGTATTGCAGCGACTGTGCCTGCAGCCTGGATGGGGTGGCCGCCTCGATTCCACCGACCTCCACGCCTTCTCCAGTCGTTGTTCCGCCTCAACCCCTGCGAATGGTTACATTCAGAAGATATCTGGCCTTGAGCCAGGCAGAGCTTGATAAATCGGTGCTGGAGGCTGCCGGTATTCCGGCGTTTCTGGCCGGAGAGAACAGCGCCTCGGCTGGCTACGGAGGCGTTCTCGGCGAACTACGGCTGCAAGTGCAGGAAGCTGATGCCGACCGTGCCCGTCGAGTGCTGGACGAACACGAAGGATTCACTCCTCTCCCAGACGACTTCATTCCGCCAGCGGACCCGGCCCGAACAGGGGCCAGATTGGAGACCATGGAACCGACCCCCAACAATACGGATACAGGCAACAAGAATATCGTGATCAGCGTTGTGATCACTCTCTTGGTCGTCGCGGTGGCGATTGCTCTGTACAATCCGCCACGGACTTCGAGCAGCGGGGCCAGCGACCGTGATCGTCAAGCGTACAAGGAACGGGTCCGGCGATCCGAAGCGCTGATGACATCCGAGGAGCAGGTACACCAACGATACATTGAACTTCTTACTAGATGGGAAGAGGAGCAGCGACGACACGTCGACGTTCTCGCGAAATCGGAAGAGAACCAGCGACGATACGAGAAGATTCTCACGACTTGGGAGCAACAACAGCACGAGTATCAAAGGTACCTGGATGGTCTTCCGAAGAAGCCATGACATCCATGGAAGCGCCCGCTGAGCGGTTCGACGACGGAATGAAACGAGTCGCTCAAATTCTTATCTCACCATCTCCAGCGTCGGCCATGCAGCCGACGCAGGAAGTTCGGGCCATTCCCGGCAAGAGTCTCGTGGGCGATCGGTATTTTTCCGGTGAAGGGACCTTTTCCCCGCATCCACAAAAGCCCGACTACGAGATCACTTTCATCGAACGCGAAAAGATTGAGGCATTCGCCCGCGAGTCGGGCCTCCCGTTTACAGCATGCCACGCGAGACGGAACATTGTGACCGAAGGGGTCGACCTGAATGAACTGGACGGCAAGGAGTTCCTTGTCGGGGAAGTCCGCATACGAGGCATTCGCCTCTGTGAACCCTGCAGTTATCTGGCCAAGGCTTTCTTTCCCGAAATTTTGAAAGGACTCGTTAACAAAGGCGGGTTGCGAGCCCAAATCCTTTCGGAAGGCGTCATCCACGTGGGCGACTGCCTTAAGGAATCCTAGCCCTTGTAATGCTGGAAGACGCTAGCCAGCAGGATCAGTTCGGGATGCGCGGCCTGCAGTTTGGGCAGCACCAGCCGGATCTGAGAACGATACACCGCCAATTTCTCGGCCAGCGGTTTCAGATTGTCCACCTTGTCCCAATGAAGCTTGTTCAGGTCCAGCACCAGCCGGCTCTTGCTTCGCGCCAGTGAATCATGAAGGCGTTGGCCCAACTTCTCCGCCTGGGCGCCCGACAGGGCGCCGCTCAACCGCAGCCAGACCTGTTTCTTGGCGTGTTGCAGTTCGACTTCGATCGACAGGTCGGGGATCGCGATCTTATCCGGCATTTCCTCCCAGAGACGGAATTCGCTCCAGCGTTTGGCCGGCATACGGTACGCCGTGCGCATCAACTTGGGATGCTGGAACAGGTCGAACTTCAATGTCACCCACGTCCACATCGCCGCCCCCACCGCGAGCACGGACTGGAACCGCTGGGCGAGCGTGGGACGACCGAGTTCGGCGCAAATCTGCCGCCCCAGGTCCCCGATCCAGCGCCGCACCGTGGCGTTGGGACCGAGCAACCGGCCGGCAAGGAAGATCGGGAGCGCGACGCGCAAATCGGCAGCGTAGTGCGCGGCCTTCCGTCGCAGGATCGGATTCGGCGAATTCTTGAGTGTCTGGTAACCGAGAAACCGTGATTCGAGGACGCGGAAGATGCTCGGACCGAGTCGTTGGAAATCCTCGTCAAAGCACCACTGCTGCAAGCGCTCGATCTCGGATGCCGAGAGCGTCGGATGCTTCATCGTGGTGGTGAAGCCGTCCGCCCGATGATAGAGCCGGTCGGGATGGTCGACGTATTCCGGGAGCATGAGATTGTCTCGCACTGCTCGCGCACCGAACGGCGTGCCGGGCACGGGACCGTAAATCAGGTATTGCCCAAGCGACGGTTTGAGCTTCATCAACCCGTCCAATTCCTGCGCGATCACTTCGGGTGTCTGGTAATCAAAGCCGAGGATCATCGAGGCCAGAATCGTGATGCCATGCGCGCGAAACTCGTTGAAAATGTCCTCCACGGGACGGCCCTGTTGCTTGGCGTACCCCGACCGCGTGCCTTCGTAGCCGATCCAGAACCCGTCAATCCCCATTTCGAGGATCTCTTCGACGGTGTACTGGCTGAGGGCCTTGATGCTGGCGAAGGCGAAGATCGAGAGTTGTTTGCCGCTCTTGATCACACAATCGCGGAATTCCATCGCCCGTTTCTTGTTCAGTAAAAAGTCCTCGTCGATGATCAGGAACACGAGGCTCGGGTCCATGTCGTGATAGCGCTCGGTGAGATCGAAGATATCCTTGCCGGTGGGCAACAGCTTGATGTGCTTGCGCTTGAAAAAATGCGAGGTGCAGCAGAAATCGCAGCCGTTGGGGCAACCCAGCCCGGCGAAAATCTTGCCCGTGCCCGACACTTTCCAGCCAAACACTTTTAGCCAACTCACGATCAGCGGCTGCTTGTACGGCATCGGAATTGCCGGCTCGCCCAGCAGCCGGCGCATATACCCGACGCCTTCTTCGCGGCAGATGTAGTCGGCGTACGGCGCGAGTTCTTCGTCGGTCAGCACCGTGCCGTAGCCGCCGAGGATGATCTTGGTGTTGGGCGCGTATTTGCGGATCAAGGCGACCATGTCCTTGACCTTGTGGAAGATCGCCATCAGAAACGAAATCCCGACGTAGTCGTAACCCTTCTTGAGTTCCTTGATCAACTCGCGCTTCGACGGGTATTGCAGCACGACCGTCGGCGTGTCGAGGTTCTCCGCGATGTATTCGATGGAAAACTGGATGTTCACCGTGCGCGGGCTGAAAATGCCCTGGGCCCGGGTCACCTGGCGGTAGAGCAATTCATAACCCACCGATGTCGCATCGCCGCACTGCGGCCCCATCGGGCGACACACGCTGGTCAGCAGGACTTTTTTAGCGCTCACTAATTTTGCCTCATTTGCAGTATTTCTTTCACGTACACTCTCTCCTTGGCGGCTCAAACGAGGCGTGGTCGGAGGGCAGTACCCTGAATGGATGTTGCCCACGGGAGAACAGGCACAAACCTATAGTCCCCATCTGACTTACGCCGCGATTATCGCGGATCGTTCCGTCAGACGAACCGGCATAACATATCACCTTTGACAAAGGCTAACAAGACGATTCTGAGCCTTTGCCGTCGCCCGTCAGTACGCAAAATCTGATGCGTCGTCAGGGCTGGAATGTCACGTATTGCGTCACGCCGTCGACAAACTGGGGCAGGTAATAAATCCCGTTGAATTGGTATGCCATGCCGCCGTTGTACGATACCTCGACCACCCCGGGCGGCAGTTCCGGGACCGTCACTCCGATCGGGGTTGGGGCAATAACGTATCCGTCTCCTTGTTGCACATAAAACGCGCCGCCGGCGTAATAGTAGGCGACATTGCCCGCGTCGACTTCAATGGCGCCATCGGGCAGGTCCTGGACATCCGCGCCGACGGGTGGGTAAACCTCCTGATAGTCATCACCCGTCTGTTGATAATAGATCCCGTCGTCGTAGAAGTAGGGCGCTCCATTCACGTAGAGCTGGACGTATCCCGGCCACAGGCCATGTCTCCGCGCGCCAAAAACAAAGCCGTGCCAGAAACGCCGTCCACCGATTTCCGCATCCACGTCATGATGCGCGATGACATGTTGATGTTGATCAATCCCACCGCGCGGCGCTTCGACACGGCGCTGCACCACGACAGGTCGCTGGACAACATGCGTGTCCACGTGGCGGATGCTTCCATGATTGGTGCGATTCACGACGGCGGGCTGTCGTTGCACCGCCGGGCGCGGAGTTTCACGTGGAGGTCCAGATACTCGCGGAGCCTCGGCTCCCCGTGGTTCCTGCCGTTGGGCATGGCTCAGCGGCATGGCGGCCAACAGCGCCAGAATGCCAATCCCGATTCCTCTCCGTGAAATAGCAGTAGCAAGGTTCATGGTCATTTGCTCCCGCCTTTGTGCGCTTGGTCATCGGCTTTGAACTCCGCCACGCTGATTTTTGTGGCTCCCGACGGCGGCTCGAAGTTGAACAGGAAGTCCGGCAGCTTCGTTTCGAAATCCCAGTTGGAAAAAATCGCGGTGTACTGCGGAGCCCCGTCCTCGTCCTTGTAGGTAATGACGATTTTTCGCGGCACCGGCTTGGCGCCGGCCTCGATCCAAAATTGCCAATCAACCATCCCTTGTGAAAAGGCCAGATGCTCGCACGGAACGCCCAGGACCGTCACCGGACCGAGATAGGTTCCGGAAACGGCCTTGTGAATCGCGTTCTGGTAGGGATCGCTGACGACCACGTCCTCCAGCGGCATTGTGATGCCGAAGCGCTCGCAGGCCAGGTCCAATGCCTCATCGAGCGTCCCTGGCGCGGGAATACTGCCGTAGAAATTCTCGACGCGGTTGAGCAGGGTGATCGATTTGCCATCATAATACAACCCGCGATTGCGGCGGGTGGAACGCAACTCCGTGTGAAGACGGTTGGGTCGGCGTACCTGCACCTCAACGGTCCTGCCAGCCTGGGCTCTCTGTCCCGAGGCCAGTTGCAGGTCTTGCCAGACTTCGGCATTGACCGAGAAGAACTGCGCTTGCGCCAGATAATCACCCATGCGCCGTAGGAGTTTATCCGCCTGCGGATCAATCGCAGGCTTCCCATCCGTTGCCGTCGGCTTCACGTCTGTCGCCGGTGCCGACACGGCCACGAGACCCAGCAGGGCGGCTGCGGTCAAGACCCGCCGCCGCCATGCGGTGGCGAGGCTACTGATTCGGTTGAGTTCCTTCATAAAGTCCCCCTTTGCTGATGAACAAGAATCTGCCAGGACGCAAACCACAACTTGCCAGGCTGCGGTTACCGCGGTCCGGTCTAAACACAATTAGCATATCACCTTTGACAATGCCAACAAGCCGATTCTGAGCTGTATGCCGTCGCTCCAATGATCGGATTCCTTAATCGCGGAGAGAATCGTCGCTGCCCTCGCCAGCATCCAGATCGATTTTTCAAACGCCAGCCGACAGACCGCCATTGTGGCCCGAGCGCATTCTTTTCGCCTCGCTGCGCAAAGTTGGCGCGGGCTTTGCTCTAGGCGAAAGTGGAATGAAAACAGCCAGGTGCAGCCAGCCCACCCAGTTGAGTCTGGCCTTGCACGCGCTGAAAGAAGCCATCCTCAAGGGCGCCACCTGGCAGTACGAGAAGTTGGTCACACTAGCCGTAAACGCAGGGGCAACCGATGAACAGATTGACCTGGTGGCGCACGAAGCCATTGAAGCGCTGTTCGCTCGCGCCGAACGACCGATCACTCGGCGGAGCCTCACGCAACTGATTGGTCCGGGGCAATTTCGTCGTTGAGATTGTCCATTTTTGGGCGGAACTCCACCGGAAAGCCGCATGTTTGCGCTGTTTCCCGCGTTTTTGCCCCCCGAATGGTACTTGACGCGGTGGGGATCGCGTGGTAGCGTCCCCCCCACTTTAGTCGAAAGCCAAATCACGTCACCCGGAAGGAATTCATGAAGATTCGTGTCGTTCTCACCGTTTTCGCCGTTGCCGGAACATTTGCCGGTCAGGCATTTTCTGCCGACTCGACGGCGGCGTCCGCAGCTTCTACCAATAAATCCACCTCGATTGTGGCCACTGCCGCCGCAGGCGGCGAGGTCGTGGCCCGGGTGAACGGGGTGGACATTACCCGCAAGGAACTTGACACGGCCGTGCAGGCATTTAGCTACCAGATGGCGCGGCAGGGTCATCACGTTTCCCCCGAAGAGACCGCGACGCTGCAGCAAAGCGTGTTGGAACAGTTGATTGGTCGCCAACTCGTCCTTCAGCAGGGCCTCAAGCAAATCCCAGCCGACGTCGACAAGAAGGTGCAGGAACAAATCGACCAGGCGAAAGCGAGCAAGGGCGGCTACGTTGAGTTCAAGAAGGCGCTCGCCGACGGCGGCGTCACGGTCGAACAGTTTACCCACGAGGTTCGCGACGGTATCATCATCCACGAGACGATTCAGTCGCTCATTGACAAACGGGTCAAGATTTCGCCGGAGGACGCCAGGGCGTTCTACGACGGCAATCCCGACCAGTTCAAGCAGCCCGAGCTCGTTCGCGCCAGTCACATTCTCATCAGTTGCTCGCCGGATGCTACCGACGAAGTGAAGAAGGGAAAACGGGCTGAGATTGACGCCGCCCTCTCGCTGATCAAGGGCGGCGAGAAATTTGCCGATGTCGCCAAAAAGGTCTCCGAAGATCCTGGCAGCGCCCAAAATGGTGGCGACCTCGGCTACTTCCCGCGCGGTCGCATGGTGCCGGAGTTTGACACCGCCGTATTCTCAATGAAGACAAACGAAATCAGCGGCGTGATCACCACCCAGTTTGGTTACCATATCCTGCAGGTCACGGGCCGGAAACCGGCGCAGATTACGCCGTTTGATCAGGTCAAGGAACAACTCGCCGACTATCTCAAGCAACGCAAGGGCGGCGAGGTCACCCGCGCGTATGTGACCGAACTGCGCAGCTCGGCCAAGGTCGAGGTGCTCTTGCCCGCGCCCGCAGCGGCTCCGTCGACGGCGACCGCCCCGACCGCCCCCGTCCAGGCGCCGAGCCCGAGCAAGTAACACGGTTCGGCTGGCCCGGATTCGTGGCGTCGTCGTGTCATTGACGCGGCCTGCGGAAGTTTCATAGACTTGCCGCAGCGCTCATGTTGACCATCACGCTGATTCTGGAACTGCTCGCGTTGGGAGGGTTGCTGGTTCTGTCGGCCTTCTTCTCGGGGACGGAGATCGCCCTGTTCTCGTTGAGCAAGCTGCAGCTTCGCCGTCTTCGGCAGGAACACCCGACCCGGGGCCAGATCATCAGCGAACTACTCGACCAGCCGAACCGGCTCCTCTCCACCATCCTCTTCGGCAACACCGTCGTTAACGTCGTCGCCGCCATCCTCGGCTACACAATTCTACAGACGCTCATTCCCCAGCGGGCGGAAAAGTTCGCGGTACCCGTGATGACGGTCCTCATTCTGTTGTGCGGCGAAGTTGTGCCGAAGACGCTGGTGATTCGCAGCGCCGAATTCTTTGCGATGCACGTCGCCCGGCCCATCCAGTGGACGGTCGCATCCACGTCCCGACTGCGCCGCGCCGCCGAGGCGTTGTCGGCGGTGATCGTCCAGGGCTTCGAACGGTTGCCGTACTTCGCCGATCAAAAAGTGCGTTCGGCGGGCCCGACCGAAGACGAATACCGCACGTTGCTGACTGTCAGCGAGCGGGCCGGCGTGGTCCGCAAAGAGGAGCGCTACATGGTCAACCAGATCCTCGCGCTGGAAAAAATGCAGGTAAAGGAAGTCATGACCCCGCGCGTGGACATGCAGTGCGTGGACGACTCGTTGAGCCCGTCGGAGATGGTCGAGGTGTTGCGCCGCATCAAGCACCGCCGCGTGCCCATCATCCACGAGACGCCGGACACCGTCGAAGGCATCCTCAAGGTCAAAGACTTCCTCGTCAACCCCGCCGGCGACCTCGATGAGGTCGTGGAATTGCCGAATTTCGTTCCTGAGACGATGCCGGTGGCCAGGTTGTTGAAGAGCTTTCGCAAGCAGGAGCATCCCGTCGCCATCGTGGTCGACGAATACGGCGGCACGCAGGGGATGGTCACGCTCGAAGACGTCCTCGAGGAGATTGTGGGCGAAATCGAAGACGAGTTCGACAAGAGCGAGATCATGGTGCAGAAACTCGACGAGCGGCGGTACCTCATCAACGGCAAGGCGCGGTTGGAACTTGTCAACGAGCAATGCGGGCTGGCGCTGCAGGCGCCGGACGTGGAGACCATCGCGGGTTGGGTGATCGCCCAACTCGGCGCGCTCCCGAAAGAAGGCGAGCAGGTCCGTGTCGGCGACGTCTGCGCCACCGCACGCAAGGTCGTCAAGAATCGCGTCGGTGAAGTCCTGTTGGAGGTTGTGCCGGAAGCGTCCGCTGAGGAAGGGAACTGACGTGGAGGCGCTCCATTATCTTCTGATTATCCTGCTCGGCGTGTTGGTGTGCGCCTTCTTCGCGGGGGCGGAAACCGGTTTGATCTCGCTGAACCGCGTCCGCCTGCGCCATGAGGTCGAGCGCAAGAACCGCCGGGCGATCATCCTGAACGGGTTTGTCGAAAACACGGAGCGGCTGCTGGGCACGACGCTGTTCGGCACGAACCTCGCCAGCGTGCTCGTGGGCGTGTACGCCACCGTGCTCGCGACGCTGCTCTTTCACACCGATAATTTCTGGGTCGGGTTTGGCGCGGCACTCGGTGCCTCGGCGCTGTTGCTGGTGTTCGGCGAAATCGTTCCGAAGTCGCTCTTCCGCCGTTACGCGCACCGGCTGTGCATGACCATCGCGGACGCGCTGAACGCGATGGCCTGGTTGTGCGCCCCGATGGTGTTGTTGGTGGGGTTTATCATGCGGATGTTCGTCCGCCTGGGCGGCGCCCCGGAAGCGCCGAAGAGCTTTTTCGTCACGCGCGAGGAACTCAAACATCTGGCGAAAGAGGGCGAAGCCGGCGGCGCGCTCACTGTCGAGGAACGCGAGATGATCGATGGCGTGTTCGATTTTCCCTACAAAACCGTCTACGACGTCATGTTGCCGATGTCCCGCACGGTCGCGGTCACGCGCGACATCCTCGTGGCGGAACTGTTCGTGTTGTCGCAGACGACCGGTTTTGCCCGATTCCCCGTGCGAGAGGGCGAGAAGATTGTCGGGGTCGTCAACGTATACGAAATCCTGTTTGAAAACACCGGTCGGGCCGGCACGACGGCGGGACAACTCATGCAGAAGCCGCAGTTCGTGGTGTCGACGGAGCGCATCAATCGCGTGCTGCCCGTCCTGCGCGCGGGCCGTCATCCCATCAGCATTGTCGTCAGCCCCGAAGGCAAACACGTCGGCATTTTGACCATCGAAGACATCGTCGAGGAAATCGTCGGCGACGTGGAAGGGTGACGGCTTGGGCCGCAAAAGCGCGTCGCGGCTACAGTGGTGGAGAGGATTGGATTTGTAGCCGCGAATCTCATTCGCGGTCATAATTCCAAGCGGCAGATTTCTCCGCAGAACGGCCGATCCTCGGCCCGTTTCACCAGTCCATGACGGACAGGGTTACGCCATACATATTGCCACTTCGTTTCATAACTCTCGCCGCTACGGAGCAAATGGTCGAAGAATTCCCGCTGCCAAAGCGGATACGGAAGACCGAGCGGACGCAGTTGGCGTGTCACCAGGGAACGAAACGCCTGTATGAACTTCGACAAATCCGCCTCACGATGAATCGGTGAGGCAAAGAAGTGCACATGGTCCGGCATGATGACATAGCGTCCTGCGCGCCAGTCAGGGAGTCGTGACCACGCGTTCCGAATGGCCTGGTGTGCGTCATCGTTTGCCAGACATGGCCGCCGGTTCGCGGCGCAGCAGGTGATAAAATAGATGATCGATTTGTCGCTCGGGAGCCAGACGGGAACCCGGCGGAGGTGGTGCTGGTCAGACACGGCAGGATTCTATCCGCGAATGAGATTCGCGGCTACAAGAAAGGAACCGCGAAAGGGTTTTGCGGGTGCAAGAAAGCGACCGCGAATGAGATTCGCGGCTACAATTCTTGGCTGCCTTCATTCTGGATTCTGGATTCAGTCTCCTGTATTCTTTGCTTCTCATGCTTGCCAAACGCATCATACCGTGTCTGGACGTGGACCGCGGGCGCGTGGTGAAGGGGACGAAGTTCCTGAACCTGCGCGACGCGGGCGATCCCGTCGAGTGCGCCAAGGAATACGACCGCCAGGGCGCGGATGAACTGGTCTTTCTGGACATCACGGCCAGTTCCGAGAACCGCGCGACGATGATCGACGTGGTGGAGCGCACCGCCAGCGAATGTTTCATGCCGTTGACGGTCGGCGGCGGCATTCGGACGGTGGACGATATTCGCGCGATGCTCAAGGCGGGCGCGGACAAGACGAGTTTGAACACGGCGGCGGTGCAGAAACCGGACGTGGTTCGCGCGGGCGCGGCGCGGTTCGGCTCCCAGTGCATCGTGGTGGCCATTGACGCCAAGCGGAGCGTGGGGCGCGGCGCGGGAAGCCACGGGCCGCGTTGGGAGGTGTACACGCACGGCGGCCGCAATCCGGCGGGCATCGACGCGGTGAGATGGGCGCGTCAAGTGGAGGCGCTGGGGGCCGGCGAAATCCTGTTGACCAGCATGGACGCGGATGGGACAAAGGCGGGATACGACGTGCTGTTGACGCGGGCGATCAGCGAGGCGGTGCATATTCCGGTCATCGCCAGCGGCGGCGCGGGCAGCCTCGACCACATGGCCGAAGTGTTAACCGACGGGAAGGCCGATGCGGTGTTGGCGGCGTCGATTTTTCACTTTGGCGAATACAAGGTGGCCGACGTGAAGAGGTTTTTGAGAGAGAAGGGAATTTGCGTGCGACTATGAGCATACTCGATGAACTGAAGTACGATGCGAGCGGGTTGATCCCCGCCATCGTCCAGGAACAATCCACGGGGCGCGTATTGATGGTGGCGTGGATGAACAAAGAATCGCTGAAGCGGACGCTCGACATCGGCGAGACGGTGTTTTGGAGCCGGTCCCGCAAGGAATACTGGCACAAGGGCGCGACCAGCGGCCACACGCAGAAGGTGAAAGACGTGGCGTTCGACTGCGACAAGGACGCGCTGCTGATTCAGGTCGAGCAAAGCGGCGCGGCCTGTCACGAAGGCTACAAGTCCTGCTTCTTCCGCAGCATCGAGAAGGGCGAGGTCAAAGTGACCGAGCCGCGGCTCGTGGATCCGGAAAAAGTGTATGGGAAGAAATGAAGGCAACTGTCGGAGTGAATACCAGATGCCCCCTCACCTTGTTCCTCTCCCCCGGAGGGGAGAGGCGACAGGCACACGGCAGTGCGAAGATTTCCCCTCTCCCCTTGGGGGAGAGGGTCAGGGTGAGGGGAGTGACAGCACCAAGGCTGAATAACTGAACGAGATATGTTCACGCCGACGAAACCCGAGTTTTTGGAGCTGGCCAGGCACGGCAACCTGATTCCCGTATACCGGGAGATCATCGCCGACGCGGAGACGCCGGTATCGGCCTACCAGAAGATGGCCAAGAGCGGTGGTTCGTTCCTGCTCGAATCGGTCGAAGGCGGCGAGCACATCGGGCGGTATTCATTCATCGGTTCCCATCCGCGCAAGGTGATTCGCGTCGATAAGGCGGATCATGGCGACCCGCTGCAGGCGGTCGAAAAAGAGATGGCGCAATACGTGCCGGTGGCGATTCCGTGCCTGCCGCGATTTACCGGCGGGGCGGTCGGTTTTCTCGGGTACGAATACATTCATCAGATTGAGCCGAGCGTTCCCAAACCCGAACGCGACGATCTGCACACGCCCGTGTTGTGTTTCATGATCACGGACACAATTTTGATCTTCGATCGCGTCAGCCAGACGCTCAAAGTCGTGGCGAACGCGCACATCGACGGCAAACCCGAAGCGGCGTACGCCTCGGCCTGCGCGCGGATCGACGAGATCGTCCACGAATTGCAGCAGCCGCTGGCCGCGCGCGCGCTGGAATTTCGCCGGGAGGCCCCCGAGCCACACGTCGATTCGAACATGCTACCGGAACGCCACGCGGAGATGGTCACCAAGGCCAAAGAATACATCCGCGCGGGTGACATCATTCAGGTCGTGCTGGGACAGCGATTCCGAACGAAGATGCATGCCACGGCATTGGATATCTATCGCGCGTTGCGTTCCGTGAACCCGTCGCCGTACATGTTCCTGCTCGATTTCGGCGGGTTTCAGCTTGTGGGCGCGTCGCCCGAGGTGCACGTGCGTTGCGAAGAGGGCAGGGTGGAGATTCGACCGATTGCCGGCACGCGATGGCGCGGGAAGACGCCCGAGGAAGATGCGCGACTGGAGAAGGAGTTGCTAGCCGACGAGAAGGAACGCGCCGAACACCTGATGCTCGTGGACCTCGCGCGCAACGACATCGGTCGCGTGTGCGATTTTGGCAGCGTGCGCGTGCCCGAGTTCATGGTGATCGAGAAATACTCGCACGTGATGCACATCGTCAGCGGCGTGGAAGGACGGTTGCAGCAGGGCCGCTCGGCGTACGATCTCATGCGCGCGACGTTCCCGGCGGGGACGGTGAGCGGTGCGCCGAAGATTCGCGCGATGCAGATCATCAGCGAACTCGAGCAAAGCCAGCGCGGGCCGTATGCCGGGGCGGTCGGTTATTTTAGTTTTAATGGAAACGTCGATAGCTGCATCACGTTGCGCACGGCGTTGCTGAAGGACGGCACCGCGTATGTCCAGGCCGGTGGCGGCATCGTGGCCGACAGCGATGCGAAGTACGAGTTTCAGGAGACCGTCAACAAGGCGAAAGCGATGTTGAAAGCGATTGCATTGGCCGAGACGTTCCGGTGAGGGGACTACATTTCTGAATTCGGAAATAGCGGCACCCAATTCACAGTCGATCCGTGACTCTTTACTTCGCCGCCTGCCCACAGCAGCGGCAAGCTTGCTTTGGGAACAGAGTGCCAGAAAGCCAGGTTCAAGCCAAGACCATGCATCCCAAATCGCGAGGTCTCGATCCTTTTCTTGGGCCAATCCCATTTCTTTCGGTCATGGTAGCCTTGGAAGAGCTGTTGACCGACTTCGCCGCAGAAAGCTTCGGCTTCTTGTCGTCTTGCCTCGCTCGACCAAGTCCCACGAAACGCCATTTTCTCGATGTGCGAATCCGCATCAATCGGACAATTGCTTATCGCTTCCTCGAAAAAGCGGTCTTGATCGAGCGCCTCTTGGCCTTCCGCCGTGAGCACTTCAATAAACTCGCAGTGGTCTTGATTAAGACGGATTTTCGGAAGCCGGTTCTCCATTATTGAGACTCGTACAATAGGCTGACATCAAGGCCAAAGGTCAGCCTGTTTCCAGCAGGCGCGGATCAAGGAGGGACGACGGCGCATACGCCGCAGGGCACGGGTGGCCTGGTGATCC
>Ga0182014_10002084_pt1 | contig 25729 bp, 24 predicted proteins | sample 612S2DmetaG_FD_120489 | JGI IMG/M metagenome (GOLD analysis project Ga0182014, IMG submission 120489) | Permafrost microbial communities from Stordalen Mire, Sweden - 612S2D metaG | ecosystem: Environmental > Terrestrial > Soil > Wetlands > Permafrost | place: Sweden: Stordalen | collected...
ATGGATCCTATAAATAGTGATAAAGCAATGTAAAATGGTGCAATAGCAGACCCGTAATTATCCACAGGAAATATAAGTTCTTCATTCATTTGCATAGGATTTACATTTGGATCATTCTGATTCTCACTGGAAAATGTTATTAACCCATTTGGATTTGCACTGGTTGTTGAGTTAGGATTAGCAGCAGTTAAATTTGTATTCGGCTGATTAGCTGCTGAACTATTTTGCGCTTGCAATGCACTAATTTGCTCTTGCATAGTACTAAGTTGTGTTTGCAATGCTGTTGCTTGAGTTGTGGTTAGATTTATTTTTCCTTGATCTACAGCTGAATTAACTTGATTCTGTATTTCAAGTGCAGTGGTGTTAATTATTCTTGGCATAATTGGATTCATTTTCTCATTAATTAAGTACTCTATTTGGGCTTGTTTAGGATTTGATGTTCCAAATGATAGTAAATTTTCAGTGAAATTACTGGGAATTATGAATGCAGCATAATATTCTCCAGTATTAACTCCGTATCGTGCAGTATTTTCATCTACAAATTGCCAGTTTAAATTAGTGTTATTGGCAGCTAATTCGTTGGATAAATTTTTTCCAAAATTATAATTCACTCCTTGGAAAGTGTAACCTAAATCATTATCAACTATGGCGATTTTCATATTAGAAGTGTTATTGTAGGGATTCCATATTGCTTGAATATTAATTAGTGAATATAGTGATGGTAAGCAAACTATTATAATTAAAGCTACTATTACAATGGGATTGTTTATAATGGCTTTAAGATCACTTTTAAAGATTTCTGCTATTCCTTTTATCATTTTAAATTCACCTTGTAATAATTGAACCTGTAACATAGTTAAAAGAATTTATAATTTTTATATGATTACTATTTTAGAATAATAGGAACTATTACATATATAAAGTTTACTAATTAGTAGTTGGATTATAAACTACTAAATTTATAATAAACTTTGTCTTCTTCAAATGATTAAAACTCTAAAAAAATTAAGTTCTAAAAAATTAAACAACTAATAAGTAGTGTGTAAATCAAATAATATTAATAGGAGTTTGAAGTTAAATAAAAAAAATAATAGTTATTAGCTTTGTATATTAGCTTTGTATCTTCCAGATAAGGTGACATACATGAATTTATCATTACTTTCATTAAATATGTGGATATTTAAATTTAACATTTTTTTTAAATCTTTGACAAAAAAAAAATTAAATCATTTTTATCATAATAAAAAAACTTATTTTTGGTTTAAACATCATAATATTATAGTGACTAAAACTGATGCAAATCCACGTGTAAAATAGTAGTGAAAGCTTGAATTAAATTTTGTACGAAAATAAAGTTGGTAAAAAAAAATAGTTTAAGTAATTGAAGGAGGTTTGTATAATTATGAAAAAATCTATTGGAGCAAAAACTATTGTTTATCCCACACCAGTATTTATAGTGGGTACGTATGATAAGGCTGGAAAAGCGAATGCTATGGCTGTAGCATGGGGTGGTATTTCTTGTTCTGATCCACCATGTGTTTCTATATCAACGAGGGAAGCCACTTATACTCAGGGAAACCTTATAAATCAAGAGGCATTCACCATAAATATTCCATCTGAAAAGTATGTTAAAGAAGCGGATCATTTTGGAGTGATTTCAGGTAGGGATGAAGATAAATTTTCTATTACGGGATTAACTCCAGTTAAAAGTGAAATTGTTAATGCACCTTACATTAAGGAATTCCCTCTCATTCTGGAGTGTAAATTGGTTGATACCACGAAGTTAGGATTACACACTCATTTCACTGGAGAAATTCTCGATGTAAAAATAGATGAAGAGTTCACTGATGAGAATGGAAATCCGGATATTAACAAAATAAAACCTATTTTATATGATCCAGCAGGTATGGGTTATTATGGAATTGGCAAATTTTTAGGTCAAGGATTCTCTATTGGAAGAAATATTTAATCTTTTTTTATTTTTTTAATTGGTAAAAAACAGAAGATTTTTATCCTAAAAAAAAAAATATTTATTTTCTCATTTTTTTGGGGGAAGATTTACTCTGTAAAATATAAAAGTTTTTTAAAAAAAAAGAAGCTAAATAATAGAATTTTATTTTGATTAAAAATTATCTCTCTAATTTTGAAATAATTAATTGTTCTAATTTTTGGTACCATTATTTATATAAATGATAGTAAAAATTTTAATATGGTATAAAAACATCGTTATATATAGCCCATTGGATCAATAAATGGTAATTTCTTTCATTTTTAAAGAAAAATTCTTCTCATATTTCATGTGTCAAAAAAATATTTTTATAAAATTCTACTTCGTTATAGACATATATTACGAAGTAGAATATAATTAATTTTGAAAATCACCAAAGTCACATAATTTTCAACTATTTGGGGTAGATGAAGTAATGCTTTTTGATGTAACTTTTATTATCAGTTAAGTAGGAACATATCTCAAAAAAAATGAATCTAAGGTTTCTAATTTTTAGAAATATTAATTATAAAGAAAGCATATTCACTAACTTATTATGAATTAATGATTTCATGATTAATTAGCAAAAATAGAAATTATTTCTAATATTATTTTGGAAAGGAAGCAAGCGATTATACGGCCTCTATTTGCCCGCCAACTGCTCAAATATCTCCGAAAAAACTATCTTATTTAACGTTAAATGAATCATCTATCGCCAAAATAATTGATTCAGATTGATTTATGAAAGGACAATAAAGAGGAGTTATTATCCCATATGGGGATAAAAAAACAATTATTTAATTGATTCAAATATTATCAAACTCTATAATCTAACCCATATCATATACCCCAATTCATCTATTTTCACCACATTTATAAGCACTAAATCAAGCTTGATTGTTCTTTGCCCGCTGATCGCTCGCTTGCCTGCCTGCCCGCTCGCTTACATATTTAATTATTAAAAAATGGCCCAATCAACCGCACGAATCTCCATTTTATGACCACAGATTAAAGCAAGCCTTTATTTTTGTATAAAATCCACATCGGAAAGAATATTCGATCAAAAAGAGGTTTAATTGATGATATATCCACATTAAAAAGAGAAAGGCTTCCTTGAAAAAATCACACAGTTATATGAGAAGATCAGTCCTTAAAATTATCTCAATTACTGCACTTTTTAGTGATATATCATCGTAAAATAGGCTATAACACCGACAAAATTATAAAAAAAGCTCGCAATATCATAAAAAGGATCTGAACGTTATATTTTTTATATCTTTTTTTTTATATCTTTTTTTAATTTTTGATCCAAAGTTTTAAATATAAGAATAGTTTACAAAATTAAATAGTATATTAAATTAAACTATTTATTAATATAGACTATACAAAAAATAACTAAAAAATTTTTGTTTAAGAGGGATATTCATTATGACGGAAAAACAGGCGGATAAACTTGTAGAAGATATTATGGAAGATTCAATACTTTATATTAAACTTTTCAATAATGAATTGATCCATTTAGGTGATAGAGACTTTATGAAAACATTTTCTTGGTTAATATTAATTGAAAGCTATGATAATCCATCAATATCAGGACTGGGGAAGAAATTACGATTAGCAAAGTCACAAATGACTGGTAAAATTGATCAATTAGCTAATGATGGTTTAATAAAGCGAATACCTGATGAAAAAGACCGTAGAATACTTAGGGTTAAATTAACACCATACGGACATAGTTTCATAAAAACATCACGAAACCCAATTGAAGAAAATATGAAACAATTATTATCCTCATTAAACTTTGAAGAGATTGAAGAACTTAAAAAAAGCATAGAAACAATTAAAAATATCGTTTTAAAGATCATGGACGCAAATAAGGGATGATACGAATATTAGTATAAAAAATTCATTTCAATGTTATAAAAAACATGAAAAAAAAGGAGTGTATAAAAAAATGAAAATAAGTGATGAAGTTTATGCATTGGATTCAACGAAAGGAAATTATGTTTATCTTATTTTGGGTGAAGAAATAATATTAATTGATACAGGACTTCCTAAAAGTGGAGAAGGTATTTTAAATGATTTAAAATCCATGGGTATTAAACCTCATGATATTAAACATATTTTAATTACACATGATGATATGGACCATGTAGGTAGTCTAGCTTTACTAGAGAAAGCTAGTGGAGCTAAAATTTGGGCATCAAAAGAGGATATACCTTATATCCTTGGTGAAATAAATCGTCACATGATTAAAAGAATTATTAATTACATTATTAAACTTAAAAAACCGAAAAATATTAATTCATATCCTGAAAATGGAATGATTGGCAATATTAAAGTTATATATACTCCGGGGCATACACTAGGGCATGTATGTTTGCTTTATAAGGATATAATGTTTGTTGGTGATTTATTTAGAACCAAAAATGGGGAAATAATCATGCAGCCATCATTTACTAATTGGAATAATCAGATTATAAAAGAATCGATAACTAAAATAGATGAGTACGATTTTGAGTGGATTTGTCCCGCTCATGGTGAACCAATTAAAAGAGATAGTCACTTGAAAGATTTTATTAAAAAGATAAGTGATTAAGTTAAAAAAATTAAAGAACTATTTCAGGATTAATTTGAAATGTTTGATATTAATTTAATTCTGCTTCCATTATTCGGATTTATTATAGGCCTATTAGTGTCTACTTTAGGTGGTGGTGGTGGTGGATTATATGTACCGGTTTTGATACTGATTTTCGGTGTCACACCACAAGTAGCTGTAGCTACCTCTCTAGCATCAGTGTTACCCACCACGGCTGTAGGCGCCTTCAGTCACTATCGTCAAGGCAATGTAAATATCCGTACAGGATTAATTTTAGGAATCGGAGGATTAATAGGTACATTAATAGGAGCTAATATTGCCAATATTATTCCTCCTAACCTTTTACAAAAAATTCTTGGAATATTCACGTTGATAATGATAATTCCAATGTTGAGAAGCTTATTACAAAGACGTCAAAAACTGAAAGAAAAAAATGATGATAAAGAAAAAACATTAACCCTTACCGGTCCTAAAAAAGTTATAGCCTCTCTTTTTGGAGTCGCATCCGGATTAATGGCAGGAGTTTTCGGAATAAGTGGAACACCACCAGTTATTGCAGGACTCTATAGTTTAGGCTTACCCGCTGCAATGGTTGTAGGTACCTCCGTATTCGTACTTATCTTCAACTCAGTAGCAGGTATAGGAAGTTTTTACCTGCTAGGAAGGTTAGATCTGACCTTGATAATTCTCCTTGGCGGTGGAGCTGCTGTAGGTGCATTTATAGGACCAGTACTACTTAAAAAAATTAATCCTAAAACTATTGAAAAAATCTATGGACCTTTACTTCTAAGTATAATGCTTATTTTTGGCTTAGGACTAATACTGGCATAAAAAAAATATATTTATGAGAAGATAATTACTAAACCCACATTTTTTTTTAAGATAATGTTTAGTCTTTATAAGGTTCTATATGTGGGAATAAATTATTCTTAAAAAAAATGAGTCGAAGTAACATTCTATTCTAACTGGCTCTGAAACTGATTTAAAAGCCCGATCTTAAACTAATTGGGCTATATGTAATTATCTATTTTTTACCATATTTGCTATTTTTCTTATAATCTTAATTTAAGATTGAAAATTAGTTAATTAATTCTTAGTAATATTAATAAGAGAATTTTTATAGTTGAATCAATAGAGTTTCAACTAAATTAGGGATATTATAAACTAGAGATCATTTATTATTGGTTTATTGATCTCTTACTTAATTACATGAATTTTTTATAAAGCAATATGAAAAGATTCAAGGAAAAATTTTTTTGAGATTTGTGGGATTAAAAAAAGAAGTTGAGTAGTGATGGGAGAACTTAAAGTTCTTATATTGGAAGATGTTCAGTATGATGCTGAATTGATGGAATATGAAATGCGTCGTGAAAGTTTAAAATTTTTATCTAGGAGAGTGGAAACAGAAGAGGATTTCATCAGAGAACTTAATGATTTTAAACCAGATTTAATATTGGCGGATCATTCGCTACCTCATTTTGATGGTGTTTCTGCCTTAGAGATCACAAAGAAGAGATCTCCACATACTCCATTCATTTTTGTCAGCGGCAAAATTGGGAATGAATTTGCAGTTGACATGTTAAAGAATGGTGCTAAAGACTATGTTTTTAAAAATAATCTTACAAAATTAGCACCAGCAATTAAGAGAGCTATCACAGAACGTGATGAACTAGAAGAACTTATAAATAGTAGAAATCAGCTTAAAGAAGCGTTGGAAGAAAAAGAGATGTTTCTTAAGGAAATTCATCATCGGGTTAAAAATAATTTGATGATTATATCTAATCTTCTCGAGCTTCAATCTTATTACATCAAGGATAAAGCAGATTTTAATGTATTTAGGGATAGTAAAACACGCGCTGATTCAATGGCCCTGATTCATGAAAAACTTTATCAATCAACTAACCTTAAAAAAATTGATTTTGGGGAATACATCCATTCTCTGGCAATTGATATATTTGATACTTATAATATTGCTCCTGATCGAATAAAGATGGTTATAGATGTTGAAGAAATCATGTTAGATATTAATACTGCAATTCCTCTTGGTTTAATAGTTAATGAATTATTAACAAACAGTTTGAAATATGCATTTCCAGAAGATAAAAATGGTATTATCACTATAATATTCAGTAAAACTGATGATATATTCACATTAATCATTAAAGATGATGGAATCGGACTTAAACCTGGTATTGACTTAAAAAATACCGAATCTTTAGGATTAGAACTTGTAAATAATTTAACCCGTCAAATAGATGGTAATGTAGAACTTGATTATGACGACGGGACCGAGTTTAGAATTACGTTCAAGGAATTAGAGTATAAAGGAATTAGTTGAAATGTCTGGTGAGAGAATATTAGTGGTTGAAGACGAGAGCATTATGGCTATGCTTATTAAACGTAAACTGGAAAATTGGGGTTATAATATTGTAGGTTGGGTGGATACCGGTGAAGATGCAATTAGTAAGGCCAAAGAAACCAAACCAGATTTGATACTAATGGATATAGTTATAAAAGGTAGTATGGATGGTATAGAAGCAGCTCAACAAATAAGGGAAAGTTTGAATATTCCTATCATATATTTGACAGCATATTCAGATGATGGAGTGTTGAAGCGTGCCCGTGAAACGGAACCTTATGGATACTTAGTTAAACCTTTCAGGGAAGGCGAAGTGAATGCTAACATTGAAATGGCGGTTTATAAGCATAATTCAGAAAATAAAAAACAATTTGAACTTAAAAACAGAGTTTTAACAGATTTTGACGACCTTGTTCAAACATTAAAAAACTGTGCTGATCAATCAGATGAAGAGATTGAGGAAATGCTTTTGAATATTTTTTCCAAGCGGATAGAGAATGATACACCAAGTTTTGATGATCATATAAATAAATTAGGGTTAAATTATGAATCTGATAAACCTGAAGTGATATTTGATGCTTATCTTGCTTGGATGTCTGATTTGCTCTCCAGCTTCGGTATTATGAGTAAAATTGGTTTTAATGAAGAAGGGTACTATATTGAGGTTTTAAATTGCCCTTGGAAAGATGAATCAGAAAAGAATCATATATTCTGCTTTAATTGTCAGGCAATACTGAATTATAGCTTAAAATGGACAGATATCAAGGGTAAACTGGATTTAAACGAGACTATAGCGGAAGGATCACCTTTATGTGTCTTTAGATTGTATTAATCAAGATTTATTATTCGTTTGTATAAAAGTAATTTAAAATTGTTTAGAAGTTATATTTTAAAAATTATATTCAAATTGCTTAAATTTTTTATAAGAATTTTTATTACTACACGGATTCTATCTAAAATCTGGTTAATTTTATTGTTTTATTTTAATTAATTATTATAAAAGTTTATAAAGTAACATAATAAAATAATAATAGATATGATTTTAATCTGATTAGCTTTATGGGGTGGGGTTTTTCTGTGATTAAATCAAATGAAGCAGTTAAAAAGGCTGATAAAGAATCAGATGTTGTAAATAAAGATTTAAAAAAAGCTAATAAGGAATTACAATTGTTAAATGAAGAGCTTAGTAAAAATAATGAAGTTTATAAGCAATTCTTTGATAATCCTTTAAATGGATTTGTTTCATATAAAATTATCACAGATAATAAGGGTGAACCTGCAGATTTTGTTTACCTGATCACCGAGCGCAAGAAGGCTGAAGATGAAATTATTAAATTGAACATGGATTTAAGTCAGCGTGTAGAGGAGCTCATTACATTAAATAATTTATTGCCAATGAGTGTTGTTATTACCCAAGATAAGGATTGTAAGACTATGTATGCTAATCCGATCATGGAAAAATTGTTAGACATCTCCCCCGGGTCTAACATTTCGCTAAGTGCATCGCCTAATGAGAAACCTAATTTTACTGCTTTTTTTAATGATCGTGAGTTAAATCCTGAAGATTTTCCTATGCAAAAAGCTATAGCTACAGGGAAACCTGTGTACGGCTCAGAATATGATATTATTCGTCATGATGGCAAAGTATTAAATTTTTATGGGCATGCCGTGCCTTTATTTGACGAAAAAGGTAATGTTCGTGGTGCTATTGGTGCTTTTGATGAAATCTCTGATCGAAGAAAAGCTGAAAAAAAGCTGGAAAGAACTATGGAGGAGTTAAAACGTTCTAACCAGGAACTTGAGCAGTTTGCTTATGTGGCTTCTCATGACTTGCAGGAACCGTTAAGGATGGTTTCCAGTTTTACTCAGTTGTTAAAGGATCAATATGAAGATAAACTTGATGGAAGCGCCTTGGAGTATATTAATTTTGCTGTGGATGGTGCTCAGCGTATGCAGTTATTAATAAATGATCTTTTAGCTTACTCTCGTGTGACAACGAAGGTTGATGAATTTGAAGAAATAGATCTGGAAAAGGTTTTGGATGAGGTTTTATTTAACTTGGAGTTAGTTATAGAGGATAATCAGGCGGTTATCTTTAGAGAATCTTTGCCTCATATTCGTGCAGATTTTGGGCAGTTGGTGAGAGTATTCCAAAATATAATAGGTAACGCCCTGAAATATCGCAGCGAAAAATCACCTCAAATTCATATCTCCGTTCAAATGGAAGATGAAAACTGGCTATTTAAGGTGGAAGATAATGGTATCGGAATTGAACCAAATTACTTTGAAGAAATCTTCAAGATATTTAGAAGGTTGCATAATCGAGATGAATATAACGGAACAGGCATAGGTTTAGCCATTACTAAAAGGATAATAGAACGACACGATGGAAATATTTGGGTTGAATCAGAACCGGGAGAAGGTTCAAACTTTTACTTCACGATTCCCTTGAATAAAAATTCTTTTTTTAAAAATAATTTTTGAGTTCTAAAAATTTTAATTTTCTTAAGAAAATTCCTGTGTTATAATTTCTTAATAAAATGTAAATAAATATTAATCAAGTAAAAGAAGAAAAATTGTTACAGAAAAACCTCCAATTCGCGAAGGTAAATGGATATATATTAGAGTAACTCCAAATACGAGTCTAAAGGATATTCAAAAACTAATTTTAGTTAGATCACCATTGAAAAAGTAATAATCGTAGGATTAGTAAATCTACAGTAAAATTCCAAGTCTCGTAAAATTTTATTAATATTTTTTTATTATGAGCATCTGATATTTATTTTAATTAAATACTTAGAATCAAATATTATTAATTATAATATTATAATAAGTAGAATTTTATAACCGGAGGTCAGGTATGCTAATTTTAACTACGCCAACAATTGAAGGGAAGAAGATAATTGAATATTATGGTTTAGTAACTGGAGACTCTTTATTGGGGGCGAGTATGTATAAGGATATGTTCTCAGGAGTGAGGGATGTTGTTGGAGGAAGAACCTCTAAATATGAAGAGGAGCTTACAAGTGCTAGAAACATGGCTTTAAAGAGTATGGAAGAAAAAGCTGAGAAAAAAGGCGCTAATGCTATCATAGGGACTCGTGTGGCTTATCATAACTTGGGCGGTACCATGGGTAACACTATAATGGTTACTATATTTGGAACTGCAGTTTCGTACCAGGAATAAATATTGATTAAAAAATAACAATTTAAAATTTCTATGAAGGTGATATCTGTTGAATGCTTCTAGAAAAAATTTTCTTATAGATAAACGTTGGGCTATTACAGCTGTAATCTTAGGATTTTTAGTGGGTTTCACTTCTGCTGTTATTTGTGTAGTATTCCATTTAATTATTTTTGGATTCAATATCATGTATATATTGTCTCCTTTAAGTGCGGGAGTGGTTGAAACAGTTATAGCCCGTAGAAAGTATGGTAAAAGCACCGGGGCTATTAGTGCTCTTTTAACATTTATTGTAATCAATATTTATGGCTGGTTTTTCCCGGGATGGTTTTATCCTAAGGGACCTGTTACATTAAGTTTTATCACGTTAATTGCCATAGGACTGACGATTGATGCTGCATTCCCCATATTTACTAGGTATGTTCTTAAAGTAGTTGTGGTGGGTTCATTCATTAGGTTTATAAGTTTCTTGTTGAATCTTCCTTCTATAATTCTGGGTAATCCTCCGGTAGTTGAAGGTGGACAGATAATTATTGGACAGCCATCTGATGAAATTTACCTTGATGGTTTAACTATGCCATTAGTATCTGTTCCTCATGTGGATGGGGGAGAAATTAAGAAATATGTGGGTTTAGTCATCGGTGAAGCTATTGTAGAAGAAAAAAAGTCTGGGGGACGGTTTTCGAATCTTTTAAAGACTATTCAACCTAAAAAATTGGATGATATGAATTTAGGCGAGGCTCGAAGGTTAGCCATTTCTCGAATGTTAGATAATGCTAAATCAATGGGAGCGAATACGGTGTTAGAAGTTTTAATTAACTATGTTAGTGTGGGTGGTTTGCAAGGCAATGCATTTATTGTATCTGCATCGGGAACTGCGGTTATATATGAATAAAAACAGAGTAAAAATTAAAATTACTATTTTTTTTTAATAAAATTATCTTATTTTAATAATGTAAAATTGTATTCTATCCAAGTTTTTTTATATTAGGGGGTCTAGATGATGACTTATTTTATATAAATCATTTATTAATGAGATTTTATGGTTTATTATTTTTACATTTTTTTTAGAGAATACAATACTATCTAAAATGAAAATAACATTTGATGAGACGTATCCTGCCCTTAAAATCAGAGAAGTTAAAAAAGGCATTAAGGGTGATAAATAAATTACACTCAGATTCCCTACAGGTATTCCGGAGAAAATAAGAGCATTATTTAAATAAACATAAACATCGTAATAGGTAACTCCCAAGTACATTTGTTTGCTTAATAAGTAAATCGTTGTAATTATGGTAATTATTGTTAATATGAAGAGGGGATGTCTATAAATACCCTTAAAACAGAAGTTACTTCCATCTGAATCCATTTATTACTTCTCCATCATCAAAATTTAATACAAATTATCTAATTCTTTTTATTTTTTATGTGGATACTTGGATTAGTAGGTTATGAATGAGCAAAACTTAGAATTTGAACTAAAAATGCAGTAAAAATTATTCTTAAATATTGAACAAAATAAAATTTGAGAAATAATTTTCGGATTTTTTTTTATACAAAAATAAAATAAAATAGAAATCGTAAAAATAATAAATATTATGATAAAAATATAGTATATAAAATGTTAAAGGGGGGTTTGAATTTAAATGTATATGGGAAATTTTAATTTAAGGGAAATTCCTAAATTAATTATTTCAATAATTATAGTATTTCTTGCAGGTGCTGTGGGAACAGTATCCACACTTCCTCAGATAACTACCTGGTACGCGGCATTGCCAAAGCCAGCCTGGACACCGCCAAACTGGGCTTTCGGACCGATATGGAGTACTCTTTACGTTTTAATGGGAATAGCTTTATTCCTAGTGTGGAGACAGGGTTTAAATAAAAAAATTGTTAGATATGCAATCTTAATATTCGCTGCGCAACTTGTAATAAATGTGGTTTGGTCATTAGTTTTCTTCGGTACGCATAACATATTCGGCGGATTAATAATGGTAATAATACTATGGCTAGCCATTCTGGTTAACATAATCGTATTCTACATGGTTTCTAAACCAGCAGGACTGATACTAATACCATATTTAGTGTGGGTTACCATAGCCGGTTATCTTAACTATAGCGTGTATCTTTTAAATCATTAAGAAAGAAATTTAATATTTTTTTTTATTCACTATTTAAGACTTAAAATAAAAAATTTTTTAAGCTGGATTTTAAAGGATTATTTCTTTTTTTTTAGATGTTCTTTATACCTATAATATTCGCCACGCGTACTAATTTCCATACGAAAGATTTTTCTTCTGTTAGAATGGATTGAAAGGTTTCCTGGGGTGAATGGCCGAGGGCAGCTAAGATTTTAGTAGAAAGATTTTTTTCCTGTATCATATTGACAAATAATTCCCGTATCTTATGGTTTTCATCAAGATCTTTGACTTCCTGTAAACTCCCCTGCAGAGTTACAAACTTATATTCCGTTAAATCATCATTATATTTTTCAATTTCCACTGCCACATCAGGATTTTCCTGGAACAATTCTATCTTCTTACCATATTTGGTTGATAAGAAATATAGGAACTCCTCGTCAAAAACATATAGGAAAGGTGCAATATAAGGATATTCTCCTAGAAAAGCAATTCTACAAATGTATTCTTCTTGAATTAAATTGTCGTATTCTTCTTTATTCATTAATGGTATTTTTAATAGATTCAAATATTATCACCAGTTACTTATTATGTATGTTCTAATAATTGAAACTATTTTTTTTTATATCAAAATTTTTTAAAAAAAACTCACTTTTAACAGGTTTACATGTATATGATGAGATGTATTTTTAATGAGTTTCATCAAACTTTATTTATAAATGTATTAAAACCTTTTTATTCCTCCAAATATTTGAGGGGTAAGTAAAGTTATAGTAAAAAAATTTTAAAAATGAAAGATTTTAAATGAATGTAGACAATGAACTTGATATATATTCTAAATAAAAATTTGACTGAAAAATAAGTATAGAAGTTTTCAAATATTTATTTAAAAAAAATATGATATCGATTAAATTAAATAGTTTTATTAGATTCTAAAAAAATTTGATTTAAAAAAATATGGGTTTAATTATTTTTTTTTTGGGTTAAAAATTATGAGATTATATAAATTTTTTTATTCAACTATCGTCGTAAATTATTGTTTTATAATGGATCGGATAATAATTCCATTATTCTCATTTTCTCGGGTTAAAGCGTCGATTACAACAATATTATCTATGGAATTATTTAAGAATACTAAATATGTTTTATTATTACTATTCCTGTTCGGAGTGCTGCTGCGTGTAATAGTATACTTCCTAATCCCATCACTTTATGGTTTACAAAGCGATTCTATAGGTTATTATCTTAGCGCTGTAAATGGAGTGGAACATGGTGTTTTCTCAACTTATTGGCCGCCGGGATTTCCTCTTCTCATCTCATTATTCTATATACTATTTAAATCTAACACCATCTTAATTTTAACATCATTTTTAATCGTTATAGGTTCTTTATGTGGATTATTATCCTATTATATTTCATTAAAGTTATTCAAAAACAGATTAGCAGCTTTACTGGCCTTCCTATTTATCTGTATACAACCATCATTCCTATTACATTCACCACAATTATTATCTGATATATTCGCGGTAATGATAATGGGTATTAGTATATATTACATATTGGAGGATTACGAGAATCATAATAGGAATATATCTTTATTATTAGGGGTAATTATTGGATTTCTGGTTTTAATTCGGCCTGATTATATTTTCATGATTATAATTTACTTCCTCTTGGTTACCATCTCCCATCACCTCCTGAAAATTAAAGTAGAAAAATTAGCATTATTTATTATAGCTTTAATGTTAACTTTAACTCCCTGGCTTATTTATACAGATGTAATGACTGGGGCGCCGGTGATTTCTACTAATGGTGGTGTTAATTTTTATATTGGTAATAATCCAAATGCTGACGGCAGATATGCGGAACCTTACGGTTTAACAAGTAATAATGAAGGGTACAGTATGGGTTTAACGTATATTTCAAACAATATAGTCTCCACAATATCATTATACTTTAAAAAATTAGTATTATTAATATTCACTCCGTATATTCTACCCTGGGAATTACCGGAACATCATTTCACTATTTCAGAGATTATCTACAGCTTTGGGATGAATATAGGATTCCTAATCACTGAACTTATTGGATTTAGAGGATTAATCTTAATAAAAAAGAGGCAATTACAAATATTCTTTATAAGCTTAATTATATTAATTAACTTGACATTAATCCCATTTTTTGTGGATGGCAGATTAACATTACCATTACTATTAATTTACACTATTTTCGGGAGTTATTACATTTCTAGAGTAATAGAATTAACCCTGAAAATCCAGTAAAAATAAAAAATTATAATTAATTAAAGGTTAAAATTTTTAGGTAAAACTTTTTATACATCCTCACATTATCATATATAGTATAAATCATTAAAAAGTTTGAAATATTACTTAAAAATTTTTATAAAAAATTTTATTTAATTTCTAAAAAAAAAATATTATAAGGATAAAATAGTTATGGATACCAAAAAAATATTAAACTACTTAAAATTAGGATCATTAACACGGGGAATAACACGACGTGACATCATAACTGTAATTGTACTATTCATCATACTACGATTCATTATGTACATAATAAATCCATCAACAAGTTTACACCCTATGAACTTCCTAAATCATCTCTAAAAAGAAAGAACTTTGATAGAATTATTATTTTTAACTAACATCCTCACAAATAATTTTTTTTTAGAGTCCGAGCATTGCACCGTACTTTGAATAAACTTCATTGATAAGCTCATCAGAGTTAGGATTATTCCAATCATGCATCCATTCTGAAACTAATGATTCAAGAGTAATTGGAATAACACCCGCTTGTAGCATTCTCTCGATACCATACTTATGGGCATCCACAGTAGAATCACCGGCAGCATCAATTAATCCATAAACTTCATATCCCTCTTTTAAACCATGAAGAGCAGTGTAAGTAAAGCACATGCTGGTCCATAATCCTGAAATAACTATTTTATTCCTTTCAGTGCGCATGGCAGCTTTCCATGTTTCCTCATCTTCAAAGGCATCGAAACTTGGTATTTTCCGTGCAAATACTTCCTGATCTGGGAATAAATCAGTAATTTCAGAAATAAAATCTCCATTTAATTGAGGATTAATAGTGGATAACACTACAGGAATATCTAAAATACTTGCAGCTTTCGCAGCGCAGAATGCAGCAATAGTAATTAGAGTCTTATCACCAGAAGAAATACTCTTAATCATCGCTGGCTGATAATCCACTAAAACCAAAACACTATTCTCATCAGTTAATAACTCGAATTTACCATCATCTAAATTAACCATTCATAACTCCCCCCATATCATAAAAAATCACTTAATGAACTTAAAAATGATTTTCGTAAAATATATGATTCCTTATTAGAAAAAATAATTTAGTTTATTTGAATTAAATAAATTTGAAGGAATTTACTAAAAACATTTTAAATAAATTTTTTTGTTAGTATGTATGTTATCACTGATAAAATTTATGAAATTAATTTTACCTACATCAAAAAATTTTTTTAAAAAAAAAGACTGAGTTTTACTAACAAAAAAATTTTACCTATTTTTAAATAATACTCTTTAAAAGGCTGTTATATAATTAGGTTAAAATAAAAGAATAGAATATAAGAAAATATTTTTAAAAAAAAGTTTTAAAAATCAAGCATTTTTTTTTTAGTTCTTTAAAATTTCCGTATTTAAGATTTATATTTAAAGAAAAAAAATAGGAGGGAATAATGAATTATTTTTTAATGCTTAATTCAATATCCGATGCTTTAATAGTTTTTCTTCCGGCATGTTTAGCGTATTTAACAGCTTCTTCAGCGATTTCTTCACCTTTAGCTTCCAAAATTTTTGCTAAAGCTTCTCTTGCATCGTCACTGACCCTCTGGGCACCGGCATTTTTTAATATTCTTCCTATTGGAGCAATTGGTAATTCAGTCATATAATCACCTCAATTACAATTAATACACTATCATATTTAAATTTATCGATTTTACAGGTATTTTTTAATCTATTATCCTCATTACATAGCAAAAATATTTCAAAAATTAGAGACTGTCAAATTAGTAGCTGTTGAAGATATATGATGTGTTATCTAATCTAGTATTCCGATTTCCAGTTAAAAAAAAATATTTGGAGTTAAAAGTAGTAGTGAGGTTTAATTGCTATAAAAATTTTTTAGTTTTATTAAACCATCAAAAAAATGTATAAGTTTTTTTAAAATCTGTATGAAAAATTCCAGCATGTAAGGATTGATCTGTAAATTAGATTTTTTTTTATGGGAAAATGTTTTTATACACACTTATCATATATTAAAGAGGTTAAAAGAAAATATAATTCTTTTTATAGTGAAGTATCCTTAAATATTTTTTTATAATTTGGGAGTAATAATTTATGACATGTAATGTACTTGTTGGAGGAGGATGGGGTGATGAAGGTAAAGGAAAATGTATCACCTATCTCTGTTACAACGATAAACCTAACATTATAGCAAGAGCAGGTGTAGGACCCAATGCAGGGCACTCTGTAGAATTCCATGGAGAAAAATATGGTTTAAGATTAATACCATCAGGCTTCTTCCACAAGGATGCTCGATTATTAATCGGTGCAGGCGTACTCGTGGATACCACGGTATTTCTCCATGAATTAGATTACTTAAATAAATATCAAGTTAGAAGTAGAACCTATGCTGATTATCGATGCGCTATTATTGAAGCTAAACACCGTGAACAAGATAAAGCCTCTGATTACCTCTCCAAAAAAATTGGAAGCACCGGCACCGGCTGCGGACCCGCAAATGCTGACCGAGTAATGCGTGTCGCGAAACTTGCTGGGGAAGTAGATGAAATGAAAGGCTACACCACCGACGTGCCATTAGAAGTTAACACAGCATTAGATAAAGATAAAGACGTATTTATTGAAGGTAGTCAAGGATTCGGACTCTCACTATACTATGGAACCTACCCGTATGTAACCAGTAAAGACACCACCGCCAGCACCGCCGCGGCGGATGTAGGTGTAGGACCCACCAGGATAGATGAAGTAATCGTGGTATTCAAATCATATATAACCCGTGTAGGTGAAGGGCCATTTAAAACAGAGATAACCCAAAATGAAGCGGAGAACTTAGATATTGAAGAATACGGTACAGTAACCGGTAGAAGACGACGTGTAGGTCTCTTTGATATGGATTTAGCTCGTGAATCTTGCATGATAAACGGCGCCACTCAAATAGCTTTAACCTGTGTAGATCGCTTATACCCTAAATGTGAACATGTTAAAGATTACAATCGCCTATCACAGGAAATAAAAAAATTTATTAATGAAATAGAAGGTGAAACCGGCGTACCAGTGACTATAATATCCACCGGCCCAGATTTAGAGGATACCATTGATTTACGTAGTGAATTACTTTAATAAACAAAAATTTTATTAATTTTTTAGTTAATTAAAAAATTTTTTTTATTTACTCTCTCTTTTTTTTACATAAATTTTTTATACTATTTACTACCATAATTAATATGTTAAATAAATTAAGCTCTCCAAAAAAAAATATTTACGATATTTCACCCATTTATAAATTCATCATTTTCAACATTATGTCTTACAATAAAATTTTTTTCATATTTAAATAGAAATGATTTTATAAAATATTTTTTTTTATAAAATTAGGGATGAAATAAAAAATTTTTTTCAGGAATGGGATTTTTACGAATGGTATTACAATTAGGAAACCAAAATTAACTGATGGTCATCCAATTTATGAGTTAGCCAGGCTAAGCAAACCATTAGACTTAAACTCTTTATATAGTTATCTTTTAGTGCCTGCACACTTCGACCAGACCAGTGCAGTCGCTGAAACCGGACGCGACGTAGTAGGTTATGTTTCAGCTTATATACCTCCCCATCAACAGGATACCCTCTTCATCTGGCAGATTGCAGTACACCCCATCATGAGAGGCAGAGGATTAGCAACCACTATGCTGAAAAATATTCTAAAACGAAGAAGTTTATCATATATCAAATTTGTAGAAGCCACCATCACACCATCCAATAAGAAAAGCCGTTATCTATTCCAAGGATTAGCTGAACAATTAAAAGCGGATTATAAGGAATCCATCTTCCTAGATAGTAAATTATTCGGCGACTCCTATCATGAAGAAGAGAAATTACTACGCATCGGACCAATCAACATTCAACAATTATAAAATTATTTTTTTCTTTAAAATTTCTATAAAAAATTTGTTAAATTTATTATTTTTTTTTTATATTAAAAAAACGTTAGGATTTGGTGTAAAGAACATATGAAAACCTTTAAAAACTTTGAATCTGAAGTAAGGAGTTACGTGCGCAGTTTCCCCGTCATCTTTAAACAAGCCAAAGGAGCCAAACTATACGATGAACAAGATAATGAATATATTGACTTCTTCGCCGGAGCAGGGGCATTAAATTACGGGCATAACAATCCACTAGTCTCAGAAGCATTAATAAAATATATACAAAACGATGGAATAATTCATGGACTTGATAAAGCCACCACAGCTAAGCGAGAATTCCTAGAAACATTCCACTCCACCATACTCGAACCACGACATATGGAATATAAAATCCAATTCAGCGGACCCACCGGTACAGATGCCGTGGAAATTGCGTTAAAACTAGCTAGAATGGTGAAGGGCAGATCCAACATCATCGCCTTCACCAACGCCTTCCATGGTTTAACCATGGGATCTATGGCCATAACCGGCAACGCATTCTACCGTGATGAAGCCTTCATCAACCGAATCAACGTGCACTTCGCACCGTTTGACGGTTACTATGGAGACGCTGATACCGCGCAATACCTGAGAAAACTACTTGATGATACTAGCAGTGGCTTAGATTTACCCGCCGCCATGATACTAGAGACGGTGCAAGCGGAAGGTGGAGTTAATATTGCCAGTACCGAGTGGCTGCAGGAAATAGAGCAAATATGCCGTGATTATGATATATTATTAATTATTGATGATATTCAAGTGGGTAACGGCCGAACTGGGCCATTCTTCAGCTTCGAAGAAGCAGGCATTAACCCTGATATTATAACTTTATCGAAATCCATTGGTGGAGGATTACCTTTATCTATCGTACTTATGAAATCCCAATGGGATCAGTGGAAGCCCGGTGAACACACGGGCACCTTCCGAGGTAATAATTTAGCCTTCGTAGCATCCACTAAGTTATTAAGTTACTGGGAAAATGATAAGCTAACCGAAGCAGTCCATTATAAAGAAGAGTTACTCAAAGAAAAATTAAATGAAATAACTAAGAAATATGAAGTTTTAAATGCTAGTGTAAGGGGTAAAGGCTTAATTTATGGTTTACAGATACCTTTATTAGGTTTTTGTAGTGAAGTGTCCACGGAAGCTTTTAATCATGGATTACTTATTGAATTAGCTGGTTCAAATGATGATGTACTTAAATTCTTACCGCCACTCACCATTGAGAAGGAATTACTAATTGAGGGTTTAAATATTATTGATGAATCGATAGGAACTGTGCTAAATGAGCGGGAATCCATTGTGGAAGGATTAAACCATGATAGTGAGAACAATAAGTGAATTAATTGGAACACCTCGTGAAGTTGTTTCTTCTAATGGTAATTGGGTGAGCCGGCGTTTACTTCTACGGGATGATGGGATGGGATTCTCCTTTCATGAAACCATAATTTATGCAGGTACTGAAACATTGATTTGGTATAAGAATCATTTAGAGGCTGTTTACTGTGTAGATGGTGAAGGGGAGGTTGAATCATTAATTGATGGTGAACATTATCCTATTAAACCTGGTACCATGTACGCTTTAAATAAACATGATAAACACGTTCTTAGAGCATTTCAGGATGATCTTAGATTAGTTTGCGTATTCAATCCTCCTTTAACGGGGGATGAGACTCATGATGAGGATGGATCCTATCCCCTCAAATCATAGAATAAATAATTTTTATATATTATCCTGATAAACATAAATTTATAAATCATATTAATTAATGAAGTTTTTTTATGCTGAATCAGATGGGGGGTATGAGTTAAGTGGTGGAGTTTGAATACGTTAAAGGTCAGGAGAAGAGAGTTGAGAAGAAGTATGATCAATTAATGAAGGATATTGAACATTTAGAAAAGGAAGGTGACATTAATAGGATTAAAAAGAAATATCAGATGTTATTAGATAAAAAGAAGAATAGTGAAACTGACTGGATGGATGACCTTCTGATCACTGTTTACCAGGATTTCATTAAGCATGATTTAAATAAACTATAAAATTTATATTCCATCTATTTTTTTTTTACTTTTACATTTATTATTTTTTATAAGTTGACTTTTTCTTGACTATTATTTGACCAAAAAAATAAATCCCGTATTACATATTTAAATATGTTTATATTAAATTATTTTAAATTCTATTTTTCTGGAAAATAATTTTTAATTAAATTTTTATTTTGATTAATTCATCACTATAAATGTTCTGTTTGTCAATATAAAATGTGCTGGAAAAAATATGTTAAAATAAAAATGGATAGTCCCTAGCGGAGTCGAACCGCTGTCGAAAGGTCCAGGGCCTCACAGGATTACCACTACCCCAAGGGACTAACAAAAATGGTTTATACTTCCAGGTTTATAAAAGTTTGGAAAAAAATATCTATTAAAATTACACATACAAACTCATAAAATATAAATCTGAAAAAATTATAATTAAAAAAAAAATTAAAAAATTTTTTTGAACTCATCCCCCTTATTTTAGGGTTTTAAAAGTAAATATGTAAGCAGCATTTAAAGTATCACCCACACTATCATGAACTGACCCCACGGGTATATAAACCTGGTACGTGTCATTATGCAATCGACTACTACTCATAGTAATCGTTAAAGTATTACCAGTAATCTTCTTAGAAATAGCGGTTAGTTTACCAGTACTTAAATTTTTAATATAAATACCACTATAATCAGACCCTGAGGTTATATTCTCATTAAATTTAATTGTAACCGGTGAAGTAAGGGATACACCCGTTGCATTGTTAAGGGGAAGTGTGCTACTCACTTTTAACGGTGATAATGTAGTGAAAGTGAAATTATAAGCTGAAGTTAAATTATCACCAATTAAATCCTTAACAGCCCCTACTGGTAGATAAACCAAGTACTTGTCATTATACAATCGATTACTACTCATAGTAATCGTTAAAGTATTACCGGATATCGTCTTAGATGAAATACCAACAATTTTACCCGTACTAGTATTTTTAATATAAATACCACTATAATCAGACCCTGAGGTTATATTCTCATTAAATTTAACTGTAACCGGTGAAGTAAGGGATACACCCAGTGCTTTATTAAGGGGATTACTACTAATTACAGTTAGAGGATTACTTGAAGTGAAATTAAAAGTATACGATGCAGCTAAAATATTACCAGACATGCTCTCCACTGCATCAGCCGGAATATTAACCTGATACGTATCACCAATCAATCGATTAACGGTTTGAATAGTTAAAGTGTTACCATTAATATTTACCGAAGCTAAAGAAATAACACTACCTGTAGAATTGTTTTTAACTGTAATATCAAAGTACTCTGCTGCAGTGGTGATGTTTTCATTAAATCTTATAGTAACTGGTGAAGATAATGATACATTCAATGCATTACCAGTTGGAGTAGTGCTTATAATAACCGGTGGTGGAGTGGGAAGAGGAGGTTGATATCCCATCCAATTACCGGGTAATAATCCATCTCGGAAAAGTTCATAACCATCTGAACCATTAAAAAGTGCAGTTTGAATATCTAAATCAAGCTGACTAACAGTGATAGGCGATGGATCACTATCACCATTATAAGTTTGCAATATACTAACCACCGGAGTTCCATCAGCCTGAGCTACTATATACTCTGTAGCAGTGCCAATCCAACTAGTAGTTTCACCATAATTACCCACATAAATCATGGGGGATAAAAAATCTAAAATACTACTTAAATTAGTGTAATTCTGTCCATAATAATAATTATTATCTGCACCCTCAGGCATCAACGCCGCTGACAAATATATATACGGCTTAACCGGATTATTTAAACTATTAATCAAATTAATATTATTCCGTATTGCGGTGGCGAAATTATCCACATCCACCGTGGCATTTGGATACAGATAAGCGGTGCCTGGGAATCTTAGGTAATCCAACATAACACCATTCACATTATAATTGGCGGTGATATTATCTATATCACTGATAATCTGATTCTCTAAAGTTGCATTAACTTCCGGATTAAACCAGTTACCATTAAAATCCTTAAAAACTTCCACCCAAGCATACACGCCAATACCTGAACCTTGGAATTTATTTATATAAGACTGTAAAGAACTGGGATTCTGCCGATCCGTTGATACATATACCGTGTTAATACCCATATTTTCAAGGGCGGTTACATTAATCGTATTTGAGGGAGTATCCACGGGGTTAATGTAAATACCATGAATACTACTTAAATTAGTTTTAACCGGTTGATTCACATTACCTGATGATACTGTAATATTACTACTGTTTAACGTATTCAATCCAGTAGTATTATTACTTACATTGCCAGTCACTGCAAAAGAAGAACCCATAGATAAAAAGTTAACTAAAACAAGAGCAAATAATATTAAAAATAATTTCTTATTGATACTAATTTGATTAAAGCTAGAATTAATCATTTTTATAATCACCGCCTCCAATGAATTATAAAAGAATAAATTTTTTATATTTTTATCCCTGTTAAATTAAATAAATCTCCGTAAATAAAGGTTTAACATTACTATACTTATAAAGCTTTACCTAAAAAAAATTTTTTAAGTAAATTAACGTAATTTAGTGCTTTAACACTTATTAAAAATCGAATTATTAAATAAAAAATTTATCTTAAAAAAATTTTTTTATTTACGATACATATGCTGGAAATCCTCATCATACAATTTTGAATTTTCAAAACTTCCCGGATCTAACACGCGACCCACCAGTATAATCGCAGTCTTCCTAATACCTGAAGAATCCACCTTCTCCTCTATATCATGTAATGTTCCTTTTATAATCTTTTCATCCTTCCACGAAGCTTTCGACACTACAGCCACCGGCGTATCCTCAGGGTAATGCACTTTTAAGTCTCTAACTACCTTTCCTATTAACTGTACTCCTAAGAAAATGCACATGGTAGCCTGATGCACCGCTAAATCCTCAATCGACTCCTTCATTGGTTTAAGTGTACGACCTTCAGGTCTCGTTATGATCACCGTCTGTGACACCATCGGCAACGTTAACTCCACCTCTAAAGTAGCGGCAGCACCGAATAAACTACTAACACCCGGAATCACCTCAAACGGAATATCATTCTCCCTTAATAGTTTCATCTGCTCTCCAATTGCCCCGTAGATGCTGGGATCACCGGTATGCACTCGAGCTACCAGTTTGCCCTGACCAGCGTAATCAACCATCACCGACACTAATTCTGGTAAAGTCATACTACTACTATTATAAATTACCACTTCTTTACGAGTGTAATCTAATATTTCAGGATTCACTAATGAACCCGCGTAGATGACTACATCCGCCATCCCTAAAATTCGGGATGCTTTCACCGTTAACAATTCGGGGTCACCGGGACCCGCACCAATAAATATTACCCTACCTATCATAAAATTTTTTATTCCTCCTTTTTTATGTCAAATCGTTTCTTCACTATTTCAATACTACCATATGGACATTCACCTAGGCATTGTTCACAGCAACCGCAAGATGCCGGGTCAATATGTGCTCGGTTATCCTCACCAATTAGGATGGTATCCACTCCTACCTTAACTTGAGGACAACTCTGCACGCAGAGGTGATCGCATTCCTCACCTTCCGTGTTGCAGGTTTCCATATCCACCACTGCGGATTTCATGCTAAATCCTAAACCCCGTCTGACGGCTTCCTTAGATATGTAACCCGCCACATGAAGTATAGTGTCACCTAAACCACGATCCAATGTCATACTGGCTTGACATGGGTAATTATGGAATTTAATATCCCCTATATACTCCGCCTCCTCCACTGGTACACCCTCCAATTCCTCGGCGATAAATGTGGTGCAGCCGCAAGGTGCATCACGTATCACTGTAACCTTCTTAATAAATTCATCTCCTTCAATAGTCATGACGGGTTTACCGAGTTTACCGGTGAATTCATCAATAAAAGGGTCACCCATGGGTTTCAAACTACAGAATGGCTTAGCAAACACCACTACCTTATCCCCTGAGTTATCTTTAATTTCACTCATTAAACCCGGCGGCACAGCACTTGGCTTATGTACACTAATAATAATAGACTTCGCACCCGTCTCTGTAGCTACAAGTGGTGCGATAAGATTAATATCACCAATTAAACCAACCGCTACTATTAAATCAGCTTGGGGTAAATTATCGGGTACATAACTTGTTACATCATCAATGAACTCGGGTAAATCAGGGGGTACTTCATGTATACCCACGATACTACTACTGAAACTTTTAGCTATATTATTTACAATCCGAGAACCGTATTCTCCACTCGTTAAAATATAAATATTCATTTTAGATTACCATTCCCACATTTTTTAGCAATTATTTTTATTCCTTATCAATTATTTGAATTATACGTTTATTATAATATAAAAAATAGCATTAAAAAAATTTTTTTATTTATTATTATTACGTTCAAGCAAACGAGACATGGAGTGCAGTATAATACCCGTGAAAGCGATGAACAAACCACCCAAACCAATCATAGCAGCCATCACCGTCGGTAACAAGCTCGTTGTATGATGATTCAGATAATCTCCGAAGAAAAATAAGCCTAAAGTTAAACCTATTACTATAAGAATCAAACCCGGCAGTACGAAGTAATATAATGGCCGGTTAAACTCCATATCCTGTATAAGTTTCACGAGCACGCCAAGTCCATGACTAACGGGATTCTTCTTATGAATCTCCCCATTCGATTTACTATTATAATTAACCTTAATAGGCACTTCCACTATCTTCGACCCGAAATTCGCGGCGTCAATTAACATTTCACTCTCAATACTAAATCCATCATGATTAAATTTAAATACAGATAATGTATAATTAGCAAAAGCTCGGAAACCACTCTGACTATCAGTTAAATTCAATCCACTACTCAAACTAGTCGCTTTATCCAACACGGTTTGCCCAATCCGCCGATAACCCGGCGTATCAGTACTATCCTTACCGAGGTAACGGCTGCCATTAACAATATCCGCTTCACCATCAATAATCGGTTTAAGCAGTTTAGGAATCTCCACGGGGTTATGCTGACCATCACCATCCAAAGTCACTACAATATCCCGATCACCAATCGCTTGAAAACCAGTTCTAAGGGCAGCGCCTTTACCCTCATTAGATTTATGCTGTATGATTTCAGCCCC
>Ga0182014_10002085_pt1 | contig 25726 bp, 31 predicted proteins | sample 612S2DmetaG_FD_120489 | JGI IMG/M metagenome (GOLD analysis project Ga0182014, IMG submission 120489) | Permafrost microbial communities from Stordalen Mire, Sweden - 612S2D metaG | ecosystem: Environmental > Terrestrial > Soil > Wetlands > Permafrost | place: Sweden: Stordalen | collected...
GTCTGCCGATCAATCGTGCGGAAGTTGCTCATCGCGAGCCGGTCCTCATGATGGGAGAATCAACCCGGCAATTTCTATCGCAATTGGTGTCGTGGCACCCGTTAAGCCCGACAGGCTGCTAGGCGGCATGGATACAGGATGCTCGCGAAAGGTTAACCAATGGTTAACGGCCCGAGCCCGGCTCCATTCGCGGGGCCGGACCAATGGAAGCCGTCGGCGCGGCGTCGACATCGACCGCCGCATGCGACTGGTCGCCGCGAAGATTCGAATCCGTCATCAAATTGGCGCGGTCGGCGTAAACGGCCGCGCCGAGCATGAGGATCGCCACCCTCAGCAACTGACCCGCCGTCACGCATGGCGGGCGCGACAACGGGGAGCGCGGCGCCGCCGTCTGGCCGAAATCGCGCTGACGATCGCCCAAGGGCGGCCGCGTCGCGGCGCGCGGGCGCGCGCTCTTATCGGGTGCGCCATTTTGCCCAAAAGCCTCGCGCGTTTTTGGCATGCGGCGAACTCGAAAACAGAGGGCCGAAAAAGGTTCGATTATGGCTATTAGCGATCTAGTTTTATGAATGAGTTAACGAACGCGAATCCGCCCCCGCGACCGCCCGCGCCTTCCGGCGCTTGACTAGAGCGAGAGCGCGTGGGCATTGAAATGCGCCAGAAGTCAAAAGAATTGGCGCTGATTCACGCCCGGAGGCGTCCATCGTCTTTTCTTAAAGCTTGCGCCAGCCGCCCCGCACCGAGGTTTCGATGATCCGCTCCGCCCTTATGAATGTGATGACCGCCGCCGCGATGAAGGCGGGGCGCGGGCTAAAGCGCGATTTCGGCGAGGTGGAAAATCTCCAGGTTTCCGTCAAAGGACCCGGCGATTTCGTGACCGCGGCCGACAGACGCGCGGAAAAGACCCTGTTCGAGGAATTGTCGCGCGCTCGACCCGGCTATTGTTTTTTGATGGAGGAAAGCGGCGCGGTCGAAGGCGCTGACAAAAGCCACGTATGGCATATCGACCCGCTCGACGGCACTTCGAACTTCTTGCATGGAATACCGATTTTCGCGGTTTCCGTGGCGCTGGAGCGGGACGGCCAGATCGTCGCCGGCCTCGTCTATAATCCCGCGAGCGACGACCTCTACGTCGCCGAAAAGGGCCAGGGCGCTTTCCACAACAACCGCCGCATGCGCGTCGCGGCGCGCCGCACCTTAGCGGAGTCGATGGTCGCCTGCGGCATACCCCCGCTCGCCGGTCTCGCCCATCATGCGCGCTTTCAGGTCGAGCTGGCGGCGGTCATGGCGAAGGTCGGCAATATCAGACGCCTGGGCGCCGCCGCCCTGGACCTCGCCATGGTCGCGTCGGGCCGATGCGACGGATATTGGGAACGCGGCATCCAAACTTGGGACATAGCGGCCGGAGTCATTTTGGTGAAGGAAGCGGGCGGCTTCGTAACGGACCTCTCCGGCGGCCCGGACATGCTGACCAAATCAGAGATCTGCGCCGGCAATGAAGCGATCCATCGGCAATTGCTGGACCTTTTGAGGAAAGCATGAGCGGCGGCGCCATGGAAGCCGCGCACGCGCGTCGCGTCGGGCGGCGCGCCGCGACTGACACGCCCGCCTTGATGGAGTTGTGGCTAGCGTCCTGGCGCGCGACCTACGCGGATATCGATTTCGACGCGCGGCTCGAATGGTTCAAGGCGCGTCTAGCCGCGCTGGAGGCCGGCGGCGCGCTCACGCTTTGCTTGTACGAAGGCGCGCCTACCTTTCTCGCGGGCTTTGTCGTGATCCATCCCGAGACCGGTTGGCTCGATCAACTCTGCGTGCATCCCAACTGCTTTGGCGCGGGCGCCGCGCGGGCGTTGATCGAAGCGGCGCGCCAGGCGTCGCCGGACGGCATCCGGCTCGACGTGAACGCGGACAACACCCGAGCCCGACGCTTTTACGAGCGCGAGGGCTTCTCCCTCGTTGGCGCTGGAGCCATCAGCTGCTCAGGTCGAGCCACTGTCGTTTTGGAATGGCGTCCGAATTGTCCGGCGGATGGAAAATAAAATCTCGCCAATATTTAGCGTTCTTCCGCCGGGAATTGGCGGATTTCGGACTGGCGACAAGGCGTGAACGCAAGCGCGGTTGGCGGGATCATTGTCATTTGGGCGCGGGCGCCCCATATTATGGAAATCGGGTTTCGGTCGAACGACTCTGCTCAAACGCTTTCTTGGCGCGGCCGCACATGACTTCCTTCCCAGAACATCGATGTAACGGGCGACGCGCGTTCGCGCTCGCCACCAACTGTTCTTTCGAAAGGAACATCTCATGCAGAGCGGTATCGTCAAATGGTTCAACGCGCAAAAAGGCTTTGGCTTCATCCAGCCGGACGCCGGCGGAGCCGATATTTTCGTCCATATCAGCGCGGTTGAACGCGCCGGGCTTCGCGGCCTCGCCGAAGGCCAGAAGATTTCCTACGAGATCGTGGTCGACAGTCGCAGCGGCAAGTCCTCCGCCGATCGGTTGGAAGTCACCGTCTGATTTATAACGCAACGGCGCGTCGGTTTCGGCGCGCCGCTAATAATGCATCGTCCTAGCGGCGCCTAGCGAATATTTTTGGCGCCGCCGCCAGCAAGCAGTTCAATCGCGTTTTCACGAAGCCGTCCACCGCGGACAAGGAACAAGACCATGGCCAAAGGCCAGCAGCGTTCCAATCGGGAACAGAAGAAGCCCAAAAAAGACAAGGCGAAGACGCCCGCGGGCGGAACGGCCGCCGCCTCGGCGGCATGGTCGACGATCGACAAGATCCAAGGCAAGGACGCCGGCAAGAAGAAGTAGCGCTATCCCGGCCGGACGGCGCGCGCCGACGGGCCGACGACCCTCCAGAAACGGATAGATCTCATGAGCGCATTTGATACAAAGCCCGCCCCGCGACAGGCGACACGAAACAGAGCGGTCGTGTCGCATAAATTTCCGGTCGGCGCCAGCGTCATGCATGGCATTGGCGGAAAAAGCGAGAAGACGCCCTTCAAGATCACCCGCCAGATGCCGGACGGTGGAGATGGGTTCCAATATCGGATCAAAAGCGATCGCGATGGACAGGAACGCATAGTCACCGAGGCGACGTTGGAGCGGATCTGATCGGGCGCTTGTTCGAATTCGCGCCTCCGAAGCGAAACGCATCCGACGAATAGAGGCTACCGCGCGGAGTAAACGATGAACGGTTTCGACTATGACGCCTCGGCCGAACTCTATTCGGGAACGAGCGGGAGAACGCGCCAGAAAACGCTGAAGTACCAGCGCTTCCCTCGCGCGGCGGATGCGATCCGTTATGTCATGGAAGACATGCCGGCGAACGCGCTGCCAGGGTGCTCGCTGGACGTCGACGAGGAAACATATGTCGGCAGGGCGATCTTGCCGCTCTACGAGAGCCCGGACTATCCCCTGCCCCGCCGCGCCAAGGCGGCGCAATAGCGGCTAGATGGCGTGACAGTCTCCAAGGGGCCGGACTCAGGGTTTCTTCTCCCCTACGAGCGCGATGCGGATCATATTCGTGGCGCCGGGGGACCCAAACGGCATCCCCGCGACGATCACGATCCGGTCATTGGCGCCCTTGGCGCCGCCGAAGCCTTCTATCCGCGCATGTTCGCAAGCGCGCTGCACCATATCCTCGACATCGCTCGCGTCGCGGGTCTGAACTGCGTGGACGCCCCAAACGAGGGCGAGGCGCCGGGCGGTGTCGCTTATCGGCGTCAGCGCCACCACGGGCGAAACCGGACGCTCGCGGGCGATGCGAAGCGCCGTGGCGCCGGAATGGGTCCAGGCGCAAATCGCCTTCGCGCCGAGAGTTTGCGCCACGTCGCGGGCGGCGGCGGCGATGGCGTCGGCTGGCGTCGGATTGGGCGCGTCGGCGCGCTGCGCGTTGATGATGGTGCGATAGACCGTGTCGGTCTCGACCTCTTCCGCGATGCGGCTCATCGTCGCCACGGCTTCCCGCGGATATTGCCCGGCGGCGCTCTCGGCGGAGAGCATGATGGCGTCCGCGCCTTCGAACACCGCGGTCGCCACGTCGGAAACCTCGGCGCGCGTCGGCAAGGGCGATAGAATCATCGACTCCAACATTTGCGTCGCGACCACGACCGGCTTGCCGAGCCGGCGCGCCGAGCGGTTAATGCGCTTTTGCAGGCCGGGGACCTTCTCCAGCGGCACTTCGACGCCAAGGTCGCCGCGCGCCACCATGAGGGCGTCGGAAACCTCGATCACTTCCTCGAGCCGGGCGATCGCCTGCGGCTTCTCGATCTTGGCCATCACCAGCGCGCGGCCCTGCGTCAGCTTTTTCACCTCGACAACGTCTTCCGGCCGCTGCACGAAGGAAATCGCCACCCAGTCGACGCCCTCGGCCAGCGCGGCCTCGAGATCGGCGCGATCCTTGCTGGTCATCGACGTGATGGGGATGTCGGTCTCCGGCAGGCTCACGCCCTTGCGGTTGGACAGCCGTCCCGCGACATCGACCACGGCCCGGGAACTTTCCGGAGTCGCCTCGACCACGTGCAACCGAACCTTGCCGTCGTCGATCAGGATCGTGTCGTCGACCTTGAGGGCCGCGAGAATTTCCGGATGCGGCAGGCGCACTCGGGTCGCGTCGCCGGGGGTGGGATCGGAATCGAAAACGAAACTGTCGCCCTTGCGCAAATGCGCCGAGCCCTCGGCGAAGGCCCCGATGCGCAGTTTCGGACCCTGGAGGTCGACCAGCACGCCGATGGCCCGGCCCAACTCCACTTCGATCTCGCGGATCATCCGCACGTAATTGCCAAGTCCCGCGTGGTCGGTATGGCTCATATTGATGCGAAACACGTCCGCTCCAGCGACGGCGAGGCCGGTGACGACCGCCTTGTCGACGCTGGCCGGTCCGAGTGTCGCGATGATCTTGACGCGCCGCAGCCTTCTCATTTCTTTCCTTGTTCCTTTTCGCGGGCGCCGCTCGCGTTCCCGTTTATTGCGCCGTCGCCGGCGCGATTGGCGCGGCCGGGTCGGTCAGTTGCACGGTCCAATTGTGCGCTTCGCGGCCGGTGTCGATCTCGAAGAAGCCCGTGCGATCATAGCCGCGCGCGAAACAATCCGCGCGCCCATCGATCCTGAACTCCCGGTCCCGCGTGCACATGAACGACTTCCCCTTCCATTCGCCTCCGCGTTCATCCATCGCGTAGACATAATAATATTGCGCCGCCAGGGGGCCTCGCAAAAGCACTTCGCAGGCGGAGGGACGCAAGTTCCACCAACCTTCGGACAACCAGTCGTGGCCGTCGGTATAGGAAATCGCCACGCTGACGCGGCCACTCGTGTTGTTGCACAGCCGAAAATCCGCGCGAGCCGATTTGATACCGCAAGCGCAGAACAAAAGGATGACAACTGGGACGGCGAGACGATTCATGCGCAATGGCGTTTTCAGGGGGTAAGCCAAACCGCGCCGCGCCCGGTGAGGGCGGCGTCGGACCAGTTTAAGCCAAACCACGTGCGCGCCGCTTTGTCTAGCCCGTAGGCGCGTCGCGCCAACGTCTCACGCCCCCGCCCGCAAAAGCTCCGCCGCCCTGACCGCGAAATAAGTCAGCACGCCCGAAGCCCCCGCGCGCTTGAAGGCGAGCAGGCTTTCCATCATCGCGCGGTCGCCGTCCAGCCAGCCGTTTTGCGCGGCGGCCGTCAGCATCGCATATTCGCCGGAGACTTGATACGCGAAGGTCGGCGCGCCAAAAGTTTGCGCGACGCGGGCCACGATGTCGAGATAGGGCATGCCCGGCTTCACCATCACCATGTCCGCGCCCTGTTCGAGATCGAGCGCCACCTCGCGCAACGCCTCGTTGGAATTGGCGGGGTCCATCTGATAGCTGCGCTTGTCGCCGCGCAATGTCTTGGCCGTGCCGATCGCGTCGCGGAATGGGCCATAAAAGGCCGAGGCGTATTTCGCCGCGTAGCTCATGATCTGAATCTGCTCGAATCCCGCCGCGTCGAGCGCCGCGCGAATGGCGCCGACCCGCCCGTCCATCATGTCGGAGGGGGCGATCACATCCGCGCCGGCGCGCGCCTGGTTGAGCGCTTGGCCAACCAGCGCCGCCACGGTGGCGTCGTTGACGATCTCGTCGCCCTCCAAAAGTCCGTCGTGACCGTGGCTGGTGTATGGATCGAGCGCCACGTCCGTGATGAGGCCCACTTCGGGAACCGCGGCCTTGATCTCGCGGCAGGCGCGGCACACGAGATTGTCGGGGCTTTGCGCGTTGCCGCCAACCGCGTCGCGCAGACCGGGATCGATGTTGGGGAAGAGCGCGACGGCGGGAATTCCAAGCGCCGCCGCATGCGCGATCGCTTCCTTCGCGAGGTCCACCGAATAGCGGAAGACGCCGGGCATTGACGGGATCGGCTCCCGCAGACCCGAGCCTTCGATGATAAACAACGGCCAGATCAGATCGCTCGCGTCGAGCCTATGCTCGCGCACCAGACGGCGCGCCCATTCGCTGCGCCGGTTGCGGCGTGGACGCTGGATTAGACCAAGACGCCCATCGACGGGCGCATTCCCTTGTCTCTCGTGCATAAGCTCCCTTTCACGCCGCGCGCGCAATGAGCAAACGCTCTATCATAGGGAGACGAGGCGACAAAGGCGCCCGAAGCTCTGATCGCGCCACTTGCCATCTTGTTTCGCGGCGGACTTGTTTTGTGGCGCCCTGGCGCGATAGACAGTTTGTTGTCGCGCCGCCGCGGATTGCGCGAGCGCATTAGGGAGTGGCAGTGCTTCGCGATCCGTTCGTGGCCGAACATCATCCGATGGCGAGCCATCCGTCGCCGCCACGATCATGTGGGTTCGGTCGCGCGTTTTTGATCCTGGCGCTTGGCGCCGGCGTTCACTGCGGAATAGCCGAAGCCGAGAATACGAACGCGAAGCCGACGGCGGGAAAGACGGCCCCCGGAAAACCTCGCGACCAAGCGAAGAAGAAGGAAAACGCGCCAGCGCCCGCGGGACGAAAGCCGCAAGCGCGTGTCGCGCCGTCCCACGCGCCGCCGTCCCATGTCGCGCCGCGCGAGCCAAAAAACGATGCCGCGCATGTCCAGGGCGCGCCGCCGAAGCCCCCCTTGCCGGTTCCTCCGCCGCCCGACACTTCCGCGCCGCCGCCAAGATTGCCGCCCGCCTCGCGCGAGCAAATGCACGCTTGCGCGGACGAATGGATGAAACTCAAGATGGAGGCGCGCGGTCCGCTGCCCTTGTGGCGCGCCTTCGCGGGGGAATGTCTAACCCGTCAAAAACCTGGCTCAAATCAATAAAAAACACCCGAGACACGCGAAAGCGCTCTCGGGTGTGTTGCATCCCGCTGCCTCGCCGCATGGCGCGAGCGTTCCCGTGGGAGGTTGGCGCGCGCGATCTAATTAGACTCCGAGGTCGTGGTCGGCGTCGCCGGCGGAGTTTCTTTCGGCTTGCGCGGCGTCGTCGCGCGCTTCTTGACGGCGGTCTTCTTGACGGCGGTCTTGCGCGCGGTCTTCTTTACGGCGGTCTTGCGCGTAGCCTTTTTCACGGCGGTCTTCTTCGTCGCGCGTTTCTTTACGGCCGTCTTCCGAGCAGTGGTGGTCTTGCGAGCGACTTTCTTGGTCGCGGTCTTGCGAGCGACCTTGCGCGTCGTCTTCTTCGCGGCGGCCTTTTTCGTCGCGGACTTCTTCGTCGCGGTCTTACGCGCACCCTTCTTAGCCGCCGCCTTTTTGGCCGGCTTACGCTTCGTTGTTGCTCTCGCCATCTTAGGTCCCCTTACAGTCCGTGTTGTCGGAGCACAGTTCCGCCAACAACAAGCGTTGCTAGCGTAACGCGGTTAATGGTGTGTTCAAGTGGCGCCGCGTGGATTCACGCTCGCGACCGGCGTCGACAACATGCGCGCGGCGTCGCGACAACGCTGGCGCGACGCCGCGGACACGCGTGAAGCGGATCGCCGACGTTGACGAAACACAAAAATCACGTCGTGAAAAATGCGCTGAAAACGCCGCGCCAACGACGCTGTTTTCGCGTCCATGAAGCGCGCATCGCGCAAAGATTCAAATTACCGGGACGCGCCTTGCTTGAAATTCAATTTGTTGATTTTCTTTAGCTAATAGAAAACATCAGCAAGACGAACGAAGCATCGCCGCGCGCGCGTCGCCGTCGTCGGCGTGCATCCAAGCAAAGCGAGACTCCTCGCGCGCCGACACGCATCGGAGCGCGCGCTCGCGCGTCGACGGCGCGCGCGCGAGCGCAAGCGGCGCATGTGCGTTCACGGCGCCGCGAATGGATGAAAAAAAATCTGTCGATGATGATGTCGCGCGTTCGATTTTCGCGTCATGAGGCTGTCGCGCGAACTCGAAATCGCGCAGCGCCGCCGCGAAAGTGATTCGCTTTCGCGGCGCGCTATGCGAATAATCAGATGCCGAGCTTGGCTTTGAGCAGGTCGTTGGTCGCTTGCGGATTGGCCTTGCCGCCGGTGGTCTTCATCACCTGTCCGACGAACCAGCCGAGCATCGTCGGCTTCGCCAGCGCTTGCGCCACCTTGTCCGGATTCTTCGCGATCACTTCATCGACCGCCGCCTCGATGGCGCCCGTGTCGGTCACCTGCTTCATGCCGCGCTGTTCGACGATCTTCTCCGGGTCGCCGCCTTCGCTCCAGACGATCTCGAACAAGTCCTTGGCGATCTTGCCGGAGATCACGCCGGTCGAAATCAGATCGACGATCGTTCCAAGCGCCTTCGCCGAGACGGGCGAGCGGGCGACGTCGAGCCCTTCCTTGTTGAGGCGGCCGAACAATTCATTGATGACCCAATTGGCGGCGAGCTTGGCGTCGCGCCCCTTCGCCGCTTCCTCGAAATAATCCGCGCTGGCGCGCTCCATGACCAACACGCCCGCGTCATAGGCCGGCAGCCCGTACTGCTCCACGAAGCGGGCGCGCTTGGCGTCCGGCAACTCCGGCAAATGAGCCGCCAGCGCGTCGACATAGGCCTGATCGAATTCGAGCGGCAGCAGATCGGGGTCGGGGAAATAGCGATAGTCGTGCGCCTCCTCCTTGGAGCGCATTGACCGCGTCTCGCCCTTGCCGGGGTCGAACAACCGCGTCTCCTGCTTGATGGCGCCGCCGTCCTCCAGAATTGCGATCTGCCGGCGCGCCTCGACGTCGATGGCCTGACCGATGAAGCGGATCGAATTGACGTTCTTGATCTCGCAGCGCGTGCCGAGCGGCTCGCCTGGGCGGCGCACGGAGACGTTCACATCCGCCCTGAGCGAGCCCTGCTCCATGTTGCCGTCGCAAGAGCCGATATAGCGCAGGATCGTGCGCAGCTTGGAGACATAGGCGCGCGCCTCTTCCGCGGAGCGTATGTCGGGCTTGGAGACGATCTCCATAAGCGCGACGCCGGAGCGGTTGAGATCGACATGGCTCTCGGTCGCGGAGAGTTCGTGCAGCGACTTGCCGGCGTCCTGCTCAAGGTGCAGTCGCTCGATGCCGACGGTGATGCGCTCGGTCGGCGACACGTCGACAATGACCTCGCCCTCGCCGACGATCGGATTCTTGAACTGCGAGATCTGATAGCCCTGCGGCAAATCGGGATAAAAATAGTTTTTGCGGTCGAACACCGAGCGATGATTGATCTTCGCCTTGAGGCCAAGCCCGGTGCGGACCGCCTGGGCGACGCATTCCTCGTTGATGACCGGCAACATGCCGGGCATGGCCGCGTCGACCAGCGAGACATGATTGTTCGGCTCGCCGCCATATTCGGCGCTGGCGCCGGAAAACAGCTTGGCGCGGCTGGTCACCTGGGCATGGATTTCCATGCCGACGACGATTTCCCAATCGCCCGTCGCGCCGTGGACGAGTTTGGAGGGGACGGCGGTTGCTACGTTCATGGCGGACCTCGACGGCTGGTTTGCGAATGCTCGGCGCACATATAGACCGAAGTCGGAACCGTCGGAAGCGGCCCCGGGTCGCGCGTCATTGCGAAAAGGGATCGACCAGCGGCACGCCAAGCCCCTCGAAGTCGCGAACATTTCGCGTCGCGAGCGTCATCGCGTGGGCGAGGGCGATCGCGGCGATCATGGCGTCCATGACGGACATTGGCTTGCCGGTACTGCGCCGCGTCGCGCGCAACTCGGCATAGCAATGCGCGGCGCGATGGTCGAACGGCAATATGCGTCCCGCGAATGTTTCGGCTTCCAGGCGTTCGCAGGCGACGAGCATGTTGTCTTTGCGCTTTCCATCGGGAAGCTGCGCAATCCCGTAGCGAATTTCCGCGATCACCGGCGTGCAGAGATGAAAGTCTATTTTCGCGCGCGCGTTCAGCCAGTCCATAACCCTCGTATCCGGGTTGGTCTTCATGAATTCGGATACGATATTGGTGTCGAGCAAGATCATCTCGGCGCCAGTCAATCGAACGTGGGCGGCGGGCGTTCCGGATCATCGCGAGATGGCGGGATGAAATCTTCCGATCGAAATTCCTTGGGGAATAGTCGCGCCAATTCGGTGCCCAGACCACCTTCGAGATCGCGGCTCTCAACCGGCTTCGTCTGCGCCAGCGCGCGTTGGAGCAAAGCCTCTATCTCCCGCGACAGACTGCGTTTGTGAGCGCGCGCGCGTTCTTCGATCTGGCGTTTGAGTTCCGCCGGCACGTTGCGGATCAGAATGTCGGACATAGAGCCCTCCCGTCGATATCAACGATATCATCATGCGATCCTAATACAAGAAGTATCGCGTGGCAAAAAAATAGGGAATTACAGAGTGTTGCCGCGCTGCGTCGACGGATTCAAGAACGCTAGGTTTCATAAAGGAACACCATATAAGGATTTGTTAACCATTATGGCCTAAGCACTTCTCGGTGGCGAATATCAAGTGCGCGCGAATCGAGGCGTGTCACGTCAAATAGCTCTCCAAACAAATTACCGGAGATCCTGAACCTCGAAACTCATAGAAATTTGGAGATCGATCCCGACACTGGTTCGCGCCGGGAGACACGAGGATTCGGTCTGCGCGCGGATCGGCGATTGCTCGCCATAATATTGGTGAGCTTGGCGCTTCTCAAACCGGACGCAATTAACGACGCGCTCGAATGGCTGCGCCAGGCCGCGCCGTGGGCGTTTCAAAAACTCGCGAGCTTTCTCGGCGCACACCGGATATAGAGCCGGATCGTCGCCCTACCCCCCGTCGCCCGTCCCATCGTCATCGCCGCGCGGCGTCGGCGCGCAGGCGCCCATCAGCTTCTCTTCGTAGCGGATCGACCATTCGATCACATGGGTCCACAGCGTCAGCGCGACCTGCATCGACAGTCCCTCGCGCCGCGCGGCGCCAAGCACGCGCGCGATCACTTCGTCGACGCGGTCGGGCACGCGCGCCGGCAGTTCCAGCAGCGGCTTCACCCGCGCCGCGCGCTCGATCTGGCGTTGACGCTTGGCGAGCAGCGCCACGATCTCGTCATCGAGCGCGTCGATGACCTTGCGCACATCGGCCATCTCGTCTTGTGGCGACAATTCGCGCTCGTTTTCGGCTTCAAGGCGGGTGCTGGTCACGGCCTCGCTCCATCGCTATCCCGCCACCAGGGCTCGGGCGGTTCAATTCTCGGCGCGGCCTGCTCGATCGCGCTGGCGAGAGAAAACAAAGTCTCCTCGTCGAACGGCCGGCCGATCAATTGCAGGGCGAGCGGCAGTCCGTTACTGGAAAGTCCCGCCGGCACGGCGATTCCCGGCAGCCCCGCCATGTTCACCGTCACCGTGAACACGTCATTGAGATACATCTCGACCGGATCGCTCGACCCCTTTTCGCCCATCGCGAAGGCGGGCGAAGGCGTCGCCGGCGTCAGCACGGCGTCGACGCCATTGGCGAAAGCCTGATCGAAGTCGCGCTTGATCAGGCTGCGAATTTTTTGCGCGCGCACGTAATAGGCGTCGTAATAGCCGGCCGAGAGCACATAGGTGCCGATCATCACGCGCCGGCGCACCTCGGCGCCAAAGCCCTTGGCCCGGGTCTTCTCGTACATATCGGTGATGTCGCGGCCCCGCTCGCGCAGGCCGTAGCGCACGCCGTCGTAGCGCGCGAGATTGGAGGAGGCCTCCGCCGGCGCGATGATGTAATAGGCCGGCAGCGCATGGCGCGTATGCGGCAGCGAGATCTCGACGATGTCGGCGCCCGCGTCCTTGAGCCAAGCGACGCCCTGCTCCCACAAAGCGGCGATTTCGGGCGAGAGTCCGTCGAGCCGATATTCTTTCGGCACGCCGATGCGCCGTCCCTTCACCGAGGCGCCGATCGCCGCTTCATAGTCCGGCACTGGCGCGTCGACGCTGGTGGTGTCCTTGGCGTCGACGCCGGCCATCGAGCGCAGCATGATCGCCGCGTCGCGCACGGTGCGGGTAATCGGCCCGGCCTGATCGAGCGAGGAGGCGAAGGCGACGATGCCCCAGCGCGAGCAGCGTCCGTAAGTCGGCTTGATCCCGACCGTGCCGGTGAATGCCGCCGGCTGGCGAATCGAGCCGCCGGTGTCGGTCGCCGTCGCGCCAAGGCACAAGCGCGCCGCGACCGCCGCCGCCGAACCGCCCGACGAGCCGCCGGGCACGATCCTCGCCGCGTCGAACCCATCAGCGCCCTTGCGCCGCCAGGGCGACACGACGGGGCCGAAGGCGCTGGTCTCGTTCGACGAGCCCATCGCGAATTCGTCGAGGTTGAGTTTGCCCAGCATCACGGCGCCGTCGCGCAGCAGATTGGCGCTGACGGTCGATTCATAAGTGGGCGTGAAATCGTCGAGGATGCGGCTCGCCGCGGTCGTGCGCACGCCCTTGGTGCAGTAGAGATCCTTGATCCCGAGCGGCAGCCCTTCGAGCGGTCCCGCCTCGCCGCGCGAAATACGCGCGTCGCTTTGCCTGGCGGCGTCGAGCGCCAGCTCCGGCGTCTTGGTGATGAAGGCGTTGAGCAGGCCGGCGCGCTCGATGGCCTCGACATGCGCCTTCGCGAGTTCGCTGGAGGAAAGCGTCTTCGCCAGCAAGGCGTCGCGCGCCTGAGCCAAAGTGAGATGCGTGGGATCGGACATGAAGGGGACTCTATATTAAAGCGAAGGGCGGCGGGCGGCGGCGTTTATTCGATGACCTTGGGCACGACGAAGAAATGATCCTCGCGCTCCGGCGCGTTGGCGAGAATATCGTCGGCGAAGCCGCCGTCGGTGACGACATCCTCGCGCTTCTTCATCTTCATCGGCAGCACGGAGGTCAGCGGCTCGACGCCAGACACATCGACCGCGTTCAACTCCTCGACGAAGGCCAGAATGGCGTTGAGCTCTTGCCCAAGCCGCTCGACCTCGTCGTCCCCGACGGCGATGCGCGAAAGATGCGCGATACGGCGAACGATGGCTGAATCGACCGACATGTTTGAGGCTCCGCTCGCTTTCCTACCCCGGCCCTATAGCACCCGGCGGTTTCGCGGCGCAATGCGGGTGGTGGTGGGCCGGGCGCGCCCTTCTCCCGCCCGCGGTTCACGGCGCTGGACGTCCACTCAGTCCGGGAGCGCGACGAAAGGATCGGCATGCGCCACGCCGAGCGCATCGAAATGCCGCCCATTGCGGGTGAGCAGCAGGAGATCGCGGGTTCGCGCGGTCGCGGCGATCAGCCCATCGGCGAGGCCGGGGTTCACGCCCTTGGCGGTCGCGGCGTCGGACATCCGCCCCGCCGCGCGGCCAATTTCCGCGTCGACATGGATCAACCTATCGTCAAAGGCTTCGAGCAGTCGATCCAGCCATTCCGTCAAGCGCGCCGCCCGCTCCACGCCGCGGGCGCGGCGCAGCTTGCAAATTCCCTGTTCGATTTCGGCGACTGTTATCGTCGAGAGATGAAGCTCGCCGTCTCGGGCGCGCAGCCATGCCTCGGCATCGCTTGAAGGGCGCGGTCTTCCCGGCGCCAAGGCCGAAACCACGGAGGTATCGAGCAAGCAGGGCTTTATCACAAGTCGACATCCCGCATCGGTCGCTCGTCGCGCTCGAACTCCGCGCCGCCGGGAAAGGACAGCAGAAAGTCGACAAAAGACGGCGTCTCCGCGGGGTAGATTTTGCGCGCGTCGGCGATGGGGGCGATCACGGCGACGGGGACGCCGTGCCGGGTGATTGTCGTCGGATGTCCCTGCGCCGCCGCCTCGATCAGAGCGGAAAAGCTCGCCTTCGCGTCTCGCGCCTGAATGGTTTTCATCGCTCCGCCTTGTGTGACCACATGTAGTCATAATGGGCGCGAGCACGAGGAGAGTCAACCGCCGCGTCGCCTTGGCGGGAGCAGCGAAAGCGCTTAAGGCTGGGTTCGCGATTTTTCGTTTCAGGGGGCTTTTTTGGCCGACGAGAGCAAAAGCGGCACGCTGAAAATTTCGTCGCAGGAGGAGCTGCAAAAATGGCTCGAAAGCCTGCCGCCCGAGCAAGGGCGCTGGGTCGCCATCGCCATCGCCGCGCGCGCGGCGTTGCGGGTTTTGCCGCTTATCGCGTTGGACGCTCCACGCAAGAATGACGCCGAGCACAAGCGATGGTTCGAAAGTCTAGCTTTCGCAGTGTTCTTCGCTGTCGCCTCTGCTCGTGTGTGGGCTAAATATCCATCTCAGCTTGGCCGCGTAAACGCCCGATCCGCCGCCCACGCAGCCATTACGGCTAGCCACTTGGCTGCGGTTCCGCGCGCTAATGCTGCTGCCCGCTCCGCTGCTAAAGCTGCTGGCGCCGCCGCTGAAGCCGTCACGACGCTAGCCGCCTGGCGCTTGCATGCGTTGGACGCAGTCTCAATAGCCGCAGCCGCGGTTGCTGGCGACGCCGCTTTCGCCAGCGCGGCCGCCAATGAAGCCCAAGCCAAAAACTCTGCGCAAGCCAAGGAGGCCGCGAAGCGGGCTACCGACGAATTTGCCGCCGACATTTGGGAGGCCGTCACGGCCGACGCCAACATTTTTCGCCATTTGGCTATTCCAAGACAGTTCGTAGACCTGCCGTTGTGGGCCAAAAGCAATACCGGCTTCTATGGTGACCTTGACTCGCGGTGGGTAAATATTGCGCCCGCTTCGTTTGACGAAGACCGTCGAAAATTCTTTCAAGCCCTTTCTTCAGACATAAATTGGGGCGTCTGGCTGAGTTGGTCCAACCGCCGCATCAACGGCGTGTCGGACCCGGAAGAAATCGAACTCGTCTTCGCCACCGTCCCCGACAAGGAGCGCGAGGCAGGCCCGGCGGCGGCGAACAAATGGATCAAGGAGCGGCTGGAGGAGTTGCAAAGCGCCGTGGCAAGTGAGTCTGTCTTGTCTCCAGAGGTGCATGATTTTGCGTCTTTAGCAGATCGTCCGAATGTCTCGCCGCCATCACCTTCGCCAGTTCAACCCGCATGGGACTACTTCATCAGCTACAGCGCTCTCGACGAAGCCGACGCCCGCGAAGTCGCCGCCGTGCTGGAGCAGGCCGGCCTTACGACTTTCGCGCAGTTCAAGGACATCGCCCCGGGCAATAATTTCGTCCGTGAAATGCAGAGTGGCCTCGACGATTCCGGTCGCATGGTCGCTCTTTATTCGCCCGAATATGAAAACTCCGATCATTGTCAGGCCGAATGGTCGGCCGCTTATAACAGCGATCCCTCCGGCAAGAAGCGCAAGCTCATCCCCTTTCTGCTGCGCCCGACCGCGCTCAATTCTCTCGCGCGCCAAGTCGCCTATAAGTCACTCGTCGGATTGTCGAAGGAAGCGCGCAAGGCGGCGATCCTGGACGCCATCGCGCCCACGCCGGCAAAAGAAGGCATCGCGCGAGTCCGCGCCGAACTGGCGGAAACCGCGAGTCCGCAGCCCGCGCTAAACGAAAATAGGCAGTTGGACGCGGGGCCAAACAGAGTCTTCGACAGGCCTTTTGTCGATCAGGACTTGGTCGACCTTCCCTACACGCAACGCGCCTTGATAAAAGCAATTCTGCGAGCCCTACCCCGCAACACCCCGAAAATCATGGATTCCGCGCTTCGCTCTTACGATGAGCATATACAGGAACGCGGCTCGCAGCCAATCACTCGCTTACTAAACGATTTTGCGGCCGCGCTCGAAAAGGAGGTCGAGGCGATCAGGGCGAAGGAGCCTGAATTGCTTGGCCCCGGCAACGCCTCGCTGTTCGAATCGTTTCTTCGCAATAACGCTCTGCTCGCAACTCATTTCCCACTCAAAAGCGAGGAGAAATTCGCGGAAGTTTCCATCGACGAAGAAAGGGCGACCGGCGATGCGCTGGTGCGGCCAATCAAGGACGTCGCCGAGAAAATGAACGATGCGGTCGCGAGCGGCATCGCGACCGAGAAGATCGGCCAGATCGCCAGTAATTCGGCGCAATTCGCGACAGACATCGCGCCGCTTCCGCCCGACGCCTCGGCGTCCGAGCCCGGCTCGCGGCGCGTGACGCTGAAACGCCGTTACGTTCTCGGCACGCTCGGCTTTCTCGTCGCGCTTTATAATTTGCTCGGCTCGACGGCCTCGATCCTCGCGACCGAGCAGGGCGCCGCGCTGTTCGAGGCGGTTCGCAAGGCGATCGAAGCCCTGTCGAAATTTTTGCTTTAGCCCGCGCCTCTCTGCCGTCATTGCGAGCGAAGCGAAGCAATCCAGGAGTCGCGCGCGGCCCCTGGATTGCCACGTCGCTTCGCTGCTCGCAATGACGGGAGCGTTGCGTGAGTCGCCCGCATCAAACCTCAAAACTCTCGCCGATGGCGCCCGCCCAAACCCGCGTCTTCGCGCCTTGCATCGCGGCGATAAACTCGGAAGCGTCGGGGGCGATCTCGGGAAAAGTGCCGTAATGGCAGGGGATCGCTGTCTCGAAATCGAAGTAGCGTTTGACCGCCAGCGCCGCCATCGCGCCGTCCATCGTGAAGCGGCCGCCGACCGGGACGAGGCCGATTTTCGGCTGGTAAAGTTCCGCGATCAGCGCCATGTCGCCAAAGATTCCGGTGTCGCCCATGTGATAGAGCGTCGGCGCCTCGGCGCTTTCGACGACGAGCCCGTTGGCCGGCCCGAGATAGACCGGCGCGCCGCCCACGATCGTGCTGGCGGAATGGCGGGCGTCGGTCAGGCTGACCGAAAAATTTCCGCAGGGGATTTTGCCGCCGGTGTTGCCCGGATTTATTTTCTTGGCGCCCTGCCCTTCGAGCCACATGCAGAGGTCGAAATTGGCGACGATCTCGGCGCCGGTCTCGTCAGCGATCTGGAGCGTGTCGCCGACGTGATCGTCATGCCCGTGGGTGAGCAAAATATGCGTCGCGCCGCGCGCGGATGCGCGAAAATGCGCGGTGAAATTTGGGTTGCCGGTCAGGAATGGGTCGAACAGGATTATACTCTCGCCGATCTCGACGCGAAAGGTCGAATGGCCGAGCCAGGTGATTTTCATGGGCTTTTCTCAGGTTACATGGGCCTTGGCGCATGGTAGCGCTGTTCGATGATAAATGGACAGACGACGATCGAGGAACTCGCCGCCCAGCTGCCCAAAAAGGGCCGGCTGATGGGGCTGGATCTTGGAACAAAAACAATAGGTCTCGCGCTGTCGGACGTGGAGCGGCGGCTCGCCTCGCCGCTCGACACGATAAGGCGGGTGAAGTTTTCCACCGATGCCGATACTCTGCTTAAGCGATTGAAAGAATTCGATGTTTTGGCTCTCGTGATCGGCCTGCCGCTTAACATGGACGGCTCCGACGGCCCGCGCGTCCAGGCGACGCGGGCCTTCATGCGAAATCTTTCGAAGCTGTCGCCCGCGCCGCATGTCTACTGGGACGAGCGACTGTCCACCGCCGCGGTCACGAGAGAATTGATTTCGCAGGATGTTTCGCGCGCCAAGCGCGCCGAGGTCGTCGACCGGATGGCCGCCGCCTATATTTTGCAGGGCGCGCTCGACCGGTTGGCGCGGCTCGCCGCCACGGCGGATTGATAGGCGCGAAAATACAACCCTGAGATACTATTAGACAGATTGACAACCTAAAGTTGTAAGTGCGATTATGAACGCAGCTTATACGACTGGCCTCGAAAATCGCGCCGGGGAGAAGATTTAATGGCCGGAATTTCTCGGACGACGGCGGAACAAAGCCTGGCGCGGCAACACCCTGAAAAGCAATCCTCCCCCACTGAAGACGCCGCCTCGCTGGCGGCTTATATCGCCGAAATGACGACGGAGTTGGCGGGACTCGCCGGCAAGGCGCGTTTGCCCATGCTCGCCTATTTCCTCAATCTCGCGCGGGTCGAGGCGCAAATCTACGCCAGGGAAAACGACACCCGCGAGAGCGCGCGCGAGCGCTGATGGATTCAAGCCTTTCAGGCGCTACGCTTTTCTTTCGTCGAGCAGCGAAACCAGCGCCGCTCCGTGGCGCTCCAGCCGGCCTTCGAGATCGAGATCGAGCAGCGCGGTTTGCACGTCGCGCGCGGGAAGGCCGACCGCGCGAATGAGTTCGTCGATCGCGACCGGCGCCGGCGAGAGCAGCGACAGCACGAGGTCGCGGGCGCTCGCCGCCGGCGCCGCGCTCTCGGCCAATCGCGGGATCGGCGGTGGCGCAACGTATCGGGCCTCGGCGGGAGCCGCGCGCGGCGGCGCCGCCGGCGCTTCGCGAAAAGAAAACAGATCCAGTTCGTCGAACAGCGGCTCTTCCTCTACTAATGGCGCGGACTCGCCGAACAGATCCGCGCCGGGCGAAGGCCCCTTGCGCCGCGTCTGGAGAACGCGCGTCACATCCTCGACACAGGCGCAGAGCGTCGCGCCTTCGCGCAATAGGTCGTTGGTTCCCTCGGCGCGTGGATCTTGCGGCGAGCCCGGCACGGCGAAAACCTCGCGCCCCTGCTCCGCCGCGAAACGGGCCGTGATCAGCGAGCCCGACCGACGCGCGGCCTCGACGACGACCGTGCCGAGGGCGAGGCCCGAGACGAGCCGGTTGCGGCGCGGAAAATCGCGGCCGCGCGGCTCCCATTCCAGCGGCATTTCGGAGATCACGGCGCCGCCGGACTGCACGATTTTTTCGAGCAAGGGCGCGTTTTCGGAAGGGTAAGGCCGTGCATGGCCGCCGGCGAGAACCGCGACCGTTCCAGTTTCAACGCAGGCGCGATGAGCCGCCGTGTCGACGCCGCGCGCAAGGCCCGAGACGATCACATAATCCTCGCGCGCGAGGCCGCGCGCCAGACGCTCGGTGAAAGTGAGGCCCGACGCCGAGGCGTTGCGCGAGCCGACGATCGCGACGCAGAGCCTCGCGAGCGCGCCCGCGTCGCCGCGAATCATCAGCAGGGGCGGCGCGCTGTCGATCATCCGCAGCAGCGGCGGGTATTCGGGGTCGCTGGTGACGATGAAGCGCGCGCCCATCGCCCGCGACGCCTCGATCTCGCGCAACGCTTCGTCGCGGTCCGCGGTGCGTATCGCGCGCCCCTTGAGCGAGCGCGCGACAAGCTCCGGCAACGCCTCCAGCGCCGCCGAGGCGCCGCCGTAACGGTTGACCAATTCGCGGAACGTGCGTGGGCCGATGTTCTCGCTTCGGATCAGGCGCAACCAATCGAGCAACTGCCCATCGGACAGACGGCTCGTCGATTCGCCCGGCGATGTCACGTTTTTTGTCCGATGCGGCTCTCCGTCCCGGAGAGCAGCCGCGCGATATTCTCACTGTGCTTCCACCACAGCAGCGCCGCCATCAGCGCAACGACCAGCGCCTGCTCGCCATGGCCGAAACCCCAGAGAACGAACGGCGCGGACGCCGAGGCGAGCAAGGCCGAAAGCGACGAGAACCGCCATAGATAGGCGGCTGCCAGCCACACGGCGCAGACGATCAGGCCGGTCGGCCAGTGAAGCGCGAGCAGCGCGCCGATAAAGACCGCGACCCCCTTGCCGCCGCGAAACCTTAGCCAAACCGGCGCGATATGCCCGAAAAACGCGCCGAGAGCCGCGACCATCGCGCCGCCGGGGGCGAGCCAGCCGCCGAGAAACACCGCGACAGCGCCTTTGAGCGCGTCCAGCAGCAAGGTCGCCGCCGCGAGATCCTTGCGACCGGTGCGCAATACGTTGGTCGCCCCGATATTGCCGGAGCCGATCGAGCGAATGTCGCCCGCGCCCGCGCCGCGCGTGAGCAGAAGGCCGAAGGGAATCGAGCCGAGCAGATAGGCCAGCGCGAAAGCCAGCGCATCGGAGGCGTAGGGCGGAAGGGACGACATCGGCTTGGGACAACACGCTGCTGACGAGGGGAATCGCCGCTGGGTCGCGGCGCGCAACCCTTAAGGGAATGGCGCGCGGGATGCTAGCCGACGGGCTCGCTCGCCGCAACCAAACAGCGGGCCGCGCTCGGCGATTCGCGCCAGGCGGTTAACTCGGGCGGTTGACTCGGACGCGCCGACGCGGGCGCCAGACTTGCTCGGCCAAGAGCCATTGCGCCGACCGATGCGATTTCCCATTCTACAGGGGCTCCCGTTTTCCGCTCCAAGGGAGTAAAGCAGGCCACGCCCGCCGCGGGCCCCCATCGTCCGGCGTTCAAAGCGGACGCCCATCAAGAGCGCCTCATGACCGAACCCGAGCGCCGACCGCGCCCAAGAGCCTTTCGCCTCGACGGCGACACAGTTGTTCCGCCCAAAACCGCGCGGGAGGCGCAAGAACAGGCGCGGCCTTTCGCCACCAAGGTCATCGAACCCGAGGAAGACCCCTTCGCGAGCCGCCGCGCGGGCGCCGAGGGCGGTCTCGACGCCGACGAACAGGCGGTGGAAGAGGCGCAGGCCGGGGGGCTTTTGCGCCGCTTCCTCCTATCCTGGGGCGGCGTGTTCTGGTCGGCGCTGACCGGTTTGATCTCGCTCGCCGTCACTTTGTGGGTGACCAAGCTCGTCGAAGACCTTTTCGCCCACTCGGCCCTCCTTGGAACCATTGGCTTCGGGCTCGCCGCCGCCCTGGTGGTCACCGCGCTAATTTTATTCGCGCGCGAAATCCGCACGATGATGCGCCAGAACAAAATCGCCAAACTCCACATCGCGCTGGCGAAGGCGCGCGCGGACGACGACGGCAAGGGCGCGCGCGCGCGCCTCGTCGAACTTTGCGGGATTTACGAAGCGCGCCCCGAAACCGCGCGGGCGCGGGCGCGCGTGCTGGAGCTGTCGCGCGAAATCATCGACGGACGCGACCTCATCGATCTCGCCGAACGCACGCTGGTGCTGCCGCTCGACGAATTGGCGCGGCGCGAAATCGCCAGCGCGTCCAAACGCGTTTCGGTCGTCACCACGATCAGCCCGCGCGCGTTGGTCGATTTGATTTTCGTCGCCGCCCAGGCGATCGCCCTGATGCGCCGCATCGCCGAAATCTACGGCGGACGCCCCGGCCTGTTGGGTTTTTTTAAATTGGCGCGTTCCGTGGGCTCGCATCTCGCGATCACCGGTGGACTTGCCATCGGCGACTCGCTGTTGCAGCAATTGGTCGGCCACGGCATAGCCGCGAAGCTTTCAGCGCGGCTTGGCGAAGGCGTGCTGAACGGCTTGCTGACCGCCCGCGTCGGACTTTCGGCCATGGCGGTGTGCCGCCCCATGCCCTTTTGCGCCGAGAAGCAGCCCGGAGTCGCCGAGGTGGCGCCGTTCTTGTTCGGCGACAAGACGAAATCGTGAGTTTGGAGAACGTAGCCAAATGAAAATCGCCGCATGAAAATAACCACCTGGAACATCAATTCCGTGCGCCTGCGCATGCCGCTGGTGGCGCGCTTTCTTCAGGCCCACGCTCCCGACGTGATCTGTCTGCAGGAAACCAAGTGCCGCGACGCGGAGTTTCCGTCGGCGGATTTTCGCGCGCTGGGTTATGGGCATCTCGCGATCCACGGCCAGAAGGGCTATCACGGCGTCGCCATCGCCTCGAAACATCCGCTTCGGGTGATCGAGAACCGGGATTTTTGCTCCGTCGGTCATGCGCGGCATATCGCGGTGGAGTTGGAGGCCGGCGGCGCGCCGTTGAAACTGCATAATTTCTATGTGCCCGCCGGCGGCGACGAACCGGACGCGGCGATCAACCCAAAATTCGCGCATAAGCTCGATTTTCTCGACGAAATGACCGAATGGATCAAAACCGAGCGCATCGCCGACGGGCGCGTCGTGCTCGCCGGCGATCTCAATATCGCGCCGCTCGAACATGACGTCTGGAGCCACAAGGCGCTGCTAAAAATCGTCAGCCACACGCCAGTGGAAGTCGAAAAGCTCAAGAGGGTGTTCGACGCGGGCGAGTGGATCGACTCTCTTCGCCGTTTCGTGCCGGAAAACGAGAAGCTCTATACGTGGTGGAGTTATCGCGCGGCGGATTGGGCGGCGAGCGACAAGGGGCGCCGGCTCGACCATATTCTCGTCAGCGGCGCGCTCGGCGGCGCGCTGACCGGACTCGATATTCTTCGCGAAGCGCGAGGTTGGGAGCGCCCCTCCGATCACGTGCCGGTCTCCATCGAACTGGTTTTATGATCGGCGCCGAATCCGCGCCAGGATTTTTCGATGAATCGGGATCGCCCGCGACGCCATGATGCGCGACGCCGCGCCGATCCTCCTTCGGGGCGGTTGAGCCCGGCTCAATATTGCTGCGCGGCTTGCGCGCGAAGCTCCGCGAGGGAAGCGAAGCGTTGCGCGCCGTTCGATGTCCGGACCTCCACCGCGCCGTCCGAGAACATTACGTAAGTGATTTCGCCGGACTCGTAGCGGTCGACCTCTCGAGGCTCGGCGCCGCTCGGCTCAACGGCCGCGGGCGCCTCGGCTTCTTGCTCCGGCTCCTTCGCCGGAGGAGCCGGCGGGGCGGCCGGGAGCGGCGCCTGCTGAGCGGGCGGCGTTTGGGCGAGAGTTGGCGTTGGCGTTGACGCCGGGGGCGCTTGCGGCGGCGACTGTCTCGAACGCTGCTCCGCCTCTTTCGGTTGCGGCTTGGCGGCGGGGGCGGAAGGCGCGGGCGATTTTTCGCCGGTGCGAAGCAACTGCGCCGCCACGAGTATTTCGTCGAGCCGGAAGACGACCTGCCCCAAGGCGATCACGACGGCGCCGCCGGCCAGGGCCGTCGCGCCGCCGATAAACAGGCTCCACCCCCGTTCGACCTGGATGATGTCCCAGCCGCCGGCCATGGCGGCGACCCCGCAAACCACGAGGGCAACGCCAAGCGCCGTTACGCCCCACCTCGAAACTCGCCTCAACATGATCCGCCGCTTCCTTCAGTTCGATTGGTGGCCTTTCATAGACTAAGCCGCGAACGGCGCCATCGGTATGGCGCGACGCAGCGCGACGGGCGGGGAACAACCAATTTCGTCGCCAGTAGCAACAAATCCATATATTACAACTGCGTCTTGATGTCACATAGTAATTATGAGACGCAATACAAAAATATTTTTTAGAGTAGCGTCCAAGTCACGGCGTCCCGCCGTTATCTTCGCAAGACGCGACCTGATAAAAGGGGAATCTGAATCATGAGATTTTCGGTATTCAAACATGCCTTGCTTGCTGTTGGCCTATGCTGCGGGCTAATCGCGCCGCATAATGCTGATGCTCATGGCGGCGTTAAGTTGGAGCAAGATGAGTGCGTCCTGAAAATCGGTCCTAATACGATGCATTTCATCGGCTATCAGCGCACCGGCGAGGAGGAGGAGTTTTGCGAGGACATCGCGAGGACTGGGCCTACAATCATCGCGCTGACGGCGGTGTCGCCTGATCTACGCGACATGGCGATCGGAATTCGGGTCATCAAGGACGTGGGAGAGCAGCAGGAGAAAGCCAATCTCGAGGCGGCGACCGTCGCCTATCTGCCGCCGAAGGTCTATCACAACGGCACCATGACGTTCGAGCATGACTTCAAACAGGCTGGCCACTATGTCGGGATCGTGACCGTGACCGACGATCTCGGCAACGCTTGGGTGTCGCGTTTTCCGTTCACGGTTGGTCTCTACACCGTCATGGGGATGATCGAGTATATATTATATGCGGTCGGATTCGCGGCGTTGTGCGGCTTTCTCTGGTATTTGCTCGGCCAGCGCGCGCAAAAGACCCCCGCCCCGGCCGCGACCGCTTCATCCAACTAAGCTGGAAGCGGTTCAAGAAGTCAAAACTCCCGACGATTGGCGCGGGCCAATCGTCGGGGCGGAATTGAGCGCTTAACTCCCTTCTTGCAGCGCAGGAGCCGATAAAACATGCCCTTCACACAGAAAACCTCGCTCCAGATCGCGCGCGCCGTCTCGCTCGCGGCGACTCTTTGCGGCTTTTTCGCATCGCCTGCCCGAGCCGAGGACGCGGATGAAGCGGAATTGTCGAAATACTACGAAAATGTGGACGTCTGGCACTTTCCGGTCGATTATTCCGTCGCCTACAACAACCAGGACGTCATCGTCACCCGCGAATTGGTGGCCTTGCCACCGCCCGCCGGCAAGTTGTGCTTCATCAGATTTGATCAGCTTAAGGGCGAGGGCGATTACGCTTATGGGTTCAAGCCGGCGTTTCTCGAGGGCCCGCGCCGCGAAACCGAATGGGGCGTTTACGTTCACAAGAGAGGCAGCGTGTTCGACCAGTTGCGTTCGGTGTTGAAACTAAACGTCATCTATTTCTACGTCGACGGCTTGCGCGACGAATTCAAGGCGTCGCCGCCGGACATTTGCGCCCGGAAACAGGCGGCGGCCGGGCCGCAAGCCGGAAATAGCTATTGGGCTCAGCAGTGGTCGGACCTCGTGGTGCGCGCCAAGCTCATTCACGGCTGGCCGGCGGGACAAGAGGCGCGCTGACTGGCGCGCTGTTTGCTCCGAGGCCCCCGCGCGAAGCACAAAATATACACGGGCGCCACATTGGGGCGATATTGTCCGCGACGCTCCGCCGCACTAGGAAGTGAGAAGCGCTGGCGCCCGTTCCCGCGCGGGAAACCCTTCAGGAGACGCGATTATGTCATTCACGCTTGAGCCCCTGCCCTACGCCTATGACGCCCTGCAACCCTTCTTGTCGAAGGAATCCTTTGAATATCATCATGATAAACATCACGCCACCTATGTGACCAACGCCAATAATCTCATCAAGGGAACGGAGTTCGAGGGCAAGCCGATAGAGGACATCATCGTCGCCTCGCATGGCAAGAACGTCCCGATCTTCAACAATGTCGCGCAGCACTATAACCATCACCACTACTGGCATTGGCTGAAGCCCAACGGCGGCGGCGCCATCCCCGTCAAGGTCGAGAAAGCCATTGTCGCCTCGTTCGGCTCGGTCGACAAATTCAAGGAAGAGTTCCAGGCTGCGGGTCTCGGCCAGTTCGGCTCGGGCTGGGTATGGCTCGAGGTCAAGGACGGCAAGGTCGCCGTGCGCAAGACCGCCAACGCCGAAAATCCGTTGATCTTCGGGGCGAAGCCGATCCTCGTCGCTGACGTGTGGGAACATTCCTATTACATCGACTACCGCAACCGCCGCGCCGATTATTTGAAGGCGTTCCTCGATCACATCGTAAACTGGGGCTACGTCGAGGAAATGCTTGAAGCGGCGACGAAGTAGGTCGTCCTCCACAACGTCGGCATTATCGAGCGTTTCTCGCCTCTCCGGGAAGAGCGGGAAACGCTTCGGCCGTTCCGCGCGATCTTTGGCGCGAAAGCCGCGAATGCCCTTGGCGAGGCCACGCAGGTCGAAATCGACGAGAACCTCGCAATGCTATGCGAGTCTCGCCCGTAACGCGACGATGCAAAACTTCAGATTGTCCTTCGCCGCGGCGAGCCACTTCTTCCTGGTTTCGGCGCGGCGGAACAGGCGCGCGTCGGCGTTCAGATAGCCTTCGAGCATCCCGA
>Ga0182014_10002086_pt1 | contig 25715 bp, 17 predicted proteins | sample 612S2DmetaG_FD_120489 | JGI IMG/M metagenome (GOLD analysis project Ga0182014, IMG submission 120489) | Permafrost microbial communities from Stordalen Mire, Sweden - 612S2D metaG | ecosystem: Environmental > Terrestrial > Soil > Wetlands > Permafrost | place: Sweden: Stordalen | collected...
CAGGAACTTCGCCACGATCGGCCCGCACGTCGGCCCGCCGTCACCGGGCGAGTCCACCACCAGGCACGCGAACGTCATGTTCCCCTTGAACCCCATGAGCCAGGCGTCGATCTTCAGCGGGTTGGTGGTCCCGTACTCGGCGGTCCCCGTCTTGCCGAACGTCCCCGCCGGCAGCCCCTGGCCCGCTGCGGTGCCGGAGGCGACGACCTGCGCCATCATCTGGTGCAGGTCGGTGACCACCGTGGCCGGCAGTTGCTGGGTGGCCGCCGTGTCGTCCGGCGCGCCCACCACCAGGCGCGGCGTGCGCACGGTCCCGGTGTCGACCGCGGCGGCCACCATCGCCATGTTCAGCGGCGACGCCAGCACCCGGCCCTGCCCGATCGACGTGGCGGCCAGATCGGCCTCGTCCGAGGGCAGCGGCACCGATCCGGCGTACGCGAGCAGCCCCATCTGCGGGGTCTTGCCCAGCCCGAACAGCGCCGCGATGGACGGGTAGTCCGACGGCGCGAGGTTCTTGGTGGCCAGCCCGATGAAGGCGGTGTTGCACGACTCGGCGAACGCGTGCAGCAGGTCGCTCACCTGCCCTTCGCCCTCGGCGTTGTGGAACACCTCGCCGTCGACGGTCGCCGTCGCCGGGCAGCTGGCCGCCGACGAGGGCGAGAGCCCGTGCTTGATCAGGGCGGCCGACGTGAGCACCTTGAACGTGGAGCCCGGGGGGTAGGCGCCGTCGAGGGCCCCGTCGAACTCCCCGGAGTTGGCGTTGGCCGCGGCCAGCAGCGCGCCGGTCTGCGCGTTGACGGCCACGATGGCGGCGGTCTTCTTCTCACCGGACAGGGCCGCCTCCGCCGCCCGCTGCACGGTCGGGTCGATCGTGGTCTGCACCGGCGTGCCGGCGTGCCCCGGCAGGGTGGCGAGCGTCGCCACGTGCGCGCCCTTGGCCGAGACCACCGACACGGTCACGTCGGGCGAGCCGGCCAGCTGGCGTTCGTTCGCCGCCTCCAGCCCGCTCTGGCCCACGATGCTCTGCGCGCTGTAGGCGCCCCCCAGCGACTGCATTTCCTGAGCGGTGATCGGTCCGACCGTGCCGACCACCCCCGCGGTGAGCCCCGGCGTGATCGCCTGCGGGGTCGTGGACGACTGGAACACGGTGCCCGGGAGCGGGTAGATGGTCGGCTTGAGCTGCTCGTAACGCGCCTCCGGCACCGTGAAGACCGGCTCGAAGAACGTCGGGTGAGCCTTGGCCGCGGTGAGCGCGGTGCTGGCCTCCTGCGCGGTCGCGCCTGCGGCGACCAGGGCTGACGTCAGCGACGTGGGGTCCTTGACCATGCTGCCCTCGACGCCGATCGTCACCTGCTGGCCCTCGCTGGTCAGCGGTACGCCGCCCGCGCCCTCGATCGCCGCCCGCGCCAGCCAGGTCGTGATTACCGCGAGCTTGTCGCCGGCCCGCATCGGCGGGGCGATCGTGGCCGGGGACCACGCGACCCGCCAGTGCCCCGAGCTCTGCACCAGGTGCAGCGTCGGGCTGATCGTGATGCTGCCGAGGCCGGCGAGATCGAGGTGTTCGGTGACCGGTTCGGTGGCCGTGGACCCGCTGGTCTTCAGCGTGCCCGCGGTGAAGGTGGCCCGGCCGACCCCCAGGTCGGTGAACGCGGCCTTGTTGACATCGGTGAAATCGGCCGGCGGGCTGGCCACGAGCTGCTGCATGGCCGTCCAGTCCTGCTTGCTCCAGGCGGCCAGGTAGGCCGTGGCCGTGGTCTGCGGCACAGGCCCGGAACTGCACGCGCTGAGCAGCGCCCCGGCCAGAACCGTGACGACCCCGGCGGTGACAAACCGGCCTGGTCCCCTGAAACTGCCCATGCCCAGAGAGATTACGCAACTCGGACCGGTGCTACGTTGCCCTCGTGCGGATCGGGGTGTACGTCGACGGCTTCCCCGCCTCACCCGCGTGCTGACCGCGATGCTCACAGGACTGGACCGCGTGCGCGGCGCGTAATGCGGCTGTGGGGGGTTCAGCTGGTGAGAGTCCCGGCAGGCCCGTTACAGCTGGCCGACGTCGGTGATCCGCAGCACGGCCGCGCCGGCCTCGTCCGAGGCGGCCAGGTCGACCTCCGCGCTGATGCCCCAGTCGTGGTCGCCGGCCGGATCGTCGAAGATCTGCCGGAGGGTCCATCGCCCCGGCTCTTCCTTGATGATCAGCAGGGCCGGCCCGCGCGCCTCCGGCCCGGTGCCGATCTCGTCGTGCTGGCCGAAGTACTCGTCGAGCACGTCGCCCCAGGCGTCGGCGTCCCAGCCACAGTCCGCGTCGAGCTCCCCGAGCTCCTCGTAATGCCCCAGCGCGGCCAGCGTCACCCGGCGGAAGAGCGCGTTGCGGACCAGCACCCGGAACGCCCGCACGTTCGTGGTCACCGAGACCGGCCGGGCCGCGGCCGCCACGACCTCCGCGGGGTCGGGGTTGCGCAGCCGTTCCCATTCGTCGATGAGGCTGGAGTCGACCTGGCGGACCAGTTCGCCGAGCCACTCGATCAGGTCGATGAGCTCCTCGGTCTTGCCGTCCTCCGGCACCGTCTGCCGCAGCGCCTTGAACGCGTCGGCCAGGTACCGCAGCACGAGCCCCTCCGAGCGGGTCAGCCCGTAGAACCCGACGTACTCGGTGAACGTCATGGACCGCTCGTACATGTCGCGGACCACCGACTTGGGCGCGAGCTCGTGGTCGGAGACCCACGGGTGGCCGCGCCGGTAGATGTCGTACGCGCCCTGGAGCAGGTCCTCCAGCGGCTTGGGGTACGTCACCGAATCCAGCAGCTCCATCCGGGTCTCGTATTCGACCCCGTCCGCCTTCATCTGCGCGACCGCCTCGCCGCGTGCCCGGAACTGCTGCGCGGACAGCACCTGGCGCGGGTTGTCCAGCGTGGACTCGATGACCGAGAGCACGTCCAGCGGGTAGCCGGGCGATTCCGAGTCCAGCAGCTCCAGCGCGGCCAGCGCGAACGGCGACAGCGGCTGGTTGAGCGCGAAGTCGAACTGCAGGTCCACGGTGAGCCGCGCCCGCCGGCCCCGCTCGTCCGGCTCGTCCAGCTGCTCGACCACACCGCCGGCCAGCAGCGCCCGGTAGATCTGGATCGCCCGGTGGATGTGCGCCCGCTGGGCCGCGCGGTCCTCGTGGTTGTCGGTCAGCAGGTGCCGCATGGCCGCGAACGCGTCGCCCGGCCTGGTCAGGACGTTCAGCAGCATGGCGTGGCTGACCGCGAACCGGGACCGCAGCGGCTCCGGGTCGGCGGCGACCAGCCGCTCGAAGGTGGGCTGGCCCCACGAGACGAATCCCTCGGGCGGCTTCTTGCGCACGATCTTGCGCCGCTTCTTCGGGTCGTCGCCCGCCTTGGCCAGGGCCTGCTCGTTCTCGACCACGTGCTCGGGGGCCTGCACCACGACGGTCCCGACCGTGTCGTACCCGGCCCGCCCGGCGCGCCCGGCGATCTGGTGGAACTCCCGCGCCTGCAGCAGCCGGGTCCTCGTCCCGTCGTACTTGGACAGCGCGGTGAACAGCACCGTCCGGATGGGCACGTTGATGCCCACCCCGAGCGTGTCGGTCCCGCAGATCACCTTGAGCTGGCCGGCCTGGGCCAGCATCTCGACCAGCCGCCGGTACTTGGGCAGCATGCCCGCGTGGTGCACCCCGATGCCGTGCCGGACCAGCCGGGACAGCGTCTTGCCGAAGCCGGACGTGAACCGGAAGTGGCCGATCGTCTCGGCGATGGCGTCCTTTTCCGCACGGGTGCAGACGTTGACGCTCATCAGCGCCTGGGCCTGCTCCAGCGCGGCGGCCTGGGTGAAGTGCACGACGTAGACCGGTGCCTCGTGGGTCTCCAGCAGTTCCCGGAGCGTCTCGTGCAGCGGCGTGATCACGTAGCGGAAGTTCAGCGGCACCGGCCGCGCGTCCGAACGGACGACCGCGGTGTTCCGGCCGGTCCGGCGGGTCAGGTCCTTCTCGAAGAAGCTGACGTCGCCCAGGGTCGCCGACATCAGCAGGAACTGCGCGCGCGGCAGCTCGATCAGCGGCACCTGCCAGGCCCAGCCCCGGTCCGGGTCGGCGTAGTAGTGGAACTCGTCCATCACGACCTGGCCGACATCCGCGTCCGCCCCGTCCCGCAGCGCGATGTTGGCCAGGATCTCCGCGGTGCAGCAGATGATCGGCGCCGACGCGTTCACGCTCGCGTCCCCGGTCATCATGCCCACGCTGGCCGGCCCGAACGTCTCGCACAGCGCGAAGAACTTCTCCGACACCAGCGCCTTGATCGGGGCCGTATAGAAGGTGCGCTGCCCGGCCGCGAGCGCGGCGAAGTGCGCGCCGGCGGCGACGAGGCTCTTACCGGAGCCGGTCGGGGTACTGAGGATCACGTTCGACCCCGACACGACCTCGATGAGCGCCTCTTCCTGGTGCGGGTAGAGGCTCAGCCCCTCCCGCTTGGCCCAGTCCGCGAAGGCGCCGAACACGGCATCCGGATCCGGCGTCGCGGGCAGCGCGTCAAGCAGCGTCATCCGCTCCTCCCTCCGGCCCGCGTTCCTGTCCGCGTTCCTGTCGTCACGTCCCGGCGACCTTAGCAGCGGGTCACCGGGCCCAGCCTCGCTAAAACATCGAGCGGGCCCGCGGAATTCCTAAGCCCCGCTAAGCAATCCGCCGCGGGGGCTCCTCCCCACCTCTGGCTATCACTCGTGCGGGATGACCAGGTCGAGCCGCCCGATCTGCTTGTCCAGGTTCCGGACCTGGGTCGAGTTGGCGCCGAAGCTCTCGGCCAGAAGCGGGCGGATCGCCCGAAGTTCCGTCAGCGCGCCGCCCGGATGCCCGGTGGTGGCGAGCATCTGGGCGATGATGAAACGGGACTCCAGCACCTTGTCTGCCTCGTCCGCCTCTCCCGTGGAGCCGGCGTTCTGTGCGTAGAACCGCAGGTGCGGAAGGGCCTTGTCCGGGTTGCCGATCTCGGCGTAGGCGTGGCCCGCGTAATAGGAGCAGTCGAGGACGTCCGGGTCGGTCGCCGGGAAATACCTGCGGTAATCGCTTCCGGCGGCATCGAGCAGTGCCGCGGCCCGCGTGTACTCCCCGGCGTAGAAAAGTGTCGCCCCAAGGACGTGGCGCAACCGCAACTCCAGGGCAGAGTCATCCCCGGCCCGTTCAATGCCGTCTTCGAGGAGGCTGATCGCTTCGGACGGCCGCTCGTTGTCCAGAAGTACCCGGACGTTGGCCCTCAACTGGCTGGCGTCGGTGTCGGTGAGCCGTGGACCGCCGGCGGCCCGTTCGCGGCGCCTGGCCGGGGCCAGCAGCGGCCGGCGGAACGGCCTGGTTGGGTCGCGATTCTCGTCTCCATGCGATGGCGCAGGTGCCGCCGCGAGCGGAAGGAGCGTTTCGTAGACCAGCTCGGCCGACGGGCGTGCTTGCGGGTCCTTGGCCAGCATCGACCCCACCAGCCCGTCAACCGTCGCCGGGACGTCGGCGCGCCGCGACCGTACCGAAGGTGCGGCGGACTGCAGATGATGGGCTCGCAGCGGCATGTCCTTCGTCCCGTGGAACGGTGCGTCACCGGTCAGCAGCTCACACAGCAGGCAGCCGAGGGAGTAGACATCCGACGCCGACGTCACCACCTGCCCGAGACACTGTTCCGGTGACATGTACGCGGGGGTACCGACGGTCCGGTCGACCTGGGTCAGCCGGGGCATAGCACTGGCACCGCGCAGGATCGCGATACCGAAGTCCAGGATCTTCACTAGTCCGCCGTCGACGAGCATCACGTTGGCGGCCTTGATGTCGCGATGAACGATGTCGACCCGGTGCACGTCGGCCAGCACCGCCGCGATCTGCGCGGCGATCGCCGCCGCCCACGCCACGCTGGGCGGCTTCGCGGCGTAATCCGTGTGGTCGAGGATCGCCTCCAGGGTCGAGCCGTGCAGCAGCTGCATGACCAGCCACAGCTGTGTGCTGTCGGCGGGACTCGTCCCGGCGCCGGTGTCATAGACGGCGGGGATACCCGGGTGTTCCAGCTTGGCTGTGGTGCGGATCTCGCGCAGGAATCGCTTCCGGTCCCGGTCCAGGGCATCGAGGATCTCGACGGCCTCGGGGCTGTCCGGTGCGGCCGGGATCGTTCCCGGTGACGGTGGCCGCAGCATTTTGATGGCCACGCGCCGGTCCAGGCGCTCGTCGTAGCCATGAAAGACCTCGCTCATGCCGCCGCGGCCGAGTGAGCCGTCCACCCGGTAGCGCCCGGCCAGCAGCCGGGTCGCGGCCGCCTGCTCCGGTCCGTCCTGCACCTCTCTACCCCTGCCTGGAGATCACCCAGATGCCGCCCCAGTCCCGGCAGACTGGCCGGCGGACGGAACGGTCATGTCCCGGAAGGCTGCCCGCCGGTCTCCCGCTGCATCTCGGCGCGCAGCCGGGCCAGCGCCTCGTCACGAGCAGGCTCGGTGATGATCTGGTACGCGCGCTTGCGGGCGGCTTCCTTGATCGCCTTCTGGAACTCGTTGTTGTCGAAGTACAGCTTCATGAACTCGGTGTTGTGCTCGGCGTTCTCGGCGACGATGTTGTCGAGCCGGTCGTCGGCGACCTGACCGAACCGGGCCTCGTCGTTCATCAGCGCGATCTTCTGCATTCCGGTGTCCTCTACCAGCCCGAGGACCTGCTGGTAGACGAGGATTTCGTCGGAACTGCCGAGATCCAGCCCGAACCGTTCGTTCAGCTCCTCGATCACCTCGGCGAGCGGCCGTATCTCCGGCTCGCGATAGCCGCCACCATCGGCGGCGTGGCCACGGACGACGCCATCACCGGCGCCGGACAGGGACACGTTGTGCTGACCGGTGAATTCCAGCCGGAAGTGACTCAGATCGGCGTCGCCGATGTCGACCGATGTTGACGGCCGCCCCGGCAGCCGGATGAGCAAGAGCCGGCCGTACTGGTAGAGACGCTCCAGGTCCTTGTCGCCCCAGTCGACGATCTGGGCGATCAGACTGTAGGCCCGCGTGTAGCCCTGCAGCGCGCCCCGGAATCCTTCCCGCTCGTCATCGGTCTCCAGGGCGCTGAACCGGTCGAGGGCCGGTTTGAGGTATTCGTGCAGTTCGGCGTGCAGCTTGCGCTCAGCGGCGTCCGGCATCCGTCCCGGCCCGGCCGTGGCCAGGACCCGGATGAACGCCTCCATCTCGGACGCGGCCAGCAGCCCGTAGCCCATGACCTCCCGCTGTTTGGTGTACAGCAGGTTGGGATCGCTCGGCTCGGTGATCGTCGTCTCGAACCACGGCTCGAACGCGGCCTGGATATCGCTGGCCTCGTTGACGAAATCGAGGATGTGGACGTCGTCCTGCGACTTCAGCGGATGGGCCCGGTTGAGCCGGGACAAGGTCTGCACGGCCGCCACGCCGGTCAGCGGTTTGTCGACATACATCGCGCACAGCAGCGGCTGGTCGAAGCCGGTCTGGTACTTCTCCGCGGCGACGAGCAGCCGGTACTCGTCCTGGTCCCGCGCGGCCGCCTGCGGGTCGTCGGCCTTCGTGTAGCCGAACCTGTCCGGCAACTGCTTCTCGGGAAATCCGTTGAGCTGTGCCTCGGTGAATTCCAGGCCGTCGTCCTCGAGCTGGCCGGAGAAGGCAGCTAGGGTGCCGCAATCGGTGAAGCCGCGCAGCTCGACGTAGTTGCGGATTGCCTGGTACATGCCCAGCGCGTGCCGCCTGCTGCTGGTGACGACCATCGCCTTGGCCCGGCCGCCGAGCCGTCGGGCGATGTTGTCACGGAAGTCGTCGACGACGAGCTTGGCCTTCTGCGCCAGCGACGTCGGGTGCTGCTCCGCGTAACGGACCAGCCTGGCCCGGGCCTTGGCCTCGTCCACCTCCGGGTTGGCGATGGCCGATCCGGCCTGCTCGACGGCGGCGTTGCGCAGCCGCCACTTGGTCTCGTAGGTGAGGTAGTTGGCCAGCACGTCGAGGATGTAGCCCTCGTCGATCGCCTGCCGCATCGAGTAGACGTGAAAGGGCACGTACATGCCCTGCTCGCCGGTGCGCACGTTCAGGCGGTCCGGGTCGAAGGTGCCGAATAGCTTCAGCGTCGGCGACTTGGGGGTGGCGGTGAACGCGAAGTAGGAGAGGTTCGGCTGCCGGCCCCGGACCCGCGTCATGTATTCCGCGTCGTCCTCGTCCTCCTCACGGGCCGCCGCGTTGGCCCCGAGAGCCTGTTTGAGCTGCGCCGCCGCATCGCCCCCCTGTGAGGAATGGGCCTCGTCGATGATCACCGCGTACCGTTTGCCGCCCAGCCCGCTGCCGGCGATCTTTCTCAGGATGTACGGGTACTTCTGCAGCGTGCTGATGACGATCTTGGATGTGGCGTCGTCCAGGGCCGCGGCGAGCTGGGCCGCGTCATCGTCGATCTTCTTGACCACGCCAGGGGTGTGGTCGAACTGATAGATCGTCTTCTGCAGTTGCTTGTCGAGCACGTCGCGGTCGGTGATCACCACGACCTTATGGAAGACGGGCTGGTTTCCGGCGTCGAACAGGTTGGACAGGCGGTGGCACAGCCAGGCGATCGTGTTGGACTTGCCCGACCCGGCCGAGTGCTGGACCAGATAGTTGTGTCCCGCCCCGTGGCCGCGGGCGTGTGTCACCATCTTCTGCACCGCGTCCCACTGGTGGTAGCGCGGGAAGATGCGCGGCGATGTGTGCGGGCTTTCCTTCACGCCCTTCTTGTCCGGCTCCTGGATGTGCACGAAGCGGTGCAGGATCTCCAGCCAGTTGTCGCGCTGCCAGATCTGCTCCCAGAGGTAGGCGACGCTGTACGAACCGGGCGCGGCCGGCGGATTCCCCGCCGCCCCGGCCACCCCCGGGCCATTGGACCCCACGTTGAACGGCACGAACCGGGTATCGCGGCCGCGCAGCCGGGTCGTGATGAACGCCCGGTCGGGATCGACCGCGAAATGGACGAGGGCCCGCTTGGCGAAGAACACCTCGTTCGGATCACGGCGCCGGTACTGCGCGATGGCGTGGTCGGCGTTCTGCCCGGTGTTCGGGTTCTTCAGCTCGACGGTGGCGACGGGCAGCCCGTTGAGGAACAGCGCCATGTCCACCGAGCTGCGCGGGTCGCGCACGCTGTAGTGCACCTGCCGCGCGACGGTCAGCACGTTCTCGCGGTACTCGGCCAGCGCGTCGGCGGCCAGCGTATGCCCCGGCCGGAAGTAGGCCAGGTCGATCTGCACCCCCCGGTCGCGTACCCCCTGGCGCAGCACGTCGAGCACTCCGCGCGCGTCGACCTCGGCCGCGACCCGCTGCCGGAAGTGCCGCTGCGCCGTCGCCTGATCGCCGCCGTACAGCTCGATGAGCCGTTCCCACTTCTTCACCTGCGTCGCCCCGATGAACCGGAACATGTCCCCGGTATCGAGACCCAGCCCAGCATCGAACGTCCCGGCCCCCGGCGACCACCCCTGAATGCGAAGCTCCTCCGCAACCCGATCCTCAAAGGCATGCTCGGTGCGCGCCCCGGGACTCATGCAGCACCTCCCGCCGAAGCCAGCCCGCCTGCGGTCGTCACGTCGATCTGCCCGGTAACGGCAGCTGTGATCAGAGCCTGCCGCCGTTCCGTTAGACGCTCGTTAAACCGCTTAACCTCTTCGCGGAGCGGACGGATTCTTGTGATTGAGTTTCCGATTTCATGCTGAGCTGCTGGTTCGACCTGCGGTATAGGAGCGCGACCAAAGATTTTCCAGTTTCGGAAGTCGACGGCGCGTTCCCGCGCGCTGCCGCCATAAAGCGCAAGATAGTCACTAAGTGATAGCAGTCGGAGGAGACGTCCATAGAAAGTAGAATTCCCGCCGTCTATCGGGATGCAAATGTGATAAACTGGACTGCAGTTTCCAGAAGCCTCTGAGTCGCCGATTGCCCCGGCAAAACCATCCAGCCCGTGAATGACAATATCGCCAACTTCAACGCCTTGACCTTGGATATCTGTGCTAGCCGACAGAGTATATCCTTCACTACGGCGAACGAAACGGGACGTAACTTGACCATCCCGAAATGCAGTTATTACTTCCTCTGTGGGCATAGTCGGTCGGTAAAGTTTTTGGACCACTCGTCGCATGGGGATGATCGGTGTTCCTTCTAGCCTGACAAGAAGGCTTTGCCCGATGATCTGGAGGATCTGCGCGTTGGCGCGCTCCTCAAGTAGATTCAGCACCTGAAGCTGAGAGCTCATTAGTCGGTCTACCCGACCGGTCTCGGCGTCGAGGAAGTCGGCGATGCGGCGCTGCTCGTCGAAGGGTGGGGCTGAAATATGAATGTTCGCGTAGCGCTCGGCGTTGAAGTTCTGGATCGTTGAGGTGACGGCATCAGCCATTACTGCCGCCTGAAATCCACTCGATGCCGCGACGTAGGACAAAAAACGTGGTTCAGTAGTTCGTAGTGGACGGAACCGCACGAGGTAGCCTGCATATGTACACGGCTCATCCGTGGCCCCAAGAAGCAACGCGCGCCCAACAGTTCCGCTTCGTGATAGCAGAAGATCTCCCCCTCTCACTCTATGGCGCGCATCCAGTGGGACATCAACAAAAACAGCGTTATCGCGTGAGCGCAGCCGCCCAGTTTCATCGATGTCCGATGTACGGATGAGCCGGTATCCATCCAGCGCGTAGTCCTGCGCAGAAATGTTGAGCCCATACTGCCCGGCGTCAACGCACAGGTCCTTGAGCCTCATAGAGTTCCAAGTCACCTCGTCACCTCGCCCAGGAGTTTTTGGATCTGGGCTTCCAGGTCGCGGAGTTCGGCATCGATTTCTGCCAGGGGACGCGGGGGAGTGTAGACGTAGAAGTGGCGGGTGAAGGGGATTTCGTAGCCGGTCTTGGTCTTGTCGTGGTCGATCCAGGCGTCCGGGACGTGCGGGGTGACCTCGCGGGCGAAGTAGGCGTCGATGTCCTCGTCGAGTGGCACGTTCTCATAGTCGCGCAGGTCCGGGTCCGGCAGGGGAGTGCCGTCCGGTGCCGTCTGAACCTCGCCTTCGGAGTCGGACACCGAGACGGCTCCCCAGAGGCCCTTCAGCACCGCCGCCGCGCTCGGCCACATTGCCCCGGCCGACGTGACCGCCGTACGCAGAGCGCTGGTGGCCTCCTTCTTAGTCCACCAGACCGAGCCCACCGAATCGCGCACCGCCTCGATGAGCGCCTCGCGGCCCTCCCACTTGGCCAGAGACTTGGCGGTTTCCAGGGCCGCGAGGGTGTCGTCGGTGATCTCGAAGCGGAGCCTGAGTGGGCGCTCGACCGTGATGCGGTGGTAGCCGAAGTCGCGGGTCTTGAAGACCTTTACCTTGCCGTGGTCCGGGTGTTCGGTATCCGCCGCGACCTCAAGGGCGTCCATGTACAGCTTGGTGATGTGCTCGATCTGCGCGTCGCTGATCTGCTTGCGTTTGTCGCCCAGGGACTTGCGCATCTTTTCCCACTGGTCGCGGGCGTCGAGCAGGATCACCTTGTTACGCAGCACCTTGGCCTTCCGGTTGGACAGGATCCAGAAGTACGTCGAGATGCCGGTGTTGTAGAAGAGCTGGTCAGGCAGAGCGACGATGCCCTCCAGCCAATCGTTCTCCAGGATCCACCGGCGGATGTTCGACTCGCCGGACTCAGCCCCGCCGGTGAACAGCGGCGAGCCGTTGAACACGATGGCCAGCCGGGCGCCCTTGCCCTCGACCGGCTCCATCTTCGAGATCATGTGCTGCAGGAACAGGAACGATCCGTCGTTGATCCGCGGGGTGCCAGCCCCGAACCGGCCGGCATAGCCAAGGTCGGCGTCTGCCTCGACTTCTTCCTTGACCTTCTTCCACTCCACCCCGAACGGCGGATTGGCCAGCATGTAATCGAACTTCCGGCCCGGGTAACCGTCGTTGCTGAAGGAGTTGCCGAAGTAGATCTGGCCGCGCTGGTTCCGCATCAGCATGTCCGACTGGCAAACCGACCACGATTCGGGGTTGACCTCCTGGCCGTACAGGTAGACCTCGGCCTTCGGGTTGATCGCCTTGATGCGATCCTCGGCCGTGGTCAGCATGCCGCCGGTCCCGCAGGCCGGGTCGAGGATGTTGATGACCTGGCCCTCACCGGCCACGGTCTCGGCGTCCGGGGCGATCAGCAGATCGACCATCAGCTTGATGACTTCGCGGGGCGTGAAGTGCTCACCGGCGGTCTCGTTGGAATCTTCGGCGAACTTCCGGATCAGGTGCTCGAAGACGTACCCCATGTCGTGGCTGGACAGCTTGTCGAGATCACGCATCTCCGCGAACCGGGCCACGACCCGGTACAGAAGCTTCGCGTTGGCCAGGCTGGTGATCTGATTGTCCAGGTTGAAGCGGGCCAGGATCTCGCGGACGTTGGCCGAGAAACCGTTGACGTAATCGCGCAGGTTCTTGGCTACCTGGGAGGCATCTGCCGTGACCGTCGCGAAGTCTTGCTGGGACGTGTTGTAGAAGGGCAGCTTGGCGGCGAGTTCCAGGAGACGCTGCTTGTTCTGGATGTCGAGCGCCGCATCGCGGGCCCGCACGGTCTCGCGCGTCGGGGCCATCACCGCGTCGAGGCGGCGCAGCAGCGTGAACGGCAGGATCACCTGACCGTACTCGTGGCGCTTGTAATCCCCGCGCAGCAGGTCGGCCACCGACCAGATGTCGCTCGCCATCTTCGAGTGCGTAGGCCCTGAGCTCACAGCTATCTTGTCTCCCCGTCAGATGCGTCGGCGTGGTCAACGGTGGTGGATCGCGGGAAATCCGGCGCCAGAGCGCCGGTGGTCAGGCCATGGATCGTCTGAGCGATCACGTTCGTGCTCACCGTGGCCAGGGCGTTCAGTGCGTCCTGCAGTTCCTGGAGGTGGCGGAATGCGTCGCCGTACCTACGCTGGTCGGCCAGGAGGAGCCGGGGAATCCGGCAGCGGCGCAGGTCCTCGCGGCTCAGGGCGCCGAGTGTATTGGCCACCGGCAGCGCGTTGGCGTCGGCGCGCAGGAATGTCGCGACGAAGTGCGCGTCGAGGCGGGTTTCGTCGATCTCGACGACCTGGGCGATACCGGTATCGTCGGCGGTCGTCCCGGTCGCGACGACCGGCGGGCGGCCGAGGGTCCGCACCAGCAGGTCACCCGGGCGCGGCGTGGCGTCGCGAGATTGAATCGTCAGTGCGCCCGCGCGCTCCAGCTCGCCGAGCGTGACGTATGAGTAACGGGGTTTGGCCGCCGGAGCCCCGAATCGCGGCAGGCCCCGGCCGATGCGCGCGTAGAGGGTCTCCAGCCGGCCGGTGACGCCGGCCAGATCCTCGGCGCTCGCCTCGGACCGCGCCTTGACGTAGCGGGAAGGCAGGAGATTGGCGTCGCTGTCGAGCAGTTCCAGGCGCGGGACGGCGCGGGAGATCGTCGGATCGGTGTGGCCCAGCAGCCGCTCCCACGCGGCGAACTCATGCGGGACGTCGGCCGCGTCGCCCAGACCTGAGAGATCCACCATGCGCACGGCCGTATGGTCCTGGGCGCCGTAGGGACGCTGCAGGACCCAGAGATACACGTCGGTGTCCGGCAGCGAGCCCATCCCCTTGGGCAGAGCGATGACATCGCGCAGCGCACCCGACCGGACCAATGCGCCCCGGATCTGCTCCCCGGAGGGCTGGACACAGGTTCGCGGCGACACGGCGACCACGGCCACGCCGCGCGGGCGCAGGTGCGCGTAACAGTGCTGCACCCAGGCCAGCTCACCATCGCGCGGCGCCGGGATGCCGAACTCCCAGCGCGGGTCGGTGGTCAGCTCGACCGAAGGCCACTGCGGCCGATCGAACGGCGGCTCGCAGACGACGGCTGCTGCCATCCCGAGGTACTGACTGAGCTGATTGTCCAGCAGCGAGTCACCGGTGTAAATCTCGCGCAGAACATCGTGGGCGTCACTGCGGAGGTTCACGGCGGCCGCCGAGGCGGCTTCCTCGTCAATCTCCTGTCCAGCGAGCCTGATGCGACTGCCGAACCGATCGGCGACCGCCATCAGCAGGGTCGCCTCGGAGCAGGCCGGGTCGAGCACGGTCGGTGCTTCGCCATCGGCATCCACTGGCTGCGCCGCGGCCGTCGAACGCGGCAGCAGGGAGGCCATGACCCTGGCCAGCAGTTGCCCCGCGGTGAGGTCGGCGATGGCCCGCTCAGCCTCTTCCGGGATAACGGCGTCCGTCGCCGGGTCGTACCAGCTCCCGGACGGACCTTCCGGCTCGCTGATTCGCTGGGTCCCGGTCTCGGTCCGGCCGGCCGTCGCCAGCTGGTCAGCCTTGCCGGTGGCCTTCAGCCAGGCCTCGACCTCGCTCCGGGAGAACGTCGGGCTGGTCGGGCTGCCCCCGGTCGGCTCGGGGAACTCCGGATAACGCCGTCGCCAGTTCGACACGGCGGCACGGCCGACACCGGCGAGCCGCGCGATCGCGGCGGCGGTGATCTGGTCGTGCTCGTCGATGGGCATGGGGTCACCTTACCGATGTACACAGACTTAAGCAAGCCGATGTGTACAGCGTTGCCCTTGTTCACAAACGCCGGCTATGGTAGTCGGAAGGCTCCACCATGGCCTTCTGTAGCCGACAGCGGCTACCTCTGAGCCGTGTCGATGAACTGTGAGTGATCGCATGGGAACGTTAATAACCATTGCTATATCGCAAGGGAAAGAGGTAGCATGGGTACCGGCAGGCAGGGTGATGACCACCCTGATGAGGACCGTGAGGAGACGGACCGCCCCGGGCGGGAGATCGGTAACGACCACCGCAGGGTCATCGAGTACCTGATCGACAACGAGGGCTGGACGTACAAGCTGCCGAAGGGCGGCGGCTACCCCCGGCTGTGCCCCGCTGATCGTAATCAGCCGGCGATCAGGGTGCCCAAGACCGGGAATACGCGCGGACGCGCCTTCAGTAACTGGATCGCGGAGGTGCGGCGGAAAGGCGGCCACTGGCCACCAGAGAGGAAGTAGGGCATGGGCAGCGATTGGTACAGCGTGCACACGGAAGCGCGAGCCTCGGCCAACGCCCAGGGCCTTACGGTCGATGAGGACGCCGCAGATGCCCTTATGGACCTGCTCGGACAGCATGACGGCGTCGTGTCGACGGGCACCGGAACCTGGGAGGCGACCATCAGCGTCGAGGCCTCCAATGCCTGGGAAGCGACCAGCTCCGGTTCTGATCTCATCGAGAAGCTGGCCGACAAGGCCGGGATGCCGGATTGGCCGGCCGTCCGGGTGGATGTTGTCCGCCAGGATGTGCTCGAGGCCGAGAACATGCGCCCGACGCTGCCGGAGCTGGTCTCTGGCCCCGAGGCGGCCGAGATCTTGGGTGTATCCCCGCAGCGGCTCCGGCAGCTTGCTGACGGGCACGCCTCATTTCCCGAGCCGATGTATGAACTGCGTGCGGGAAAGCTCTGGCTGAAAGACGCTATCGAGGCGTTCGATCGGCGATGGGACCGCAAGCCCGGCCGGCCGCGGAAGGCCGCCAGAACTACGGGTTAGAGCAGTTAGACCTCGCTATGTGTCAGGACTAGCCCGGAGCCGGCCCCCGCCCTGGCCGCCCGTTTAGCCGCCCGGCACACTAGCCGGCCCGGTGCAGGACGAGCACGAACTCGGCCGTTCCGTGGCTGGCGAGCGAGCCGATCGGGCCGTACCCCGTTGGCTGCTTGATGCCCCAGTTCCCGAACGTGACCGGGATCGTCCCCGCGGCCTGCAGCGCCGCCCCGTCCCGCCGCGCCGTCAGCGTCACCGTCACCGGGCGCGTGGTCCCGTGCAGGGTGAGCTCGGCCGGAGCCGTCATCGTCACCGTCCGGCCCGCCGCGAACGCCGCATTCAGCGGGACCGGCCGCGCGAGCGTGACCGTCGCGTCCGGATACCGCCCGGCGTCGAGGCTGGCGGCGAACTGCGGCTGCTTCTTCCCGCCGACAGTGATCATGGTGAGATTGATGCCGAACGAACCTGAGGTGACCCGGTTACCCGCGAGGGCGACGGCCCCGGTCACGGTGTTCGTGTTCCCGCCCACCTCGTTGCTCATCCCGATGATGGTCTCCTGGACCCGGAATCCCGCCATCGATCCCGCCGCGACCTGCCACCGGCCGGCCAGCGGGCCGGACGGGGCCGCCGGCGTCCCGGTGGGCAGGGCCAGCGGAGCCGGTGACGGCTGAAGCTTTACCGCGGCGGCGGCCCCCGCCACGATCAGTACCAGGAGCACGGCCACGCCCCCGAGAATCCATCGCCACCAGTGGTGACGCCGGGGCGATCCGCCAGGCGGCCGTGCGGTGGAGGCGAGCTGGGCTGGTCTGGTCATGATGACGAACCTTCCGTGCTGAGTATTGTCTGCTGGGCCCCGTGTGTCCCGGCCGGGACGACCCGGAACACGGGGTAGCGGGGGGCGATCGCGTCGAACGCGGCCAGGGCCGCGTCCCGGTGGACGGGGATATGCGGCCGGCCGCCCGGCACCCGGTCCAGGTAGCGCCGGATGATCGGACCGCGCTCACCGACCGGCACCTCGATAAGCCGGCACGGCCGGGCCCGCCCGTGCCGGACGATGGCGTGGCCGCCGGCGGCCCGGACGTTCTGCACCCAGTTGGACCGGTCGCCGAGCATCGGCACGAGGTACCACTCGCCGTTCCAATCGGCCATCCCGAGCGGGAACCGGGTCATCCGGCCCGAGCGGCGCCCGGGCACCTCGAGCGTGACCCAGCGCCGCGGCGCCAGCCCCAGGCCGAACACCGCCGCCCACAGCCGCGACAGCCGCCGCGCCGTGACGTTGGCCCGCCCGCCCCGGTACATGGCCCGCAGCCGTTCGCCGTACAACGAGCGCCCGCTCCCGCTTCCGGGTGTTCCGGGGCTCCCGTCTCCGGGTGTTCCGGGGCTGCCTTCCCCCGATGACCTGCTGCGCATCGGTTCCTCCCGTTCTGGCTTCCTTGCTTGTCGGGCACTAGAATTAGGGATACCGAACTTGAAACATAGTGTCTAAAGTCCCAAACAGGTACAGTGCCTGCGGAGGTGCGAGATGGCAACCGAGTTCCGTGCCCGCCCGGGCCGGGTGAGCCCGGTCCCCGCGGACGTCACCGGCCCGGCGGACGTCACCGGCCCGGCGGACCCGCTGGCCCCGACGGGCCTGACCCGCCGGGGCCGCCGCCTGTCCGACCGCGAGACCGAGCAGCGGATGCTTCAGGCGGCCGTGGCCATGGTGCACCGGACCGGGCTGACCGTGAGCCTGGACCACATCAGCTTCGAAGACGTCATCCGCGACGCGGACGTATCGCGCAGCGCGGTCTACCGCCGCTGGCCCTACAAGGACCTGTTCTTCAGTGCCCTGGTCAAGGAGCTGGCCAAGGACGCGACCCCGCCGGCCATCGTCAGCGACGAGGTGGACCTGATCCGGCAGATCGTGGCCGAGCGGCTGGACTGGCTGGGCACGCCCGGCGGGCGGCACCGCCTCATGCTGGAGCTGTTCCGCCAGCTGTCGCCGCTGGACTTCCAGGCGCTCTACCGGTCGCCGGAGTGGCGCACCTATCTCGCGCTGCACGCGACGTTCCTGAGCCTCGCCGACGGTGAGCTGCGGAACGAGGTACAGGCGATCCTGGCCCAGTCCGAGCGGGACCACATGGCCAACGTCGCGAAGGCCTGGGAGTACCTGGCGGCCCTGTTCGGCTACCGGCTGCGCCCGGGGGCCACGTTCGGCACCCTGGCCACACTGCTCAGCGCCACCATGCGCGGCCTCATCATCATGTCGCTGTCCCAGCCCGAGCTGGCCGGGCCGGGGGCCGCGGCGAACCCGTTCGGCGCGGACGGCATCTGGTCCCTGGACGCCGTCGGCCTGACCAGCACCGCGCTGGCCTTCCTGGAACCTGACCCGGCGATCGAGTGGGACCGCGACCGGCTCGCCGCCGTCCGCGACGCCCTCAGCACGCTGTCGCTGCCGGACGCCTAGCGAGCCGGACGCCTAGCGAGCCGGACGGCCTAGCGGGAAGGCCCAGGATCCCGCAGGAACCGCGTCAGCGCCTGATAGTACGGCTCGATCGTGGCGATGTCGGCGTACTCGTCGGCGCCGTGCTGGCCGTGCCCGCCCACGCCGAACGCCACCGCCGTGACGCCGGCCTCCCGGTAGAAGCGCCCGTCGCCGGTGCCGTGCTTGCGCAGGAAGTCCGGCTGGTAGCCCTGGGCGCGCGCCGCCTCGGCCAGCCGGGCGATCTCCGGCCGCCCGGCGTCGGCATTCTGCGGCGCGTCCAGGTGGTCGACCACGGCCGTGACGCCCGGCTCGCAGAAGCCCTGCAGGTACGCGGTGATCTCGGCGGCGGACCGGCCGGCCAGGTCGGTGTCCTCGGGCGGGAAGCGGATGTCCAGCCACGCCTCGGCCTCGGCCGGGATCTGGTTGCGGGCCTCGTTGGGCGTGTGCACCCGCGCCACGTTGACGGTGGTCCACCAGACTTCTTCAGTGGCGACGGGATAGCGGGCCAGCACGTTGTGCACGCTGCGGATCAGCGTGACCAGGGCGTTGTCGCCCAGCCACGGGTAGGCGCCGTGCGCGCCGCGGCCGCTGGCCCGCAGGGTGACGCCGAGCATGCCCTTGGACTCGGTGACGATCCGCAGGCCGCTGGTCTCCCCGATGACGACGAAGTCGCCGCGGACGCCGCGCTCGATCTGGTGCCGGGTCCCGTTCCGCCCGCCCACCTCCTCGTCCGTGACGAGCTGCAGTGCGAGCGGGTACCCCACCGAGCCGGCCAGCTCGCGGAAGGCCAGGGCCTCCGCCAGCGCCGACACCTTCATGTCCTGCGCGCCGCGCGCGTACAGGCGCATCCCGTCCCGGCGCGGCCGGAACTGCTCCGGCGGAGCCGGCACGACGTCCAGGTGAGCGTTGAGGATGACCCGGAAGTACGTCCGTTCAGAATCATCATCCTGGTCTTTGCGGTACACCAGCGCGTCCTTGCGGTACACCAGTGCGCTCGGCTTGCCGCCCGAGGCGAACCGCTCCACCGTGAAGCCCGGCCCGACGAAGTCGAGTACGTAGCCGAGTGCCCGCTCCAGTTCCGCGGGCCGGTCCGCCGTCGAGGGCACCGCGAGCAGCTCACCCGCCGCGGCCAGGAAGTCTTCCAGGTCCATGGCCCCATCCTGCCCGGCCGGGCACCCAGGGTTGAGGGCAGCCCAGGGCGGAGGGCAGCACAGGGTTGAGGGGAGCGCGGGGTTCAGGGCAGCACGGCCTCGATGAGGTGCGGGCCCGGTTCGGCCAGGGCCTGCCGCAGCCCGGCGGCGAGCTCGCCCGCCGTGGTGGCCCGGGACGCGGGCACCCCCAGGCCGGCCGCCAGGGCGGTGAAGTCCAGCGCGGGCCGGGACAGGTCCAGCAGGTTCCGCGCGGCATCCCCAGCCGAGCCCGCGCCGACGCGTTCCAGCTCCATGGCCAGGATCGCGTAGGAGCGGTTGCTGAAGATGACCGTGGTGACGTCGAGGCCTTCCCGTGCGTGCGTCCACAGCGCGGAGATCGTGTACATGGCGCTGCCGTCGGCTTCCAGCGCGATGACGGGCCGGTCCGGGCACGCGACGGCGGCCCCGGCGGCCAGCGGGAGCCCCTGCCCGATGGCGCCGCCGGTCAGCGTGAGCCAGTCGTGCGGCGGGGCCCCGGCCGTCGCGGAGCCCAGCCCCAGGCCGGACGTGTTCGACTCGTCGCTGACGATCGCCCCTTCCGGCAGCAGGGCGCCGATCACGGCCGAGGCCTTTTCCGCGGTGAGGGCGCCGTCCGGGAGCCCGGGCCGTCCCGCCGGCTGCCCTGTTGCCGGGGATTGTTCTGTTGCCCGGGACTGCCCTGTTGCGTCCGCCGCGACCAGGTCCGCGAGCGCGGCCAGCGCCCCCGGCCCATCCTCACCCCGGCCGGCCAGCGTGTGCACCTCGCAGCCCTCGGGGACCAGCGAGCTGGGCTGTCCCGGGTAGGCGAAGAACGAGACCGGTGCCTGGGCCCCGGCCAGGATCAGGTGCCGGGTGCCCGCGAGCTGGGGCGCCGCCATCTCGGCCAGGTACGCCAGCCGGGGCACCGGCGGGAGCCCGGCGCCGCGCTCCAGGCGGGCCGGGAACGTCTCACACAGCAGCTTCGCGCCGGTGGCCCCGGCGATCCGGCTGGCCGCCTCGAGGCCTGTCCGCCGCACCACCGTCCCGCCCAGCAGGATCAGGCACGGCTCGCCACTGCGCAGCGCCTTCGCCGCCGTGGTGATCACGTCCTCCGGGACCGGCGACGGCGAGCGGACCGGGAGGGCCGGAGCCGGTTCGGCCGGGCCCGACCAGGACACGTCGGCGGGCAGGATGAGCGTGGCGATCATGCCAGTCGACGCGGCCGCGACGGCCTCGGCCGCGTCGGCGGCCACGTCCGCGCTGCGCAGCGAGCGCCGGGTCCAGCCGGACACCGATCCGGCCAGCGCGTCGATGTCGGACTCCAGCGGCGCGTCGAAGCGCTTGTGGTAAGTCGCGTGGTCGCCGACCACGGTGACCAGGGGAGTGGCGGCGCGACGGGCGTTGTGCAGGTTGGCCAGCCCGTTGGCCAGGCCGGGCCCGAGGTGCAGCAGCGCCGCGGCCGGGCGTCCCGTCATCCGGCCGTACCCGTCCGCCGCGCCGGTCGCCGTCCCCTCGAACAGGCACAATATCCCGCGCATCTGCGGGACGCTGTCCAGCGCGGCCACGAAGTGCATCTCCGACGTGCCCGGATTGCTGAAGCACACCTCCACGCGCGCCCCGGTCAGCGTCCGGATCAGCGCCTGCGCACCGTTCATGCCGCTCATGCCCGTCATTATCTACCGGACGGGCGGGTAGACGCAGATTCATGAGCAGTGTCTACGTGGTCGGCACATTCGACACCAAAGGTGACGAGCTTCAGTACGTGGCCGCCCTCATCGCCGCCGAAGGCGTCCCCGTCACCACGGTCGACGTCGGCACGCACGGGCCCAGCGAGCAGAGCGAGCCCAGCGAGCCCAATGAGCAGAACGGACCCGGTGAGCAGAGCGAGCCCGGCGAGCCCAGCGGGGCTGGGGCCGCCGGGGACGTCGACGTTCCCGCCGCCAAGGTCGCGGCCTACCACCCGGACGGCCCGGCCGCGGTCTTCACCGGTGACCGGGGCAGCGCGGTGGCGGCGATGGCGGTGGCGCTGGAGCACTTCGCGCGCGCCCGGGCAGGCGACATCGCGGCCATCATAGGCCTGGGCGGGTCCGGCGGCACCGCGCTGATCACGCCCGCCATGCGGGCGCTCCCGATCGGGCTCCCCAAGGTCATGGTGTCCACGGTGGCGTCCGGTGACGTCGCGCCCTACGTGGGGCCGAGCGACATCGCCATGCTGTACTCGGTGACCGACGTGGCCGGCCTGAACCGGATCTCCCGCCAGGTGCTCGGCAACGCGGCGCACGCCGTCAGCGGCATGGCGGCCCACCCGGTGCCGCCCGCTCCCGAGACCAGGCCGGCGCTGGGCCTGACGATGTTCGGGGTCACGACGCCGTGCGTGACGCGCGTCAGCGAACTGCTCAGCGACGGCTACGACTGCCTCGTCTTCCACGCCACCGGCACCGGCGGCCAGTCGATGGAGAAGCTGGTCGACGACGGGCTGATCGCCGGCGTGCTGGATATCTCCACCACCGAGGTGTGCGACCTGCTGATGGGCGGCGTGATGAGCGCGGGGGAGGGCCGGCTCGACGCGATCGCCCGCACTCGGGTACCGTACGTCGGCTCGTGCGGCGCGCTGGACCGGCCTGCTCGCCTACGGCAACGCCAACGAGATCGTCGTCGAGATGGCCCGCGAGGTCCTGCCCGTCGTCCGGCACACCCCGGTGCTGGCCGGCGTCAACGGCACCGACCCGTTCATGCTCACGGACCATTTCCTGCGCGAACTTGCCGCGCTGGGCTTCGCCGGGGTGCAGAACTTCCCGACCGTCGGGCTCATCGACGGGACGTTCCGGGCCAACCTGGAAGAGACCGGGATGGGCTATGGCCTCGAGGTGGACATGATCAGGGCCGCCCGCGAACTGGACCTGCTCACCACGCCGTACGTCTTCTCCGCCGATGACGCGCGCGCGATGACCCGCGCCGGGGCCGACATCATCGTCTGCCACATGGGCCTGACCACCGGCGGGGCCATCGGCGCCGAGACGGCCAAGACCCTCGATGACTGCGTGGCCCTGATCGACGAGTGGTCGGCGGCCGCGGCGGACGTCCGCGACGACGTCATCGTGCTCTGTCACGGCGGCCCGATCTCCTCGCCGCAGGACGCCGCGTACGTGCTGCAGCGCACCGGCCACTGCCACGGTTTCTACGGTGCCAGCAGCATGGAGCGCCTCCCGGCCGAGCAAGCCCTCACCGGCCAGACCCGCGCCTTCAAGCACGTCACCTTCTGACCCGGCCGGCTGACCCAGCCGGGCCTCTCCCGCCCCCGCCCCCGACTCTGGATTCCTGCGATTCGGACAGCGTTCTCGGTCGTATTCGCCGAAAACGCTGCCGAAATCCCGGGCGGCTCCCGGGCTCGGCCGCACCCTGTGGCCCGCCCCCGGAGCGAGGGCTCCATCGGCTACGTCGGCTATCGCTGGCTCACCCGTGGCGAGCGCGGCAGCCGCCTGGAAGCCCTGGCCACCATCGTCGGCGGCGAGGGATAAGGGCGCACGAACCCCCTAAATTTCGGAACGGCGGCTGAATTTTCGGAACGGGCGGCTCTGGGAGCGATGCCCACTGCTGGGCTGGCGCAATCCCAGAAGGTGTGGCATTCTGTCGCTGTTGCGGTATGTTTCGTCCCTTAAAAGCCGTATCTGCCGCTATTCAACGTCAAGGTCGCGCAGGTCTCTCCTGCCACGACACCGCCCGATCGAGCGTTCTTACCCCCGTTGCCGCAGCCGCCGCGGCCGGGGGCCACTCGACGGCCGAGGCCATCCACCCGCTCAGCCGGGACCACCGAGCCAAGGGGATTCACCCATGGAAATCGGCCAACTGCCAGATGGAACCAATCAGGAACGCTCGACGCCCGAGGGCATCAACCATGACCGCCGCCGCTTCTTCGGCGCCGCGGGCCTAGCGGTCGCCGCCGCCCAGTTCGGGCTGATCGGCAGCACCCACGCTGCGGCCAGCACGGCCAGCACGGCCAGCACGACGAGACGGGCCGACGCGCCCGCGGCGACTCCCGCACCGAGCGCGTCCTTCGGCCCGGTGAAGCAGATCAACGCCGGCGTCCTGAACGTCGGATACGTCGAAGCCGGTCCCGCCGACGGCCAGCCGGTGGTTCTCATGCACGGCTTCCCCTACGACATCCACAGTTATGTCGAGGTCACGCCGCTGCTGGCGGCGGAGGGCTACCGGGTGATCGTCCCGTATTTCCGCGGCTACGGGACGACGACATTCCTTTCCCCCGCCACGCCCCGGAACGTCGATCAGGCGGCGTTCGCGCTCGACATCCTCGCCCTGATGGACGCGCTCAACATCGAGTCGGCGATCCTGGCCGGCTACGACTGGGGATCGCGGACGGGCGACATTATCGCGGCCCTGTGGCCGCACCGCTGCAAGGCCCTGGTCTCGGTGAGCGGCTACCTGATCACCAACCTGGCCGCCAACCTGATGCCGCTCGTGCCGAAAGCCGAAAACGACTGGTGGTACCAGTACTACTTCAGCACCGAACGAGGCGTGCGCGGCCTCACCGAATACCGTTACGAGCTGGGCGAGTTCGTCTGGACGTTCAACTCACCGGACTGGAACTACACCACCGCCACCTACAACCAGACGGCGCAGGCCTTCAACAACGACGACTACGTGCCGATCGTGATCGGCAACTACCGCTGGCGGCTCAGCCTGGCCCCGAGCGAGCCCGAGTACGCCGCCATCGAGAACCAGCTCCAGCAGGCACCCACCATCGCCGTGCCCACCATCACCATCGACGGTGCGCAGGACCCCTTCACCCCGGCCGGGAACGGCTCCTCCTACCGCGACAAGTTCACCGGCAAGTACGCCCACGAGACTCTGCAGGTCGGTCACAACGTGCCGCAGGAAGCCCCCCAGGCCTTCGCCGGCGCGGTCATTGAGGTCGACCACTTCTGAAGGGATTAACGGCGAGGCGTTCCGTCCAGCGCCGGGCCCGGCGGTCGGCCAGTACCTGGCGGACGACGTTGCGGCCCGGAATGCCGGTGACCCCGCCGCCGCCGTGGGTGGCCGAACCGGCCTGGTACAGCCCGTGCACCGGCGTGCGCAGGTCCGCGTAGCCGGCCGCGGGCCGGGCGTGGAACATCTGGCCAAGCGATAGCTCACCGTGGAAGATGTTCCCGCCGACCAGGCCGTACTCCTCCTGCATCTGGTGCGGGCCGATCACCTGGCGATGCAGCACCGAGCTGGTGAAGCCGGGCGCGACCGCCTCCACGCGCGCGATCACCCGGTCCGCGTACGCGGCCAGGTCGGCCTCGTGCGGCCCGGCCGCGTAGCACGAAGGCACCCACTGGGTGAACAGCGACATGATGTGCTGGCCGGCCGGTGCCAGCGAGTCGTCGAAGACGCTGGGGATGCAGATGTCGGCGAACGGCAGCGCGGACGGCTCGCCCGCCACCGCCTGCTGGAACGCGGTCTCGACGTCGTCCAGGCTCTCGGCCAGCACGATGGTTCCCCCGTGTACCTGCGGGTCGGACCCGGGGTGGCTGGCGAACACCGGCAGCCGGTCGAGCGCGAGGTTGATCTTCACGGTCCCGCTGCGGGTCTGCCAGCCGCGAATGTCCGCGACGAAGTCGGGCGGCAGATCGGCCGGATCGAGCAGGCGCAGGAACGAGATCTGCGGGTGCGCCGTGGTGACGACGACGTCAGCGCCGATCTCCTCGCCGCTGGCCAGCGTCACGCCGCAGGCCCGGCCCGCAGTCGTGCGGATGCGGGCGACCTCCGCGCCGGTCCGGATCTCTGCGCCGAACGACCGGGCCGCGGCGGCGATCGCCGTGCTGACCCCGCCCATCCCGCCGCGCGGGAACCCCCACGCGCCCGCCTGCCCGTCGGCCTCGCCGACGTGATGGTGCAGCATCACGTACGCGGTCCCGGCGGATCGCGGTCCCGCCCAGGTGCCGATGACGCCGGAGACCGAGAGGACCCCGCGCACCGCGTCGCTTTCGAAGTAACGGTCGAGCAGGTCGGCGATGCTCCCGGTGAGCAGGCGGGTCACATCCACCGAGCCGCGCTCGTCGACCCCGCGCAGTTGCGCCAGCAGCCGGGCCTGCGCCCACAGGTCCGCGGGCCGCCGGGAGCCGAGGTGCGGCGGGATCTGGTGCAGCAGCGGCCCCAGCAGCCGGCCGATCCGGGCCAGATGCGCCTCGTAGTCCCCGTACGCGTCAGCGTCCGCGCGGGAGAATTCAGCGATCGCGGCGTGCCGCTCAGCCGGGTCGTCCGGCAGCCGCAGATACCGTCCGTCCAGCCGCGGCGCGAAGTACGGCCCCTGCGGGTAGATGTGATAGCCGTGCTGCTCCAGCCGCAGGTCGCGGACGAGATCGGGCGGCAGCAGGGACACCACGTAGGACAGCGACGTGACCGTGTAGCCGGGGCCGAACGGATGCTCACTGACCGCGGCGCCGCCGGTCACCTCCCGGCGCTCGCACACCACGGTGTCCAGCCCGCTGCGGGCCAGGTAGGCCGCGGCGACCAGCCCGTTGTGGCCGCCGCCGACCACGACGGCATCCCTTCGCCTCGTCAACGCGTCTCCTCCCCGCATCACGTCCGTTCGGCGGCCACCGTCGGCTAGATCAGGTC
>Ga0182014_10002087_pt1 | contig 25713 bp, 27 predicted proteins | sample 612S2DmetaG_FD_120489 | JGI IMG/M metagenome (GOLD analysis project Ga0182014, IMG submission 120489) | Permafrost microbial communities from Stordalen Mire, Sweden - 612S2D metaG | ecosystem: Environmental > Terrestrial > Soil > Wetlands > Permafrost | place: Sweden: Stordalen | collected...
CGCTCGCCGTTGGAGGTCAGGATCACCGTGGGCTTTACAATTGCCGAGACGGTGCCGAGCTCGGGGATGCTGACCTGGTAATCGCTGAGGATTTCCAGCAGCAGGGATTCGAATTCGGCGTCCGACTTGTCGATCTCGTCGACCAGCAGCACGCAGCCATTGGGTTGCTCCAGCGCCTGCAGCAGCGGCCGCGGCTCGACGAATTCCTTGGAGAAGAACACGTCGCCGAAATCGTGCAGCTTGTCGAGCGCCGCGGCCAGCGTATCGGCGTGGCCCAGCACCTCGCCGAGCTTGTCCTTCAGGATCTGGGTGTAGAGCAGCTGCTTGGCGTATTTCCATTCATACAGTGCCTTGGCCTCGTCGAGGCCTTCGTAGCACTGCATCCGGATCATCTTGAGCCCGCGCCAGGCCGCCAGCGCCTTTGCCAGTTCGGTCTTGCCGACGCCGGCGGGTCCCTCCACCAGAATGGGCTTTTCGATTCGCTCCGCCAGATAGACCGCGGTCGCGATCTGCTTGCTGGCGATATAGCCCGCCGCCGCCAGTCCTGCCATGACGGCCTGAATCGAATCCGCCGCCAGAATGTTGTTCGTCACTGTTTCGCGCTCCATAGGGAATTGCCGAGCCGGGCCTGCCGAATCTTGCGGGGCTCGCGGGCGACCGAGGCCAGCAGATCGAAGGCGGCGAGCGCGCGCAGGATCGCCTCGTCGCTCGTCGCGTGCGGCCCCAGCAGGTCGCGGATTTCGCCGACGATGTCGCGCGCCGCTAGCCGCACGCCGATCACCCGCGCCGGCACTTCCGGCCCGTCGCCGTCGAGGGCTGCCACCGCAAGCCGGCTCGCCGCCTGCACCAGCGAGACCAAGCCCGCAAGGCGGCCGAGCCGCAGGGCGTTGTCCTCCGATCGCTCGATGAGGGCTGCGGTCTTTTCCAGCAGCCAGCAGAGCAGCCCCGCGACATTGGCGGTGCCGACGGTGTCCTCGACGTCGCGAAACGGCAGCGCCATCGCCGGATAGGCATCCGGCATATCGCCCAGCCGCGCCGTCGCCGGCACCTCGCAGCCGTCGAGTTCCAGCTCGCAATGTGTCGCCGGCGCCAGCGTGTCCAGCGCCGGCATCGGCTTTGTCGAAAGCCCCGTTGTTGCCTTCGGCACCAGGAACAGGCCATAGCGCTTGCGGCCATCCTCGACCGCGATCACGGACAACACCAGAAACAGATCCGCGACCGGGCCATTGGTGACCCAGGCCTTGCGGCCGCGAATGATTGTGCCGCTGCCGTTCGGCTCGGCCGCGGTCTGCAGATGCTTGGGATGGGCGCCCGCGCCCGGCTCGGAGATCGCAATCGCCACGCACACCTCGCCGGCCGCGATCCGCGGCAGCCAGGCCGCACGCTGGGCCGCATCCGCAAAGCCGGCGATGAAGAACCGGGCCGTCACTTGCCGGGCGGCGAAGGCGCTCGCCAGCCCCAATAGTCCTGTCCTGGCAGCGATCGCCTGTTCGGCCGCGGCAATGGCGGAATAGCTGTCGAGCATGTCGTCCGCGCCGGGGAGGCCGATCTGGAACAAGCCGGCCTTGGCCATTCGCCCGAACGGATCGGCCAGCACGTCGTGTTTTGCGCTTGCCCACCAGGCCTCGATACGCGAGGCGATTTCCAGGTTCGAATGTTGCGGCATTTTATTCTGCGACCCGGAAATTCACACGCGCCTGTTGCGGCACCGTGAGGGCTTTTAAAGCACCCGGCTGGAGGTCGCGAGGTTAATTTTGGCAGCCGCCGGTCTGACAGGCATGCATGGCCCGGTCCTTTGGCTGGCTGCCGCCGGTTCGCAATCGAGGTCGCGCAGCGAGCTCTGTCGTGTTGTTGCCGGCGTGCCGCCGGGCCTCATTCCCTGCTTGTTTAATTCTGCGGCTTTATCTATCTTAAGTTGTCTTTTCCTTTCAGAAAGGATTGCCGTCATGGGCGACCCAGGTTCTGCGGATACAGGCTCCAGCGCGACTCCGCCCAGCTATGGCGCGGACATAAGGCCGATGTTTCGTCCCCAGGATATCAGCTGCATGGCGCGTCGCCATATCAGCCTGGGCGACGCAACCTGGATGTGCGACCCGGCGGCAGGCGGCGGATTCGCCGATCACGCCAATGCCCGCCGCGTGTTCGCCGCGCTTTCCGGCGGAACGATGCCGCCGGATGGCGCCTGGCAGCCGGACTGGCTGGCGACATTCCAGGCCTGGATGGACGCAGGCTTTCAACCCTGAACGAAGATCATTGGAGGAACTGGCTATGCGAAGCGGCCCAAGGGCATCGTCCGCTGCCGTTGCAGCACTCGCGGCGATTTTGGCGTTCAGCGGCTTCGGCCCGGCGAGGGCCCAGCAAGTCGTGATTCCGCAGCCGATTCCGCCGCAGTTCAATTTCCCCGAGCCGGCGGCCACGGTCAACGCCTGGATCGCATCGAGCAATACCGCGGCCATTCGCGGCCATGCGTGGGATCTTTGGGCCGGGCTGACGGCGAACTCGGGTCAGATGTACAATGGACAGGATTTGCCGATATGGGAAACCTGGTACGGCCAGGAGGAAGTATTCCCGCCGAATGCCACGACGAGCGGTGGCGCGCTGATGGCGTTTGTTGCTTCCAGGCCGCGGACGATCCGCGCTTTCGTCTCGCCGCACCAGTTTCATCACGAGGCGTTGCGCGGGCTCACCGCGTCCCAGCAGGACGTCGCCACGCAGGTCGTTTCATTCAACAAATTCGATCCGTCGGCGGCGACTTTCATCGCGGCGTCACAGCCGGGACCGAATGGTCAGAACTTCGCGTATAACAAGCAATCCTCGCTACAGGCATTGAATGCCGCCTGGCCGTCCGGAGCCAGCGGTCAGACGCGCGCGGTCAACGAATTCCCGATCGCGGCGATGGAGCTGAAACCCGTATTCACGTTCGTCAAGGCACGCGGATTGACCCCGCAGCCGCTTTGGCAAGGACCCGCCGGGTCGACCAGGCCCGCCAATCCCACCCCGGCAACATGGAATACGTGCGTGCTGATCGATCCGGCAGGCGCGGGCGGCGTTCGGCCGGCGACGCCGGCCGAGATTTCGCAGGCGGTGAATGTCGGCCCGCTCGCCTGCAAGACCTACCTCTATGGCCCGCTGTCGTTGTTCTATTCGTTCAAGATGACGGCGGCGGAAGCGCAGGCGTTCGCGAATACGCAGCAAGGTTCGCCGAGTGCCGGCGACTATGCCGTGCTGGTCGCGATGCACGTCAACAGCAAGGAGATTCCGTTCTGGACATGGCAGACATTCTGGTGGCAGCCCGGCCAGGATACGCCAAACGACTTTCCCGGAAGCAAGGCCGGACAGCCGGCGAGTCTGCCGCCGCCCTGGAATAATTACGCGAGCTGCACCAATTATGATCAGACCACAAAACCCGGCGGAACGACCATGCAGGTCTGCTTCAATCCTTACCTCGAGACCTCGCCGAGCATTCCCGTCGGCATAACGTCCAATTGCATGAGCTGCCACGGCACCGCCCGGATATTGGCCAATCAGCCGGACGAATCCTATCCCACGGCCTACACTGCCCCGATCAGCTTTTTCCAGGATGCCGCCTACTTCAATTCCTTGTCGACCCACACCGATTTCTCCTGGGCCATTCCCGGCGCCCAATAGGAACGGGAAATCGGCATTGCCGGATTTCGGCGCGGTGAAATCCGCGACGTGCGCCCGTGGCCCAACCTATCCCACGAGGGCTTCATGGTTCGCGGACGCTTCGGGGACGGCGGTCGGGCTCGCGACGGCGCGCATGTTGCGGCGCGCCTCGTGGAATTCAAGCACGCGCTTTGCCGTTTGCAGCTCGAGCCGCTCGAAGTCGTTGCGCGCGCGATCGAGATCCATCTTCGACATCCTGCGGTCCGCCGCCGTCATCAGCAACAGAGCCTTTACCGTCGCCCAGGAGCAGCCGGCGGCTTTTGCGATCACTTGCACCACGCCCGGGTTGTCGCTGAGGATCGCACGTTCGGCCATCTCGATGGCACAGCCGGCGAGAACCGACAGCGCCATTGCCGCCTGTTCGAAGTTCTGCGAACGCGCGGCCGAATGAACGCTGCTTTCACTGAGTTCATGCCAGATCTGGAGCCGCGTTACCCTCGACCTCGCTTTGGCGTGCCCCGGCGTCTGGTTGCGAATTTCCAGATTGATGTCGTCGACAACCTCCGTCACCGCCTCCTGCACGGCGCCGGTGAATTGCGGGTTCGCCGCCACGATCCTGGCGCGGACCGAAGCCGAGGCCGTCTCGAGAAGTTTCAGGAAGTGATGCCGGGGAATGTCGTGCCGCATTCCGACATGCAGCGCGAGTTGGGCGTCATCGCCGGCCCGCGCGACCAGTTTGCGAAAGCTGCCGTCGGAAAAGCGGGCGCCGGCATTGTTTGCAACGGTATGGACGACGTCGGGCTCGCCGCGCGCGATCAGGATCCCGGTGATGACTTCGCTGATCGTCCGGCGCCGGGCAATGGCGTGAAGATGGCCCTGGCCCTGGGTGCTGGCGTTGGCAACCAGATCGGTGTCGCTGAGTGCGGTCGACTGGCGGAGAACCGGGGCCGCCACGGCGACCGCGTCGTCGAAGGCGAAGGCCCGAACCAGCGCCGCCGGCGTATTCGGGACGGTTGCGAGATGACAGGAAAGCTTGATCCGGGTTTCCAGCTCGATCACGCCGACGAGAGTCTTGAATACCTCGTTGAACAGCGCGATCTGCTGCTTCGAATGACGGCCCGACCCGGCAATGAACAGATCGGTGATGCGCGTCAGCGCCCTGAGCTGCCGTTTCGTGAGTCCGGATACCGTCGTGTCCTGAATTTCATTGATCAGGGAGGAGAACGAAGAGAACATCGTCATGGCTAGCGTCTCGTCAGTCATTTTCGCGTTGAGGCGGGAAGATGAGAAGGTGACGATCACGTATTAACGGCCACGCGTGAAAATAACGCGCTCTAGTTGCCTCGCAGATAATTCAAATTGTTGCGACTTCGGCGGCCCGCCGCCCCTCCATTCAACAGCCGTCGGGAGTCCGGTAGCGAGACGGCTCCGGGCCGGGCTGCGGCGCAGGCGGCGTCCGGTGGTCGTTGTCTGGAACGCGACAGGCTTCGCCGGCATCAGCGGCCGGAGCGGGTTGATGCGCCGCGCCGCGGCCAAATGCGGTCGTTGCAGCCGGTGGATTGTCCCGGACACGACAATTCCGGGTAGCACAGGTCTTGCACTATCCCGGAATTGTATCCGCTTTCCCGCAATCGGGCGCGCCCGAGATTGTTGCGAACAGGAGGCGACAACCCACGCCATCAAGGAACAGATCATGACAGCCATCGCCGAAACGCCGTTCGCCAGGCTCGATACCGAAGGCCGGCTTCTGAAGCCGATCCTCAATGCCGATACCCATGTTGCCGGCCGCTACGGCTATCGCGGCGAGATTTGCTATGACGATCCCGAGACCCTGCTCAAGGAGGTGTTCTCGGTATCGGAGGCCGGCAAACCGGCGATCGGCTTCCTGGCCGGCTCGATCAAGCAGTACGAAACGCTGCCCAAGCTGGTCGAAACCTTCGGGGCCGCGTTCAATGGCGACGGTAAATATTTCATCTACATCGCCGATCTGCCGCGGGGCAACCGGTTCCATATCCGGTTTGGCGACGTCAGCATCTTCGCCATCTTCCTCGATGAAACCACGGTCTACAATGAATTGATCGACACGTTCTATGTCGACAAGGGCAAGCTCAAGAAATTCGATACCTCAGCCAAGCTCGATGCGCTGGCCGATGTCGGCCTGCAATATGCGTCGCTGTCGGATTATGCCGAAATCTCCTACGAAGACGGATTGAAGCGCAAGAATGCCGCGTGAGGCCGGCGGCGGTCACGGTTTCCCCGTCGACCCCCGCACGATCAGCTTCGGCTCGAGCACCACGCGGGCGCGGCGGGCGGCGGGCGCGGCGATCTCGTCGAGGAGCAGGCGCGCGGCCTGGTTGCCCATGTCGCGCTGGGCGATGCGCACGGTGGTGAGCGGCGGCGACAGCATATCCACGTAAGGCATGTCGTTGTGGCCGACCACCGAGACGTCGGCGGGACAGTGCAGCCCGCGCTCGGCGAGTGCATCGTAGATGCCGAGCGCCAGCAGATCGTTGGCGGCGACGATCGCGGTCGGCATCACCTTGCGGTCGAGCAGGCGCAGCGCGGCGAGTCGTCCCTGTTCCCGCGTATAGGCGTGCGCGGTTTCGATCATGATGCCGTGTACCGAAAGGCCGGCGCGGCCGGCGGCGGCCTTGAAGCCGGCGCGGCGCAGCACGCCGGTGGAGACGGTCCCGGGCCCCGCGATATGGCCGATGCGGCGATGGCCCAGCGCCACGAGATGGTCGACGGCCAGCCGCATGCCGGCTTCGTCGTCAGTCACCACCGCCGGCAGCCGCCCGCCGGCATCGCCGCGGTTGACCAGAACCACCGGGACGGACGCGGCGAGGCAGTGGCCGACCACGGGATCGTTGAGGAGCACGGTGGCGAGCACCAGGCCGTCGACGCCGCGCGCGATCAGCCGGTCGACCAGTTCCTGCTGGCGCGCCGGATCGGGGCCGACGTCGACCACGATGGTGGCATAGCCCGCGGCAGCCAGCGTTTCGGTGACGCCGCTCAGGATAGGCGGGAAGCCGGGGTCGGCGATGTCGGGCGCGAGCACGCCGATCAGGCCGGAGCGCCCGGTGCGCAGGCCGGCCGCGGCCACATTGGGTAGGTAGCCGAGCGCCGCCGCCGCCGCGCGAATCCGTTTTGCCACCTCGGGGGCGACCAGATGGCTCATCGCGCCGCTGAGCGCGCGCGACACGGTGGAGGGATGCACGCCGCATCTCTCCGCGACATCCTTGATCGTCGGGCGCGACGCAGCCGCGCTTTTTCCCGTCGCGGCTCTGTTCTTCTGCACCATTGGCGGGTCCATCGTCGCAGGCCTTTGCCCGGCATTGGGCATAACAGGCCTGCCGGCGCGTCCTTGACACGCCCCTCCGGCACCCTTAAAAGCCCTATTGCAATCGATTGCAACAACTCCCAGCCGGTCATCCCCCATGAAAGTAGCGAACGCGCTCAAGCCGCACCTGATCCGCCCCGAGCATCTGCAGCCGAATTGGCGCTGGGATCGCGCGATCCCCTCGCACGGCCACATGTCGGTCGATTTCGAGCGCCGGATCGATTTCGACCGGCTGCGGCATTATCGGCTGGCGCGCGCCCGGCAGGCGCTGAAGAACTCGCCCTGCGGCGCGCTGCTGTTGTTCGACGTCAACAACATCCGCTACGTCTCCGCCACCAAGATCGGCGAGTGGGAGCGCGACAAGCTGTGCCGGTTTGCGCTATTGGCCGGCGACGGAGAGCCGATCGTGTGGGATTTCGGCTCGGCTGCGGTGCATCACCGCATCAATTGCGACTGGCTGGTGCCGGACAATTGCCGCGCCGGCATGCTCGGCATGCGCGGCACCGTGCCGCCTTCGGTCGGGTTGATGAAGGCGCATGCCGAGGAGGTCATGAGCCTGCTGCGCGCCGCCGGGGTCGCCGACATGCCGGTCGGGGTCGACATCGCGGAGACCGCGATGTTCTTCGAACTGCAGAAAGCGGGCATGAAGGTGGTCGACGGTCAGCAGGTGATGCTGGATGCGCGCGAGATCAAGAACATCGACGAGATCATGCTGCTCAATCAGGCCGCGGCCATGGTCGACGGCGTCTACCATTCGATCTACGAAGCGCTGAAGCCCGGGGTGCGCGAGAACGACATCGTGGCCCTCGCCAACAAGATGCTCTACGAGATGGGTTCCGACGACGTCGAGGCGATCAACGCGATCTCCGGCGAGCGCTGCAATCCGCATCCGCACAATTTCACCGACCGAATTCTGCGGCCGGGCGACCAGGCCTTCTTCGACATCCTGCAGTCCTATCAGGGCTATCGCACCTGCTATTACCGCACTTTCAATATCGGTCGCGCCACGCCGGTGCAGCACGACGCTTACAAGAAGTGCCGCGAGTGGCTCGACGTTGCGATCTCGCTGATCAAGCCGGGGGTCTCCACCGACACGGTCGCCAGCGTCTGGCCGAAGGCCGAGGATTTCGGCTTCCCGAACGAAATGGCGGCGTTCGGCCTGCAGTTCGGCCATGGCCTCGGGCTGGCGCTGCACGAGCGCCCGATCATCTCGCGGCTGGTGTCGCTGGACAATCCGATGGAGATCAAGACCGGCATGGTGTTCGCGCTGGAGACCTATTGTCCGGCAAGCGACGGATTCTCTGCGGCGCGGATCGAAGAGGAAGTCGTCGTCACCGACAAGGGCTGCCAGGTCATCACGCTGTTCCCGGCGGAAGAACTTCCGATCGCCAATCGCTATTGAGGCCGTCGTGGTCGTAGGATGGGTTGAGCGAAGCGATACCCATCATGTCGCGCCGATTTGGTGATGGGTTTCGCTTCGCTCAACCCATCCTACGGCGGATCGCTTCGTCGCTCGCCACACTTGCAATGACGGCAGACTGAAAAAATCCAAGGAGGACGATATGACAAAACATTCCCTCGGCTGGATCGGCATGGGACGGATGGGCTACCCGATGGCCGAGCGGCTGTTGAAGGCCGACCATTCGCTGGCGATCTGGAACCGGACCCGCGCCAAGGCGGAGCCGCTGGCCAAGAAGGGCGGCCGCATCGTCGATCACCCGAGCCAGCTTGCCGGCGAAGACATCGTGTTCACGATGGTCTCGACGGGCAAGGATCTCGAGCAGGTCTATTTCGGCGACAACGGCCTCGTTGCCAATGCCTCCGGGCCGCGCCCGAAGATACTGGTCGACTGCTCCTCGATCGGGGTCGAACAGTCCGAGGCGATCCGCGCCCGGCTGAAGCAACTGGGCTGCGAATTCGTGAGTTCCCCCGTCAGCGGCAACGGCAAATGCGTCAAGGCCGGCAAGCTCTCCACGGTCGTATCGGGGCCGAAGGCGGCGTTCGACCAGGTGGAGCCCTATCTGACCACTATCGCCGCCTCCGGCGTCTCCTATGTCGGCGAGGGCGAGTTGTCGCGGATCTGCAAGATCGCGCACAACGTCTTCCTCGGCGTCGTGATCCAGAACCTCGCCGAGATCACCATCCTGGCGCAGAAGGCCGGCGTGCCGCGCCATGCCTTCCTGAATTTCATGAACGCCAGCGTGCTCGGCTCGACCTTCACCATGTACAAGAGCAATGCGCTGGTCAATCTCGATCTCACCACGACGTTCACGCCGGCACTGCTGCGCAAGGATCTCGATCTCGGGCTGAAGGCCGCGCGCGACCTCGACGTCGCCATGCCGGTGACGGCGGCGACCCGCGAGGCGCTGCAGAGCCACTTCGGCGCCGCCACGCTGCAGCAGGATCCCGCCGCCTATCTGGAGAAGGATTTCGCGGCCTTGATCGAAACCGTGGCGCTCGCCGCCGGCCTCAAGCTGTCGCCGGAGAACGTGCCGATGCCGACCGGGCTCGAAACCGAGGGCTGAAATCATTCTCCCGTACGATGGTCTCATCCATCGAGACGGTGCGGAGCCTGTCATCGGGTGCGCAGCCGCGCGACCCGTTGGCGCCTCTTCAGGATGAGGAGCATCCCTCATGGTGAGGAGCGCGGCATCGCCGCGCGTCTCGAACCATGAGGCCGTCGAGGGGATGATCGACATGGACAAAAGGCACGAGGGTGAAAGCCTCGAGGAGCTCATCGGGCGCACCTTCGAGCAGATGATCCCGTTCAACCGCGTGCTCGGCCTGAAGCTGCATTCGCTCGACCCCAAGGCGCCGCAGCTCAAATTCGACATGCGGCCCGAGCTGGTCGGTAATCCGGTCCGCCAGATTCTGCATGGCGGGGTGATCTCGGCGACGCTCGACGTGGTGGGAGGGCTGGCCATCGCGCTGGCTTCGCTTGCCGAAAAAGCCGAAACGGCCCCCGCCCGGCAATTTCCGAACATCGGCACCATCGATCTGCGCATCGACTATTTGCGGCCCGGCCGCGGCAAGTTTTTCATCGCCACCGGCCGCGTGGTCCGGCTCGGCGGCCGCGTCGCGGTGGCCCACACCGAACTCGTCAACGACGCTGGCGAGCAGATCGCGACCGGTTCGGCGGCCTACATCGTCGGCTGAGCGGTCATTTCAGCGGCGGGCGGAAATCGATCGCGCGCAGGATCACGCCGGGAGGATGGCCCTCCAGTTCGACGTCGCTGAATTTGCGCGCCGCGCGTTCCTCGATGCGGTCGCGCAGTCTCAGGAACTGCTGCTCGCGCTGGGCCGGCGATGTCCGCGACGATCCCTCGAGCTGGTCCATCGCGTCGGTGGAGATCGCGCAGGCGACGCTGGCCTGGTCGTTCTTCATGGTGAACACCACGACCATCCGGTTGAAGTCGTATTCCTGAAAACTGCCCTGGGTGAGCGCCATCGTCTTGGTCTCCTCGATTGAACGCAGGTCAGGAAGCAACGAACTTCTTCCTGGCCGGCGGCGGGTTGAGCTCGAGGATCTTCGAAAGACAATCTTCCTGCGTCGTGTGAGGGCCGGTGACGAAGGTGCCGCTCACCTTGGTGGAGTACCAGCCCGACACCACGCCGAGACGCAGCGATTCTTCGGGTTTGACGTGACGCGCGGAAAGAATTTGCATGAAGGTTCCTTTGGAGCCACGCGTTCGCAAATTGGCGTCAAACAGCCCGCGGCGCTTTCCATTGCGCCTTTTGTGGCCAAATAGCCACGTATTTCTTTTAAATTGCCGTCCGCGCCCGGCGTCCCTCGATCGGATAGGCCGGATCGTTGTAGCCCGGCGTCGAGGGATGGCCCGATACGACCAGACGGTCGATCAGGGCTTCGTCCTCGGCGGTGAAGCGATAGTCCAGCGCGCGCAGATAGTCGTCCCACTGCTCTTCGGTGCGCGGGCCCGCGATCAGGCCCGAGACGAACGAAGAGTTCAGCACCCAGGACACCGCGAACTGGCCGGCGGTGATGCCCCTGGCTTCCGCATGGTGGCGGATCTCCTGGGCGAGCTGCAGCGATTCCGGCCGCCACTCGGTCTGCATCATGCGGGTGTCGTTGCGCCCCGCGCGCGTGTCCTTGTCGGGTGCGGCATCGGGCCGGTATTTGCCGGTCAACACGCCGCGCGCCAAAGGGCTGTAGGGCACGATGCCGAGGCCGTAGAAGTGACAGGCCGGAAAATGCTCGACCTCGGGCATGCGGTTCATCGCATTGTAATAGGGCTGGCTGACCACCGGCCGGTCGATGCCGAGGCGGTCGCAGATGTTGCAGATTTCGGCCACCCGCCAGGCCCGATAGTTGGAGACGCCGAAATAGCGCACCTTGCCCGCCCGGATCAGTTCGCCCATCGCGCGCACGGTCTCCTCCAGCGGCGTCGAATGGTCTTCCTTGTGCAGGTAATAGATGTCGATGGTGTCGGTGCCGAGCCGCTTCAGGCTTTCCTCGGCGGCCTGCAGCACCCAGCGCCGCGACAGCCCGCTGCGGTTGGGATCCTCGCCCATGGGATTGGCGAGCTTGGTCGCCAGGATCCAGCCGTCCCGGCTGTTGGAAATCGCGCGGCCGACCACGCGCTCGGAGTTGCCGCCGTTATAGGCATCGGCGGTATCGATGAAGTTGACGCCGGCCTCGCGCGCCTTGGCGACGATCCGCGCCGACGTCGCCTCGTCGGTCGGGCCGCCGAACATCATGGTGCCCAGGCATATCGGCGAGATTTTCAGGCCGCTGCGGCCGAGTTGACGATATTGCATCGGTGGGGTCCTCTGAGTTTGGATCGTCGTTCCGGGGCGATGCGCAGCATCGAACCCGGAACCTCGAGATTCCGGGTCTGGTGCTGACGCACCATCCCGGAATGACGGACTGCGGACAGTCTCGCCGCTTTGCGCCCGGCAAGTCGGGAAGCGCTACGCGTCGTTCTTCAATATCTTAAACACGCCGTTGGCCATGGCGATACAGCGTTTGTCGACGGTAACCTCCGCGGAGACGAAAATCAGGCTGCGGGTCGAGCGCACCACGCGGGGCTTGCAGGTCAGGACCTCGCCGATCTTGCCGGACTCGACGAAATGGGTGTCGAGCTGAACGGTCGCCAGCGTCTGCCTGCCCGATACGAAACGCGCGGTCATGCCGCAGGCGCGGTCCGCGAAGGTCATCAACACCCCGCCCTGCACCAGGCCGCGGCGGTTATGGTGCTTGTCCTGGGTGATCAGGGCAAATTCAGGCTCGCCGTCGACGAGCCGCTCCCACAGCGGGCCGACCAGATGCAGGAATCCCGTCGTCTCGACGATGGTCCAGCCGGAGGCCTTGAGCTGCTTCTCCGTGGCCTTGTCGGTCATATCGTTGTCTTTCGAGGGTGCGGAAGCCATGCGTGCGCCGGGACGATCAGGTCATTTCATCAATCGCCCGCGTATTGTAGTCAAGCGGGATGACCATGCCTTTCGACCATGCCACCAGACGGAATATAGCGGCGCGATGCGCCGGCTTCACGCGGCTGGCGGAAAGCGCGCCGGCGCCGGCGCCGGCGCTGAAGCGGGCAGCGGTGGCGATCGCGCTGGTCGAGGCCGGCGAGGGGGTTGGCGCGACCGCGCTGCTGCTGACGCTGCGGGCGGCGGGCCTGCGCGCCCACCGCGGCCAATGGGCGCTACCGGGCGGACGCTGCGACGCCGGCGAGACCGCCATCGAGGCGGCGCTGCGCGAGCTGCGTGAAGAACTCGGGCTCGAACCCGGGCCAGAGGATGTGCTGGGCATGCTCGACGACTATCCGACCCGGTCCGGCTATCTGATCACGCCTGTCGTGGTGTGGGCGGAAGGCTGCGGCACCATCTCGCCCAATCCGGACGAGGTCGCCTCCGTGCATCGCATCGCGCTCGACGATATCGGGCGGGCGGATGCCTTCGACTTCGTCGCGATTCCCGAAAGCGATCGCCGCGTGATCCGGTTTCGCCACCAGGGCCGGTTCATCCACGCGCCGACGGCGGCGCTGATCTATCAGTTCCGTGAGGTGCTGGAGGGACGCGCCACCCGCGTGGCGGAACTGGAACAGCCGGTGTTCGCGTGGAAGTAGGCAGATCACCCCTCAAGGCCGCTTTCGGGGCTGACTTGTGCAAGCGGCTTGCTACAACAGAACGATGCACCGTCCTGCGATTCGCCGTCCCGTCGTTTTCGCGCTCGCCCTGCTGCTGATCGCGCCGCAGGCGCAGGCGCAAGAGTGGGCTGCGCGGCTTGTGGCGGCAAGTGACGCGTTGGCGCAAGCGGCCTCGCCGCAGGCGATCGCGGAATATCGCGCAAAACTCCGGGAATACCAGGAGGCGCGGGCGGCTTTTGAGGAGCAGGCCGTCGCCTATTGGAGTGCGATTGCCGAGAAGCGGCGCGGCCGCAACGCCAAGCGGCGCGAGCACCTTGCGATCGGGCTCGACGATTATGTGCTGACGCAGCCGCCGACCTATAGCGGGCCGAAGCGGCCGATCAATCCGGAGCCGTCGCCGCCCGAGCCGACACACCGCGAGCGCAAATATATTCCGCTCGTCGCCGACCTCCTGAAGGCCGCCGCCGAGCACTTCCAGTTTGCGCCGCAGCGGCCCGCAAGCGAGGTCGAGTTCAAGCGCGCCTACGCCCGCGTGGCGGCTGCGGCCGGGCTCACCCGCGAGCAGGCGGTGCGGGTCTACGCGTTCGAGACCGGCGGCAACGGTAATCACGACATGCAAGCGGGACTGGAGTATGCGCGGCCGGGCGCGCACGCGATCTCGACCGCGATGGGCTACAACCAGCTGCTCACCACCAACAGCGTCGAACTGCTGGCCGAGCAGGGCTCCGAAATCGTCCTGGCGCTGTCGGAAAAGGCGGCGCAATTGTCCGGCAACCCGCGCAAGACGATGGACCACAAGATCGCGGTGCTGAAGCGGATGGTGGCGGTGGCGCGCTCGGTGCCGGACGAGTGGGCGCAGCACGAGAAGCTCGGCGATACGCCGCAGGGCTGGGCGCTGCATGCCATGGTGCTGGACATCGATGTCGGGCCGTTGCTGCAGACTCACAAACTCCTGACGTCGGTGATCTTCGCGCGCGCCAAGGGCTATGCCCGGCCGCTCTCCGCCGCCGAACTGGAGATGATGAACCTGACCGGCGACTCGACCGGGCTCGATATGGTGACGATGCCGCAGGCGATGCGCGAACAGGTCCCGACCGCGAATTTCTTCCAGCGCTCGGGCTATGAGCGCAATCCGGTGGCGATCCGCCACAACACGGTAGCCAGACTGCTCGCGATCACCGATTCAAGGATGGACAGCAACGGCCAGTTGCCGGGCGCGAAAGAACTGGCGGCGGCGTTCTAGCTTACTTTCCCCTCTCCCCTTGTGGGAGAGAGTGCATAGGCGGCCTTCCGGCCGCCGTTATTTGAAAACACGCCGATGCTTTGCATCGCCTACGGCGATAGCATCGCGGACGGGTGAGGGGTTTGTCTCCGCGGATAGAGACCCCTCATCCGGCACGGACTCTGTCCGTGCCACCTTCTCCCACAAGGGGAGAAGGGAAGAAGAAAACCTCAATTCGATCCGAACATGAACTTGCCGTCACCTTCCAGGAAGGGGCCGGTGCGCATGTAGAGCTGTCCGTTCTGGCCGATGAAGAACAAGGTGCCCCTGGGCACCTTCTTGGCGCCCTTCAGCAACAGCCCGGCATTGTTGGTGCCCATCTTGTAGGAAAACGTCTTGCTGTCCTTGTCATAGCCATAGCCCATGTTCGGCGACAGCTCCCAGGGCTGGGCGGCTTGCGCAAACGCCGATGTCGTCAGCGCGCTCAGCGCGGCCGCCATCAAGAGGGTCTTGGTCGAAAATCTCGTCATCCTGCATGCTCCCAGCAACCGGTCTGAAAATTGGGTCCCGCCACGGCGATCCGCTATTCTTGAACAAATCACGAACGCACGTCAACGTGACGGGTCGATCGGCCGCGGCGCGCGTCGTTCAAGACTTTGGGATTTCCCGTGGCCGTCTTCGCGACTATGTTCCGATTTAGGTCTAGAGCGTTTTCAAGCGAAGTGGAAACCGGTTCGCGTTAAGAAAACGCGTCAAATCAGGAATCTAGCGCCTTTTCCGCTTCGATTCCATCGAAGCGGAAAAGGCTCTGGAAGAACCAGTTGCAAAATACGTCTTAGGGATGATTCGGATGAACCACGTCATGAAAATTTGTTTGGGCGCCGTGCTGTCGTTGCTGACGCTGGTGCCCGGGGCCCGGGCCGACGAGTTCAAGCTCTCCAACAACCAGCGGATTTCCTGCAGCCGCGGCCTCAGCGCCGGCAAGCTCAATACCTCGACGTGCAAATCCTACGCCTATCTCTTCAACGTCAAGACCTCGGAATATTTCCGCTGCCAGGTCAGCCTGGCGCTGACGCGCGACAACAAGGAAGTGATCAACGTCCAGACCGACGGCGGCTGCACCCGGAAGCCGCGGATCTTCGAGACCGACTCGAGCTACTCGTTCGACGCCACCGAAACCGAGCCGCCGAACACCAATTCGTTTTTCGGTCCCGGCGGCTACTCGGTCTGGGCGAGCGACAACACCGCGCAGAAAGTCCGCGGCTGCATCATCATCTCCTCCGGCCTCGGCTCCGACATTTCCAAATGCCTCGACATGACGTTTCAGTGAGGCTCGGTCGAATCCCTGCGGCCTGATGCCCGCGGAATTGGCGGCGTTTCCCGCGTCCCGGTTTCAGCAGCGGAATTCAATCAGCCAATGAAATGACGGATGCTCAAACCGTCATTGCGAGCGCAGCGAAGCAATCCATCAGCAGAGTTCGGCGACGCATGGATTGCTTCTTCGCGGAGCCTGTCATCGGGCCGGCCGAAAGGCCGGACCCGTTGGCTCCTCGCAATGACGGGAAAATGGCCAATCTACCTGCTTTTTCAGTCATGCTTTCAGGATTGCCGGCGTTATCAAAAAAGGAGAAATCGATGGACCGCCTCAAGGGAAAGACCGCCGTCGTGGTCGGCGCCGGCTCGATCGGGCCGGGCTGGGGCAACGGCAAGGCGACCGCGGTGACGTTTGCGCGCGAGGGCGCGCAAGTGTTTTGCGTCGACCGCAACGGCGCCGCCGCCGAAGAGACGGTGAACATCATCACCGGCGAAGGCGGCAAGACGGCGGCCTTTACCGCCGACGTGTCCCGCGCCGTCGAGGTCGAGGCGATGGTGGCGGCGTGCCTTGCGGCCTATGGCCGCATCGACGTGCTCGACAACAATGTCGGCATCGCCGAGATGGGCAGCGTGGTCGACGTGACGGAAGCCGAATGGGACCGCGTCTTCGCCGTCAACCTCAAAAGCGCGTTCCTCGCCATGAAGCACGTCATTCCGGTGATGGTGCGGCAGGGCGGCGGCTCGATCATCAACATCTCGTCGATCGCCTCGATCCGCCATACCGGGGTGTCCTATGTCACCTATGCCGCGAGCAAGGCCGCGATGAACCAGATGACGCGCACCACGGCGGTGGAATTCGCAAGCCGGCATGTCCGCGTCAACGCCATCCTGCCGGGGTTGATGAAAACCCCGATGGTCGAGCATTCGGCGGGGCTGGCCACGAGTTACGCCAGCGGCGACGTCGAGGCGATGTGGCGCGCGCGCGACGCGCAGGTGCCGATGGGGCACATGGGGGAAGCCTGGGACGTCGCCAATGCCGCGCTGTTCCTCGCCTCCGACGAGTCGAAATACGTCACCGGGATCGAACTGGTGGTCGACGGCGGGGTAACGCTGAAGATGAGCTAGCTCTATCTGTCGTCGTTCCTGCTTTCGCAGGGACGACGTAGGAATTTTCGGCGTCCGCGCGATGAACAATCCGATGCGTTTCCGTTTGACAGCCTTGATCCGCGCCGCGCCGCTCGCCGCTCTATGCTGTGCGGTACTGCCGCACGCCGCATCGGCGACCGGCGCGGAGCCGTCGACCGTTCCGCTGGTCGATCCGGCGCCGTGCGTCGCCGCCGCTGCGGCCGGCGACGCCGACAGGATCATCGCGGCTTGCGGCGCGCTGATCGACGGTGAAAAGACGGCGAGAGCCGACCGCGTCAAGGCGCTGATCGCGCGCGCCGGCGCCTTTTCCGGCAAGGACCAGATCGACCGCGCGATCGGCGATTACGATACCGCGCTGCGGCTCGATCCGACGCTTGCCGATATCTTCAACGCCCGCGGCGAGCTCTGGCGCAGGAACGGCGACCGGCCGCGCGCGCTGCAGGATTTCGGCGCCGCCCTCAAACTCGATTCCCGGCACGCGGCGGCGCGCGCCAACTACAAGTCGCTGGCGCAGGAGCTGGAGCGGCTCGGCGCGGAGATGGCGCTCACCAACAGGCCGGGCTTCAGCTGCCCGGCCGCCAGGGGCGCGGCGGAGAAGGCGATCTGCGCCAGTCCCGAGCTCGCCAGTCTCGACCGCCGGATCAACGCCGTGAACGCCAGGGTGGTTCGCGACGCCAGCCGCGGCAATCCCAGCGCCGGCCGCGCCCTGCAGCGCGAGCAGGACGAATTCATCGCCCGCCGCAACGCCGGGTTCGGCCAAAGCGACTATGATCTGCAAAAGGCCATGCGGGAGCGGCTAGACCATTTGCTGTCGATCGGATCGCGCTAGAGCCCCGCTTCGATGGAATCGAAGCGGGGCTCTAGATTTTTAATTTGACGGGTTTTCTTAACGCGAACCGGTTTCCACTTCGCTTGAAAACGCTCTAGCCGTCCGGCAGCGGAAGCGCCCGCGCGCCCGCTTGCGACCGGGTTTCGAACCTTGGGGGATGCTGCGGCGACAAAGCGTCTGACGCGGAATTGCTGCGCAGCCTGCCCTCTTTCGAGAACCATCATGCGATCATTTGCCTTGCCGTTTGCCGCCACCGCGGTATTTGCCATCACTGTCCTGTCCTCTATCCCGGCCAGCGCCGACACCGCCGCCGAGCCGCTGGTCGTTTGCGCAGGCTCAACGGTTGCGGCGCCCGCGAAGCTGATCGAAAGCTGCAGCGCGCTGATCGACAATGCAGCGACGCCGGAGGCCGATCGTCTCGATGCGATGATCACCCGCGCCGCCGCGCTGCATGGCGACGGCCAGACCGACAAGGCCCTGGCCGAGCTCGACGCGGTGGTCGCAAGGGACCCCAATCGTGCCCGCGCTTTTCGCGCCCGCGGCGAAATCCTGCGCCAGAGCGGCAAGCTCGCGGCGGCGTTCGAAGCGCTGAACCAGGCGATCCGGCTCGATCCGGACAATGCCAACGGCTACGAAAGCCGCGGCAACGCCTTCAACAATACCGGCAAATACGACCGCGCCATCGAGGACTATGACGAGGCGCTGCGGCTGAAGCCGGATTTCGCGCTGGCGTTGTCGGATCGCGGGGCCGCCTGGTATTTCAAGGGCGAGTATCAGAAGGCGATCGACGATTACGACCAGGCGATCCGGCTCGACCCGAACCGGGCGCAAACCTACACCAACCGCGGCTCGGCCTACCGCAAACTCGGCAACACCCGGCGCGCGCTCGACGACGATACCGCGGCGATCCGGATCGATCCGTCACGGCCGGAATACTTCGACAACCGCGGGCTGCACCTCGCCGGCAACGGCGACTATGCGCTGGCGATCGCCGACTACGACCAGGCGATCAAGATCCGTCCCGAGCCGAAATTCCTGACCAACCGCGGCGACGCCTATCAGGCCATGAAGGATTTCGACCGGGCGATTGCCGACTACGATGCGGCCTTGAAACTGGATTCGAGGTTTCAGCGCGCCTACAACAACCGCGGTGCGGCATGGCTCAAGAAGGGTGACCGCAGCCGCGCGTTGCAGGATTATGCCGAGGCGGTCCGGCTCGATCCCTCTGACAAGACCGCGGCCACCAACCAGCAGGAGATTGCGCTCGAAGTCGAGCGGCTGGGCGCGCTGGCCTACCAGAAGAATCTGCCCAGCTTCAATTGCGCTACCGCCAGGCGCCAGGTCGAAAAGGCGATTTGCGCCGATCCCGGCCTCGCCCAGCTCGACCGCAACATCAACGACGTCTTCCTGCGGGCGATCGCGAGCGCGGAATCCGATAGCCATCGTGCAGCCCTGACGCTGACCCAGCAGCAGCGCGACTTCATCGGCAGGCGCAACGCCTCGTTCGGCCGGCCCGGCTACGACCTGCGCCAGGCCATGGAGGAGCGGCTGGACAAGCTCAACGGCATCGCCCGGCCGTAAGCTAGGGCCTAGCCGGATGGCGAAGCGGTTCCGGCTTGATCTGCCGCCGCTTCCCGTGACAATGCCCGCAAGAAATTTGGCTCGGATTGATCAGGATCATGGCGGGGTGGGTCCCCCGGCCATCCATGTCAATTTCAGCAGCCAGTCGAGCGGGAGCGACGCCATGAACATCCAGAGCGGCAGCCGGTATCACGAGGTCCATGCCCGTTCGCTGGCCGATCCCGAGGGTTTTTGGGGCGAGGCGGCACGCGAAATCGACTGGATCGAGCCCGCGAAAAAGATCTTCGATCCCGCGATGGGGTTGTACGGCCGCTGGTTCGCCGGCGCCGTGGTCAACACCTGCTACAACGCGCTCGACCGCCATGTCGCCGGCGGCCGCGCCGACCAGTTGGCGCTGATTCATGATTCGCCGCTGGCGGGCGGTACCGTCACCCGGCTGACCTATGCCGAGATGCTGCATGAAGTGAAGACGCTTGCCGCCATCATGCAGGATTTCGGCGTCGCCAAGGGCGACCGCGTCATCCTCTATATGCCGATGGTGCCGGAGGCCGTGGTCGCGATGCTGGCCTGCGCGCGGATCGGCGCGGTGCACAGCGTGGTGTTCGGCGGCTTCGCCGCCAAGGAGCTCGCCACCCGGATTGAAGATGCAAAACCGAAGCTGATCTTTTCGGCCAGCTGCGGGCTCGAGCCCGGCCGCATCGTGCAGTACAAGCCGCTGCTCGACGAGGCGATAAGGCTTTCCAGCGTGAAGCCGCAAGCCTGCATCATCCTGCAGCGGCCGCAGCAGGCGTGCGAGCTGGTCGCCGGGCGCGATCACGACTGGGCGGGCTTGCGCGCCAGCGCCATTGCCGCGAAAAAATCCGCCGACTGCGTGCCGGTGCTCGCCACCGACCCGCTTTACATTCTCTACACCTCGGGCACGACGGGAATACCCAAGGGCGTGGTGCGCGACAATGGCGGGCACCTGGTCGCGCTGAAATGGTCGATGTTCAATCTCTACGGCGTCAAGCCCGGCGAGGCCTGGTGGTGCGCCTCCGACATCGGCTGGGTGGTCGGCCACAGCTACATCGTCTACGGGCCGCTGATTCACGGCGCCACTTCGATCATGTATGAGGGCAAGCCGATCGGCACGCCCGACGCCGGCGCGTTCTGGCGGGTGATCGCGGAGCACCAGGCGGTGGCGCTGTTCACCGCGCCGACCGCGTTCCGCGCCATCCGCAAGGAAGACCCGGACGGCAGCTTCATCCGCAAATACGACCTGTCGAAATTCCGTACGCTGTTCCTTGCCGGTGAGCGCGCCGATCCGCCGACGGTGGAATGGGCGGAGCAGCAGCTCAAGGTGCCGGTGATCGACCATTGGTGGCAGACCGAGACCGGCTGGTGCATCGCCGGCAATCCGGTGGGGCTCGGCCAGTTGCCAGTGAAGCATGGCTCCCCGACGGTGCCGATGCCGGGCTATCAGGTCGACGTGGTCGACGAGGCGGCAAAACCCTTGCCCGCCGGCACCATGGGCTCGATCGTGATCAAGCTGCCGATGCCGCCGGGCTGCCTGCCGACGCTGTGGGAGCAGGACGAGCGCTGCAAGGAAGCCTATTTCAACGAATTCCCCGGCTACTACAAAACCTCCGACGCCGGCTACAAGGACGAGGACGGCTATGTCTTCGTGATGGGCCGCACCGACGACATCATCAACGTCGCCGGCCACCGGCTGTCCACCGGCGGCATGGAGGAAATTCTCGCTTCCCATCCCGACGTCGCCGAATGTGCGGTGCTCGGCATCAAGGACGCCATCAAGGGCGAGGTGCCCTGCGGCTTCCTGGTGCTGAAGGCCGGGGTCGACCGCAGCCATGCCGAGATCGAGAAGGAGATCGTGGCGCTGGTGCGGGAGAAGCTCGGCCCCGTCGCGGCGTTCAAGCTGGCGATCACCGTTGGCCGGCTGCCGAAGACCCGTTCCGGCAAAATCCTGCGCGGCACCATCAAGAAGATCGCCGACGGCGACCAGTGGGCGATGCCGGCCACCATCGAGGATCCCAAGGTGCTCGAAGAAATCGGCGACGCGCTGAAGGGCAGGGTGTGATCCCGCAGCCGTCATTCCGGGGCGCTCGTGAAACGAGCGAACCCGGAATCTCGAGATTCCGGGTTCGCGCTGACGCGCGCCCCGGAATGACGACCTCACGGGCTTGACCCCGGGCCTCCATCATCTTCAAACAGACCGCCTTGTTTTTGATCGATTGCAGGGTCATCCCCGGTCAGGCCGGGGATGCGCGCGGCAACGGCGGATTCTGGAACAACGGACGGGATTTCGATGCAATTTGGCCCGGCGAAACTTGCCATCGCGCTGACGCTTCTCGCGCTCGCCGTTTCCGCCTGCGCGTCGCGCGGCCCGGCGCCGGTCTCCACCCTCGGCGAGGACGACGACACCTATTGCCGCGCCAACAATGTCGCGGCCGGCTCGCCGGAATACATCGCCTGCCGCAAGGACCGCGACGTGCTGCGCAACAACGCCGCCGCCAAGGCCGACCATCGCCAGCGCGACCTCGGCGAATACATGATGGACCATCCGGACCACCCGTAACTCAAGAGCGCGTCAGGCGCGGAAAGCATCACATGGACATCAAGGTCAGGGATTCCAACGGCGCACTGCTCGCCGAGGGCGACACCGTCACGCTGATCAAGGACCTGAAGCTGAAGGGCTCCTCCACGGTGCTCAAGCGCGGCACCGTGATCAGGGGCATTCATCTCACCGACGATCCGGCCGAGATCGAAGGCCGCACCGACAAGGTCAAGGGCCTGGTGCTGCGCACGGAGTTTCTGAAGAAGGCGTGAGGGCTGCGCTGCGATCGACGGCTACTTGGATAGTCATCACCCGCGAAAGCGGGTGATCCAGTATTCCAGAGACGTCAGTGCTGGAATCGCGAGGCCGCAGCGTACTGGATACCCCGCGTGCGCGGGGTATGACGAGCTTTATCGGTGCGAGGCAGCGCCCGGCGCGATGCGGTGTACGCAGCCGCGTCAGTTCGCCAGGCTGCCGAGCTTGGCGCCGATCGCGACGATCAGGAGCACGCCGCCGGCGTAAGCGAGATATTCGGGGTGCTGGCAGAACAGATGTGAGGTCGAGCAGACGTCGGAAGCCCACGGCGTCCCCACCGCGATTTCAGCGGCCGCCTCCTTGAACAGGAACGCCGCGCCGCCGAGCAAGAGCGCCATCAGAAAGGTAATTCCCGCCATCGTGCCATCCATCCCCGATTCGCGGCGCGGAGTCTGCGCCAGGCGCCGGGGAAAGCAAGCTCCGGGCAATCACGTATGAGGTGGCGGGCGACGACGGTTCGGAAATCCTGTTGCCCTCAATCCTCGTCCGGCTCCGGCTTCTTGCCGCCGATGGTCTTTAGCTTGGCGAACACGGCGTCGACATTGAGGTCGTCGCGCTGCTTTTCGCTGGGCTCGAATTCCGGTTCCTTGCGGGTGGTCTCGGAGGCCGGCAGCAGGGTGGCGCCGCCGTAAGCGGTGTCGGTCGGCTTTTCCTTGGCGGCGCGCTGCACCTCGAAATCGAGCTCGATCTGCGAGCACAGGCCGAGCGTCACCGGATCCATCGGGGTCAGGGTCGAGGCGTTCCAGTGGGTGCGGTCGCGCACGCTGGCGATGGTGGTCTTGGTGGTGCCGACCAGTCGCATGATCTGCGCGTCCTTCAGTTCGGCGTGATTGCGCACCAGCCACAGGATCGCGCTCGGCCGCTCGTGGCGGCGCGACACCGGGGTATAGCGCGGGCCTTTCTTCTTGGCGGCCGGTGGCAGCGCCACCTTGCTCTCGCCGAGCTTGAGCCGGTAGTTCGCATCCTTTTCGCCCTTTTCGATCTCGTCGCGGGTCAGTTGCCCGGTCGAGATCGGATCCATGCCCTTGATGCCCTGGGCAGCGTCGCCGTCGGCGATGGCGCGGACCTCGAGCGGGTGCATCTTGGTGAAATCCGCCACCTGATCGAAAGTCAGCGCGGTATTGTCGACCAGCCACACGGCAGTCGCCTTTGGCATCAGCGGTGCATTGCTCATGGCAAATCTCCTTTGCGCTTCGCCCACCCCCTGGGGAGGCGAAGCCGTGGTCATCAGCGATGACGGGAATTACGGCCCTATATAAGCCGTCCGGGGCTAAGTCCGCAATGGTTAGCTAAACGGCCTTGACAGGGCGCGAAAGCAGTCCCAAGTCCTTATTTGAATTGACCGTTCCCTGCCCGCCGGCGAGGGGTGATTCGGTCCGAGATCGCTCCCATGGCCGCCAAACCATCGCTGAAAATCGTGCTTTGCTCGCCGCGGGGCTTCTGTGCCGGGGTGGTACGGGCCATCGACACCGTGGAACGGGCGCTCACCATCTATGGCGCCCCGGTCTATGTCCGCCACGAGATCGTCCATAACCGCTACGTCGTGGACAGCCTCAAGAAAAAAGGCGCGATTTTCGTCGAGGAACTGGCCGAAATCCCCGACAATACCCACGCACCGGTGGTGTTTTCGGCCCACGGGGTCCCCAAATCGGTGCCGGCCGACGCCCAGGCCCGCAATTTCTTCTCGCTGGACGCCACCTGCCCGCTGGTCACCAAGGTGCACCGGGAGGCCGCGATCCATTTCAAGCGCGGCCGCGAAATCCTCCTGATCGGGCATTCCCATCACCCGGAAGTGGTGGGGACGCTCGGGCAGCTGCCGCCGGGGGCGGTGACCCTGATCGAGACCGCCCAGGACGCCAAGACCTTCACCCCGAAGGATCCCAACAATCTCGCCTTCGTCACCCAGACCACGCTGTCGATCGACGACACCGCCGAGATCGTGGCGATGCTGAAGGAGCGGTTCCCGAACATCTCCGGACCGCACAAGGAAGACATCTGCTACGCCACCACCAACCGCCAGCTCGCGGTCAAGAAGGTGGCGCCGGTGGTCGACGCCCTGATCGTGGTCGGCGCGCCGAACTCGTCGAACTCGCAGCGCCTGCGCGAGGTCGCCGAGCGCGAGGGCTGCAAGATCGCGGTCCTGGCGCAGCGCGCCAGCGATATCGACTGGGCGAAATTCGAAGGCATCAAGAGCCTCGGCATCACCGCGGGCGCCTCGGCGCCGGAGGTGATCGTCGAGGAGATCATGGGCGCCTTCGCCGAGCGCTACGAACTGCATGTGGAGACGGTCTCGGCCGCGGAAGAAAACGAATTCTTTCCGTTGCCGCGTTCGCTGCGGCCCGACGCGGCGTAAATCCCATGGCGGTCTACACCGACGTTGCCGCCGACGAGCTTGCGGAATTCCTGAGCCGTTACGATCTCGGCGAACTGCTGTCCTACAAGGGCATCGCCGAGGGCGTCGAGAATTCCAACTTCCTGCTGCATAGCTCGGCCGGCACCTTCATCCTGACGCTGTATGAAAAGCGCGTCGCCAGGGGCGACCTGCCGTTCTTTCTCGCTCTGATGACGCACCTCGCCTCGCGCGGCATCAGCTGCCCGCTGCCGGTGAAGAACAGGAGCGGCGAGGCGCTCAGCACCCTGGCAGGACGGCCCGCGGCCATCATCAGCTTCCTGGAAGGCATCTGGCCGCGCAAGCCCAGTGCCGCGCACTGCGCCGGCGTCGGCCAGGCGCTGGCGAAAATGCATCTGGCCGGGCGCGATTTCCCGATGTCGCGCGCCAACGCGCTGTCGGTTTCGGGCTGGCGTCCGCTGTTCGATGCCGCCGCCGCCCGCGCCGACGAAGTGCAGCCGGGACTGGCCGCCTTTATCGCCGCCGAGCTCGATCATCTCGAGGGCAATGTCTGGCCGAAGAACCTGCCGCAGGGCGTGATCCACGGCGACCTGTTTCCCGACAACGTCTTCTTTCTCGGCGAGCGGCTCTCCGGCATCATCGATTTCACCTTCGCCTGCAACGACACGCTGGCCTACGACGTCGCGATCTGCCTCAACGCCTGGTGCTTCGAGAGCGATTTTTCGTTCAATGTCACCAAGGCGCGCGCGTTCCTCAATGCCTATGGCCGCGAGCGGCAACTATCCGATGCCGAGGAGAACGCGCTGCCGCTGCTGGCGCGCGGCGCGGCGTTGCGCTTTCTGCTGACGCGGCTGGTGGATTTCCTCAACGTTCCCGCCGGCGCGCTGGTGCGGCCGCATGATCCGCTGGAATATGTCCGCAAGCTGCGCTTCCAGCAAAGCGTGGCCTCGATGCGCGATTACGGCGTCGCTACCTCGGGGCTGGTGGCGTGAGTTCGCCGCCTACGGTCGTGATCCATACCGACGGCGCCTGTTCGGGAAATCCCGGCCCCGGCGGTTGGGGCGCGATCCTGAAATTCGGCGACGTCGAAAAGGAATTGAAGGGCGGCGAAGCCCATACCACCAACAACCGCATGGAGCTGATGGCGGCGATCTCGGCGCTGGAAGCGCTGAAAAAACCCTGCACGGTCGATCTCTATACCGACAGCCAGTATGTGCGGCAGGGCATCACCGGCTGGATCCACGGCTGGAAGAAGAACGGCTGGCGCACCGCCGACAAGAAGCCGGTCAAGAACGTCGATCTGTGGCAGCGGCTGGACGCGGCGCTGC